>FWPV01016927.1_pt1 | contig 10187 bp, 7 predicted proteins | sample 2228371 | NCBI WGS metagenome assembly FWPV01 (sample SAMEA103939776, study PRJEB20133) | metagenome
CGGCACGCTCGGGCGTAATGCCGCCGATGGCCACAAGCGGCAGCGCGCCGATCCTGCGCTTCCATTCGCCGAGCCGATCGAGCCCCTGCGCCGCGTGCTGCACCGCGGCCCAGCCGCGGCGGAACTGGGCCTCGAGCGTGCGCACCTGGTCCTCGAGCGCGGCCTTGCGCTGCGCGACGTCGCTCGCCACGAGCCGCGCCTTGACGACGTCGAGCTGCTGCTCGAGCTGCGTCTTCGACTCGCGCAGCGTCGCCAGGCGCTCGTCGAACTGCGCGAGCCGGCGCTGCTGCGCCGCGATCTGGCGGCGCGTCGTCTCGAGCTCGCCTTCGGCGTCGGCCACGGCCCGCATCGCGTGGGCGATCGTCGTCACGACGAAGTGGCGCGCCTCGTCGAGCACGCGCTGGCCCGCGGCCTGCACGTTCTCCAGGCGCTCGATGTTCAGGCGCAGGCGCTCGGCCTCGGCCTTCAGGCCGCTCATCGTGCGCATCAGCTCGCGCATGCGGTCGAGGTCGCGGCCGAAGTCGTGCGGGTCCAGGATCTCGTGGCGCACCAGCTCGTCGACGTTGCCGAGCTCGCGATAGGCCATCGCCTTGACGATCGACTTCGCGGCGCGGAACGCCTCGGCCTCGGCCACCGCGGCCCTGCCCATCAGCGCGCCGTACAGCCGCGTGAGGTAGCTGCTCTTGTCGTCGAAGCGCTGGACGACGTCGCCCTCGACGCGCAGCTGGTGCTGCAGCTGCACGTACAGCTCCTTCAAAGGCCACGCCGCGGGCTGCAGCCCCTCGCCGGTGCGCTGCAGCAGGTGCTGCAGAGCGACGGCGCGGCGCACGAGGAAGAACTGGCTGCGATCGGCCACCGCCTTGCCGCCGTCGACGCGCGCCTCGACGCCGGCGATGGCGGTGAACGCGGGTTCCTCCTCCGCGGCCGAGGCGCTCGCCTCGAACACGGCGGCGACGTAGCTGGTGGCACGGCTGCGCAGGAACACGCCGTCGGCCTGCTGCCCGAGCGCGTAGGCCGCCAGCGTGCGCGGCTCCTTGCCCCCGCGGCGGCCCTGCGTGGACTCCTCCTGCCCGGCGTTGAACTGCACCACGTGGTGGTGCGCCGCGGTCAGCAGCGTCTGGATCGCGTCGAGCAGCGTCGACTTGCCGGAGCCCGACTCGCCGGTGAGCAGCACGGTGTCGGCCAGGGCCCACTCGCGGTCCTCGAGCGAACCCCAATGCCACGTGATCAGGCGCGCGATCTTCACCGCGACGCCTGCGGGCCAGTGTCGCCGGCTGCCGCCGCCGTATTGCCTGCCGCCGCAGCGCCCCGGCGCGCCGTCGCCTGCGCGGCCACGGCGAGCGAGTCGGCCAGCGCCTCGTCGCTGACGTAGCTCATCACCGGCCGCAGCACGTTGAGCAGCATCTCCATGCCGCCCGCACCCTCGCCGTCGTTGAAGCGGATCAGCCGGTGCTTGCGCAGCTCGCGCAGCAGCGCGAGCCTCTCGCCGACGGTGGCCGGCAGCGTGTGCGCGAGCAGCGACACCACCGTCTGCGACAGCTCCTCGAGGCTGATCGTGAGCACCTCGTTGACGAGCTCGCGCTTGCCGGTGAGCGCCTCGGTGTAGAGAAAGCGCAGCGCGACGGCGGCGGCCACGAAGTCGCGCGACAGCCGCGCGCGCAGCCGCCGCACGCCCTCCTCGTCGCCGTCGCCGGCGTCGCCGGGCGGGTACAGGCGCATCGTCGTCGCGTCCGGGTCGTGCGTGAGCACGAAGCCCAGCGCCGCGAAGGTCTCGCGCAGCAGCTGCTCGCACTGCGCGGCGTCGTCGTAGGCGTCGGCCTCGGGGCGCGAGAAGCCGCGCCAGATCACGCCGGTGGCCAGCAACCGCCCCGCGAGCTGCGTGAAGCGCTCGAGCGGGACGTTGCCCGCGCCCTCCGTCTTCAGGCGCTCCTCGAGGAACTGCTGGACGCTTTGCAGCATGACGCTCCTACGGCGACGCCGAGGCGTCCGAGGACGAGCGATCGAGCTCGAGCTCGTAGTCGTCGGCGACGAACCAGTCGGTCTCGAAGGTCGCCGGCCGCCGCCGAGCCGCGAGCCAGCGCCGCCCCTCCTGCGAGCGCGCCGCGCCCACCGCGTGCAGCACGCGCAGCGCGCCGAGGGCGTCGTGCACCGGCAGCTGCGACAGCGCCAGGCGCCCGTCGCGCAGCTGCGCCAGCAGGCCCGCCAGCACCTCCTCGTCGCTGAGCGCGAAGGCTTCGGCCTCGGCACGGCGCATCGCCGCCTCGAGACGGCTCGCCTCGTCGTAGACGAGCGGCGCGAGCGGCGCGTGCTCGGCCTCGCGATCGCGCACCGTCCAGCGCACGCTGGCGCCCACCAGCCGCACCTCGGCGGTCGCGAGCCGGTCGGCGAGGGCGTCGAGCAGGTCGGCGCGCTGCTCGTCGGGCCGCTCCTTGAGCCAGCCCATCGTGCGCCCGAGCGGCGACTCGGCGCCGTAGTCGAGCGACAGCGCCTGCCGCAGCAGACTCGTGAAGCGGCGCACGTAGTTGCTCATCTCCGAGCGCAGCATCGGCAGCTTCAGGCTGCACGCGGCCTCGACCATGCCCTCGATGCGGTCGGCGAGCCACAGCGTCGGGCTGCGGCTGCCGCACTCGCCTTCGAGCCAGGCGGCGCGCTGCAGCAGGTTGGCGTCGGCCGCGGCGAGCGCCGTCGAATCCAGCGCGCGCACCAGCTCCAGCTGCTCGACGATCTGGCCGCGGTGGCGCTCGGCCGAGTCGGCGACCAGGCGCACGGCGTACTCGCGCGCGAAGCGCTTCTCGATGAAGTCGTTGAACTCGCTCCACGCCACCTTCTGCTCGAGCGCCTCGCGCGTGAGGCTGCGGATCAGCGCGCGGAAGTATTCGATGTCGTCCTGCAGGTCCTGCACGACGCGGCTCGCGAAGTCGTAGGCGTCGAGCAGCTCGTCGACGTCGTGGCTCGCGAGGAACGCCGCCAGCGCCTTGCGCGCCGAACGCATGTTGCGCTGGCGGGTGCGCGAGCGCGTGTTGTCGAGGTCCGACAGCGCCTGCGCGATCTCCTTGCCGGCGCGCGTCATCTTGAGCGTGGGCTTGAGGTCGATCGGGTCCTTGTAGTCCTCGATCCAGCCGTGCTCCTTGAGCTTGCGCAGCAGCTCCGAGGCATAGTCGCGTTCGTCCTCGGCCGTGACGGTGCGTCCCGCCCCGAGGGCGGCGGCGCGGTGGCGCGGGTCCGCGAGCACCTGCTGGATCACGACCAGCACCAGTTCGCGCGTCAGCGCCTGCGAGTAGTCGGCGTTCGGGCCGTGCACGCGGTCGTGCAGGCTGCGCAACACCGCGGCGCAGCACTCCCGGTCGCCGTGCGTCAGCGGGCGGAAGAAGTGCTCCTGCTTGCCGGTGAAGAAGACGGTGCTCATCGGGCCTCGGTCATCGGGCCTCGATTCTCAGCGCGGCGCCCGCGCGTCCTCGAGCAGCAGGCTCGCGTCGAAGCTCGCCAGCGGCAGGCGCAGGAAGGTCGGTGTGGCGGTCATCGCTGGGTCAGGGCACGAAGGGCGCCCAACGATACCAGCCGCCCTCACTCGCCTCGACGCCGATCCCCTGCGCCCGGCGGTCGACGAGTTCGCGGTCGTGCGCCGGATCGGCGGGCGTGTCGTCCCACAGGGCGAGCAGGCGCGTGCCGCCTTCGAGCAGGCCGGCCACCTCGTACGGGATCGCGGCCGTCGAGCTGCCGGCGAGGCGGTCGGCGAAGAGCGCGTAGGCGGCGTTCAGCGCCAGCAGCGGCGCGGGCACACTCAGCCGCCCGACGCGCTGGCCGAGCACGTCGAGGTTCTCCTGCAGCTGCCGCGCGATGCCTTCGCGCTGCATCTCGGCCAGTTCCGGCAGGCCGGTGGCGATCCACGCGTCGACGCGCATGCCCACCGGCATCGAGCGCAACGTCATCAGCGCCCAGCGCGACACCGCCGCCGCGAAGCCGGGCAGCAGCGACCGGTCGTCGTCGTTCGGCTCGCGCCCGGCAGCGACCATCGCCTCGGCTGCGAGGCTCGCCTTCGGCTCGGCCACGAGGTCGAAGCGCTGCGACGGCTCGTTGGCGAACAGGCGCAGCACGAAGCCCGCCTGGTGAACGACCAGGTAGTCGAGCGGCCCGCCCCCTGGCCGGTAGCGCAGCAGGTGGCAGGGCGCACCGCGGCGAGCGATCTGCATCGTCGCCATCACGGGAAGCTCGTCGTCGGCAACGAACTCCACCGGCTTGCCGCTCAGCGTCTCGACCTGGCGCAGGACGGACTTCGTGATGGCGCGCAGGTGCTTCATCGTGACGGTCTACGGGGCGGCCAATCCCGCTCGAAGGCGCGCGCCGGCGATCCGCCCGGTGTCGGGGCCCCACCCCCTGCCGATGCGCGCTCGGCCACGACGAGGGAGTGCTGGCCGCGGATGCATCTGCATGCACCCGTCCCGGTGCTGGAAGCACCCGGCCAGACGTGCATATTCCAAAATTTGGAATAAAAACGCCCACTTGTTAGTGGGCGCTTTCGCGGCAAGCCGCATGAATGTTGGCGGAGCGGACGGGGCTCGAACCCGCGACCCCCGGCGTGACAGGCCGGTATTCTAACCAACTGAACTACCGCTCCGCGCGGTGCCGGCGTTCCAGGTTGCCCTGCAAGTGCCGACGAACTTGGCGTCCCCTAGGGGATTCGAACCCCTGTTACAACCGTGAAAGGGTCGTGTCCTAGGCCTCTAGACGAAGGGGACTGATCCTTCGCTGCGTGAACCGCGCGCCACCTCGAGCTTCGCTTTGCTTCGCTGCGTTGGTGGAGGTAAGCGGGATCGAACCGCTGACCTCTTGCATGCCATGCAAGCGCTCTCCCAGCTGAGCTATACCCCCGGCGCTGTTCAAGCAAGACGCGCATTATAGGCAGAACTTCAGACGTGCTGCAAACGCTCGAGCACCTGCTCGCGGCGGAACAGCGACAGCACGGCGTCGATCGACGGCGTCTGCGCGCGGCCGCACACGAGCAGGCGCAGCGGGATCGCGACCTGCGGCATCTTGAGCTTGAATTCGCCGAGCGTGTCCTTGATGGCCGCCGCGATTCCCGCGGCGCTCCACTCGGCGTCGGCGAGGCGGTCGCGCAGCGCCCGCAAGGCCGGGCGCACGGCCTCGGTCACGTGCTGCGCCAGGTCGTCGGCCGGTGGCGTCGGGTGCGCGAAGTACATGCCGAGCCACTCGGCGATCTCGATCGTGGTCGCGCAGCGGTCCTTGAACAGACCGATCGCGCGCGGCAGGTCGAGCGCCGCGAGGTCGACGAAGCCCAGCCGCGCGAGTTGCCCGGCCACCAGCGGCGCGAGCGCGTCGTCGCTCGTCATCTTGAGGTGCTGCGCGTTGACCCAGCGCAGCTTCGCCTCGTCGAACTGGCCGGCGCTCTTGCCGAGGTGGTCGAGGTCGAACCACTCGACGAACTGCGCGCGCGTGAACACCTCGTCGTCGCCGTGGCTCCAGCCCAGCCGCGCGAGGTAGTTGACGACGGCGTCGGCGAGGTAGCCCTCGTCGCGGTAGTGCGTCACCGGCTTGGCGCCGTGGCGCTTGCTCATCTTCTCGCCCTGCTCGTTGAGCACGGTGGGCAGGTGCGCGTACACGGGCGGCTCGTGGCCGAGCGCGCGGAAGACGTGGATCTGCCGCGGCGTGTTGTTGACGTGGTCGTCGCCGCGGATCACGTGCGTGATGCGCATGTCGATGTCGTCGACGACGACGCAGAAGTTGTAGGTCGGCGCGCCGATCGCGTCGGGTGCGCTGCCCTCGGGCGCAGGCCGCGCGATGACGAGGTCGTCGAGCTCGTCGTTGTGGAACGTGACGCGCCCCTTGACCTTGTCGTCCCACGCGACGACGCCGCCCTGCGGCGTCTTGAAGCGGACCACCGGGCGCACGCCCGGCGGCACCGGCGGCAGCGTCTTGCCCGGCTCGGGGCGCCAGGTGCCGTCGTAGCGCGGCTTGAGCTTGGCCGCCATCTGGCGCTCGCGCAGCGCGTCGAGCTCCTCGGGCGTCATGTAGCAGCGGTACGCGTGGCCGCTGGCCAGCAGCTGCGCGACGACCTCGCGGTAGCGGTCCATGCGCTGCATCTGGTAGTACGGCCCCTCGTCGGGGTCGAGGCCCAGCCAGCGCATGCCTTCGAGGATCACGTCGACGGCTTCCTGCGTCGAGCGCTCGACGTCGGTGTCCTCGATGCGCAGGATGAAGGTGCCGCCGTTGGCGCGCGCGAACGCCCACGGGTACAGCGCCGAGCGGATGTTGCCGAGGTGGATGAAGCCGGTCGGGCTCGGCGCGAAGCGCGTGCGCACCGCGGGGTTGCGTGGGGTGGTCATGTCGGAATCGTGGCGAGGCCGCGGGCGAGGTCGGCCTTCAGGTCGTCGACGTGTTCGAGGCCGACGGCGACGCGGATCATCCCCTGCCCGATGCCGGCGGCCTCGCGCTGCGCCTCGGTCAGCCGCCCGTGCGACGTGCTGGCGGGGTGCGTGATCGTCGTCTTCGTGTCGCCGAGGTTGGCGGTGATCGAGCAGATGCGCGTCGCGTCGATCACCGCGAAGGCGTGGCGGCGCGCCGTGGCCGCATCGTCGCCGCGCACGACGAACGACAGCACCGCCCCGCCGACGCCGCCCTGCTGCGCCATCGCGAGCGCGTGCTGCGGGTGCGACGGCAGCCCCGGGTGGTACACGCGCTCGACCTGCGGCTGCTGCTGCAGCCACTGCGCGAGCTCGAGCGCACGCGCGCTTTGCGCCTGCATGCGGATCGCGAGCGTCTCGAGGCCCTTGAGCACGACCCAGGCGTTGAACGGGCTCAGGCTCATGCCGGCGCTGCGCATCACGGGCACGAACTTGCCGTCGACGATCGCCTCGCTCGCGCACACCGCGCCGGCCACGACGCGCCCCTGCCCGTCGAGGTACTTGGTGCCGCTGTGCACGATGAGGTCGGCGCCGAAGTCGTGCGGGCGCTGCAGCGCCGGCGTGCAGAAGCAGTTGTCGACCGCGAGCAGCGCGCCGTGGGCGTGGGCGACGTCGGCGAGCGCGCGGATGTCGCAGACCTCGGTCAGCGGGTTGCTCGGCGTCTCGGCGAACAGCAGCTTCGTCGTCGGCCTCATCGCCGCGCGCCACGCGGCCACGTCGGTCTGCGACACGAAGCTCGTCTCGATGCCGAACTTGCCGAAGTCCTGCAGCAGCCGGATCGTCGAGCCGAACACGCTGTGCGAACACACGACGTGGTCGCCGCCCTTGAGCAGGCCCATCACGAGCAGCAGGATCGCCGCCATGCCGCTCGACGTGCCGATGCACGCCTCGGTACCTTCGAGCGCCGCGAGGCGCCGTTCCATCATCGCCACCGTCGGGTTGCCGAAGCGGCTGTAGACGAAGGCTTCCTCTTCGTTCGCGAAGCGTGCCGCGGCCGTCGCGGCGTCGGGGTGCACGAACGAGCTGGTCAGGAACAGCGCCTCGCTGTTCTCGCCCCAGGGCGTGCGCGGCAGGCCCTCGCGCACCGCGAGCGTGTCGAGGTGCACGTCGGCCGGCAGGTCGACGCGCGGAATGCCGCCTGCGGTCACGGCGCCTCCGTGGCGCCCTGCAGCGCGAGCCGCGTGCGGCCGGCGCCGTCGTCGTCGTCGCCCTGCGCCGCGCGCTGTTCGCGCATCGCCGCGAAATCGTCGGCCGAGACGTCGCCGGTGATGTAGCGGCCGTCGAAGCACGACGCCTCGAAGCCCGCGAGCTTCGGGTTGAGCGCACGCACGACGCGCTGCATCGCGTCGAGGTCCTGGTAGATCAGCGCGTCGGCGCCGATGAACTCGCGGATCTGCTCGACGTCGCGCCCGTGCGCGATGAGCTCCTCGGCGGTGGGCATGTCGATGCCGTAGACGTTCGGGTAGCGCACCGGCGGCGCGGCCGAGGCCAGGTAGACCTTCTTCGCGCCGGCCTCGCGCGCCATCTGCACGATCTCCTTGCTCGTCGTGCCGCGCACGATCGAGTCGTCGACGAGCAGCACGTTGCGGCCCTTGAACTCCATGCCGATCGCGTTGAGCTTCTGCCGCACGCTGCGCTTGCGCACCGCCTGCCCGGGCATGATGAACGTGCGCCCCACGTAGCGGTTCTTGACGAAGCCCTCGCGGTACGGCTTGCCGATCTTCTGCGCGAGCTGCATCGCGCTCGGGCGACTGCTCTCCGGGATCGGGATCACGACGTCGATCGCGCTCGGCGGCATCGTCGAGATCACGCGCTGCGCCAGCGTCTCGCCCATGTTCAGCCGCGCGTGATAGACGGAGATGCCGTCGAGCACCGAGTCGGGCCGCGCGAGGTAGACGTACTCGAACAGGCACGGGTACAGCTGCGGGTGCTCGGCGCACTGGCGGGCGTGCACCTGCCCCGCCAGGTCGACGAAGATCGCCTCGCCCGGCGCGAGGTCGCGCACGAAGCGGTGCCCGGTGCCCTCGATCGCGACCGACTCGCTGGCGACGATGAGTTCGCGCCCGTCGGGCGTGTCGCGCTCGCCGTAGGCGAGCGGGCGGATGCCGTACGGGTCCCGAAACGCGAGCAGGCCGTACCCCGCGATCAGCGCGACGACGGCGTACGAGCCCTTGACGCGCCGGTGCACGGCGCTGACGGCGGCGAACACGAGCTCCGGCGTCAGCGGCAGGTCGCGCGCGGCCAGGCCGAGCTCGTGCGCAACGACGTTGATCAGCACCTCGGTGTCGCTCTCGGTGTTGATGTGGCGGCGGTCGACGGCGAACAGTTCGCGCTTGAGCGCGGCGGCATTCGTCAGGTTGCCGTTGTGCACGAGCACGATGCCGAACGGCGCGTTGACGTAGAACGGCTGCGCCTCTTCCTCGTTGTAGGCGTTGCCGGCCGTCGGGTAGCGCACCTGGCCGAGGCCGACGCTGCCCGGCAGCGCGCGCATGTTGCGCGTGCGGAACACGTCGCGCACCATGCCGCGCGCCTTGTGCATGAAGCACTTCGTGCCCTGCATCGTGACGATGCCGGCGGCGTCCTGCCCGCGATGCTGCAGCAGCAGCAGCGCGTCGTAGATCAGCTGGTTGACGGGCGCATTCGAGATGACGCCGACGATGCCGCACATGGTTGGCTCCTGATGGATCGGCGGTGTCAGAGCCTGTGAAGCAATGGCTCGCACCCGCGCCGGGGTGGCCAAGGGCGCTGGGGTAGGCGCGCCGCGCCGCCCGGGCTCGCCGCCCGGGCAAGCGGCGCAACACCGCCCAGCGCCCTTGGGGTGAGGCTGCACAGGCAGCCGAACGGCCCTTCGGGTGAGGGCCCCAGGAGGGCCCACTCGTCGTTGCAAGGCCTCGCCGGGGCCCCACCCCGGCTGCGCCTTGCGCCTCGATTGGGCCCTCCTGGGGCCCTCACGCGGGTGCGATCCATGGCTTCACAGGCTCTCATACGTGCAGGTGCTCGGCCAGCTCGACGGGCAGCATCGGCTTGAGCCCCTGCAACAGGCCGGTGAGCCACTGCGCACCGAGCGAGGAGGTCCACTCGGGCGCCTTGGCCGCCGGCGTCATGGCGACGACGGTGGCGAGCGCGAGCAGCACGAGCACGCCGCGCAGCAGGCCGAAGCCGGCGCCGAGCGTGCGGTCGGCGAGGCTGAGCGGTGTCGCGTGCACGAGCAGCCGCACGAGCTTGGCGCCCAGCGCCCACACGATCAGCGCGCCGAGGAACACGAGCGCGAACGCGGCGGCGTGGTTCAGTCCCGAGCCCGGTTCGCCCACCGGCAGCCGCGGCGCGACGTCGAGCGCCAGCGCCTGCGCCGCGACGTACGCCGCCACCCAGCCGAGCACGGCGAGCACCTCGAACACGAGGCCGCGCCACAGCCCGAGCAGGATCGACAGCACGATCACCGCCAGCAGGGCCCAGTCGACCCAGCCGAACGCCGCGAGCGTGTCCGCCGTCACAGCGTGAGCACCGCCGGCGACAGGCCGGCCGACTGCAGGCGCGCCGCCGCCTTGTCGGCCTCGTCGCGGCTCGCGAACGGCCCGACGCGCACGCGCGTGCGCTCGCCTTCGGGCGTGGTGATGACCTGGGTGTAGGTCTTCAGGCCAAGGCGTTCGACGCGCTCGCGCGTCCGCTGCGCGGCGCTGCGATCGGCGAAGGCGCCGACCTGGACGACGAACCTCGCGCCGCCTTCGGTCGCTGCCGGCGGCGGCGATGCGGAGGGGGACGGCGCCG
>FWPV01016928.1_pt1 | contig 10186 bp, 9 predicted proteins | sample 2228371 | NCBI WGS metagenome assembly FWPV01 (sample SAMEA103939776, study PRJEB20133) | metagenome
TGTAGTCGAGCCCCAGCACCTTGCCGGCGATGGTGTTTTCCAGGCACAGCAGGCGCGTGCGCGCAAAGTGGAAATCGTCCGGCTTGATGGCGGCGCGGATGCTGTCGAGCGGAATGCTGCCGTCCGGCGCCATCGCCAGCGGCTGCGGCTGGATGCTGCCGAGCACGGCGCCGCCACCGCCTTCATATTTATAGGTGTGGGCGTCCTGCCCCACGAGATATTCATCACCGCGCTGGCAGTGCGTCAGCAAGGCCACGAGGTTGGACTGCGTGCCGCTGGGCAGGTACAGCGCGGCTTCCTTGCCCAGCAGGGCCGCACTCAGGGCCTCGAGTTGCTGCACCGTGGGGTCGTCGCCCCACACGTCGTCGCCCACGGGCGCCTGCGCCATGGCCTGGCGCATGGCTGCCGTGGGACGCGTGACGGTATCGCTGCGCAGGTCGATCATGGCTGCTGCATGTGCAGGCGCGTGTTGACCATGCGCAGCGTGGCCAGCACGGCGGCATAGACCTGGTTGGCATGCACGCCTCGCGTGCGCAGGTTGCGCGGCGTGCCGGCCCAGGTGATGGTGCACTCGGTCAGCGCGCCGGGCTTGCCGCCCTTGGGGATGCGCACGGTGTAGTCCACCAGCTCCGGCATGCTGAAGCCGACACCGTCGAGGATCTGACGCAGTGCCGCAATGAAGGCGTCGTAGCCACCATTGCCGCTGCCGGTGGCGCTGTACTCCCTGCCATCGATCTCCACCTTCAGCTCCACCTGCGAGCTGCGCATGAAGTCGCTGTTGATGCGGCATTCCAGCAGGCGGATGTGCTGGTAGTCGTTGCTCTCCAGCACGTCGGCGATGATGAAGGGCAGGTCGTCGGCCGTGATGGTTTCCTTGGAATCACCCAGCGCCACCACTTCCTGCAGCACCTTCTTGAGATTTTCCGGCGACAGCGTGATGCCGAGTTCCTCGATGTTCTTCAGCACGGACGCCTTGCCGCTGAGCTTGCCCAGCGCATAGGTGCGCTTGCGGTCGAAACGCTCAGGCGAAAGCTGCGTTTCGTAGAGCCCGCCCTTGACGTCACCGTCGGCGTGGATGCCGGCGGTCTGCGTGAACACATCGGCGCCGAGAATGGGCTGGTTCGCCGCCACCCACTTGCCGGAGAAGCGCTCCACCATCTTGCTGACGGCCGCCAGATGCGTCTCGTCGATGGCGGTGCGCAGGCCCATCTTGTCCTTCAGCGCCACGGCCAGTTCGGCCAGCGAGACATTGCCGGCGCGCTCACCCAGGCAGTTCATCGTGCAGTGCAGGTTGCGGATGCCGGCTTCGACCGCCGCCATGCAGTTTGCGGTGGCCAGGCCGTAGTCGTTGTGCGGATGGAAGTCGAATTCCAGCGCGGGGAACTGCGTGCGCATGTCGCGCATCGCCGTGAACACTTCGGCAGGGCTCATCACGCCCAGCGTGTCGGGCAGCATGAAGTGCTCGATGCCGAGATCACCGATGCTGCGCAGCAGCTCGAACACATAGTCCTTGTTGTCGCGGTAGCCGTTGGACCAGTCTTCCAGGTAGGCATTCACACGCAGGCCCTGCGCATGCGCATAGGTCACGGTCTGGCGGATGTCGGCGACGTGCTGCGGCAGTGTCTTGCCGAGCTGATGGGTGCAGTGTTTTTCGCTGCCCTTGGTCAGCAGGTTCAGCACCTTGCCGCCGGCCGCCACGATCCAGTCAACGGTGTGCGTGCCATCCACGAAGCCCAGCACTTCCACGCGCTGCAGGTAGCCGTGTTCGGCGGCCCAGGCCGTGATGGCCTTGACGGCAGCCTGCTCGCCGGCGCTGACACGCGCCGATGCCACTTCGATGCGGTCCACGTGCAGGTGCTCCAGCAGCGCCTGGGCAATGGTCAGCTTTTCGCCGGCAGCAAAGGACACACCCTGGGTCTGTTCACCATCGCGCAGCGTGGTGTCCATCAGGGCAACGTAGTCCGGCAGGTCACTTACCTGCGCGAGGGCATTGATTGCGGCATGACTCACGGCAACTCTCCGTCTTTTTCCCATCGTTCAATCCGGTCATCGGTGCGGACGACCAGCTGGGCATCTGTGATTCCGGCACCCGCGGGCCCAGAACGAAGAAACCCGCCTGAGGGGCGGGTTTCGGTCTTCCAGTCGAGCACAAGCGACCAACCCACCTTTCAGTGTCGGGTAATAATAATGATCGCAATGCGGGTGGACGACTGGACTCTCATGGGCCGGCAGTTTTCGTGATTTGCCCTGCAAAGTCAAGGCAGTGCCGGTAGAATGCGGCCTCCCCTGCCATTATGGATCGAGCATGTCAGCAGCCAGTCCCGACACTTTCATCACGGCGCCGCTGTGGCGTCGCCTTGCCGCCATGCTGTACGACAGCCTGCTGGTGCCATCTGGATCATCGTGGGCTTTCTCGTGATGTCGGCCTTCGGGCTGGAACAGGCGCGTACCATCGAGGGTGAAACCGTGGTGCTGGATACGCTGGTGAAGAACACACTGTTCCTTGCCATGCTGGTCAGCGCCTTCCTGTTCTTCGGCTTCTTCTGGACCCAGTCCGGCCAGACCCTGGGCATGCAGGCCTGGCGCATCCGCGTGCTGCGCAACGACGGCGGCCGCATCAGCTGGAAGCAGGCCGCAATCCGCTTCGCCGCGGCGCCGCCGAGCCTGCTTGTGCTGGGCCTGGGTTACTGGTGGGCGCTGCTGGATCCGGCGCGGCGCAGCGTGCCGGACCTGCTGTCCGACACGCGCATCGTCAGGGCTCCGGCCTGAGCGCAGCCGCCGGCGCAAGCGTCACAGCCACCGGCCGCGCCCTGCTGCGATTGGCACCCACGATGCACAGCACCACGAGCGAGGCCACCAGCCAAGCCAGCGGCGCCACCGCCTCGCCCAGCAGCAGGTGTGCTGCCAGCAAGGTGAAGAAGGGCTGCAGCAACTGCACCAGCGCCACCTTCTCCATCGGCCCACGGGCCAGCACGCGATACCACAGCATCATGCCCAGCGACTGGCTGATCACGGCCAGATAGACAACCGCAACCCAGGCCGGCGCACTGAAGCTGCCCAGTGCCACCTGGTCCAGCTGGCTCCAGGTAATGGCCAGCGCAAGCGGCAGGCTCAGCAGGATGGCCCAGCTCATGATGCGGCGGCCGCCGAATTCACGGCTCAGCCGTGCACCTTCCACGTAGCCGAAGGCTGCGGCCACCACGGCCAGCATCAGCAGAAAGTCGCCGCCCATCAGGCCGCCACCCGCATCCAGCAGCAGATACGCGCTGCTCAGCACGCTGCCCAGCAGCGCAAACGCCCAGAACGCCGCCGGCGGCTGCACACGGTCGCGCAGCGCGGCATACAGCGCCGTGACGGCCGGCAAGGCCGCCAGCCCGATGGCGCCATGCGTGCCCGGCACCTGCTGCAGAGCCAGCGCGGTCAGCAGCGAAAATCCCGCAACCGAGGCCAGCATGGTCAGCAGCAGCGGCAGCCAGATGCGCCGCGGCGGCCACCACGGATCGCGCAGCAGAAACAGCGCGCAGACCAGGGCCGCACCGCACAGGCGAAGGCCCATCACCAAAAGGGACGGCATTTCCAGCACCGCCAGTCGCGTGCAGGGCACGGTGAGGCTGAACAGCAGGACGCAAAAGGTGGCAAGGCTCATGTTCATGGCGCGCATTCTGGCCACGGGCAGCGCGCTGGTACAGATACAGATTTCGTCATATTCTGCTGGTACAGATCTGGAACGCAATGGAACAGAAGCATGAAACGTGTCGACGCCCTCGCCAGCACCCTGCGCGAGCAAATCGCCCAGGGTGTGCTGCCGGCTGGCTGCAAGCTGCCGTCCGTGCGTGCGCACGCGGCGCTGCACCAGGTCAGCCCCACCACGATGGTGGAAGCCTATGAGCTGCTGAAGCTGGAAGGCCGCATCGAGGCACGCGCGCGCAGCGGCTACTTCGTGCTGCCACCGCCATCGGCGCTGAGCCTGCCGGAGCGCGGCTTCAGCTTCATCCCGTCGGCATCGGTGGCAGCGGACGACCTGCTGCACGACATGCTGGCCGCCGGCAACGATGACCGCATCTTTCCCTTCGGTGCCGCCGTGCCGCGTCCGTCGTTCTACCCCACCGTGCGGCTGCGGCGCCTGCTGCAGCAGGTACTGCGCGACGACCCGGCGCTACTTGGCGCCTACCGCTTCATGCCCGGCTCGCTGCCGCTGCGGCAGACACTGGCGCGGCATTACCAGCAGCTGGGGGTCAAGGTGCAGCCGGCAGACATCGTCACCACCACCGGTGCCATCGAGGCCGTGGGGCTGGCGCTGGGTGCAGTGGCACCACCCGGTGCCACCGTTGGAGTGGAAACCCCCACCTACCCCGGCATCTTCCATCTGGTGCGCTCGCTGGGCTACCGCATCCTGGAACTGCCGGTCGACGCCGTGCGCGGCCTCACGCCGGAGCTGCTGGAAGCCGCCATCCAGCGCGCGCGCGGCAAACTGCAGGCCGTGGTGACGATTCCGAATTTTTCCAATCCGCTGGGCACTCTGACGGGTGATGCCGACAAGCAGGCGCTGGTGGACATTGCCACGCGTGCCGGCATCGCGCTGATCGAGGACGACATCAACGGCGACCTGTGCTTCACACGCCAGCGCCCGCGTCCGCTGCAGGCTTTCGACCGCCACGGCAGCGTGCTGCTGTGCACGTCCTTCACCAAGACCATTAGCGCCACGCTGCGCAGCGGCTGCGTGATCAGCGCAGCGCATGCCGGCACGCTGGGCGCCCTGAAGTATGCGCGCGGCTCCGGCATTTCGGCACTGAACGAAGCCGTGCTGCAGCGCTTTCTGGCGCAGGGCCACTACCAGCGCCATCTGGTGCAGCTGCGCAGCGAGTTCCGCCAGCTGCTGGCGCGCTACTCGCAGGAAATCCTGTTCCCGCCCGGCACGCGGCTGTCACAGCCGCAGGGCGGCTTCATCCTGTGGGTGGAACTGCCGCATGCCATCGACGGCGCCATCCTTCAGAAGCAGGCGCTGCACAAGCGCATCAGCGTGGCACCGGGCAGCATTTTCAGTGAGGGGGGTGGACAGTACCGCAACTACATCCGGCTGAACTGCGCCATTCCGTGGAGCGTTGCGGCGCAGAAGGCACTGGCGCAGCTGGCGCGCCTGATCCGGGAACAGCAGCCTTGAGCCTCGCGACGCCTGGGCGGCGCGTCTGAAACAGCCTTGAGCCGTGCGCTGCCTAGGCGGCGCGTCTGAAAAAGTAGAGGCCCAGCAGGCCCGTCAGCAGCAAAGGCAGCGCCACCGCCAGCAAGGGCGGCAACTGGTACACCAGTGCAATGTTGTGCATGAGCCGCTGCAGGATGGTGAAACCCAGCCCGAAGCAGATCGCCGTGAACACGCGCGAACCCATGGTGGCCTCGCGCAACGGACCGAAAACGAAGGAAATGGCCACCAGCACCAGCAGGGCCGTGGTCAGCGGCTGCAGCACCTTTTTCCAGAAGGCCAGATAGTAGGGGCTGGCATCCTGGCCCTGGCGCTCGAAGCGGTCGGCATGGCGCCACAGGTCGCGCATCGCCATCTCGTCGGGATCCACGATCAGCACGCGCAGCGCATCCGGTGTCAGGTCCAGCGTCAGCGGCAGCGTGATGAAGATGTGCTGCGTGCTCGACACGCGCCCGTCGTCCGTGTGCGTGAACGCCAGTTCCCTGCCCTGCTCCAGCACCCAGGCCGTGCGGCCATCGGCGGCTGCACCGGCATGCACGGCGCGCGTCGCCTCCACGCTGCGCACGATGCGCTGCTGTGCATCGAACTCCAGCAGGCTGACGCCGTGCAGCGCGCCATCGGTTTCCAGCGCATTGAAATGCAGGAAGGTGGAGTCGTCACGCTCCCAGTGTCCGAAACGCGACAGCCCCACCTGCTCGCCGTTGGCCACCGCCTTGTTGACCTCGGCACGCAGTTCGAAGACCGGCGCCACGTATTCACCCAGCAATACGCCGAACAGCATCACCAGCAAGGTCGGCTTCATCACGGCCTGCACGATGCGCAGCGTGCTGACGCCGGCGGCCTGCATGACCACCAGCTCGTTGCCCGTGGCCAGCAGACCCAGCCCGGCCAGCGCGCCGATCAGCGATGCCATCGGCAGCAGCTCGTACACATGCCAGGGAAAGGTCAGCAGTACATATTGCAGTGCCGCAAGGCTGCCATAGCGCTCGCTGGTGTCACCCAGTTCGTCCACGGCCGTGAACAGCAGGTCCAGCCCTCCCAGCACCAGCAGCACCAGTGCCATGGCGGCCAGCACGTGCCGCGCGATGTAGTAGTCAAGCTTTGCCATAACGCCACCGGTCCACCACGTTTGCCGACAGGCGTTCGGTGAAGAGCGCCCAGCCCAGTGCCGCAAACAGCACATGCACCCACCACAGCCCCAGCCAGGGCGGCAGGTTGCCGCGGGCCAGCTGTTCGCGGCTCACCAGCAGCAAGCCGAAATACGCGATGTACAGCAGGATGGCCGGTACCAGGCGGGCGAAGCGCCCCTGCCGTGGCCGCACCTTGCTCAGCGGCACGGCCAGCAGTGCCAGCACCGGGATGAACAGCACCAGCGACAGCCGCCACTGCAGCTCAGCCACGTGCGCAGGCTCGGCGCTGGCCAGCAGCGCGCCATTGCCCATGGCCTGCTCTTCCAGCGCCGCTTCAAAGCTGATCTGGCGCGGCGGCAGGCGCACCCCGAGTTCGGCAAAGCGTGTCAGCGTGTAGCCCTCGTTGCCGCTGATGCCCTGTGTGATGGAGCCGTTGCGGAACAGGATGAAGCGCTCACCCGCGGCGTCCTCTATGGGCACGGCTGTCTCGGCCACGATCACGCGGTTGCCGCTGGTTTCATGCATGAACACGTTGTGCATGCCGTCGGCGTCGATGCGCTCGGCGTAGGTGGTGCGCGAGCCACGGTTGATGTCCTGGAACAGGCCCGGCACCATCACGTCGAACTCGCTGAGATTCTCCTGTGCCTCCAGCAGGTTGCTGGCGCTGACCATGCCGCGCGGCGTCAGGTACAGGGTCAGGAAGGCCGTGGCCGCCGCCACCAGGCCGGCCGACAGCAGCGTGACGCGCAGCAGGCGCCGGCTGCCGACGCCGCAGGCCACCAGCACCGTCATCTCGCTTTCGGCATACATGCGCCCGTAGGCCAGCAGAATGCCCAGCAGCAGCGCCAGCGGCAGGATCAGCTGCAGGAAGTCGGGCAGGCGGTAGCTCATCAGCAGGAACAGCACGCCCGGATCGAGCTCGCCCTGCGAGGCCTGCGACAGGTATTTCAGCAGACGCCCGAGCACGGCCACCACCAGCAGGATGAAGCTGAGGGCGGCGGTGGCTTGCAGGATCTGCCGGGTGAGATAACGCGTGATGATCATGGCCCGGCATTCTAGCCAGCCACCGCCGCGCTGTCGCCTGCGGCGACCGTCATCACTCGCCAAGCCCGGGGCGGCCAAAGTAGAATTTTTCGCGTATTCTGCACCCAGGTTCCCGTACTCCCCGCTTTTACTGACCAAACCGGAAGGAAGTCACATGCAATTCATCGTCAAGACCGGCAAGCCCGAAGCGCTCGCCACCCCCTGCCTCGTCGTGGGCGTGTATGAAGACAAACTGCTGCCGCTGACCACCGAACGCCTCGACAGCGCCTGCGGCAAGGCCATCCGCAAACTGCTGACGGCAGGCGATCTCAGCGGCAAGCTGGGCGAACACCTGCTGCTGCAGAAGCTCGACGGCGTGCGCGCCCAGCGCGTGCTGCTGCTGGGCTGCGGCAAAGCCAAGGATCTCGACGCCAAGAAATTCAACACGCTGCTGGGCCATGCCTGGAAGGCCCTGCACAAGTACAACATCAACGAAGCAGCCGTGGCCCTCGTGGACCTGCCCGCCGGCAACACTGACGCCGGCCAGCGCGCCGAACTGCTGGCGCGCAGCGCCGTGCATCACCAGTACCACTACAGCACCACGCTGTCGAAAAAGGCCAAGGGCCACCAGCTGGCAGCCGTCACGGTACTGCTGGAGGAAAGCGGCCAGCGCAACAGCGTGGCGCGCCACCTGGCCACCGGCAAGGCCGTGGGCCAGGGCATGAACGTGACGCGCGAACTCGGCAACCTGCCGGGCAACATCTGCACGCCCACCTACCTGGGCAAGCAGGCGCTGCAGCTGGCCAAGCGCCACAGCAAGCTGCTGAAGGCGCAGGTGCTCAGCGAGGCGCAGATGCGCCGGCTGGGCATGCATTCGCTGCTGTCGGTCGGCAACGGCAGCGCGCAGGATTCCGCCCTCATCGTCATGCAGTACCGCGGTGCTGCTGCCAGCGAAAAGCCGCACGTGCTCGTGGGCAAGGGCATCACCTTCGACAGCGGCGGCATCAGCCTGAAGCCCGGCGCAGCCATGGATGAAATGAAGTACGACATGTGCGGCGCCGCCAGCGTGCTGGGCGTGATGAACGCGCTATGCGAGCTGAAGCCTGCCATCAACGTGGTCGGCGTCATCGCCAGCGCCGAGAACATGCCCAGCGGCACGGCCACCAAGCCCGGTGACGTCGTCACCAGCATGAGCGGCCAGACCATCGAGATCCTCAACACCGACGCCGAAGGCCGTCTGGTGCTGTGTGATGCCCTGACCTACATCGCGCGCTTCAAGCCCAAGAGCGTCATCGACATCGCCACGCTGACCGGCGCCTGCATCGTGGCGCTGGGTTCCGTGGCCAGCGGCCTCATGAGCAACGACGACAAACTGGCCGACACGCTGTACCAGTGCGGCCAGCAGGCGCTGGATCCGGTATGGCGCCTGCCGATCTGGGACGAGTACCAGGAACAGCTGAAAAGCAACTTCGCCGACATCGCCAACATCGGCGGTCCCAAGGCCGGCACCATCACGGCTGCCTGCTTCCTGTCGCGCTTCGCGAAGGACTACAAGTGGGCGCACCTCGACATCGCCGGCACCTCCTGGCTGCAGGGCGCACAGAAGGGAGCCACCGGCCGTCCGGTGCCGCTGCTGCTGCAGTACCTGCTGAACCACTGATGGCACGCGTCAACTTCTACCTGCTGCCACGGCAGGACGACGCCGCGAAGCGACAGTTCGCCTGTCGCCTCGCGGACAAGCTGTGGCGGCAGGGGCTGGCCGTACAGGTGCATTCCCCCAGCCGCGAGGAGGCGCAGGAGCTGGACCAGCTGCTGTGGTCCTTCAGCGCCGAATCCTTCCTGCCGCACCACCTTCAGGGCGAGACGGTGCTGGACCCGCGCAGCGTCGTGCTGAGCTGGGGCGCTGCCGAGCCGCTGGCCCCGAACCTGCTGAATCTGGACGAGGACCTGCCCGGTACTGCCGGGCGCTTCGAGACCATCGCCGAGTTCGTGCTGGACGAGGAGCACGCCAAGGCCCGCAGCCGCGAGCTGTGGAACCGCTACAAACAGGCCGGCCACACGCTGCAGCACCATCGCATCGGGGCCTGAGGCCGGCTTTTGTGACGAGGCTCACAAGTCCGGCACGCGCGTGCAGAAACCGCTCAAGCCGGTCCGCGGTTGGTCGTTAATGGGGCTGTCAGCTTTTTACTTATCCCATTACCTACTATCGAGACCTGTCCCATGACCCATACCAGCCGTGCCTTCGTACTGACCGCCGCCCTGCTCCTGAGCGGCACCACCTTCGCCGCCTGTGACGTACCCGCCGATCCGCAGATCCCGCAGGGTGCCGCCGCCACCGGTGCCGACATGCTGAAAGCCAAGAAGGCCGTGGAAGGTTTCGTCAGCGAAGCCGAAGCCTACATGCAGTGCGGCGTGGCACTGGCCCAGCAGGAGCGCATGGCCAGCAAGATGGAAAAGGTGGTCGAGAGCTTCAACCAGGAACTGCGCGCCTACAAAGCCAAGGGCTGAGCCGCGTTCCTGCAGTCCGCAGAAGCAGCGCAAGCTGCAGTATCCCAAGCCATGGCGACCTGGAGTCGTCATGGCTTTTTTAATGCACGATCCTTCCCCGCCTCTCGGCACTAAAGTTCCACCAGGCATCTGCCGTTAAGAAGTTGCGACGAACGCTTCACTTCTCACTGGACGGACGAAGACGATGCTTACAGCCTCTCACACTCAGCACCAACGCGGCACGACGGGCCTCATCGGCGCGCTGTCCCGACTGGTCTCCCTGCGCAACCTGACGCTGGCCGGCAAGTTCGGCCTGATCTCGACGATCCTCATCATCGGCTTTGCCGCA
>FWPV01016929.1_pt1 | contig 10186 bp, 9 predicted proteins | sample 2228371 | NCBI WGS metagenome assembly FWPV01 (sample SAMEA103939776, study PRJEB20133) | metagenome
CGCAGAGATTGCTCCAGGCCATCCGGCTCTTGTAGTAGTTTTGGGAAGCAAAGACCGCTTTTACGATGTGCGCAATTTAATTTATTGGACCCGCAGAAACTACCAGTATCAAAATTGAGCTAAATCTGGTATAATATGTATTGCCTCTAAATAAGCTTTCAAGATCATTTATTATTTTTGCATTTTCATTTTGACTTTTGACTTTTGATTTTTGAATTATTTATATGATTTCACGTTTTTCTGATCCCGTTCTTGTCTTTAATATTATGAAGGTTTTGGGCTTATCTGCCTTGGCTTTTGTGGTGGCTTTTGCTTGGACGCCACTTCTTGCTCATTTTCTTTACAAATACAAACTGGGAAAGCAAGTGGAACGAAAAAATGCTCCTATTTTTTCTAAAATGCACGCTGCCAAAAGCGGCACTCCTACAATGGGCGGGATTTTGATTTGGGCAACTGTCGTGGGCTTAGCAATTATTATCTGGCTTTTGGCAGAATTTACTGGGATTGAATTTTTAAGAAAAATTAATTTTTTAACCCGCAAAGAAACTCTTCTGCCTCTTGGCGCCTTGGTGATTACTGCTGTCATCGGACTTGTGGACGATTATTTAAATGTGCGAAGAATCGGTCCTGGCGAAGGGTTACGTATGCGTCATCGTTTGGTTCTTTATACTTTGATCGCTGTTGCGGGGGCATGGTGGTTTTACTATAAATTAGATTGGGATATGATTCATGTGCCGGGTGTGGGAGATTTCTTCATCGGTTTTTGGTATATCCCCCTTTTTATTTTTGTTATTGTTGCTACTGCTTTTTCGGTTAATGAGATAGACGGATTAGACGGATTGGCAGGAGGAGTTTTAATGTTCATCTTTGCCGCTTACGGCGCTATCGCTTTTATTCAGGGCAGAGTGGATCTTGCCGCTTTTTGCGCAGTGATCATTGGCGCTTTGCTTGCTTTTTTATGGTTTAATGTTTTTCCCGCGCGTTTCTTTATGGGAGATACAGGAGCTATGAGTTTGGGCACTGTTTTGGGTATTATAGCCATGCTTACAAACTCCGTTTTGATTTTGCCTATTATCGGTTTACCTTTGGTTTTAGAATCTTTATCTGTGATTATCCAGCTTACCTCCAGAAAGCTTTTCGGCAAAAAAGTTTTTTTAGTGGCCCCTCTCCATCATCATTTTGAAGCCAAGGGCTGGCCGGAAACCAAAGTAACGATGCGCTTTTGGATTATTGCTGCTGTGTCTGCCGCCATCGGTTTAGTCATTGGCTTGGTGGGAAGAGGCAACTAATTAAAATTCCTAATTCTTAATTTCCAATTTCTAAAATAAACAGATGTTTACTACTATTATCAGGAATGGCGTGCTCATTGACGGCACTGGCGCAAAAATGAGACAGGCGGATTTAGCTATTGAAGAAGGCAGGATTATGGAAGTGGGCAATTTAAAAAATGCCAAGGCCTATAATGACGTTGATGCTGCCGGAAACTATGTATCGCCAGGATTTATAGATATTAATAGTCATGCGGATGGTTATTATACCTTTTTTACTTTTCCCACCATGGATTCGTTGGTGCATCAAGGGGTAACCACAGTAATAGGAGGAAATTGCGGCACTTCTTGCGCTCCTTTGATTCAAGACAATGTGACCGAATCTCTGCAAAAATGGGCAAACATCGAAGATTTAAATTTCGATTGGGTAACATTTGAAGAATTTTTTCGAGCAGGGGAATTGCTTGCAATTTTGCTTCTTTATGCGGTCATGAAACCTTAAGAAGAGCTGTTGTGGGAGCGACAAGAAGAACGCCCACCGAAGAGGAGATGCAAAAGATGGAAAATCTTTTAAAAAGGAGTTTGGAAGAAGGAGTTTGGGGTTTTTCCTCTGGTCTTGCTTACGCGCCAGCTAATGTTGCTTCCGGAAGCGAACTGACCAGTTTAGCAAAAGTCGCCGCTTCTGTGAAAGGGTATTATGCTACACATTTGCGCTCAGAGAGCAATGAAGCGGAAGAAGCGTTAGGAGAGGCAATACAAATAAGCAAGGAGGCGAAAGTTCCTTTGCATATTGCTCATTTTAAAGTTAAAGAAAAACAGCATTGGCAAAAATGGCCAAAAATGTTGGATCAAGTCAATGAAGGATTATCTTCCGGCTTGAATATTACTTTTGACATTTATCCTTATACTGTTGCCAGTGTAGTGCTTTCCACCTATCTTCCTGACTGGGTTTTAGATGGCGGAAAGATAAGAATGCTCGATCGTCTTAAAGATAGAGGTCTCTCAAAAAGAATCGCTGAAGAAATGAAAATGCGAAATCATGATTTTTCAGACATGCGCATTGCCAAAAGTTTCAATCATCCGGAATTCATTGATAAAGGTATCTTAGATATCTCCCGCAACTACAATCTGTCGCCTGAAGAAATGATTATTGAAATCATCAAAGCCACCGAGGGCAATGTGATGTGCTTTTATGATGTCATCTCTGAAGAAAATCTATTTGCCGCCATAAAACATCCGCAGTGCATGATTAGCACTTCAGGAGGGATTTACAGCACTCGTCTAAAAGAAGAGGGTAATGTTCATCCTCGCAATTTCGGCACTTTTCCGAAATTTTTAAAAGAACTTGTTTTGGAAAAAAAACTTTTATCTCTAGAGGAGGCGATAAAGAAAATCACTTATCTTCCCGCTAAATTTCTCGGGTTAAAAAATCGTGGCACCATAGAAAAAGGAAATTTTGCTGATATAGTGGTCTTTAATCCTCGTACATTGTCTGATCGCGCTTCTTTTGAAGATCCTTATCAGTATCCTTTGGGAATAGAACTGGTGTTAGTGAACGGCGAGGCGACGGTAATTTCCGGTCAGCACACCCAAGATCTTCCTGGGAAAATCTTGAGAAGAAGTTAATTTTATTTTTTGAACTTTTATGCTATGGCAGATTTTAAAAAAGATTTCAAAGGGAAAAAAATAACCGTGATGGGTTTAGGACTGCAGGGCGGGGGAGTAGCGGTGGCAAAATTCTTAGCTCGTCACAAAGCCAAGGTATTAGTGACAGACATAAAATCCAAAAAGGAGCTTGCTCCTTCTCTTGCGTCATTGAAGGGTTTAAAGATTGAGTATGTCTTGGGAATTCACCGAGAAGAGGATTTTATACGAAGCGATATGATTATTAAAAACCCCGCCGTGCCATGGGAATCTCCTTACCTTGCTCTTGCAAAAAAACATCATGTACCGATAGAAACAGATGCTGGTATTTTTTTCAAATATTGCCCCAGTCCTGTTATGGGAGTCACCGGCACCAAAGGCAAGACCACGGTTGCCACTCTTGCTTATGAAATGATTAGGGAAGAAAAGAAGAATGCTTTGTTGGGAGGCAATATTCCTCAGATGTCTCTCTTGGATCTTTTAGAAAAAATTAAAAAAAATACTCCGGTAATTTTAGAATTATCATCTTGGCAATTGGAGGGGCTTAAAAAACCAAAAATAAGTCCTCATATTGCTTGCATCACTAATATTTATCCTGATCATTTGAATCGCTATAGAAGTCTTGAAGAATATATTGCCAGCAAAAAAATTATTTTTTTGTATCAGGGAGTTGATGATTTTTTAGTTTTAAATTTTGACCAGGAGGAGGGAAGAAATTTCGCTCGTGAAGCAAAAGGGCGGATTTTTTGGTTTTCTTTGCGTCAAAAAGCAATTCCCGGTGCTTATGTGCAAGACGGTAAAATTTATTTTGCCTGCGATAAGGAAGGCAAAACAGAAGAAATTTTATCTACTTCTTCATTGAAATTGCGCGGGGAACATAATCTTGCTAATGTCTTGGCGGCAGTTGTCTTGGCTGGAATTTATGGTATTAAAGCCAAATCCATCCAAAAAGTGCTCAGAGATTTTAAAGGAGTGCCCCATCGCTTGGAGGAAATTCGCAATTGGAATGGTATTAAATTCTACAACGATACCACAGCGACAAACCCTCATGCCGCCATTGTGGCTTTATCCGTATTCCCAGAGCCCATCATTCTTTTAGCGGGAGGAGCAAGTAAAAAATTGCCTTCCGGAGAACTGGCGAAAAAAATCCAAGAAAAAGCAAAGGCGGTAATCTTATTTAAAGGTGAAGCCTCGGATGATCTTAAAAAAGAACTAAAGAAGATTAGGGCCGATCACCTTATTAAAAAAGAAGTTGCCGGAATGTTTGAAGCTATAGAGGAAGCAAAAAAATGGGCAAGAAGAGGCGATGTGGTTTTGCTTTCTCCTGGCGCGGCAAGTTTCGGACTTTTTAAAAACGAGTTCGATCGCGGCAAACAATTCCGCCAGATAGTTTTGAATTTAACTTGATTTTAAATTTTGGGTTATGGTTTTTATTTTTTAATTTTTCATTTTTAATTTATGACTAAGGCTCACCAGCCAGATTATGTATTAATGCTTACTTTTTTCTCTTTTTTGATTTTCGGTTTGATTATGGTTGCTTCAGCTAGTGTGGTGTTAGGACATGAAACCCATAATGATAGTTATTATTATTTCAAGCACCAGCTTTATTATGTCTTGCTTTTAGGATTGCCTGCTTGGATTATCTTCCAGCGGATTTATTATCGCATTTGGAGAAAACTCGGTGTCATTTTTTTGTTTGTTTGCATCATCATGCTTGTTTTGGTCTTTATCCCTCCTTTTAGTTTTAGTTACGGCGGAGCAACGAGGTGGCTAAGAATTGGGCCTTTGTTCTTTCAGCCCACCGAGCTGACTAAGCTGGCTTTTGTCTTGTATCTTGCCGCTTGGCTGGAAAAAAGAAGGGGTAAGCAAATCAAAGAAGTATCTTCAGGCCTTGCTCCTTTTATTATTATCACGGGCGTCATTGCCCTCCTCATCGCTCTCCAGCCGGATATCGGTACTCTTTTGGTGATTACTTTAACAGCCGGAACTATTTATTTTGCCGCTGGAGGATCATTAAAGCACATCGCCTATTTAATAGCAGGGGGATTAGTTGCTTTTTTCCTTTTAGTGCGGGCAGCCCCTTATAGAATGGCGCGTTTTATTGTCTTTTTGCATCCAGAAGTCGATCCCAAAGGCATTGGTTATCAAGTTAATCAGGCCTTGATGGCGATGGGATCGGGAGGGCTTTTTGGTTTGGGATTGGGTCACAGCCGACAGAAATTTAATTACCTTCCAGAGCCTGCGGGTGATTCTATCTTTGCTATTATCGGAGAGGAAATGGGTTTGATTGGCACTGCTTTAATAGTAGTTTTATTTTTGATCATTGCTTACAAAGGGTATAAAATCGCTCAAAACGCTCCGGATAATTTTGGTCAGCTTGTAGCGTGCGGCATTACTTCTTGGTTTATTATTCAAGCTTTCATTAATATTGGTTCGATCATCTCTATTATTCCGTTGACTGGCGTGCCTCTTCCTTTTATCAGCTATGGCGGTTCTTCATTAGTGACATCACTTGCCGCTGCCGGTATTTTGTTGAATATCTCCCGTTACATGCAGTAAAAATTCAAATCTCAAAACTCAAATCTCAAAATAAATATTGCTCACAAAAATTTCTTGCAAGAAATTTTTGTGAGCTTCCTAAATTTTGACTTTTGCATTTTGCATTTTGAATTAATATAATAAAGGTATGCGCATCATCTTAACAGGCGGGGGAACGGGAGGGCATCTTTTTCCCTTTTTCCCTGTTATCAAAGAAATAAAAAAACTTTCTCCTAACGCAGAAATCAAATACATTGGCGCAATTACCAAAAATAACGCTCAGATTCTTCTGCAAGCCGGCATCTCCGCGGAAAAAATTTTTGCCGGAAAACTTAGGCGCTATTTCAGCTTGCGCAATTTCTCGGATCTCTTCATTTTATTTCCTACGGGTTTTCTGCAATCTTTGTGGAAGCTTTTTTGGTACATGCCTGAAGCGGTTTTTAGTAAAGGAGGGTATGGCAGCATTCCAGTAGTGCTGGCGGCTTTTCTTTACCGCATTCCTGTGCTCCTGCATGATTCAGACGCTGTTCCCGGCGCAGCTAATCGCTTTTTGAGTAAATTTGCTACTTTTGTGGCTTTAGGATTTCAAGATGCCCTGGATTTTTTTCCCAAAAAAAAGAGCGTTTTTTCCGGCAACCCTGTGCGCAGAGAAATCCTTGAAGGTTCTCTTGATGAAGCAAGAAAAATTTTTAATTTACAAAGCGACAAGCCCGTTCTTTTTATTATCGGCGGGAGCCAAGGCGCTCAGCCCATCAATAAAGCGATTTTGCGGGTTTTGCCTCGGCTTCTTGATGGGCTGGAAATTATTCACCAATGCGGGGAAAGAAATTTTGAGGAAGTAAAAAAAGAAGCAGAGGATATTTTGACAAACTCGCCAAATAAAGAACATTACCATCTTTATCCATTTATTCGTGAAGAAATTAAACACGCTTATAAAGCGGCTACCATTGTCATTAGCCGGGCAGGCGCCGGCACTTTATCCGAGATAGCGGCTACAGGATCTGTAAGCATCATCGTGCCTTTGCCCCATGCCGCCTCTAATCATCAAAGAGCGAACGCTAATGTTTTCCAGCGTTATAAAGCGGCTCTCATCTGCGAAGAAGAAAATCTCACCCCCCATCTTTTACCGCAGATGATATTCAATCTTTTGAATGATGAAGAGTTGCAGGAAGAAATTTCAGCTAATGTGAAAAAACTGTCTTCGCTTGATTCCGCTTCCTTTCTTGCCGATGTCGTTATCAAGCTTGCTTCAGGGTTGAAAGTAAAAATCAAGGATGAGCAAAAATAAAATAGGGTTGGCTTTAGGAGGCGGTTTTCTACGCGCCGCCGCTCACATTGGGGTGTTGCGGGTTTTTCAAGAGGAAGGGATTCCCATTTCTTATATTTCCGGCTGTTCTTCCGGTGCAATTGTCGCCGCTGCTTATGCCTGCGGAACTTTGGAAAAATTGACCGAAGCGGTGTTGAATCTGCGCAGAAGAGACCTTTTAAGTTTTCTTGATTTTTGCGCTACCGGAGAGGGACTATTGGAAGGAATGAGGTTCAGGGTTTTTTTGGATCAATTCACTAAAGGGCAGAAATTTGAAGATTTACCCGTTAAGCTTTTTCTTCCTGTTTCTGATGTTTACACCGGAGAAGAGATAATTCAGGAATCAGGCGATCTCACCACCGCTATTCAAGCGTCAATTGCTGTTCCCGGTTTATTTAAGCCCAAAAGAATACAAGATCATCTCTTGGTGGATGGCGGGCTTATCAATTTAATTCCCGTGCAAGTACTGAAAGATCGCGGAGCGGATTTTATTATTGGCGTGAATGTCAGCGGAGGAAAAAATTTTCTTTCACGTACGGGAAGCAGGTTACGCCATAAAATTACTCGTGCTCTGAAAAATTATAATTTGGGAGAAAAAATTGAAGGCATAAGAATGAGGGGAGAAAAGCGGCTTGCTTTTGTTTTGGGTATGACCGGTTTTTTGCGCGATTCTTTATTTTTAAAAAGAGCGTGCCGCCACCCTTTGAATTTAATAGAAATAAGTTTTCTTTGTTATGAAATTGCCACCAGGATGACATCGAATGCGGATTTTCTTAACCCTCCTTGCCATTTTTTGATTCAGCCCGATGTTCTGGGCAGAAATAAATTTTCTCCAAAAGAAATACAAAATTTTATTGTTCAGGGATACACAGCAGCCAAATCTTCCTTACCGCAAATTTATAAATTGTTAGAAAAATGAATCTTGGTTTTAAACATCCCTATTTTATCGGCATTGGCGGCATCGGCGTGAGCGCCATTGCTAAAATTTTTCATCAAGCAGGAATTTCTGTTTCTGGTTCCGATTTGAAACCATCTTCTTTAACATCCGATTTAGAAAAAAGAGGAGTAAAGATTTTTTATGAACAAAAAGAAAAAAACATTAAAGGAGACGTTGATGTAGTTATTTACTCTCCTGCTATTCCAGAATCCTGCAAAGAACTGCAAGAAGCAAAAAAACGAAAACTTCCTTTATATTCTTATCCCCAATTTTTAGGATTATTAATGCATGGTAAAAAAGGTATTGCCATATCCGGTACTAATGGCAAATCCACCACTACAGCGATGATCGGATTAATTTTAAAAAATGCAGGTTTGAAACCTGAAGTAATTGTAGGCAGTCAAGTGCCTGGTTTTGATGGCAATGTGTTATATGGCAAAGGAGATTATTTTGTGGCGGAAGGTTGCGAATATCGTCGTAATTTTTTGCACCTTGCCCCTCAGATAGAGGTGATCACCAATATTGAGGGAGATCACCTTGATTATTACCGCGACATTGAAGACATCAAAGATGCTTTTTTTACCTATTTTCTAAAATTGCCGGAAAAAGGATTGTTGGTTTATAATGCTGATGACCCTGTTTCCAAAGAATTGGCGGATAAATTACCAAGACCAAAATTGGCTTACGGGGTAAAAAATAAAGCTGATGTAGAAGCCCAAAACATTAGAAATTCTTTGGGCAGACAAGAATTTGAAGTTTTATATCAAGATAAAAATCTCGGAACTTTTAAACTAAATGTTCCTGGCAGATTTAATTTGTATAATGCGCTCGCCGCTATTTCCCTCGCTTTATCTTTGCAAATACCTCTAGAGGTTATTAAAAAGACACTAAAAGAATTTAATGGCATTTGGCGCAGATTCGAAAAAATAGGGGAATGGCAAGGAAAAACTATCATTTCTGATTATGCTCATCATCCTACAGCGGTGGCAGGTACAATTGAGGCAGCAATGCAATTTTTTCCCCGAAAGAAAATTCTTTTTGTTTTCCAACCTCATCAGCATAATCGTACTAAAAAACTTTTTTCCTTATTTGTGGAAGCTCTAGGGAAGGCGCCCCATTTATTACTTTTAGAAATTTTCGAAGTAGCAGGCAGGGAAGAGAAAGATTTGGATGTTTCTTCTCTCGATTTAGCGAAGGCCCTGCAAAAGGAAGGAAAAAAAATTTATTTTGCCAAGGACTTATCTTCTGGAAGAGAACTTATCAAAAAAATTGCCGCTCCTTTTGATGTGCTCATTTTTATGGGAGCAGGAGATATCGATCAGATAGCGCGAGAGCTGGTAAAATTTAACGATTAATCTTGTCGGTAAGCTGTATAAAAGACAGACACTTCAAATCCTAATTTCTAATTCCTAATTTCTAAACAAATCCTAAATCCTAAATTCCAATGACGCCAATTTTAAATTTAGAATTTTGGAAATTAGAATTTGTTTAGGATTTCAAATTTCGGATTTCAAATTTTAAAATAATGATCAACGACGAAATTTTTAAAAAAATCTTTAGAGAGAATATCAAATTCAACGAGCCCTTAGCTTCTTACACCACTTATAAGATCGGTGGGCCGGCGCGCTATTTTGTCATGGCCAAAAATAAAGATATTTTAGTCAAGGCGATCAATTTTGCCAAAGAAAAAAATCTTCCTTATTTTATCTTAGGTGGCGGAAGCAATATTTTGGTTTCTGACAGCGGTTTTATAGGCATGATTATTAAGATTGACATGCGAAAAATTGCTATAAATAAAAAAAAGAAACAAATTATTGCTGATGCCGGAGCTTCCCTTTCAGAAATTATCCAAAAAGCAGTAAGCAAGGGTTTGACAGGTATGGAATTTGCTTATGGTCTGCCTGGTACTTTAGGAGGAGCAATAAGGGGTAATGCCGGCTGTTTTGGCAAAGAAATTAACCAATTTGTGCAGTCAGTGGAAGTTTTACGAAAAGGAGAAATCAAAATTTTTTCTTCCCCTCAGTGTCAGTTTGATTATCGTCAGAGTATTTTTAAAAAAGATAAGGATTTAATTATTTTATCTGCGCTTCTTAAACTTCAAGAAGGAAATTCTCGCCAAGCGAAAAAATTGATGCAAAAGCATTTGTCTTATAGAAAAGAAAAACATCCCTTAGATTATCCTTCTGCAGGTTGTGTTTTTAAAAATCCTCCTGGCGCTTTTGCCGGCATTTTAATTGATCAAGCAGGCTTAAAAGGAAAAACGATTGGGGGAGCGCAGATCAGCGAAAAACACAGCAACTTTATTATTAACAAAGGAGGGGCAAAAGCCAAGGATGTTTATCAACTGATGAAATTAGCACAGGGGGAAGTTTATAAGAAATTTAAAATCCGCCTGGAGCCGGAGATACAGTTGCTAGGAGAATTCGAATAAATTTCTAATTCCTAATTGACCTAATTTCTAATCAATCCCCACGCCTTGTCCTGACTTTTAGA
>FWPV01016930.1_pt1 | contig 10186 bp, 7 predicted proteins | sample 2228371 | NCBI WGS metagenome assembly FWPV01 (sample SAMEA103939776, study PRJEB20133) | metagenome
AGGAAGTCTTTGAAAAGATTTGTAACTTCCTGGAAATTCCCTTTGAGCCCGAAGCGATTGAATATGGAAAATCAGAAGACGAGACACATAAAAAAGGATTGGGTGACCCATTGGGAGTTAAGCAACACACACGCCCTACTACCGCCTCTCTCAAAAAATGGGTTGAAGAATTAAGCACCGACCCCAATAAATTGAAAATGATGCAGGATATAATTAACCAGATTCCAGATGAAGACCTCGCTATTTTTGGTTATCCAAAAGAAACTCTCTGGAAACCATTAGAAGAAGCACAGGGAAAAGAAATAAAGGTAAAAAAACAAAAACTCAACCGCTACCTATTAGAACGAAAGGCGATTATCTTTCTTCGTTCGCAAGCCAGAAAACATCCCCTGTTCCGCAAATGGCTGGAAAAACTTCGCCTCGCCTGCGATGTGCTGTTAAGAGAGTGATTATATTTTACGCAAAACCCTTTTTTTCCACCAGAAAAGTCCAACGATGTCAAACAGAGTCCGGAATAGGCGACCTGAAATATTGTATTTAGATGTCCCATATTTTCTTGGATTGTGAGACACAGGAATATCCTTGACCCGATAGCCTGCAGAATGAACCAAAAAAGCATAATACCTATGAGCACCATTGAAGGGAATAATATACTCTATACATTCCCTTCGCATGGCTTTTAATGCACAACCCGTATCTCGCACTGGATTATCCAGTATATAACGGATTATCTTATTTGCCTGACGGCTAATCCAGGTTCGCAACCAGTTATCTTTTCGGTTTTCACGATACCCCTGAACAAAATCCACAGATTTCAGTTCATCAAGCAATTTAGGAATATCGTTTGGGTCATTTTGCAAATCGCCATCCATTATAACGATGTATTCCCCTTTCGCCATTTTAAGTCCTGTCCACAACGCATAAGACTGACCGGAATTTTTTTTCAAGCGAATGTAAACTACTTGTGGATAAGTTGCCTTTAATTGCTCCAATATTTCAGGGGTCGTATCACTACTTCCATCATCTACCAGAACACATTCAAAATCTTTTTTAATCTTTTCTTTGAATATATTTACAATGGACTCTACCAACAATGGGATATTTTCTGCCTCATTGTAGCAGGGAATTACCACAGATATAACGGGATGAAGATTTACCTCAGATTCGTCCATACAAAATTCTCAACCACTTTAAAATTCTACCACCTCAAGACCTGGAATACTGGATTCCAATGGAACTGTTTCTAAAGAACGGGCTCCTAATAACATCAGTTCATAACGAACCTTCGCCAGAGGAGTTTCCTTATCATCCACACATAACTGAACGCTAAACTCTGCAAAATTCGTTCCCCGATTTATCGTGGGTTCATCCGCAAATAAGTGTCTTTCTTTCAAATATTGAGTTATTTTATCCACTGTGTCAATCGGTGTGTTAAAGAAAAGCAATACCCGTCTTTCCGCATGCATAGCGCCATACAGATTTAACAAAAACATACGGGCAATTTCATACTTGGATTTATGTTCCTTAATATCCTCACGCACATAAACAGATGATTCGGATTTCAACACCTCCTCACCAATTTCCAGTCCATAATTCCGAATGGCTGAACCCGATTGAGTAATCTCCAGCCCAAAATCTACAGACCCCTGATATACCTTTGCCTCTGTCTTTCCCCAAGTCTCGTAGATAACTATACCCCGTTTTATCCGCGGAGGCGTTTTGAACTTCTGGATAGAGAGTTCCTTAAATTTATTCTCTAATCCTAATGATTTGCATTTCTTCTGAAACCAATCCAGAGCAATATACGGCATCTCCGCCACCATCGTGACCAACTCTTTTTGTTCCAGTAATTTCTTCAACCAGTCTTCATATCGCTCCGGTTGCGGTTTGTAAATAATAACCAGACGAACCGCACCCCTCCCTAATGATAAGACTCTTTTCAATGGGCATGATTGATTATATTCTGTTCTTAATTCCAGCGTTCTTTCTAACACCCAGTCATCACCCGCAATAGCCAGGTCAATCTCTCCGATTGAAAGTTGGGTTCCAAACTCCTGCGGTCTACCATCCCAGCCTACCAGAAAAGAATGTAGCGGAAAGGATGTGGGACCACCCTGGTCATAACCCTTTGTAGGGAATCCTGCATTCCTCAACAGAGTTACCAGATTCCCACCACGGTTCGGGTCTGCTAATGAGCCTGCTGGCATACCAATAATCAGTTTATCGTTCATCTCCCTATCCTAAAATGTTACTAGGTTAAGATAAAATTAAAGTAAATCATTAATTTCCGGAGGTGGTACTGAAGGGTTTCGCTCCTGTTTCAAATAACCAATAGCAAAAGGATACAGCGCTATACTAAAAAGCACTCTAACATATTCCCACGGAAAACGAAACCACGGGGCATAAAAATAAAACCATGTTAGTATACCGAAACCTAATACTACAATGAAAGTCATTACCGTCCATCTTTTTATACCCGCATCCCACGGTTTAAGTCCCGGTCTTGGCCTTCGCGAAAGAAAAAATCCCAACCCGAATAAAATCAAACCTACAAGATAAAAACCCAATTCCCCCCGACTAAACCAATAAGACCATTCTTCACTTCGCAAACGGTCTATCCCAATCATAGAATTGAAAACCACCCATTTAGAAACCGTCCCTACGAACATAACAATAGAGCCCTCCAATTGCATTCGCGAAACCCTCCCTGACATCCACTTACATTCCTTGACCGCACCAATAATAAGAAGAACATATACTGCAAACACAAGCAACGATATTATGATATCTCCCCCATAAAAGAACACATAATAAATCATCATCTTCATCACTCCTGCATAATATTTTCAAAAAAATTAGATGTAATATATTCTACCCTTTATATATTATCAGAATAAAAAAATAAAAATATTTAAAGTTTTATGACATAAACTTATAAAAATGTGGTATTATGTTATAGTGAAAATTAATTAACCAAAAACCCTAAGGAGGAAAGCAATGAATATGAAGAAGGCACTATTTTTAATTTTAGCAACAGTAATTCTAATTACAGCACAGGGCTGTAAACCGGCTGTTGTTGTGAGCACAAAAACCCTGGACTTCGGTAATACGGAAACACAAAAAACATTTCAGGTATGGAACAAAAATGCCAATACAAAAATGGACTTTGAGATAACCAAGACAGCAAATTGGTTAACTGTTAACCCAGATAAAGGCACAAGCACAGGTCCTTCGGATAAAAAAAATATTACGGTAACTGTTTCAAGAAATGGATTACAACCGGGTTCCTATTCGGATACTCTTAAAGTCAAATCCCCACAGGATGGAGAAGATACAATTACTGTTTCAATGACTGTCGGCGGAGGTCAGGAAGGAGAACAAGAAGGAACAACGGAAGGGACAACGGAAGGAACAACGGAAGGAACAACGGAAGGAACCACAGAAGGAACCACGGAAGGAGCACAAGAAGGAGAAATAGGAACCAATGCATCCATAATAGGTTGGGTAAAAAATACAAATTTAAATCCGCTGGCGTATGTAGCCATTGAATTATTAAATACAAGTTTCAAAGTATACTCTGACCCATCGGGATTGTATATGATAGAAAATGTTCCTAAGGGGACTTATGTTCTTTCCGCCTCAAAAGAGGGTTATGCCCCATACAGTATAGAAATTGAAGTTGGAGATGTGGTCCCTTTAACCGTAAATATCACACTTATACAACAAATAAAAATCCAGGATATTCCCAATATTGAAAACGGAGCGACTGTTTCTGACCCATCAGGTAATGCAATACAAATACCTCCCAATTCATTCTTTGATAAACTTGGCAATCCAGTCACCGGTCCTGTTGAAGTTTACATAACGCCACTCAATTTATCCAATCCAGGTGATATTCAGGCATTTCCAGGCGGGTTCCAGGCAATTTCATCAACAAAGCAAGGTGAACGCGTTGACCTGGAATCTTTCGCTCTGGCAGATTTCACAGTGAAACAAAATGGTGAAGAAGTTTATCTGAATACCTCAGCAAAGGAAGACAACCCTGCTGAAATAACCCTTGACCTCCCCGATGATTCACCACTTAATGCTGGTGAAGAAGTTCCTCTCTGGTACTTTGATGAAGAAAAAGGAGTTTGGATAGAATCAGGCAAAGGGACTGTCTATAATGATAATGGAAATAAATATTATAAAGCACAGGTTCAGCATTTAACATGGTGGAATTGTGATGCTCCCATTACAGATAAAACCTGTATTCAGGGTTATATAAAAGATAACAATGGTCAGCCTGTAGTAGGTGCTATAGTTCAGGGAGTAGGTGTTTCTTATAATGGAGTAACCACTACTTATTCCGATAACAATGGATTTTTCTGTGTCAATGTAAAAGGGAATTCCATAGTATCCATTGAAGTTTATTTCCCGGGTGGTCAAATCCCAATATTCAAGCAGGAGGTTAATGCTAATACAGTAGGAAACTCCTGCGAAACAGGAAACTGTATCGACATTGGTGTTATTACCGCGGACTTCAATAGTTGTATACAGGGAAGAGTAAAAGATAAGAATGGAAACCCCATCAGTAATATTACAGTCTATTCTTCAGTAGGGACAAAGGCAACTACAGACTCATCAGGGTATTACTGTCTCAATGCGGTGGCGGGTTTCCCGATAACTGTTTATGTAATCACACGTCCACCTGTAACTGTGACCGCAATAGAAAATACATCATGCTCTGCAGGAAACTGTGTCGAGGCAAATATAGAGATAGAATATCCTACGGATGGTTCTTATGTGGGTATTATGAATGTTATACAAAACAAGTATTACTATCTTGAGGAACAATATACAATTTCAGCCAGTGCTCTATTTGCATCATTTTCTGAAAAACCGTATGCGGAACCCAATAACCAGTGTTCTTTCCAGTTGACACAATTAGACTTCTCTCAGGAAGAACCATATCAATCAACAGAGGGATTCCCACAAATTAATTGGTCTGGTCTTGACCCCGGAGCCCCTGGATTGTTCAGCATACCTGGCAAGACTGCGAATCTGATACGAATGTCAGAAGCGTATATGGGAGAACATTACACAATTCAACCCTGGATGTCATCTTTGTTTATTCTGGATTACATGCAACATATTCAACCGACACAATCACAAACAACCTTCTCAGCATCCTGGCCTGGCGGGTTAGATATAAACGCCTTTGAAGTAACTGGAGAAACACCTCCCGAACTTATCGTAACTTCTCCTGAACTTACACAAACAGAATATGGAATGCTTACTTTCAATTTTAATCCAGAAGTAGATTTACTCGTGGAATGGAATGCACCCCAAACTCCTGTTCCAGGAAGTTACATCCTTATTACTCTTTCTTCTTCTTCGTATGACTATGAAAACTTGACATCTACAATAGGGACTATCACCTGTGTAGTAACGGATGATGGTTCACATACAATTCCTAAAGAACTATTACAACAGTTGCCTATACAAACCACAGGATATTCTTATATAAACCTCTCAATTACCCGCTGCTATACAAATGAATTCCAGATTCCTCTGGCAAAAGGAGGTAATGGAATATTCGTAGTAGAGGCTCAAAATCAAATATATGCTATTAGTAACATGGGAAATCCAATACCTGTTAAAAACAACTGAAAATATTAACTAAAACTCTACTTCCACGCCTTACTCCCTGAGTAAGGCGTTTTTTATTATGTTTTTTATACAATGAAATTTGAACTGACTTTTAATAAAATTGTAATTTTATAAGATAAACAAAACCTAAAAAAGGAAAAGAATATGAGAATTTTATTGCTTTTAGTAATATTACTTTATGTTTCCACAAATATCAAAGGGGAAACAACAATGCCTTTTGCCTTGAATGTAATGGATTTCGGAGCAAAAAATGACGGTTCTGCTGATGCTACACAAGCGTTTCAACAGGCATTAAATAAAGCGGAGGGAATGGGTGGTGGATTGGTCTTTGTGCCTGCGGGCACCTATAAAATTTTAGGTAACTTAAAAGTCCCTGCGGGTGTAACTTTACAGGGAACATTCCGAACACCACCTACTTCTTTTTATCATGATAAACCAAATCTTGTAGGTTCCGTTCTACATGCATACGCAGGAAGGAATCAACCTCAATCGGAGCCGTTTATCACTCTCGCAGGGAATAACGCCACTTTAGCCGGGTTTATCATCACATATCCCGAATGGTCTAAAAATGACGTTCCACCCGTTCCATACCCTCCGACTGTTTATTCAAAACATACGACCGATACTGCAGTTTATGATTGTTGTATTATCAATCCTTATGAAGCGTTGCATTTCCAGGACTCCGCAAGGATGATGATTCGGAATGTATTTGGCTATCCCTCATTTCGCGGTTTATACATTGATGCTTGCTATGATATTTCACGGGTGGAGAACTGTCATTTCTGGCCCTTTGGTGTAATCTACCAGCCTAATGACCCTTATTGTCTATGGATAAACGAAAATGGAACCGCCTTTGAATTTGCCCGAACCGATTGGCAATATGTCACCCATACCTTCTGTTTCGGCTACGGAGTAGGCTATAAATTTTCTAAAACCAAAAATGGAGCCTGTAATGGTAGTTTTCTGGGTATCGGAGCAGATTGTTGCCGTCGTGCAGTATTGGTAGAAGACTTACAACCTTTCGGTATATTAATTACCAATGGTGAATTTGTAGGCAGATGGGAAAGCAAAGACTCCGCAGGTATAGAAATCCTTCCGGATGCAGGACCCGGAAAAGTGAGTCTAAATAATTGTGCTTTCTGGGGTCCGTTAGACCGTGCTATCTGGCACCGCAGTGCCAAGACTCAATTAACTGTAATCGGGACCAATTTCTGGGAATGGGATATAAATGGCAAAGGAAGCCCTGCAATCCAGATGGATAATGGAAAAATAATATTACAGGGAAATACTTTCTTTTTAGGTTTACTTCACTGCACCATAGGTAAAAATGTCGCTTCCGCAATTATCACCGGTAATCAAGCACAAGGGGGACTGTATGTAATCAATTATGTGGGCAAAAAAACTCAGATGGCTCTCAATGAAACACCTACCGAAATTCCTAAAAAAGAGATGCTGAAAAATTTCACTTTAAATATAGGAAGCGCAGGTGACCGCGATTTCCTGAAAAACTGGCACGGGACTGAATCCGCACCCGAATGGAAAAAACCGGGAGCAACGAAACGCTGGACTAAACAGCAATCTACAATCAGACTTCCTATCCTGCCGAAGAAAGAATATACACTAACCTTAGATGTTTATATTCCCCCTCAGGCAAAGCATAAGGACAACGAAATCTTATTAAACAACGAACCTTTAATTAATTTTGGTGATAAAGAAGGTTTGCAAACAATTTCCGTAAAAATTCCTCCACAGGAGCAAGATTTCATCATATTAGGAATTCGTTCCCATGCATGGATTCCTAAAAACTATGACCCGAACTCAAAAGACGAGCGTCAACTCGGAATTGCAGTAAGTCAAATTCAAATGAAAACACGACTTGCACCTTCCAAACCTTTTGTGCTGAATAACCTATATAAATCATCCCCTAAATAAATTTTCAATAAAAAAATTTTTATTCAGCCCATTACTATTTAGTAGAGGAGGAGTGAATTATCATAACGGGACTGAATTCACCGACGAGGCGGTCATCAATGGTTGAAAATAAGTCCGATATATTGCTAATAACAGTTACATCCCGAAACATTCCCATACCATAGCCATAACCCATTGACATTCTTCCCATTCCTCCTGCCCCTGGATAGGCATTCATACCATACCGAAAATTGTTCATCCCTGCGTATCCCCCTCCGGATACTGGCGGGTTCCGCAAGACTATTTTTGGCAAACTATCTCCACTCCCCGTATTATAAAATCCGTATGTCCTGCTGTTTACAGTCCTGGGTAAAACATTTGCAGAATATAGAGTGCCTGGTAATGTTGTCCCTGTAACATCTCCCGGATAAGTTTGAATTCCGTCATTGGAGTAACTCAGAGAGGCATTCCCCTTGCGTTTCGATATAAGAGTAGTTTGTTCTTTCGATGTCTTTGTAGGGGGGACACTCTCTTTCCCTTTTTTCTCTTCACTGATTTTTGAGATACCTCTGGAAACGGTTTGTTTCTCATCCCACTTCTTTTTCAATTCTACCCGTTTCTCAGGTTCATCCATAATAACACTTATAACATCCTCATCTTTTTTTATTATACTTTCAATTGCACCTGTTTCCGGAAGTAATATATAAAATGAATGAATACCCTCCATTACATATACATCAAAATATGTCTTTTCGCGTGTAATGACAGTATCTGCCATTACATATCCACACATCTGTCCCAAAACAATTACTCCCAAAACAAATATTTTCATTCTCCTATTCATAATTCTACTTCCTCTTTCTATTCTTTCACCTATATTATATATAATATCATTCAAATTCATTTTTGGCAATATAAATTTAATTATGGTTTTTTATGGCGGGACAATTTCTGGATATTGTAAAAGATTTACTTCAAAACATTGAAACAGTTGTGCTGGATAAAAGTCATGTTATCCGGATGGCTCTTGGTGCCTTTCTATCTGGAGGGCATATCCTGGTAGAAGATGTGCCCGGAGTTGCAAAAACAATGTTAGCAAGAGCAATAGCCATTTCCAGTGGCTGTTCCTACACGCGGATACAATGCACGCCAGATTTATTACCCACAGATGTGACCGGTGTCTCTGTATATAATCAGTCCACACAGAATTTTGAATTCCGTCCGGGTCCCATCTTTAATCAGGTAGTAGTCGCCGACGAAATTAATCGTGCAACACCACGAACACAATCCGCTTTGCTGGAAGCAATGGCAGAAGGGCAGGTCTCTGTGGATGGGAAAACTTATGTTTTGAATAAGCCTTTTATCGTATTTGCAACACAAAATCCCGTAGAACATGAAGGGACATTTCCTCTACCGGAGGCACAATTGGACCGCTTTATGATTAAATTGTCTATGGGCTATCCGGGAATGGTTGCAGAACTGGATATGTTAGAACGGTTGAGAGTTGCTCATCCTATTGAAACCTTGAAACCGGTTACAGACCCGCAAACGATAATACAAATGCAGTCAAAAGTGCGAGAAATTTTTGTTCATCCCAAAGTGCGAGAATATATGCTCCGTATCATTGCTCGGACACGTGACCATACTCATCTTCTTTTAGGAGCAAGTCCCCGTGCTTCTCTTATGTTGTTCCGTTGTTGTCAGGGTTATGCAGCGGTTCTGGGGAGAGGATATGTTATTCCTGACGATGTTAAGTCTTTAGTTTTTCCCGTGCTGGAACATAGACTTATTCTGAACCCGGAGAGTAGACTTCGCAAAGTGACAACTAATTCTGTTTTAAAGGAGATTCTTAACGAGGTCCCTGTCCCGAGTGCAGGTACCCATCAATGGAAAACAGCATAAAATTGACTTAACTTTCTTCAATAATTTATGGTATTATAAATATGAAATATAAAAAAACATTGAGAGTGCAGAGGGGTAATGTTCTGGATATTTAAGAAAAAGAGAAATGAAATATCATCACAGTCGGTCGCTTCGGAGTTTGATGACCCTAATAAAGCTGAGTTAGAAATTCATCAGGTGGGTCCGTATGAGATAATTGCTCCCATCGGAAGTGGAGGGATGGGAACTGTATATAAAGCAATAGACCGAGGCAGGGATTTGACGGTCGCTGTGAAAGTGCTTGACCCACGATTTGATGAAGACCCGAAACGAAGAAAACAAGACTTTCTCGGTAGAGAAATTATGATAGCCGCATCTCTGAATCATCCCAATATCATCCGAATGGATAAAAAAATACATGAAGCCATTGACAATTTGGGGAGAACTCGTCGTTGTATTGTGATGGAATACATTGATGGCTATAACCTGAAAAAACATATCCAGGACCGTGACCTTTCTATTCGCCAGATGATTGATATATGTATTAAACTTTGCCATGGACTTGATTATCTCCACCAACACGGAATTGTCCATCGTGATGTAAAACCTGCTAATTTCCTTTTCTCCAAAGATGGAAAACAGGTAAAAATTGTGGACTTCGGATTATCCAAAACGAATGCAACCTGGCGGGGATGGCTAATGAAAGAAACAGGAGGAACACGCTTATACATGTCCCCAGAAC
>FWPV01016932.1_pt1 | contig 10185 bp, 1 predicted proteins | sample 2228371 | NCBI WGS metagenome assembly FWPV01 (sample SAMEA103939776, study PRJEB20133) | metagenome
AGGCGAGAGTATTTACGTGGACGTTCTCAGCAAGCGGGACAGGGCAGTTAATATTCAGTGGAAATGCAAGCGGGATAGATGGAAACAACCCTGGACTTATAGTAGATTCTTTATACACCACAAAAGTTGTAAATGTTGTTTCAACATCACCTGTTCTTTATGTTGATGCTTCAGTTCCGACAGATGTTACAGTTGGTCAGATATTTACTGTAATAATGCGTGTAGATAATGTAGGTTTAGTAAATGCAACAGGCGTTACACCGACATCAGATACATTTGAAATAACGCCGCCAGGAGCAGCGGTAAAGATAACAGGACCTACGCCTTCAAGTGTCACAATATTAGCAGGCAGTACGCAGTACTTTACGTGGACATATTCAGCAACGAGTGCAGGAGTGATAGTATTCAGTGGACATGCAGCGGACAGGGATTTTGGTGTTTTATCAGAAAATGTAACTCAGGTTGCTGTAAATGCATGGATACCACCTGATTTAAGCGGAAATATAATAACGATTTTAACTCCGCCTGCTACTTATTCTATTGGTCAGAGATTAACAGTTATAATGACAATCAGTAATACGGGGCAGACAACAGCAGTAGATGTTAATCCATTACCACTTACCAGAATAGGCACAGGTAATGCAACATTATTAAGTGGACCTGCACCAGTGAGTGTTACGATATTAGCAGGGACAGCACAGCAGTTTACGTGGACATATTCTGCTTCTGCACCAGGCAGTTTTGCTCTCTATGGATATGCTCAGGGCAAAGATATAAGGACTGGGCAGATGTATCAGAGTGTAACTGCAACTTCTAACAGCATTACAATAGAGACAAAACCTGTTCTTGCAAGCAGTATAAGTATTCAAAAAAACACAATGAATTTAGGACAGACAACACAGGTTATAATGACAGTTACAAATACTGGGCTGGCAGATGCAGTATCGGTTGCGCCTAATAATATATTCATAACACCTGCAAGTTCAGGCGGAATGATAGCAATATCAGGACCTGAACCTGTAACACAGACAATTGCTGGTAATTCTACAGGCTATTTTACATGGACATTCTCTGCAACTGGTCAGGGGACAGTTGTTTTAAGTGGTAATGTTACTGGCTATGATGAAAACAGTTTATTGCCTGTTAATTCTTCTATGAGTGAAAGCAATTCAGTTTTGATACAGTTGCCGGCAGATCTTTCTGTTTCTTTAAAAGCAATACCAGAAACGCCGCCTGTAATAAAGACAGGACAGCTTATTACATTAATTTTAACAGTTACAAATACAGGTGAAGCAACAGCACTTTCAATTTCACCCACTTCTGATCCTTATGTTTCAGGGACTGGAAATGCAATTCTTGTTTCAGGTCCTGTTCCTGTTTCAATAGCAGCACTCACAGGCTCATCGGTAAATGCTTTTGCATGGGTTTATCAATCAACAGCGCAGGGCAATATTAATTTTACTGCATCTGTTTATGGTTTTGATGCAAATACAGGAGCTAAAGTTGATTCAAATACAACGACATCAAATACAATTCAAATAGCAGATTCAGCATATCTTTTGAATGACATATCAGTGTCGCAGAGTGTTGTATCAATAGGACAGAATATAACAGTTTATCTAACTGTAACAAATGGTGGAACAGCAGCAACAACAACAAATGTAACACCTTATGCAAATGTGAGTTATTATAGTGGAGCAGCGCTTCAGTTACAGGCATCACCAACTGCAATACCAGCACTTTCCAGCCTTGCATCGCATACATTTACATGGGTCTATACAGCCCAGTCAGCAGGTTCGCTTAATTTCACTGCTTATACAGGTTATGGAGATGTGGATGGTTCTAAATATTCAAATCCAGCAATATCAGAATCTATAAGAATACAGAGAGCAGCATCACTTACCGCACAAATTTTTGGACCTGCATCAGCAAACTCTGGCCAGGTTATAACGCTTACCATGGTTGTGACAAATACCGGAGATGCAACAGCAAACACTGTAACACCGCAACTTACTGTGAGTGCAACAGGTGGCAGTGCATGGGCGAGTGTTTTAACTTCGCCTTCTACCACTTCAATTGCAGGTGGTTTATCACAGGTATTTATATGGACTTATAGCGCAGAAGGAATTGGCACAATCTGGTTCAGCGGATATGCGCAAGGATATGATGCAAATAGTGGACTTTTAATATCATCAGCAGGAACAAATGTAATTTATACAAATATTCAGGTTCCTGCTTCATTAAGTATTACTTCATTTACAGTATATCCACCAACAGTGGCAGAACAGCAGCAATTTACTGTTGAATTAACTGTGTCAAATACAGGCGGTGGAACAGCAAATAATGTGACTCCTTCATTGCTATATTCTGGCACAGGAGTTGCAACGCTTATTTCAGGACCGGTGCCGCTTGCACAGAATTTACAGCAGGGTCAGTCAGTAAGATTTATCTGGACATATTCTGCAGAAGCTCAGGGCACAATATCCTTCAGTGCAGGAGCAAGTGGTATTGATGTAAATTCTGGACAGACCGTTCAAACAGGACCATCTTCTGAACAGGTTTTAAGCATCATACAGCAGCAGGCGATTTTAACAGCAGAAATGATAATTACGCCACAGGTTGCAGGTTTTAATCAGAGAATAACAGTATATCTATCAGTTACAAATACAGGTTTACATAACGCAACTGGAGTTTCGCCTGCAGCAGGTTTAGTTGCTTACACTGATAATGGTTGTATGAAAGCAGTTACAATATCATCTGATGTTACGCCTGTAAATCTTGCGATAGGTGCATCAAAAGTATTCAGATGGGTATTAGAAACAGACAGCACAGTTGGAACAGTTATATTCAGTGCAGTTGCAATAGGAAGCGATGTTGGATTGCCTATAAATGTTACATCAAATGTGGCAGTTTCTGTGCCATTAACTGTTGAAGCGCCACCTGTTCTGGTATCTCGTGTTGACGCACTGCCAAATACAGTAAATACAGGGCAATATATAACAATTATTATGACAGTTACAAATACAGGCGGTTCAACCGCAGTCAATGTCAGACCAGTGCAACTTGTGAAGATGGGGACAGGAAGTGCATGGCCTGCAAATCCAACCCCAATGCCAGAAAGTGTAACTTTAACAGCTGGTGAAACAGCAACATTTACATGGGTTGTAACAGCGAGCACGGTTGGTGATATAGCATGGCAGGGCAGAGCAGAAGGTCTGGACATAAACACACTTGCAACAGTATCTTCTTCATACTCTTCAACAAACTGGGTGTTAATACAGAGTCCACCTGTATTACAGGTATCAGGAATATCTGCTCCTTCATCTGTCAGTATAAGGTTATCGCCTTATGAAGGACAGGTATTCACAGTTACATTAACGGTTACTAACAGTGGTGATACGACAGTAAATAATTTAATTCCTGACCCGATTGAATTAAATCAGGCACCTGGTGCCCTTGCTGGTGTTATTTCAACTCCAACACCGGTTAACCTGCCAGGTGGAAGTTCTGTAACATTTATATGGACATTTACAGCTCTTGGAACAGGCAACTTTAGTTTCTCAGGAAAAGTAACAGGGATTGATGCTAATTCAGGAGCAGTTATAAATTCTTCTATTGTTACTTCGGGAAATATTTCAGTTCAGACTGTTGCTAATCTTGCATCTACATTATATGTTAATCCACCGATGAGATATATAGGAGAGGTATTCACAGTGTTACTTGTTGTTACCAATACAGGACAGGCAACAGCAATAAATGTAACGCCAAATCATACAACATATGCAGCGAGTTCGCCAGCACCGGATGTTTATCTGATATCAGGACCGAATCCGGTTACAATGTCAATTCCTGGTGGAGCAACGAGGATGTTTACATGGACTTATACAGCGGGCGGGACAGGAACTGCTGCATTCAGTGGTTTTGCATATGGACAGGATGGAAATAATCCTGCATGGGATTTCACTACCACTACAACAACAGCAAGTATTTCTATAAATGCAGCAGCAGCACTTTCTGCTTCTATATCCGGTGTGCCGGCAGGACCAATAGTCGTAGGACAGCAGATAACCGTTATAATGACAATAGTTAACACCGGTCTTGCAGATGCTACAAATGTTGGACCGCAGAATTTACTTATGACATCGGTTGGTGCGCCTGTTACATTGATATCCGGTCCTAATCCTGCAACTTATACAGCAACTTTAGCTCCTTCGTCATCTGTTGAATATACCTGGACTTATAGTGCGGCAGGGACTGGAACAGTTTCTTTCAGCAGAAAAGCAGTTGGATATGATCCAGGGCGCGGAGTCCAGATTGATACTTTGTATGCATTATCAAATCCTATTGTGGTTCAGACAAAAGGCACATTTACTTCATCTATTTATGCAGTGCCTTCACAGTTAAATGCAGGACAGAGGATAACTGTTGTTATGAGTGTAACAAATACAGGAGGAACAACATTAAACAATGTGACTATTTCTGCAGCATCTTATAATGGTTCTGTTACATTGATTGATTGGTTTGCGCCTGCATCACCGCTTAATTTAACACCAGGTGCTAATGCATGCTTTACCTGGACTTTAAGTGCAGATGGAGCAGGCACATTTAATTTATCTGCAACAGTTACAGGAACAGAAGCAATTACATCTGAAACAGTATCAACAGCAGTAAAGACAGCAGATATTTCAATTTATACACCAGCATCATTATATTCATATATCACAACTTTACCACTTGGTAGTTTATCAGAATCGCAGAGATTAACAGTTATAATGACTGTATCAAATACAGGGCAGGCAACAGCAAATAATGTATCATATTCTATATCTTACGAAGGAACAGGCAGTGTAATTCCAATGACTTCTCCATTAGCACCTGTTACAATTTCAGGCGGAAGCGTAAGGACATTTACATGGACATTCTCTGCAAATTCACAAGGAATAGTAACATTCAGTGCAAGAGCGGTAAATGGCATAGATGCAATTTCAGGTTTACCTGTTCCATCAAATGTCTGGGACGAAGATGTTTCTGTAACAATAACAGAACCGCTTCCGAGTTTGCAGGCAAGTTTACAGGTTAATTCATCTATTGTCCCTGTGCCGCTTAACGGTCTTATCACAGTTATTTTAACAATACAGAACGATGGTATAAGAACAGCAAGAGCAGTAACACCAACTGTAAATTATAATATGCCATCAATAACTTTAATAAGCGGTCCTGTGCCGGCAAACGAAGACAGTATCCCCGTAGGTGCAGCAAATGCAAAGAGATTTACATGGATTTATAATGCTGGTTCAACGCCAGGCACGCTTTATTTTACAGCAAATGCAACAGGCTCTAACGAAGGTTCATCAACTCAGGTTACATCCAATGATGCTTATGGCGGTATTGTTATAGCGCCATCCAACCCGAGATTTAATATATCAATATCTGCAATGCCGTCTGTTGTCCCTATAGGCGGCAACATAACGGTTATAATGAGTGTTACAAATATAGGACAGATTGATGCAACAAATGTTTATCCGCTTTCTATGTCAAACTCAGCATCTTCAGGTCCTTCTATTTCAGGAGCAGGATATGCATCTGTTTCTGTTTCTGCTCAGGCAGGATTTACAGTTTTGGCAGGTGCATCAGCATCATTTACATGGGTGTATACTGCTGCAACAGGTGGTGATATAACATTTAATGATACTCTTGTGTTCAGTTATGTTGATGCCAGTGGTACAGCGAGGGACAATATTATAAATGGTCCGACTGTTGCGTCAAATATTGTTTCAATACAGATGGGCACAGCAACGTCGCCACATAATGATATGTATTTAAGCGTTAACAGTTTCAATCCGAATAAAGGAGAAACTGTATCTATTATATTTACAGTTCAGCAGTCAGCAGATAATGCAGAAGTTTTAATTTATAACATAGCAGGTCAAAAGGTAAGAAGAATTTATTTAGGTCATGTAGAGGCAGGCATATTATATACTCAGCTTGCTTCATGGGATGGCAGGGCAGATGATGGTAGATTTGTGACAACAGGTATTTATTTTATTAAATTAAAAGCAGGTAGTTTTGAAATGATAAAAAAAGTTGCTGTGATAAAGGAATAAAAGAGGTAAAAGATGAAAAAAATAAGTTTACTTACAACAGCATTTATAATTTTTGCTTTTGAGTTATTTGCTTTAGGTGGCGGCACGTCCAATGCTGATTTTTTAAAGATAGGAGTGGGAGCAAGACCTGAAGCAATGGGAGAAGCATTTACAGGTGTTGCAGATGATGCAAATGCTGCTTTCTGGAATCCGGGTGGAATAGCCACAATAGACAGATGGAATTTGACATTTATGCATCTTATGTGGTATCAGGAAACATATTATGAATTTGCATCTTTAGTTATACCAATTGATAATTTTACTAATATTGGATTGAGTTTTAATTATTTAGGTGTTCCTTCTTTTAACAGCACAATAGATATATTTAATAATAAAATGGATAATAAAGATGCGCCTTCATCCTATGATATGGCAATAACAGCGAGTTTTGCTCATAATTTTGGGAATTTATATACAAAAGATTTTACCATAGGAAATATATCTTTAGGTGCTAATATAACTTATATTAAAAGAGAGCTTTTAGGAAAACAGTTACCCGGCTTTTTACTTTTTGATTTAGGGTTCATTGCAAACATTACAGAAAGTATGAGTGCTGGGCTTGCGATACAGGATATAGGTTCTTCAACAGGAGAAGACAATACCCCGCTTTCAGTAAAATTTGGTGCAAGTTATAATTTTGTTTTATCAAAGGAATTCAGCATTTTAATATGTGGAGATATAAACAAACCTGTTGATACAAAAAATCCTGACTACAAAGTATGGTTTTCCAATTTAGGGACAGAAATTAAATTTTTTGAAATGTTATTTTTGCGCGGGGGGTATAAAATAGGCAATTCAGATGAGAGTTTTTCAGCAGGGGCTGGATTTGCCATTCCTGATTTATTCAGTATAGATTATGCTTTTTCTCCTCATAGAGAACTTGGCGATTCGCATAGAATATCGTTGAGTATAAAAATAGGAGAAAAAATTCCCAGACCTTCAATTGGTGCGCCAAGACCGCCGGAAAAAGTTGTTGCAGTTGCAGGTGACAGGGTTGTATCAATTGGCTGGGAACCAAATCCAGAAGCAAATATTACAGGTTATAATATTTATTATAAAGAGAAAAAAGCAGATAAATTTATTAAATTAAACAAAGAACCAATTATGGAAGAAGCAAAATACAAAGCGGTTTTAAATAATGATATAGAATATGAATTTGTAGTAACAGCAATTAATAATAGAAATTTAGAAAGCATTTATTCAGAAAAAGCAACTGCAAAACCAACCAGATATGCTGTCACAAAGCCAGCCAGGGTTACGGGTGTTATGGCTCGTATAGAAGGAAGCAATATAATAGTTATGTGGAATGAATCACAGGATAAAAACGTTATAGGTTATAATTTATACTATAAAAAAGCATCAGATGCAAAATATAAAAAATTAAACAAAACTGTTTTAAAAGAAGCAAAAGCAACCCTTGGCGGACTTTCAACGGGTGTGGAATATAATTTTATTGTAACATCAATAGGTAAAGACGGAACAGAAAGTGATTTTTCAGAATCAGTAACAGCGAAACTAACAGGAGAGGAAGAATACTATTAATATAGAATTTGTGGATTGGCGTATGAAAAGAAAATTATGATTGTTGATTGAAAAAATAAAATAGTAATTTGTATTAAAAAAAAATTGATGGTAAAATCATAATGGAAGAAAAAAAAGTTGATTTTATACAAAAATCCATAATTGATGACATTAAATTAAGATGGATAATAGTCCTTACTGGTGCGCCATTTTTACTTGCCTATGTTTATTTTTTGAAAAAAGAATTTATTTTACCTTCATTATTACTTGTAATTTTTACTATAAGCATTAATATTTTGTATAAAATTTTTTCCGAACCACTTAAAAAAATCCCGGTTTTTTATTCTTATTTGACAGGAGTTATTGATACAGCAATTGCTACGGTTGCTATTTTTTTAACAGGTGGGCTTCAGAGTCATTTATACTTTCTTTATGTTGTAATTATTCTTGATGCATGTTTTGAATACTGGGCAAAAAAAATTTTCATCCATCTTACTTTTTTGTCTGCTTTTTTTTATATTATTTTATTTTTGGTTATAACAGGTGGTAAATTTTTACCAGTAGATATAATTACAGCAGGGATAAAACTTCTTTTTCTTTTTTTGGTTTGTTTTATTTCCTATTATATTTCCAGGACTTTTGGTTTTCAGTATGAGAAACTTACAGAATTAAACGAAGAAAAAGAAAAACTTAACAAAAAACTAATAGAAGCAAATAAAAATTTAGAAGAAAAAATAAAAAATGCTATAGAAAAGTTAGAAAAATCAAATATGCTTTTAGTCAAAAAAAATATAACCCTGCTTGCAGCACATGAAATTTACAAAAGTGCAAATGAAATACAAACAAAGGATGTTTTAATGGATGTGATTTTAGGCACCATAATTCCTTTATTAAAAGGGAGCGGCGGCATTATTTTAAGTATAAGCAGGGATTTAAAAACTGTAAAAGTTGAAAAATTAAAATTGTTTTCTGAACTTTTGGATTTCAAAGTTAATGATGAGATTGAAATAAGTGAAAGTTCAAAAATAATAGAGATATACAGCACAAAAAAAGCAATAGTATGTGAAAGTATAAATGATATAAATGATAATTTAATGAAACGTATGTTAAAAGAAGGTTCCTGTATAGCAACACCTTTATTAAGGCGTGGGAAAGTAAAAAATATAATGATTATCTTTAATAAAAGGTCCAATATTTATAACAGGTCTGATATTGAACTGATTGAGCTTTTGGGAGAACAGATAGGAATTTTACTTTACAGTAGAGATTTATATGAAGAAGCGAGAAAGCGTGCTGAAACACTTGAAAAATTAATAAGTGTAACTTTAAATCTGGAACAATCACTTAATGAAAATGAGATATTAAAAATAGCTTTAAATGAAAGTATAGAGAAAGTATTTTCTTCATCGTCAGGCGTTATTATTTTGCAGAATGAAAGTAATATATTAAAAATAAAAATTCAAAATGGTTTTTCGCCGGATATCATTGATAGAGAAATTGCCAGAGATAGTATTTGCGGCTGGGTATGCAAAAACAATAAAGCGGTAAATATCAGGAATTTAAAAGAAACAGAAAATTATAATCCTGCATATGATTTAATTTATTTAAAAGAATTTTCAATAGGTGCGCCGATTCGTATAAAAAATAATGTTATAGGATCTATATTTATAACCAGAGACAAAGAACATTTTGATAAAGAGGATATTTATTTTTTAAATATTTTAAGCAATTATTTGGGCAGCACACTTGAAAATGCAAAATTATATAGCAATATCAGGCAGGATTATTTAAATACCATATATGCTCTTGCAGCAGCAGTTGATGCAAAAGACCATTATACACATGGGCATTCTACAACTGTTATGAAATATTCAGTTAAAATGGCAGAAGCAATAGGACTACCGGAAGAAGAAATAGAAACAATAAAATATGCTGCGCTTTTACATGATATAGGGAAAATAGGAATTAGCGAGAATATATTAAATAAACCATCCAAATTAACAAAAGAAGAATATAACATTATAAAAATGCATCCGCAGTTAGGAGCTAATATTGTATCAAAAATTGATTCTTTAAAAAAATTAACTACATTAATACTTTCACATCATGAGTGGATAAACGGTGGTGGTTATCCTTTGGGACTCCGTGGTGATGAAATACCACTTGGTGCAAAAATAATAAGTATTGCAGATGCTTATTCAACAATGACATCCAAAAGACCTTATCGTGATGTGATGGGTATAGAATATGCTGTAAAAGAATTAAAAAAATATTCAGGTATTCAATTTGATGCAGATATTGTTGATGTTTTTATTAAAATCATAACAAAAGAACAGGAACAGGAAAAAGAGAAAGAAAAGATAAAAGAAAAGAAAAGAATAAGAATAAAACTTGATGAAGAGCAAAAAGGAGATGAAAATTTAGATAAAGATGGTAAATTTTATAAATCTATTGGAGAGTTTGTTAAAGAGGGTAAACTTCTTTATCCTATGTCAATTTTAATTTCTAATAACAAAATTTT
>FWPV01016935.1_pt1 | contig 10183 bp, 6 predicted proteins | sample 2228371 | NCBI WGS metagenome assembly FWPV01 (sample SAMEA103939776, study PRJEB20133) | metagenome
AACTTCATATTTACCAATTTCAAAATCATCTAAAATCACAATGTGAACTGGTATCTCATCAATCTCTCCTTCATTGAAGATATCACCCATTTCAAAAGACCCACCTTTAAATGCTACCATTTGCATTTCATTTTCACTACCTAAATAAGTAGCATTCAATCTGAATACAAATTCCTCTCCTATTAACTCTATATTTTCCTCCAACGGTTTCCAGTAAAGGACTTTATTGATCCCCCCACTGATACCATAACCAAATTCTCCTTCAAGTGCCTTTGCATAAATAGGAAACTGAAGCCCCCCATTTCTTGAAACCTCAAGTTCAATGAAAAATCTATCTTGCTCACGAAGCGTTGTTAAATTATAAACTATTTTTATGGAATCTTCCTCCTGTTGAACATTGACAATCTTAATAGCCTGGGGTTTTATAAAAATAAAGTTGCTTAGAGCTAAAAAACAAAGGAGTACCTTTAAAGAAAATTTTTCTGTTTGAAAAGAATGAAGAGATTTCATAATAGTTTAATAAAATTTGTTTGCCCTCATTTGTAATTATATCCTAAAAACTGTAATCTGCGGAAAATCAAAAAAATTTTTTAAAGGTAAATTAGTTTAGCATTACTTAACTGTTTGCTTTAAAGGTATTAAGAATTGATTTTTCGAAAAAGATTTTCCGATGGATGCTTTGGAGAACCCCTGACCTGCTAATTTTCCTGCCTATGTAAATGCAAAAACCCGAGCTTTTTTACTCGGGTTTATTAGTTGAGCTGGCGAAGGGATTTGAACCCCCGACCTGCTGATTACAAGTCAGCTGCTCTACCAACTGAGCTACGCCAGCATGTTTGAATCAAATTATTTTATCTTTTTCAATTATCACTGCTCTGCCTCCGTTAGCTAACGGATGAGCTACGCCATCAATTAAAAAATTGCGTGCCAAAGTTATAGTAAATCTTACTACTAATCAAGATTTTTCTCAGTTAATTTCTTTTAAATCGCCGTTAACCGCATAAACTCTGAATTGAACCATTTTTTGTCTTATTTTCTTGATAAGCTCAAATACCAACCCATCATAATCAAGTTTTTCGCCTGGATTAAGAATTTTTCCTGTTCTTTCAGCCACAAAACCTGCAATTGTATTATACTCTTCTGATTCAGGTAATTTATAATTAAAAACCTCATTAAAGTCGCTGATATTCATCGAACCAAGAATATAATATTTACCATCTTTACCTAAGTTATAGGTTTTATATTCCTTTCTTTCATCTCTTATCTCACCAATTATCTCTTCTAGTATATCTTCCATTGTAATCATTCCTTCAGTACCACCATATTCATCTGTAACTATTGCAAGACGCTGTCCCTGCTTTTGCATATCCCTGAGTATTTGAGATATTGGTTTGGATTCCGGAACATAATAAACTGGTCTCATTAGTTCTTTAAGTGAAATATTTTTTTGTTCAATTAGTGACTTCATAACATCTTTTGTATGAAGCACTCCAATAATATTATCAATTGAACTTTCATAGACAGGAATTAGTGTATGACCAGTCTGAATAATTTTCTTTATGTTTAATTCAAAATCATCATCAATATTTATTGCAACCATTTCGGTTCTAGGAACCATAACTTCGTTTGCTTTAAGGTCGGTAAACTCAAATACATTTTCAATTATCTGTTGTTCAGTTTCGTCGAGTGTTCCGGATTTTACTCCATCAGAAATAATATCAAGTATTTCATCTTCAAAAGGTTTGGACTGTGAGAAACCTATTTTTTCTTTTAAGGGAACGAGAATGAAATTTGCGATTGAGGATATAAGTTTTATCGGATAGCCAAATAAAGTTGCAAGTAAAAGAATTTTTTTTACAGATTTTTTTCCAATATAATCCGGATACTTGAATGCAATTGCTTTCGGCAATAACACATTAAAAATTAATACGATTAGTGTAAGAATCAGAGCTGTGAGTAAAACTGCAAGAATATCAGCAAGATTTCCAATCTCTTCGGCTCTTGACAATATATTCAAAATAGTTCTGGAAAGAATAAAATAGCCAAGTATACTTATCGTAATGAGAAGAAAATGATAGATGAACTGAATTGTGCCATAAACTTCTTCCTGTCTTGCATTTAGCTTTTCAAAGTAAGTAACTGTTTCATCCTTCGATTCCCTAAGTTCTTCAATTTTATTTTCACCGAAAGCACCTAAAGCTATTTCAGAAATTGATAACAAAAAATTAATAAAAACCAGAACCAGAAATAATATTATTAAAAGCATCTTTCCTTTACATAATTTTATCTACGCAAAAATAGTATATTCTTTGTTCAATCATAAGTTATATTTGCATAGTAAATCACATCCTACTTTATTATGAAACCGAAGCAAATAAAAATTCTTGATAAAACAAAATTGTTTATTAAATGGGAGGATAGTACTGAATCGACAATCAGTTTGAAGTATCTGCGGGATGAGTGCCCTTGTGCAAATTGTAAAGGCGAGACAATTCTTCTGAAAACATATCGTCCGCCAAAGTTAAATTTTATTAAGGAAGGCATGTATGAAGTTCAAAATATTGAAGTTGTCGGAGGTTATGCAATACAGATTACCTGGAAAGATGGCCATAATACAGGAATTTATTCCTGGGAATATTTAAAGGAGCTTGAAAAAGGAGAGAAGGAAAATATCAGGCAGAATTACGACAAACTGTTATGATTACAAAAAATGAATTGAAATATTATTCATCGCTTTCTCAGAAAAAATTTCGGGAAAGCGAATTAAAATTTTTGGTTGAGGGCTTAAAGAATGTTAAAGAAGGGCTGGATAGCCATTTCGGTTGCGAAATAATTTTAACCACTTTTGAATTTGCTGAACAACATAAAAACATTTTTACCGAAGCCAGAAAAAAGAAAATAAGAATAGAAACTATCCGTTCACAGGATTTTATCAGAATATCCGAAACAAAATCACCTCAGGGAATTGCTGCTGTATTTAAATATGCAAAACTTAACTTCTATCCTGAAAAAACTGCTTCAGATATTTTAATTTACCTCGATAACATATCTGACCCGGGTAACCTTGGGACAATAATCAGAACCTGTGATTGGTTCGGAATAAATGAAATTTTAATCAGTAAATTTTCCGTTGACTATCTTAACCCGAAATCAATAAGAGCATCAATGGGTTCAATATTTCACCTTTATATTTTCGAAGACCTTGATAGAAGTGTGTTGACTGATTTACAAAACAGAAACTATAAAATCATTTGCTCGGATTTAACAGGTAAAAGTTTATTCGACTATAAATTTCCAAACAAGTTTGTATTTGTTTTCTCCAATGAATCCACCGGACCAACCGAAGAAGTAAAAAGCATTGCTGATGAAGTTATAACCATCCCTAAATTCGGACAAGCTGAATCGCTTAATGTTGCAATTGCATCAGGAATTTTTTTATCCAAAGCAATTTCAGAACATTAACTTTTTTAAAGCAAATTATTACTGCAATAATTTTATAATCGACTGTTTTTAGAATGTCTAGTTAAATCATTTCATCAGGATCATTTTTTTTGTTTCATAAAACGAACCTGCCTGAAGTCTGTAAAAATAAACGCCGCTTGTTAATCCGCTTTTCAAAAATTGTTTGGGATTAAATTCAACTTCATATCTGCCCGCATCACGATATTCATCCACAAGTGTGGCTATTTCATTTCCCAGCACATCATAAACTCTCAGTGTTTGTTGACCGCCGAATGGCGACTGCCAACTGATTTTTGTAGTCGGGTTGAATGGATTCGGATAATTCTGCTCCAGCTTATATTCATTTGGTATTAAACCGCCAGCTTCTTCAACATCCAGCAATAAACCTGGTTCCGGTGTTGGTAATTTTACTGTTGTATAAATGTGAAATTCGCCTGGTTCAAGAGTTATCTGTTGTGTAGGATTTGTAACAAAAACACTATCTCCACTAAAGAAATCGTACCACCATCCTGTGGTGCTGAAGTTTGCTGATGGAGAAAGAGGTCCAACATAGAAATTTCCAATTATAGCAATATCCATAGTCGGATGATATAAATTAATCTTCTTTATAAATCCGCCGGTATCCATTGTAAAATTATCAGTTCGGAATGCTTCGTAATTTATTTTAAGATTAATCAGCTCCCTGAAGACTTTATACAAATTTTTCCTTCGTAAGTCATTAAGATAATCCCAACGAACTGGTTTTTCGCCGGTTCTTCCATTAAAGTCAATACTTATATCGTAACCGAGCTCACCGAATTGCCAGAACATTTTTGGTCCTGGAATCGGGAATAAAAATGTTGCGGCTAATTTGATTCTCTGAATAGCGATTGAAAGATTTTTTATGTTATAATTCCCTAAGGAATTACCATACATCAAATTTTTATACATAAGTCTTTCCTCATCATGGCTTTCCATATAAGTTATAAGATGAGGATATGACCACCCCCTTGCTTTGTAAGAACCCCAACTCAAACTTGACTGATAACCCATTGCTGCTTCACTATAATCGTGATTCAAATTTCCCCAAAGCATCATTCCATAATTTGCAAGAACAGTTTCTTCAGAATTATCAGCAAAATGCTCAAGAATTACATAAGCCGTTGAATCAAATTCCCAGATTTTATCTGCCATTCGCTTTAAGATATTTATTCTTGATTGATCGTACTGACTCCACTGACCGACATCATTTGTAAAATTCTGTGTAAAACCTTTTGATAAGTCAAACCTGAATCCATCGAACTTAAACTCCTTGAGCCAGTACTCATTAACTCTGTCAACAAAATATTTTGTAGCATTACTTTCATGATTAAAGTCATTAAACACATTAAAGGGATGACGGGCAATTGGATTCAGATATGGATTATTCGTAGCCGGACGATTTTGAACATCATCCCACCATAACATTGCCAGCGGAGACAGATTATCTGTATGATTTAATACCATATCAAGAATTACTGCTATTCCATTTTGATGACATAAATCAATGAATTGCTTTAACTTGTTTGCTGTTCCATAGTACTTATCAACCGCAGTATGATAAATCGGATTATATCCCCAACTAAGATTTCCACTGAATTCCATAATTGGCATTAGTTCTATTGCATTTATTCCAAGAGATTTCAGGTAAGAAAGCGTATCAATCAGGAACTGAAAATTTCTTAGTGTTGAAAAATCTCTAATAAGCAATTCATAAATGACCAGATTTTCTTTCGGTGGCTTTTGAAAATTCTGAACCTGCCATTGATATTGCGACTGTGCTGTTTGTAGTATGCTCACTATCTTTTCCGTCTTTCCGGTAGGATAAGGTTTTAAATTAGGATAAGTTGTTGCCGGAATAAATGAATCATTCCACGGATCAAGTATTTTTTCAGAGTATGGGTCACCGGTTCTTATCTTTCCATCAACATAATATTGAAATGCGTATTCGACTCCGGGACTTAAAGATGAAAGTTCAATCCACCAAATGACGCTATCCTGATTGACATAATGACGCTTCATAAAATAGTTTGTCTGTACTTTCCAATCGTTAAAGTCTCCGATTACATAGATAAAATCTTTGTAAGGCGCAAAAAGTGCAAGTGTTGCAGTTACCGGGCTCGTATAATTAATCCCTGGTTTAATTCCATTCGGTAAGGGAGCATTAACAATTTGTGGATTTACAAACATCATAAAAGAAGTTGAATCGACAGAATTTGTTGTATCAATACCAACAACTTTTAATATATGCGGACCAACCGAAAAGTTGGCATAAATAAAATTATAAATCAACCTTGCTGAATCACTTTGTGCAACCTGATTTCCATCAATAAATAAAATTATTGACTGCACCCTGGTTTGAATTTCAACTGCAAGAATATCAATAGGAACAGTCTCCCCTTCCTTTACAAAAGCAGGTGATCTTTGGGGATCACCAAATTGAACCGAAACAGCAGGATTTTGAACAATCAAATTAAGTCCCGGCTGGTAAATATTGACAAAAATATCCGGCCGGGTTTGTTTGGTGGCATCTGCACTTCTGAAAACCAAAGCTAGTGCAATAATGATTTCTGCGGGATTAGTTACACTATAAAATATTCTTGGATAACCAATTGTAAGTTTGTAAAGATTCGGACCTAATCGTGTAAGAGCTGGCTGTGTTTGATTATTTCCCCAACTACCAATTACATGCTGCCAGTTACCAAAATTTGTATTAACTCCTGTATGTGCATAGACTGTTCCTGTGTAGTTAAGTAATTCTTCGGCACCTGGTTGGCTGGCATCAAAGAAGATTACTATACTATCAAGTTGTGTTGGATATTCAGGTTGAGTTATAACAATTTGCGAAAATAAACTGTTTGAGAATATTGAAATGACTAACACAAATAAAAATTTTTTCATTTATCTCTCTTTCATATTAAGTTTCTTTTGTACCTGTTAACTGGACTATAACTTCTCGTGTTCTGGCGCGATTGTCAAAATCAACAAGAACAACCTGTTGCCAGGTTCCTAAAAGCAGTTTCGAATTTCTAAAAGGAATTGTGAATGAAGATTTTTGCAATGAAGCTCTTAAGTGCGAGTGACCATTACCATCGTGCCAGGTATTATTATGATGATAGGATTCACTTTCTGGAATCAATTTATCAAAAAGTTTTGGATAATCTTTAAGAAGGCCGGGTTCATATTCAATCGTAGTTATACCGGCAGTTGAGCCTGAAATAAATACCAATGCATTGCCCTCAATATATTTTTGTTCTCTGACTAAATTTTCAACCGCATCAGTGATATCAATAATATCACAATTACCTTTTGTTTTAACGCTGAATGAGTATGTTTCAATTGTTAGTGTCATAAAAAAACAATTATTTTTTCTCAAATTATCAAAGCAAGTCTCAATAAACAAGAGTAAAGAGTTAACTCAGAAAAAGCTCCAACGATAGTCACAGTTTCTTTGGTAATCAGTTTATTCAAAGGTAATTTTGAGGTGTATTTTTATCAATTATGAAATAAAAACGGAAGGAATATGAACTCACAATATTATATTGAACTCGAGCACAAATATGGTGCACACAATTATCATCCTCTTGAAGTTGTTATTGCGAAAGGGAAAGGAGCATGGGTATGGGATGTTGAAGGTAAAAAGTATCTTGACTTTCTATCCGCATACTCAGCAGTAAACCAGGGACATTGCCATCCCAAAATTGTTAATGCAATGATTGAACAGGCACAAACTCTTACCCTTACATCAAGAGCATTTTACAATAATGTGCTTGGAGAATATGAGAAATTCATTACTGAACTTTTAGGATATGATAAAGTTCTACCGATGAATACGGGTGTTGAAGGCGGCGAAACTGCAGTAAAACTCGCCCGTCGCTGGGCTTACGATGTAAAGGGAATTAAAAAGTATGATGCAAAAATTGTTGTCGCAAATGATAATTTTCATGGCAGAACAATGATGGCTGTTTCAGCTTCCACTGATCCTGAATCATACGAAGGCTATGGACCATTCTTACCCGGTTTTATAAAAATTCCTTTCAATGATATTCCGGCTCTTGAAAAAGCACTTGAAGATCCTGCTGTATGTGCTTTTATGGTTGAGCCAATTCAGGGTGAAGCTGGAGTTGTGGTTCCGGATTCAGGTTATCTAAAAAAAGCTCAGGAATTGTGCAAAGCTAAAAATGTTTTACTCGTTTGCGATGAAGTTCAGACAGGACTTGCAAGAACAGGCAAGATGTTAGCTTCAGATCACGAAAATGTTAAACCAGATATTTTAATCCTTGGGAAAGCTCTATCAGGTGGAACAATGCCGGTTTCCGCAGTTTTAGCAAATGATGATATAATGCTCACAATAAAGCCCGGTCAGCATGGTTCAACATTTGGAGGCAATCCACTTGCTGCCAGAGTTGCTATTGCCTCGCTGCAGGTATTGGTTGAAGAAAAACTTGCGGATAACGCCGCCAAAATGGGTGAGTATTTCCGGAATGAAGTTCAGAAGATGGTTGATGAGTTTGAAAATCTTGTTTTAGTGAGAGGTAAGGGATTGCTTAATGCAATTGTGATTAAACCTTCCTCTGATGGTAAGACCGCCTGGGATGTTTGTGTGGCACTCAAGGAGGAAGGATTATTAGCTAAACCTACTCACGGCGATATTATCAGATTCGCACCTCCATTGGTAATTAATAAGGAAGAAATTGATTTTGCTATTGAGACAATAAGAAAAGTTCTTAAGAAATTTAACTGATAAAAAAAAGCCGCACTTTTTAAGTGCGGCTTTTTACTTTAATATTTTTTTAGTTATTCTGTCAACACATCCCTGAATAATTCTTTAGATTCTCTGATAACTTTTGCAAGCTTAATCATTCTTTCTTCAACACTGTCAATATCCATACTTTTGGCAGAGAGTTCTATTCCAAGTGCTTCATCGCCAATAGCCTTTGCACCTACTGAGTAGCTCGAACCTTTTAGTGTATGAGCTAATTCCTGAATTTTCTTCAGATTTCTTTGAGATACAAACTCTCTTAGTGTATCGAGTTTGAGTTCAACATCCTTGAAATAATCTCCAAGCAAATCTTTTTCAAATTCTTTGTCCCCCAAGCTAACCTGATTTAGTCTGTCAAAATCAAACAGACCAGAAGCTTTATCAATCACCTTTTTATCTCCTTGAGGTTTATTTTTTTGAATCCCTAAGTATTTATCGAGAATTTGCACAATTTCTTTAGCTACAACTGGTTTTGAAATATAGTCATTCATTCCTGCTAACAAACATTTTTCTTTATCACCAAGTAGTGCGTGTGCTGTAAGGGCAACAATCGGAACTGAATTAAACGGGGGCTCTAATTTTCTTATTAATTTTGTAGCTGTATAACCATCCACTTCAGGCATTTGGATGTCCATTAAAATCAGGTCATAATTTTTCGATTTATGCTCACTTACTGCCTGTTCACCATTCAGAACAGCGTCAATCTGATAACCGAAAGAAGTCAGTGTTCTGATTGCTACTTTTTGATTAATTAGATTATCTTCTGCAAGTAATATTCTGAATTTTTTTCTTTGCTCAATTAATGAGTGATCAAGTTGCTCCTGCAAAGAATCAGCTGGAGATAATTGATTTTCCGATTCAACATTAGTTTTCTTTCCAAGAATATTACTTAATGCCGGTTCAACAAAGAAAAAGAATGTAAATTTTGTTCCCACTCCTTCTTCACTCTCTACTTTGATATCACCCTCCATCAGATTCAGAAATTCTTTACAAATTACCAAGCCCAGTCCGGTTCCTCCGAATTTTTTCCCTTCAGAGCCATCAACCTGAGAGAATGGTTTAAACAGCTCTGATATTTTGTCAGCAGGAATTCCAATTCCTGTATCTTCAATTGAAGAAATGATTTTTATTTTCGAACCGTTGTTATCGGATTTTTCCACTTTAATTCTAATCACACCTTCTTCAGTAAATTTAACAGCATTTCCTAAAAGGTTAATATAAATCTGCCGTATTTTTGTTGGATCACCTACAAAATTCAGTTCATCTGCAGGCGGCAATTCTTCAATAATCTTAATTCCTTTCTCTCTTGCTTTCTGATGAATTACCATAATTGCCTGATCAATAATCTTGTGTAAATTAAAATTCAATTTTTCAAGTTCAATTTTTCCAGCTTCAATTTTCGACAGATCAAGGATAGCATTTATTACTTCCAATAACGATTCTGCAGAGCTTCTGGCTGTTGATATAAATTGTTTTATCTCATCTTCATTTCGGGCATTTCCATCTTCTATGATTGAAAGTAATCCAATTATGCTATTTAAAGGTGTCCTTACTTCGTGACTGAGATTTGCCAGAAATCTGCTTTTAACCTGACTGATATTTAATGCTTCCTGAGCAAGTTTTTCTGATTTCTCCTTTTCTCTTTTAAGTGATTCCTGATATTCATCCCTTATTTGTTCTGCTTTAATCTGCTCCGTTATATCCTGCAGATTTCCTTCTATAATTTTTTCAGCAGTACCATTCAGTGCTACTAATCTCGCATTAACCTTAAGATAAATTTCATCAAAATTTTTTCTGATCAGGGTTAGTCTCAGATTTTCAACTTTGCCTTTTTCATTTAAAAGTTCAATGAGATGAATCCTTTCATCCGGGTTTTTATAAAATGTGATTATATCTTTCCCAATAACATCGTCTGCTTTTTCATATCCCAGGATTTTAGCC
>FWPV01016936.1_pt1 | contig 10182 bp, 8 predicted proteins | sample 2228371 | NCBI WGS metagenome assembly FWPV01 (sample SAMEA103939776, study PRJEB20133) | metagenome
CCGAGCAATGCATCGAGCTCCTGCTCTCCTCAGGACATCCCTCTGTGGCCGGTGTCACCCTGGAGCGATTGAGACAAGGTCCTGTGGAGTTACCTCCTTACGAGGTGCCGCTTTTTCTCACCCCATCCGGGAGGCTCGAATTCTATAGCGAGAAGATGAGGCCCTTTGGCCAGGAGTTGCCTTTGTACGTGGAGCCACTGGAAGGACAGAGGAGTCCCCTAGTGGAGCGATACCCCCTGAGCATGCTCTCGACTCACACCAAGTATCGCAAGCATTCCATGTTCGTCAACGTCCCGTGGCTGAGGAGGCTCGACCCGGAGCCTGTGGTGGAGATGAACCCCTCCGATGCCGAGGACCGCCGCATCCCTGACGGGGGCGTGGTGCTGGTGTTCAACGACAGGGGTAGAGTCAAGCTGAAGGCCAGGCCACATGAGGGGTTAAGGAAGGGCGTGGTCAACATACGTCAGGGATGGTGGCACAGGGACTACCGGGAGGGGACGCACCAGGCCCTCACCCACAGCGCCATCAATCCCGCACAGGATGCGGCATTCGAGCCAAACGCCGCCCTCTACGACACCCTGGTGGAGGTGATGGGGGTTGAGGAGGAGTGAGGCTAGGGCAAAGCGTGGAGGGGAAGGAGGACGGTCTTGGCCGCTTTGAGGCATCTCTTTACGCCGATTAGTATCGGTTCCATGGAGGTCAGGAACCGCATCGTCATGCCGCCCATGGGCACTGGCTTGGGGGAGCCTGGCGGTTTCGTCACCGAGAGGCACATGGCCTACTACGAGGCCAGGGCCAAGGGTGGGGTGGGGCTTGTGATCGTGGAGGTCACCACGGTGAACCCAACCCGGAAGTACGCCCCGATGACCCTTTCGCTGGACCACGATCGTTTCATCCCTGGTTGGGCGGAGTTGGTGCGGGCAGTCCACTCCCATGGCGCGCGGATAGCCGCACAGCTATTGGACCCTGGCCCGGAGTCCTCGGCCATGTTCAGCGGGACGGAGCCGCGCGGGCCGTCGCCTGTGGCCTCGAGGACCATCCGTGAGGTCCCCAGGGAGTTGAGCGTCGAGGAGATCGGAGGGGTCGTGGAGGACTTCGGGGAGGCGGCCAGGCGGGGAAGGGAGGCGGGGCTCGATGCGGTGGAGATCCATGCTGCCCATGGCTACTGCATGGTGGGGTCGTTTCTCTCTGCCTTTTTCAACAAGCGCACGGATCGCTATGGAGGGGACCTCGAGGGGAGGGCGAGGCTTCTGGTGGAGATCATCCAGGCGGTCAAGGCCAGGGCGGGTGGGGATTTCCCGGTCATAGTGCGTCTTTCAGGGGAGGACAGGATCCCGGGTGGCAGGACCATCCAGGAGACCCAGTTCATCGCCTCCATGTTGGTGGAGGCCGGGGCGGATGCCCTGGAGATATCCAGCGGGACGGTGCCCCATGCCTTCTGGGCGGTCATCCCCCCTTCAGGGACCCCGTTGGCCATCAATGCCTCTTTGGCAGAGGCCGTGAAGCGTGTGGTCCCTGTGCCGGTGATCTGTGTTGGGAGGATCAACACCCCTCAGGTGGCCGAGTTCGTCATCGCCAGCGGCAAGGCGGACCTCGTCTCCATGGGGAGGGCCCTCATCGCAGACCCTGAGCTTCCCAACAAGGCCGCATCCGGGAGGATAGACCAGATCGTCCCTTGTGTGGCCGACAACCACGGTTGTCTCAGTGGGCCCATGCGAGGGAAACCCTCCAGGTGCACTGTCAACCCGGCCATGGGACGGGAGAGGGAGATGGCGATCGTTCCGGCGGGGAGGCCCAAGAGGGTGCTAATCGCCGGAGGCGGTCCTGCGGGGCTCCAGGCGGCCTATTGGGCCGCGTTGAGGGGGCATGAGGTGAGCCTGTTCGAAAAGGAGAGGAAGCTGGGCGGGCAGGTGAATCTGGCCAGCATCCCTCCGTTCATGCAGGAGTTGAGCAGGCTGATCCAGTATCTGACCCTTCAGGTGAGAGAGGCTGGGGTCCGCGTGGAGTTGGACACGGAGGTGACCCCGGAGTTGGTCCAGCGGGAGAGACCGGAGGTGGTGGTGGTGGCCACAGGGGCTTTGCCCGTTGCCCGGGCTGACATCCCTGGGGCGGGATGGGAACGGGTGGTGACGGCCTGGGATGTCCTGGGCGGCAGGGCGGCGACAGCGGCCAAGAGGGTCTTGATCATCGGGGGGGGGCTAGTGGGGTGCGAGACCGCGGACTTTCTCGCTGAGACTGGGGACAATCCCTTTGTGGGGCGCACCGAGGTGGTGGTAGTGGAGGTGATGGAGGAGGTTGCGAGGGACATGCCGTACGGGCCAAGACATCTCCTGATGGAGAGGCTGAGGGCCAAGGGGGTGAGGATCCTCACCTCTACGACGGTGAAGGAGATAAGAGAGGGGGAGGTCTTGCTGGCGACCGGAGGCCGTGAGGAGTCGATCCGGGATGTGGACTGGATTGTCATGGCCGTGGGGGCGAGGCCCCTGGACGAGCTGTCCCACAGGATCAGGGGGATGGTCGCTGAGCTATACGTCATAGGCGACGCCAAGAGGCCTCGCAAGATACTGGATGCCACCACCGAGGGGGCGGAGGTGGGCCTGAGGATATGAACCCGTCGATGGGAGCAAAGGGGTTGTTGGACCTTTGGGCCGTGTGTGGTATAGTGAAAACGGGGAGGTGAAAAAGAGCTGAAGTTCACCAAGGCCAGTGTGATAGTGTACGACTGCGACGGGGTCCTCTTCGACTCCAAGAAGGCCAACGAGGCCTTTTACAACCACATCTTGTCCCGCTTCGGGATGCCTCCTTTGAGGCCTGACCAGCTCGATTACGTACACGTGAGCACCGCCAAGGAGGCCGTGGATTATCTCTTTGGCGACTCCCCCTTCAGGGATGAGGCCCAGGCCTATCGGGAGACAATGGATTACCGCCCCTTTGTCCCCTTGATGCAGCTCCAGCCCAACGTGAGGGAGGTCCTCTCCAGGCTTCGCCCCAAGTACCGGACCGCCATCGCCACCAACCGTGGGCTGAGCATGCCGTACGTGATGGAGGACCATCGGCTCAACGGGCTTTTCGACCTCACCGTCACCAGCCTCGACGTGAGCAATCCCAAGCCTCATCCCGAGTGCCTCTTGAAGGTGCTGAAGCACTTCCGGGTGAATCCGGATGAGGCGGTGTATGTGGGGGACGCGGAGGTCGATCTCTTGGTCTCCAGGGCAGCAGGCGTGCCGTTTGTGGCTTACCGTAACCAGAGGCTCCGGGCCGACGCCCACATCCAGGACCATCTCGAGCTCTTGGAGGTGCTTGGGTAGGGCCTCGAGCAGCGTCAGGAGGAAGACATTTCCAGGATAATGGGTCAAATCCAGGGGCTCCGTTCGGCGCACATGCGATATCTTCAGAGGCTGTATCGCAAGAGGATCCCCTCCCATCTGGTCATCACCCCTGAGCTGGCGCGGCATTTGACGGATGTCTCCTGGGAGATCGGCCGCCAGGTGGGGATATTGGTGGATCGGGGGGGTTCGGTCTCCTTGGTCCTGGTGGGAGACGACCACAAGCTGGAGATACCGTCCCTGGGCGGCCTTCGCAAGGGGCCCACTCGGCTCCTCGGGCTGCGTCTGATCCACACCCACCTCAGAGGGGAGCCTTTGAGCAGGGATGACCTAGCAGACCTGGCCCACCTCCGACTGGACCTGGTGTGCGAGATCGAGGTGCGACGGGATGGTATACCGGGTCGCGTGGAGCTGGCCCACTTGCTTCCGCCCAATCCGGAAGGCCGCCAGTGGGAGATCCTCGCTGCGGATACCCCTTCTCGCCTGGACGTGAATCCCCTGACCTTGGTGGAGGCCCTGGAGGATGAGTTCTCGAGGGTCTTGAGGGCGAGGGATGTGGACGCAAAAGGCGAGAGGGCCTTCCTGGTGGGTGTCTACCCGGGCTCGGGTCAGAAGGCCCGTCGCTCCATGGATGAGCTCGGGGAGCTGGCGCGATCCAGTGGGCTCCAGGTGCTGGAGGAGGCTCTTCAGGTAAGGCCGCACCCTGATCCGAGGTACGTGCTGGGAAAGGGAAAGCTCGAGGAGCTGATCATCCACAGCAAGCAGGTAGGGGCCGAGATCCTCCTCTTCGACCGGGACCTGACCCCAGGTCAACTGCGAAACCTCTCCCAGATGACGGACCAGAAGATCATCGACCGCACACAGTTGATCCTGGACATCTTCGCACAGCATGCACACAGCAGAGATGGAAAGATCCAGGTGGAACTGGCCCAACTCAAGTATCTGCTTCCTCGGCTGGTGGGAAAGAACCCTGCCCTGTCCAGACTCAGGGGTGGCATAGGGCTTCGCGGCCCAGGAGAGACGAAGCTGGAGGTGGATCGCCGCCGGGTGCGGGATAGGATAGCGCGCCTAGAGCGGGAGCTGGAGGAGGTGAGACGCTCTCGCATGCAGAGGAGGGCCAGTAGGAACCGAAGCAGGATCCCCATCGTCAGCATCGTGGGTTACACCAACGCCGGCAAATCCACGCTGCTCAATGCGCTGACCCATAGCGACGTCAGGGTGGAAGACAAGCTCTTCGCCACGTTGGACCCTGCCAGCAGGAGGCTTCGATTCCCCAAGGAGAGGGACGTCATCCTGACCGACACGGTAGGTTTCATCCAGGACCTTCCCCCGGATCTCATCAATGCCTTTCGATCCACCCTGGAAGAACTGGAGGATGCGGACATCTTGCTCCATGTAGCGGACGTGTCCAGTCCCCACGTGGAGGAACAGATCAGGTCGGTGGAGGAGATCCTCCACGGGATGAACCTGGATCGCACCGCCAGGATGCTCCTGTTCAATAAGGCAGACCTCGTCTCCGAGGAGACGGCCGAGGGGTTGGCCCGCAGGCACAATGGCTTGGTGATCTCGGCCCTGACCGGTCGGGGGCTTCCGGAGCTGTCCCAGCGGTTGCAAGACATGGTGTTCGGCGGGCCCAGGACGGTGTCCGGGTGGTCGCCCGGGGAGGAGCAAGGAGGGCAGCACACCGCCGGCCCGCAAGGGGATTGGGAGGTGGCGTAGGCCAAGGGGCAGTTAGCGTGCGATCATGGCACGCATGACATCCCCAGCGTTCTCTGCGTGATTGCTTATCTCCCCTAGGTGCTCCACAAATCGAATGAGATGAAACAGGGCCATGGGGTCCTGTCCCTCCAGGGCGAAGATATCGCTCTTGAGCTTGCGTTCCACCTGATCGCTCTGGGACTCCTTCTGCCTCAGGCCATAGATCAGTTCCTTGACGTCCTTCCTGTCCTTGTCCGAGAAGGTTCGGAAGTACCTCGAGGCGCGTTCCACCATGACGGGCAGTTGGTTTACCACCTCCACGGCCTTGTCCACCAGGAGGAGCAGATCGTCCACCAGATCATCCGGGACCCTTGTATTCCTGTACGAGAGCCAGTGCAGTGTGTCCTGGAGGGCGTCGATGACCTTGTCCTGTTCCCGGAGGAAGAGCAGGAACTGGAATTTGTCCACCGGCATCATTATCCCACGCGGCAGATGCCCCCGGATATTGCGTTTGATCCTGTCAGCCTCGTGTTCGGCCTTGGTCACCTCCACGTGAAGGACGCTGAACTCCTCGCACGCCCCATCGAGGTAGCAGATGACTGCTTTGCGGAACATGCTGGAACACTCCTGGAGAGTGCGTGCGTGCTTCAGGAGCTTCACGAATGGGTCCTCTCTGAAGAGGTTCAGCAGCGGGGCTCGCATCACTGCCTCCCATCCAAAATGGATCAGAATATGGCCGTCAACACCTTGAAGAAGATCATACAGGAAACGGCCGACACCGGCAAGGTGACGATCCAGTACAAGAAGATCCTCAGGACCAGACCGAAGTCCACTGCCGCCATTCCTCGGGCTAGCCCGACCCCCACCACCGCCCCCACCGCTGCATGGGTGGTTGAGACGGGCAGGCCCAGCTTGGAGGCGAGGAGGACCGAGGTGGCCACACCGAAGTCCACCGAGAAACCGCGTGTGTTGGTGAGTTCCGTGATCCTGTGCCCCAGGGTCTCGATGACCCTGTACCCCCAGGTGATGGCACCCACAGCTATCCCAGCCCCACCTAGGGCCAAGAGGAACATGGGGACCGGGACCTGAGGGCTCACAGCGTGGGTGGCGTATATGATGTAGATCCCGGCAAGGGGGCCTATGGCGTTGGCCACGTCGTTTGCTCCGTGGGCCAGGGCGACATAGCATGCCGTGAGGAGCTGCAGCCGCCTGAAGACCTCCTCCACGCCGGAATCCTTGTGCCGGGAGACGGTCCGGCGCAGCCACACGGTGCCGGCGGCGGTGAGGAGGCCGGCCGAGAGGAGGGATGCCAGGACGAGCTGTCCAAGGCCCATACCCAGACGGGACCCGAGGGGGGTCTCGAGCGACAAAGAGAGCATTATGATGGTGAAGGTGAGCCCCCCGAAGAGGGGGCCCCATCTCGTGGCACTGCGGAACACGTCCCTCTTGCTCAAGATGCGGTTTCGAACGGTCTGGAAGACGAGGAAGCCCAGCAAACAGGCGAAGAGCGGTGAGACGATCCAGGAGAAAACGATGCCCACGAGTCTTCCCCACCTTATCACCGACACCCCGCCAGCCATGATTCCGAACCCCACCATGGCCCCCACTATGGCGTGGGTGGTGGACACAGGGATCTGCCGCCAGGTGGAGAGGAAGACCCACAGAGAGGCGGCCAAGATGGCCGACAGGAGCCCTAGGGACATGATCCTGGGGTCGTTCACGAAGCTCGGATCCACTATGCCCTTGCGTATGGTGTCCGAGACGTGCGATCCGATGAGGGTGGCCCCGACGAAGTCGAGGATGGCCCCTATGTAGACCGCCTGTTTCAAGGTGATGGCCTTGGCGCCCACCGGGGAGGCCATGCCGTTGGCGACGTCATTGGCCCCTATGTTCCAGGCCATGTACAACCCGGCCGCAAGACCGATTATGAGGATCAATCCCTCCAACTATCACTACCCCGTCACAGGCGAGGCCCCATTAGATCCCCAGAAGTCCCGGGAGGTGAGTCCCCTGCGCTCAAGAGAAATCCAAGGCCAAGACATGAAGTGCCCTGGGTCCATGTACGCCCAGCACGATGGTGATCTCTATGTCCGCGGTGCGGCTCGGTCCGGTGATGAGATGAAAGGCGCTGGGGAGTCTGCCGTTCTGATCTCGGAGCCCCCTCAGGAAAGGGGGGAGATCGAGGACGGATTCCATCCTCTGGTCCTGTCTCACCACGGCGAGGTGGACAGGGGGGAGGAGGGAGACGGAGCGTCCCTGACCTGCGCTTGCCTTGACGACTACCGTTCCTGACTCGACCAGGACTCCATGGGCGGCGGTGATTCCCATGTCGGCCCTCGCCGCTCGCTCGAAGAAGGCCGAATCTGCCCGCGGGGAGAGGATCTCCACCCCGGCATCGGCCAACAGCTCGTCCAGCCTCAATGAATCTAGCAGTTCGTCTTCCCAGCGCATGGCCGATCGAACGGAGTGCTCCTTCAGGACAGCGCGGACGATCTCCCTGGCACCATCCATGTCCTTGGCCAGATGAAATCGGCCCGAGACGCCATCCAACTCCTTTTGGAACCGATCCCAAGGCCCTCGCAGCGGCTCCAGTCTTGGTTGCGATACACGCCCTTCTGGGGCCGTGAGGGCCGGGTCTCTGGTGGGAAACCCCAGGGCCAGCTCCATCGAAGTGAGGATTCGGTCTCTGTCCCTCTGGCTCATGATCCTCTTATCCCCTCTTGCGTCGGTTCAGGGGAAACAAACTGGCACACCCTGGCTGAGTGTTGCTCACGCATCTGACGATTTGCGTTTGGTCCAGCGCCTGGAGAAGGGGGTAGCGAATGTCGGGATCCGCCTCGTCCTGGCCCACCCCGACAATGGCGGTGGGAGCACCCTCCATTTGCCTTCAGGCGCGATGGCCCGCTGCGCTATACGCATCGCCGAAGAGGCCAAGGAGTAGAGTCGCGGGTGCGAGGCGATCCATCCGAACAGGGAGAAAGGGGCCTTCTCCTGCAATGGCACCGCCCTGTCCCAGGCACGGTCCTCCATCAGCTTCCATCGAATGGTGAGGAGGAGTTTCGGCAGATCGATCTTCACAGGGCATACCTCGGCACACGCCCCGCACAGGGTCGTGGCGAAGGGGAGCATCCAGGCCTTCCTGGCTGGGACGAGCTGTGGTGTGAGGACAGATCCGATGGGGCCAGAGTATGCCCAGCCATAGCTGTGTCCTCCGACCTTCCGGTACACAGGACACACGTTGAGACAGGCCCCACAGCGGATGCAATGAAGGGTCTGCCTCCTGTCTGGGTCGGCCAGTATGCGGCTCCTTCCGTTGTCCAGGATCACGAGGTGGAACTCCTCGGGTCCGTCTGCCTCCCCGGCTCGGCGGGGCCCCGTGATTATCGACGTATACGAAGAGAGCTTTTGGCCCGTGGCGCTCCTCGGCAGGACAGCGAGAAGGATCGCCATGTCCTCCAAGGTCGGGATGACCTTCTCGATCCCCATGACGACCACGTGGATACGAGGGACTGTGGTGGAGAGCCTGATATTGCCCTCGTTCTCCAACAGGACTATGGATCCCGTCTCGGCCACGGCCATATTGGCCCCCGTGATGCCCATGTCTGCGCCCAGAAAGCGCTGCCTCAAGGTCTCCCGGGCGATCTGTGTGAGCTGTTCCGGTGAGTCCGCCTTCGAGACACCAAGCTTGGAGGAGAAGAGTCTTGCGATCTCCTCCTTGTTCTTGTGGATGGCCGGGGCGATGATGTGGGAAGGAGGCTCCCCTGCCAACTGGATGATGAACTCGCCGAGGTCCGTCTCCCAGACATCGACGCCGAGCTCGGTGAGATACTCGTTGAGTCCGATCTCCTCCGTGACCATGGACTTGCCCTTGACCACGCTTCGGACCGAACCGTTCCTGACCAGTCCCCCGATGATCGTCCTGGCAGCTCGGGCGGTTCGGGCCCAGTGGACCACGCCTCCGGCCTCCTGGACTCTTTTCTCGAGGCTCTCCAGGAGTTGAGGGAGGTTGGCCATGGAGCGTTCTTTGACCGCCTTTGCCTTCTCGCGCAAACCCTCGGCATCTTCGAGCTGGGCGAAGGCCAGATCCCGCAGACCTTTGAAGCGGACCCCCAGCCGGGCGAGGTTGGTCTGTAGTTGCTCGTCAAGGAGTGCCCTTTCCGACATGGTCCGGAAATGCTGGGTCTGGATCCTCATACATGGTCTCCAGGGGGACGGCTATGGATGTCTCTAGCCTCTTGGGCCAGGACTTCTGCTATGTGAAGCGCCCGGACGGGGTGCCCTTGCTTTTGGAGATATCCTCCCATGTTCATCAGACAGCTGATCTCGGCGCTGACCAGGAACTGGGCCCCTGTGGCCAGGACCTGGCCCACCTTCTCCCTCACCAGGGCGTCGGATATCTGCGGGAACTGGAGGCTGAAAGAGCCGCCAAACCCGCAGCACACATCCCTCTGGTCCATCTCCACCAGCTCCAGGCCGACCACGTGGGACAGGAGCGTGCGCGGCTCCTCTCGGATCCCCAGGGCCCTGGAGACCTGGCAGGAGTCGTGATAGACGGCCTTGCCCACCCAGGAGGCCCCGACATCCTGTACCCCCAGGACCCTCACGATGAATTCCGTGAACTCATAGACCCGGCTGCCGAGCTCCACGGACCTGTCGTGCCATAGCGGCTCGTCCCGGAACAGCTCAGGGTAATAGTTCCTGACCATACTGACACACGATCCTGATGGAGCCACTATGGCCTCTGATCCCTCGAAGAGCTGGATGAAGCGACGGGCCAGACGCAGGGCCTGTCTTCGCAGACCCACCTTGTACGAAGGCTGGCCACAGCAGGTCTGCCCCCCCGGATACGTGAGCTCAACCCCGAGACGTCTGAGCACGTCCGCGGCGGCCTCCCCCACCTGCGGGTGGAACTGCTCCACCAGACACGGAATGAAGAGGCTGACCTTCAAGGCACCCCCGAGTCCCTGTGGCCGGTACCGCACAAACGACACGGAGGCCTATTTTACATGCACCTCACTTTGGGATCAATGCCCCGCTCGGAGCCTTGCGCTGTTGATGGTTGAAGGGCTGGTGCGTTTTTTTTTGGGAAGCCCTTCAAAGGCGCGTTGATGAGCTGGAGGGCAAGTACTGGGCCAACTCCCAAAATTCCGACAAGCCT
>FWPV01015437.1_pt1 | contig 10180 bp, 7 predicted proteins | sample 2228371 | NCBI WGS metagenome assembly FWPV01 (sample SAMEA103939776, study PRJEB20133) | metagenome
CAAAAGAATGCTTTCAAAATAAAGACTATCATCTCACAGTATCAAATGATAATCTTAGAGCTATTTTGTCCTGTAAAATAAACAACACAGAAACTTTTTATCTTTTGGAAATTTTAAAACCAAATAACAATCCGATAAATATTAATGAAAAAATCAATTTTAATCCTAAAAATGTATCTTTTAGTTTTAATTCAAACAGCCTATTTATAGAAGATGATGGAATTATATTAAATTACAATATAGAAAACGACTTGACATTTTTTGTTACAAGGAAGAAAGAAAATTTAAACGTTCAATTTTCCCCATTTGGCAACGATTTTATATTTTTGGATTATACTCATTCTGGAGAAAAAATGATTTATAGGTTATCACAAAATCTTGTAAAAAAGTCATTAGTTCTTCCCAGTGAAATAGATCAAAGCAAAATAGAATACTTATCTGGAAATAGTAATAATGGCCAGTATTTTATAGTATCAACAAACGAAAGATCATACTTTATAAATGAAAAACTGGAAATATCTGCTACCTTAGATTATCCAATATCAAAAGTTATTTCTTGGTCAAATAGAGGGTATCAGGCTTTAGTCAGTGATAAAAATAACCAATTATTAACACTAAACATTAAAATTTTCCCAAACGATAAAATTGCTGTAGAATCTGTACTAATTGAATTAGATGAAAAAAGCAAAAATAATTATTTCCAATGGGTAATAAATTCAACACAAATTTTTCAACACAACTACGATAGTAATAAGCTTTATATTTTAGATATTGATACCAACAATAAAAGATTGCTTTATGAAGGAAAAATTGTTGATAACTCATTTTGCATGTCTTCAAATGGAACTTACATTGTCTTGTTAATTCAAGATCAAGAAAATTCCTCAAATTTATACTCCTTTAAGACGAAAATCTAAAATATATAACCAATTACCTCATAAAAAAATTGAATCTTTTATAAAAGTAGAAAAACAGAAAAATGTGCCTGGTGAGATTCGAACTCACGATCTACGCGTTAGGAGTGCGTTGCTCTATCCAACTGAGCTACAGGCACAAAGTTTAGGATTGTAATAATCTTTAAAAATGAAATCTTATTAACTTAAATTATAACAAAAAGAAAAATTTGAATCTATGTTCACAAACAAATTTTTTTATGTATAATATTACAGTTAAGAAAAATTAACTTTTAAATAAAACATATGAAAGGATACGATTTCCCAATCTACAGCACAAAAGTTCCAAACTCTAGGGAATTTTACGACCTTAATGATATCGTTGAAAGAAAAAAGTACTTTCGCGATAAAGTTGGAAAAGAGACAGAAAAATTAAAACTGTATCTAGAAAACAACACTTTTATAGCATATCTTCTTGCAAAAAAGGCAGCTGGAAAAGGAACATATACTAAACTTTTTATGGAAATATTTGGTGATAAAAAAATAGAACATATCTCTGTAGGCGATTTAGTACGTGAGCTTGACATAATAAAAGAAAATAAAGACGAAAGAAAAAAATTTGAAGAGTACTTAAAGGAGAATTACCGTGGATTTAGCACTCTTAACGAACTATTTGAATCAATAAATAATAGAAGTACAAAGGTGCTACTGCCAACAGAGCTTATCTTAGCCCTTGTAAAAAAGAAAATTGATACTGTTGGTCAAAAAGTTTTATTCATTGATGGATTTCCAAGGAATCTAGACCAAGTAAGTTATTCCTTATACTTTAGAGACTTAATTAATCACAGAGATGATCCTGATATGTTTATCATAATTGATTTACCTGAAAAAGTTATAGATGAAAGAATTAAATATAGAGTTGTTTGTCCAAAATGTTCAACACCTAGGAATACCAAACTATTACCAACAAAATATATTGGTTATGATGAAAAGACAAAGCAATTTTATCTAATGTGTGATAATCCTGAGTGCGATAAAGAAAGGATGGTAACAAAGGAAGGAGATGAATTGGGCATTGAAGCAATAAGAGAAAGACTTAACACAGATGAAGAGTTAATAAGAAAGGTTTTTAACTTATACGGTATTCCAAAAATTCTTTTACGAAATTCTCTTCCAGTAAAAGACGCTGAAAAATATGTTGATAAATACGAAATAACAAATGCATATTCATATAAAAAAGATAAAAACGGAAAAATCAAAGTTATAGAAAAACGATGGGTTGTAAAGGACGACAATCTCGTAGATTCATATAGTTTACTTGCACCTGCAGTCTTAGTAACTCTAATAAAACAGATTGTAAAAGTATTAGGGTTATAAATTAAAAAATTTATCTTTCTGTAAATTTATATAGCTCTTCTTTATCTAAAATAAAGGTTATTCTGCCATTTTTATCAGTCCTCAATATCTCAGTCCCAAGATCTATTTTATTTAACGTTTCTGGACTTGGATGATTAAACTTATTCCCTTCTCCACAAGAAATAATAAAATATGTACAATTCACATTCTTCAAAAAATCTTCATTTGAGGAAGACTTACTGCCATGATGCCCCGCTTTTAAAACAATTGATTGAAGATTTGAATTTTTTCTAAGTATCTCCTTTTCTTGTTTAGCTTCTGCATCACCAGTTAGCAAAAAAGTAAAATCATTATACTTTCCCTTAATAACTATAGACTCCTCGTTTTTATTTTCACTTCTAAGGCCATACGGCGGCCATAAAATATCTAAAGATAGATTAGAAATTGTAATAGTACTACCATCGTAAACTTTTATTTTTTGAACTCCTTCATTATCCAACTTATCACTTACTTTTTGAATAAGCGATTCTGTACTTTCCTCATAGGAAAATAAATACGTTCCAACATCATATTTACTAAGTACATACTCAATTCCCCCTATATGGTCATTATGTGAATGTGTAGCGATTAATAAATCTATTTTCCTTTCCCAAAAAGGTAAAACTTCACTTAATTGAGATATTACTTTGTTGCTCTCTCCAGTATCAATTAATATGTAATGATAGCCTGGTGTTCTGATAAGGATACTATCACCTTGCCCAACATCTAAAAAATGCAATTCAAAATTTGAGTTTAAACTAAAGAACAGTACCACTTCAAACACAATAATGGCAAGTAAAAATAAAATTAACAGATTTGATGTTAAAATAAAATTAGAAATTCTATCAGAAATTTTTTGCACTCTTTTTATATGTAATTTCAACACAAGATATAAATAAAATAATATATAGCAGAATAGATATCTGATTGCTAATATCCTTGTTTAATGTTATCATTGCAATATCTAACTTGCTTAATACACCCTCAACTTTAATTACATATTCAAGAATAAACCAAAAAAAGTACGCAAGGTTTTTACTAATGTTAAAAAAGAAAACTACAATAAATATGTAAAAAAAGCCACCAATAGTAATAAAAGGCACAGCCGGAAGAATAAAAAAATTTGCTAAAGGAGATATAATTGATACTTTATTAAAATTCATAAGAGTGACTGGCATAGTAAAAAAGATTGCAGCTAAAGTAGAAGCAACATTTTCCCGTGCAAAACTTGGTAATATATAAAGCTCTGCTTGTATAATATTACTTAAAATTACAAGTCCTAAAGTTGAAAGAAAAGATAATTGAAAACTAATTAGCTTATAAGACAAAGGATTAAAAAATAAAAGAATTGCTATAACAAATGGGAACATTACGTTAAAAGATCCCTTTCTACCAAGCAATTTACTTACTATAAAAGATATACCCATAATTGTAGCTCTTACAACAGGAATATTATCCACCCCCACAAAGAACATATATAAAAATAGAAAAATTACCGAAATAGCATATAACCTTTTCCTGCCAAAAATATATGAAAACACACCAAGTGAACTTACAAGTACGGTAATATTGTACCCAGAAACAGCAATAATATGTGTTGTTCCAGTAACACTTAACTGATGTGAAAAATCTTCCGGCATAGTACTCTTTGCGCCATAAACTATCCCAGAGAGAAGATTTGAATGAGGACTTGGGAGTAATTTTTCCAACTTTTTGGTAATTGCATATTTAAGTTCCTTTATGTAAATTAGCAAATTTTTCCCATTCTCTCTATCTAATCTCTTTACATCATCAAACTTTAACAAAGAAACAATTCCTTGTGAGTTAAGATATTCTTTATACGAAAAATCCTCAAACTCGGGAGGAGTTTCAAGTTTTCCTTTCACAAATACCAAGTCACCATAAAAAAATTCATCAAAGCTATTTCCCTGAATTAATACCTGCCCATAAGACCCTTCCATGTTTACTTCTTCTTTATTACATATTAAAAGTTTGGGTTTAATAACAATCTTAACAAATCTATCCTTTGCTTCAACTTCTTTTACAATTTCACCGTAAATTTCAACATATTCACCGTTATATCTTAATATGCTATTCTCAAGTCTCATTTCAAAAATAGCTGTTCTTGCGATACCAATAACTACAAATAACAAAGAGACAAATAAAGTTTGTAAATATTTTGATCTAATAAATATAGCAATACCCAAATACAAGAATAAAATAAACAAAATTGATTGATAAAAGCTTAAATTTGTAGAAAGAAATATACCAACACCGAAAGACACAGAAATGTTAAACAATAAAAATCTAAAAAATGGTAAAAAACAAAAAAGAATTCTTTTTCTTAATTCGCCAAATATGTTCATACTTAAATAATTTAAATTGTTATTTGGTCCTTTATCTTTTCAAATGTACTATCCCCAATTCCTTTTATGTTTTTAATTTCTTCAATGCTTGAATATGGTCTTCCATCAATAATCCTCTGAGCATATGTTAATCCAATGCCAGGAAGTGAATCCAATTCTTCCAAAGTGGCAGTGTTAATATTTATCTTTCCGGAAATATTTGATTTACTTGATGAAACCTCTTTAGTACTTTCAACTGGAGTAATAATCTCTCCAACAGCAGGAATATATATTTTTTGCTCGTCCGAAAGAGCTTCCGCTTTATTAATATTTTTACTCACATAAGCAAGATCAGCTACCTGATTTAAGCCTCCAGCTTTATTTAAAGCGTCGTTAACAATAGCCCCTTCTTCAAAATAATAGACACCAGGATTTAAAACTGCCCCCTCAATATCAACTTTTAATGTCTTACTTAACTTTTTTTCTTCACAATTGCTATTTTCGTTCCCTGATATAACTATCTGTTCGTTTTTATTTAAAGAATTCATTTTGACTAAAACACAAATTCCTACAATAACAGAAGTTATTAAGAGAAACAGCAGTATTACTGAACGATTTTTTTCTATAAGGCCGTTCATTTTTAAAAAACCTAATAAATTAAATACTTTGGTTAAGAAATATTAAAATCATAAAAAAAGCTAAAAGGGGGAAAATGTGTTTTTAATTACAAAATCATTAAAAAATATAGTTTTGTTATTTCCTATTTATAAAGTTAAAAAACGTCAAAAAGTTAACGCTTCATTACTCTACTTTACTTCAATTTTTACACTTTTAATGACAATATCAGCAACCGGTCTCGGTGAATCTGAATTTGGGTTATCAACCTCAACACTTTGAATCTTTTCCACAACATTCCAACCCTCTACCACTATACCAAAAACCGTATGTTGTCCATCAAGTTTAATAACTTTAGGATCGTCACTTTCAGCAGTAACGATAAAAAATTGACTTCCATTTGTGTTTGGACCACTATTAGCCATAGCTACGGACTTTTGCCCAAGATGCCTAGATGTAATTCCCTCAATACTTGAAAAACCTAGTCTTGTAAGTTGTTCTCTTTTGGCATTTGAAAACTCAAGACTTTCCCAATTTATTTCGTCCTTAAAAGTGTATCCTGGGTTTCCTTTCCCATCATTCTCTTTATCCTTATCTAGAGTATTTCTATCGCCAGTTTGAATAAGAAAATCCCTAATAACTCTGTGTATTTTCACTCCATCATAATATTTTTCATTTGCTAAAAATACAAAATTATTAACTGTATGAGGAGCTTCTTTTTCAAATAAATCAATTACTATATCACCCTCGCTTGTACTTATCACAGCATAGTAATCTTTATTTGTATCAATTTTCATTTCAGGCTCCTTTGAATATATTTTCTCCTTTCTCATAAGATTTTCAAAGAAGCATTGCAATCCAAAGAATTCACAATTTTTATCATTACTATTTACAAGGAAACTAAGTATCAAGATAGAAGTTATTGTTAATAATATTATTCCTATTATATAGAGAAAATATTCTTTATTTTCTTTAATCATATAAGTTTAAACTAACAAGAAATATTATTCTATATTTTACATCTTTTCAAAATAAAAGTCTATACATAAAATATCATATTCGCATATAAATCTCAAAAAAATATAAAACATCAAACCACAAAATTTATTATTTTATCCTTTACAAATATAGCTTTCTTTATTCCTTTCTTTACATATTTTTGAACCCTTGGTCGTTTTATAGCAATTTCATATACCTCCTTTTCACTTGTTCCTGTTTGTATCAAAATTGTATCACGTAGTTTACCATTTATTTGAACAGCAATAGTTATCTCTTGTGATTTTATGCATTTTTTATCATACTTTGGCCAAGGCTGTTCGTGGATACTATATTTATTTCCCAATCTTTCCCAAATCTCTTCCGTAATAAATGGAGCAAATGGGGCGAGACATAGTGCTAATGTCTCGATGCACTTTTTCCTTTGCCCTTTTGTAAATAATTTCTCGTTATCACTATACCAATTAACAAATTCCATAATCTTTGAAATTGCAGTATTATAACTGAGCCGCTTTATATCTTTCTCAACCATATATATAGTTTTGTGAATCATTGACATATCTTTTACACCATTTCCATCTTTTACTTGGTTAGTTGATAACTTCCAAACTTTCTTAACGAACCGGCTCATGCCATTCATACCTTTATCTCGCCAATCTCCACCCTGTTCAAAATTTCCAAGGAACATTAAGTATAATCGCACTGAATCCGCACCATATTTATCAATATATTCGTCAGGATTTATAACATTTCCTTTAGACTTACTCATTTTCGCACCTTCCTTTATAAGCAAACCATGCCTAAAAAATCTAGCAAAAGGCTCTTCAAAATCAATATATCCAAAATCCTTTAACGCCATACATACAAAACGCGAATAAAGCAAATGTAATACAGTGTGTTCTTTCCCGCCTATATACATGTTTACTGGAAGCCATTTTTTAGTTCTCTCTTTATTAAAAGGTTCATAGCTAAAATCAGTTGAAGGATATCTAAAGTGATACCAACAAGAATCAACAAATGGATCCATAACATCGGTTTCTCGTTTAGCGGGTCCCTTACACTTCGGACAAAGTGTATTAACAAAATTTTTCTTTCTAGCAAGAGGACCCTTTCCACTTCCATCTGGCAAAATATCTGAAAAATTAGGTATTTCTGGAAGTAATACTGGTAGCTCATCTTCACTAACAGGCTGCCAGCCACATTTTTTACATTTAATCATTGGAATAGGTGCTCCCCAATAACGTTGCCTTGAGACACACCAATCACGTAATTTGTAATTTATCGCTCTTTCTCCAAAACCTTTCTTTTCAATATAATCCATTATTCTAATGGTTGCTTTATGTATATCCAGGCCGTTTAAGAAATCGCTATTAATTATTGTACCTTTATCCTCCTGTACAACAAAATCCCTATATTGAGAATTGTACAACATCTCCCAAATGTTTTTATATTTCCTAACAGATTTTTCTAGTTGTTTTTGAACTTCAAAAATTCCATCTCTATCATCCTCAAATTTTTTCAATTTATAGACTTTATCCGAATATGCAACCATAACATAGATATCACCCAAAATATCATGCCAACTATCTTTTAAAACACTTTTTTGGCACAATCTAATCCATTTGTCCAGAGATTTCTCATTAATAATATAAAGTACATCATCTTTACTTTGAGATACAAATTTAGCCCCTAATGACTTGAGCCCGATAACAAAACTGTTAAAATCTCTACTCCATTGTCTCTTTACATAGCCAATCATTTCTCCATTAAGTGAAACTACATTTTTAACAGGAATATTAAATTCCATTGCAAATTCAAAATCCCTTTTATCATGCCCTGGAACACCAACTACCACACCAGTCCCAACACTTCCTAGAACAAAATCTCCAATAAAAATTGGCATTTTATATCCATTTAGATTATTAATTGCGAAAAGCCCAGTCTCAACGCCTGTTTTCTTTCTTTTTTCTGAAATTCTTTCAAGTTCAGTTTTTCTGGAAGATTCTTTTATATACTTTTTAACTAAATCTTTATTTGGAAATTTATTGAGATTTCTTTTTACAAATTCACTATCAGGGGCGGCAACCAAAAAAGTCGCACCAAAATTTGTATCCGGCCTTGTAGTAAAACATACAACCTTTTCATTTAAGCCAACAACATCATAGTGAATGTTAATTCCTTCACTTTTTCCAACCCAATTTTTTTGCCCAATTTTTACATCTTCACTCCAATCAAGCCATTCCAAGTTTTTAAGCAATTTTTCAGCGTATTTGGTAATCTTCCAAAACCACTGCTCCATTTCTTTCATAGTAGTTTTTGTCTTACACCTTTCACAAGCCCCACCTTCAACTTGCTCATCTGATAAAACGGTCTTGCACGAAGGACACCAATTAACCATAGCCTTTTTTCTATAAGCAAGATCATGTTTATACATCTGAATAAACAACCATTGAGTCCACTTATAATAATTTGGATTATAAGTCTCTACTCTTCTTTGCCAAGAAAATCTATTTCCAATCATATTTAATTGTCTATAAAAATTTGCTTCAGTTCGTCTTGAAACATCCCTAATATGTTCACCAATTTTAATAGCATAGTTTTCACTATGAATCCCAAAACCATCAAGTCCTATTGGCTCAAATACATCATATCCATTCATATTCATAAAACGTCCCCAAATATCACTCCCTGTAAAGGCATACATATTACCAACATGAAGACCTTCCGCTGAAGGATATGGGAACATCATCAAGTTATAATAGGGTTTTTTGGCCAAATCCATATCTGGTTCGTATATCTTATCTTTAAACCATTTTTCTCTCCACTTTTTCTCAATTTTTTTATGATCATAATTCTCCATTTTGCTTAAATTTTAATAAATAAAAATCTAGATTAGAAAAATTTATTAAATTCAGGTTAAAATTCACCACTTGATATCCTTTCCTAGTATGTTTCTTTTAGATATAACTAACAAACTAAAATACTTTATTAAACAATCACATTTTATCACTCCCAAAAATTAATTGATCAAATTTTTTTACTTTTTTAAAATCGGTATATTTTAAAAAAATTAATTTAAAAAATCTAATCTTACCATTTAATTTCGATACGTTTATGATATTAAAAAAAGACCTTTGTTTTGAATTTTTTATATCAAAACAAAGGTCTCTAGTTAAGACGGTACCACTTTTATTTCAGATTATTTATTTTGCAAACGCTTATAAAATAAACAATCTGACACTCTTTCAGCTTTAACGGGCTTACCCGGTAGATTCTACTCCGTGACACTTTTTTTATAAAAAAAAGTTACACGTTTCTTTCTACAACCTACTAAACAGAAGAATTTAATCTATCTGTTAGTTCCCCAGGGGAGTCTCCTAGGTTAAAGGTCTTAATTATTTAATTTGTAAAAGATAATATCACAAATATCATTTAATAGTCAAACTAAAATGCGATAATAACCACCTCTTAATATTTTTTAACTTTAAATTTATAGAAAAAATAGTATAAATTTTTGCTTATTGATTCCTTTTTAACTTTCTAATTGTAATTGAATAAAAAAACAATAAGCAAATCTTCTATCTAAATAATTTAATAAACTTTATGCAAAACTTATTATCGTTATTTTATAAGAACTATAACAAATATAATTTTATTATAAATTTCAAATGATGCTTAATATTACAATTGAATTCACTAGCAATTTAACTTTACTAAGTGACACCAAAAAACTTACAAATCAAGATCTTCTAGATACAGTTTTCAAAAGTTTAGTATAAAGCTTATTCTTATTATAAATAATCATCGCTCACAATTCGCAATAACAATTCAAGAGTAACAAGAATATGGAACTTTGGTGGTGTCTGCTGGACGATGTCAGAACCTTCTTTGAGCAAAATCCAGAGGATTTTGCCGATTGACCCGCCCAGCGTTTCC
>FWPV01016938.1_pt1 | contig 10179 bp, 6 predicted proteins | sample 2228371 | NCBI WGS metagenome assembly FWPV01 (sample SAMEA103939776, study PRJEB20133) | metagenome
CCTGAGTTGGATCGGGCGCGGCAGTTGCGAATTTATTTGCCGCCGGGGTACGAGTCCTCTGATAAACGTTACCCGGTGCTGTATATGCACGATGCGCAAAACTTATTTGATAACGCGACAGCCCATGCAGGTGAGTGGGCGGTTGATGAGTTGTTAAATGATTTGGCGCATAGCGGGCAATTGGAGTTGATTGTGGTGGGTATAGATAACCACCCGCAAAAACGCCTGAATGAAATGAATCCATGGGATCACCCTCAGTTTGGAAAAGGTGAGGGGCGTGAGTATGTGGATTTTATTGCCGAGGTAGTTAAGCCGCGTATCGACAGCGAATACAGAACGCTTTCTCAGCCGGAGTTTACCGGGATTATGGGTAGCTCTATGGGTGGTTACATATCCCACTATGCGGTGGTGCAACATTCGGATGTATTTGGCAAAGCCGGTATTTTTTCGCCTTCTTATTGGGTTTCGGAAGATGCAGTAAACCTGTTTGCGACCAAGCCGGCAGATGCAACTGCCCGTCTGTATTTCTACATGGGAGCGGAGGAGGGAGGCGATATGGTTGAGGATATTCAAAGAGTTTACCGCTCAGTTATCGACCTGGGTCACCCTGAAAACAACAGTATTTTGCGTATAGTGCCAAATGCGACCCATTCAGAAGCAGCATGGCGCAACGAATTTTCGCAAGCCGTTCTCTGGTTGTTTGCTGAGCAATAACCATCGCCCGCCACAAGGCAAAAACGCTTTTTTTCAAATCGGTACACTTCTTGCGATAAGCACTGGTAAATGATTTCACCGTCAAGAATCCGTGCTTATGGCTCTTCCTTCGTTCAATCAGCTCAACAACTTTAATGGCAAAGCAGCGCTTGGCTCCTTGCGGGGTATGGGGCGTGGCAATTTGGGCATTCCTATTTTGCTACTGATGCTGTTGGCAATGATTATTTTGCCCATCCCGCCGCTGCTGTTGGATATGTTTTTTACTTTCAATATCGCGCTGGCACTGGTGGTGTTGCTGGTGTCTGTGTATGCCATGCGGCCGCTGGATTTTGCGGCTTTCCCGACAATTTTGCTGATTGCGACTTTACTGCGCCTGGGCCTGAATGTGGCATCTACCCGTGTGGTGTTGCTGGAAGGGCATCAAGGTGGCGATGCGGCCGGTAAGGTGATTGAGGCCTTTGGTGCGGTTGTGATTGGCGGAAATTTGGCGGTGGGTATAGTGGTGTTCATCATTCTGATGATCATCAACTTTGTGGTGGTAACCAAGGGTGCCGGGCGTATCTCCGAAGTGAGTGCGCGTTTCACCCTGGATGCTATGCCCGGTAAACAAATGGCAATCGATGCCGATTTGAATGCGGGTTTGATCGATCAGGACCAGGCGCGTACCCGCAGGCAGGAAGTCTCGTCTGAGGCTGATTTTTACGGCGCTATGGATGGTGCGAGCAAGTTTGTACGCGGCGATGCGGTCGCCGGCATCATGATTATGTTTATCAACATCGTTGGCGGTCTTGCCATAGGTATGGCACAACATGATCTTCCTTTTGTTGAGGCATTTGAGAAATACACCATCCTGACGATTGGTGATGGTCTGGTCGCACAAATTCCCGGTCTGTTGTTATCTGTGGCTTCTGCCATTTTGGTTACCCGTGTTAACAGCTCCCAGGAGATGGGGGCGCAGGTTGTCGGTCAGATGTTTACCTCTCCAAAGGCGCTGGCGGTTAGCGGCATCATGATGTTGGTGATGGGTGCTATACCCGGAATGCCGCATCTGGCATTTCTTGGATTGGGATTTATTTGCGTTGGTTTGGCCTACTACATCCACTGGCGCAAGCAGCAGCCTGCCGCGGTGGAGGACAACTCGTTTATCCCCGCCGGTGCACGCTTGGCCGGAGAAATGCCCATAGGTGGTGGTGCGCCGGCCGGTGCGAGTATCGCGCCACAACGCAGCGCTCCGGCGCTACCGCCTGGTACACCTGAATCGCCTGAACTGGGTTGGGATGATGTACAGCCAGTGGATGTCATTGGACTGGAGGTTGGTTATCGCCTCATTCCGATGGTGGATAAAAACCAGGGTGGTGAATTGTTGGGGCGTATCAAAGGCGTTCGCAAAAAGCTGTCACAGGAAATGGGGTTTCTCATTCCCTCGGTACACATTCGCGACAATCTTGACCTGAATCCAACCGGTTATCGCATCAGTCTCATGGGGGTATCCATGGCAGAGGCAGATGTTTACCCGGATCGCGAATTGGCGATAAATCCGGGGCAGGTGTTTGGCTCGCTGGATGGTTTAAAAACCAAAGATCCGGCGTTTGGTTTGGATGCTATTTGGATTAACCCCAACCTGCGGGAGCAGGCGCAAACCCTGGGTTATACCGTGGTAGACCCGAGCACCGTGGTGGCGACCCATCTCAATCAAATTCTGCAGCAGCATACCTTCGAACTGCTGGGCCATGAGGACGTACAAAAACTATTGGATATGCTGGCGAAGACTTCGCCCAAACTGGTGGAAGAGCTAGTGCCTAATACCATCAGCATTAATGTGCTGCTGAAAGTTCTGCAGAACCTGCTGCGTGAGCGGGTGCCTATTCGCGATATTCGCTCCATCGCCGAAGCTTTGGCGGGCAGTGGTATCAAGAGTCAAGATCCCGCCGCTTTAACCGCCTTGGCGCGGGTAGCACTCTGCCGACAAATCGTCCAAAACATCATAGGAAACGAGCGAAACCTGCCTGTAGTAACGCTTGAGCCGGGTTTGGAACAGTTATTGCTAAATACCGTTCAACAGGCACAAAAAGCTGGCGCTGACGATAGTGCGTTTATCGAACCCGGCTTGGCGGACAGGTTGCAGCAGTCGCTGATTACCGCAGCCCAGAAAATGGAAATGGCGGGTAAGCCGCTGGTGTTGCTGGTTGCTGCACCGCTGCGTCCCATGCTGGCCCGCTTTGTTCGCCACAGCGTCCCGGATATGCGGGTTCTGGCTTACAACGAAGTGCCTGACAACAAACAAATCAGTATCGAAGCCAGCGTAGGCGCTGACAAAAATGGCTGATTACTTTAGTGCAATCGAATGGTTAATCAGGTGGCCCACCCCGGGCGGGAGTTGAATATGCAAGTCAAGCGTTTCGTAGCTGCCGATATGCGCCGTGCGTTGGAATTGGTTCGCCAGGAGCTGGGGCCAGATGCAATTATTCTCTCCAGCAACCGCATCCCTGAGGGGGTGGAGTTGCTGACCACCATGGGCTCGGATTACGAGCTGAAACAGCTTCAAACTCGCCCGTTTTCCGAGGCGACTTTTGCCCCTAGCGAGCCGTTGCTGAGTGATGGTGATTTATCGCCACGGGTATTGGAGCGCCAGCCTGCACGTAAAAATGTGGCGCCGGTAATCAGCCAGATTCCCGATCATCCCAATTCCGGTAAAACCGGTGCTCAACTGGCGAGTGATATTGAGCGTGCGCATCAGCGTATGCTGGCTGCCCGCAAGGCGGAAGAGTCTGCCAAAGAATTTATGGTTGGTAAAAATACGGTGGTAAATGCTGGAATTCCGCGCCACGCTGCTGCGCCTGCGGCATCGCCCAAAAAAGGCATGAGTGCTGCGGAGCGTTATCCACTGGTTGACCCTGCACCTGTATCCAAGACCTTAACCCCGGATGCCTTGTCCTTTCGTGATGCTTTGCTTGGCAGTGCGCGCAGTGTGCAGGATCAAAAAATCGATGCGCTGCTCACTGGCAATAACATCGCCAACAACACAACCAAGCCCGCCGTTGCTCCAGTGGTTTCCGCACCGGATGTGCTCGATCAAAACGCCCAATTGAGTGAGTTGCAAGCGGAAATCGCCGATATGCGATTACTGCTGGAGCAGCAGCTGGATCGTTTGACTGGTCAGCAAACCATCGCCAACGATTCCCCCATACTGGCAAGTATTGCTCGTCGTCTGGAGCGCCTGAGTTTGCCAAAAGAAGTAATCGCCAAAGTGATTAGTGCTTGTACTAAAACCAAAACTCTCGGTGAAGCCTGGCCGGACGCTCTGGCCAATCTGGCTCATCAGCTGCCAGTGAATGGCCGTGATATTGTCGATCAGGGCGGTATTTTTGCGTTTGTTGGCCCCACTGGTTCAGGTAAAACTACCACTATCGGAAAGCTGGCCGCGCGCTATGTGCTGCAGCATGGCGCTGACAAGGTGGCGATTATCACCACCGACACTTATCGCATTGCGGCTCACGATCAATTGCGTTCGCTGGCGCGTATTTTGCGCGTGCCGGTGCGTGTGGTCGATGAAGCTAACCCACTGGATGCAGTATTGCGCAGCTTGCGTCACTGCTCATTGGTGTTGATCGATACGGCAGGTTTCCGCCATGGCGACCCGCATTTAAAGGCCCAGCTGAAAGCCTTGGCAGATCAACCGCAAGTGAAAACCTATCTGGTAATGTCATCCAACAGTCAGGCGCAAATGCTAAAAGCCTCAGTACATGCTTACGGCGCTGCGCGCTTGCAAGGGTGTGTGCTGACCAAGCTGGATGAAACGGCGAGTATCGGTGAGGCGTTGGGCGTGGTGATGCAGAGCCGTCTGCCGATTGCCTACACCACCGACGGCCAGGACATTCCCAAAAATCTTGAAGTTGCACGTGCACATCAGTTGGTTGCCAGAGCTGTGGCCTTGCTCAAAACGACAACAGCAACGGCGGTTTCTTAATCAGAAAATACTTATAAGCCCATGATTTTAGCGGTGAAACTGAAATTTATCGGATCTTTTTCCAATCCCTATCTATACTCAGTTCACCATTGGCGCGCGACAAAAAGGTCGTAATACTAAACAGCGGCCGCGCTTAAAAAAAGAATATGTTTGGAGTTACCTGTAGATGAGCCAAGTGCGACCCGTTCAAGTTATCGCCGTGTCCGGCGGCAAAGGCGGAGTAGGTAAGAGCAACATTTCCGTCAACCTGAGTATTGCCTTGGCAGAATTGCGTCGTCGGGTGGTATTGCTGGATGCCGACTTGGGGCTCGCTAATGTCGATGTATTGTTGGGCATTCGTGCAACCCACACACTCGCCGATGTATTGGCAGGGACGCATTCGCTCAGCGATGTTCTGGTCACCGGCCCCGCCGGGGTAAAAATAGTACCCGCCTCATCGGGGGTGCAACGCATGGCTGAGTTGAGCAGTGCGGAGCACGTCGGCCTGATCAATGCGTTCAACGAGTTGTCAGATCAAGTGGATATTTTGGTAATCGACACTGCTGCCGGTATATCCGACACGGTTGTGAGTTTTGTGCGCGCCGCAAACGAAGTAATTATTGTCGTCTGTGATGAGCCGTCCTCGATTACCGACTCCTACGCCCTCATTAAATTGCTCAATAAAGAATACGGAATGCAGCGCTTCCGGGTTGTTGCGAACATGACGCGCACCCAGCAGGAAGGTATGAATATGTTTAACAAACTGAATACCGTTTGTGAGCGTTTCCTGGATGTAACCCTGCAGTTTGTTGGTCAAATTCCGTTTGATGAAAATGTGCGCAAAGCTGTGCAAAAGCAAAAAGCATTGTTGGAATTTGCCCCCAACTCCAAAGCAGCGGTGGCAATTCGCGCACTGGCCCAAGCTGTTGATAAATGGCCGCTTCCTTATTCACCCACCGGGCGTTTGGAGTTTTTTGTCGAGCGGTTATTACAGTCAGCAAACGCGCGTTAAAAAGAATAGTGTGCCCATTTGCCGGTTTCGTTGCGGCGAGTGATATCGGTTAGTTGCCGGTTGTAAACAGGTGAGGTAAGGGTGCCGGTAGTTACGGCAGTTTCTGCCAAACAGAAGGTGTTCGATGGCCGCAGTCAATGGTTTAGCCATGTACGATAAAAAGACCTTGCTCGATGCGCAAATCAATATCGAAGATTTCGCTCCGCTGGTAAAGCGCATCGCCTACCACATGATGCTGCGCATGCCTGCCTCAGTACAGGTCGATGACCTTATTCAAGCGGGCATGATTGGTTTAATTGAAGCCTCCCAAAAATACGATGCCTCCCGTGGCGCCAGTTTTGAAACCTACGCAGGTATTCGTATCCGTGGTGCCATTGTGGACGAAATGCGTCGTGGTGATTGGGTTCCACGCTCTGTGCACCGCAATGCGCGCCGTGTGGCCCGCGCTGTTGCCGTAGTAGAGGCGCGCACCGGGCGTGATGCGAGCGATGCGGAAGTCGCCGCTGAGTTGGAGGTATCGTTAGAAGAATATTTTGAAATGCTGCAGGACGCCAACGGCAGCCGTCTTTTCAGTTACGAAGAAACCTTCGGTGAAGAAGACAGCAATATCGATGCGTCTGAACACAGCAGCGCCTTTGCCAGCCCATTGGAAGGTGTACAGCGCGAAGGGCTTAAACGCGCGTTGGCCGATGCTATTACCCAGTTACCTGAGCGCGAGCGCATGGTGCTAGCGCTTTATTATGATCAGGAATTGAATCTGAAAGAGATTGGGTTGGTACTGGGTGTCAGTGAATCCCGCGTTAGCCAAATTCATAGCCAGGCGGCCGCTCGTTTGCGCAACCGGCTTGGCGGTTGGCAGCCTACATAGCTTGAACAAAAAGTAATCGCCTTGGGCAAATTAGATTAAAGTCTGGGCGCTCAAGTGCTAATTAGTCTGTAAATACAACAATTTGCGCTATTATTTGCAGTAAAAGTTGAAGATTTACGCGCCATTACTGGCTAGAGCTTCAACTCCTACTAGACTATGAATTAACAAAATTCCCTTCTGGGTTATTGGAGGTTGCGTTGGATAAGAATATGAAAATCCTGATTGTTGATGACTTTTCAACAATGCGGCGGATCATTAAAAACTTGCTGCGGGATTTGGGGTTTTCCAATACCCACGAAGCAGATGACGGCGTCACTGCCTTGCCCATGCTGAAAAATGGCGATTTCCAATTTCTGGTGACTGACTGGAACATGCCAGGCATGACTGGTATCGACTTGCTCAAAGCGGTGCGTGCCGATGAAAAGCTCCGTACTCTTCCAGTGCTTATGGTAACTGCTGAAGCCAAACGCGATCAGATCATTGAAGCGGCGCAGGCTGGTGTAAATGGTTATGTGGTCAAGCCTTTTACCGCACAGGCGCTCAAGGAAAAAATCGAGAAGATTTTTGAGCGGGTTGGATAAGACCGTCGATTGAATAATAAATAAGGCGTTGCCATGGCACTTCAGGCACAAACATCCTTAAATGACGAATTTGTTGTCGAATTGAGAGAGTGCGCCAAGTTGCTTGCAGAAAAGCTGCAAAGCAATCAAATCGAAGAAGCATCGATTTTGATTCAGACGATTACCCAGTCGCGCGACCGACATATTTTTCAATCTGTTGGGCGTTTAACTCGCGGTTTGCATGATGCAATTGTCAATTTCAATGTGGATGCGGATTTAAGTAAAGAGCCGCCCAAAATTGAAAACTCAGATATCCACGACGCTTCCAACAGGTTGAACTACGTTATTGAGTTAACGCAAAAAGCTGCCGAAAAAACTATGGATGTGGTAGATGAAGCTGCTCCTATTGCTATGAATCTTGGGCAAGAGGCTAATAGTTTGCGCAGTGAATGGGCGCGACTAAAACGCCGTGAAATGAGTGCAGATGAGTTTCGTCAGCTTTATGAGCGTATGGATGTTTTCTTGGGGCAAATGGTTACCGGCACCGAACAGCTAGGTAAAAACCTGCAAGACATTGTGCTGGAACAAGGCTTTCAGGATTTAACGGGGCAGGTGTTAAAACGCGTTATCGGTTTGATTAATGATGTTGAAAAAGATTTAGTAAGTTTGGTACGGATTGCCGGCCAAGTGGAAGAGATAACCGGCCTCGGCAATGATCGCGAAACCGTCGCGCACGATATGGAAATTATGCATAAACGTAAAACTGAAGCCGAAGGGCCACAAATTAACAAAGAGCGGGCAGATGTAGTATCGGGGCAGGATGACGTAGACGATTTGTTATCCAGCCTTGGTTTTTAAACTGCAGGTCACTCGAGGAAAGTTGAATGAGTTTTGGTGATGACGAGGATATCCTCCAGGATTTTCTGGTAGAGGCAGGCGAAATTCTCGAACGCCTCAGCCAGCAGTTGGTTGACCTGGAGCAACGCCCGGAAGATAAAGATTTGCTCAATGCGATCTTCCGCGGCTTTCACACTGTAAAAGGTGGTGCTGGTTTTCTGGCGCTTACCCCCATGGTGGAATGTTGTCACCTCACCGAAAATCTCTTCGATATTTTACGTAATGGCAAGCGTGCGGTTACTTCGGAACTAATGGATGTTGTGCTTTCCGCATTGGATATGGTGAACCAGCAGTTTGAACTGGTATCCCAGCGCGAGGAGTTGCCACCCGTAGATCAGGCTTTGATTGCTGCACTGGAGCGTCTGGTTTCTTGCGAAGATCTACATGAAAGTGAAGCATCTGAAGCGCAAGCGGAGGCAGCAGCGCCAGAGCTAATGGATCAGCCTGATAATTCTTTTCAGCACCACTCTGAGTCCCAGCCTGCGTCGGGCGACATCACAGATGCAGAATTTGAACAGCTGCTTGACGCTATATCTGGTGCGCAACCGGCAGCCAGTTCTGCCAGTACACAATCTTCACATGAACCCGCTGCCACCGCTGTTGCCAGTGGTAATGACGATATTTCTGAAGATGAATTTGAGGCATTACTCGATCAATTACATGGCAAAGGCAAGGGGCCTGGAATTCAAGCTGCACCAGCGGCTCCAGTTATTGCGAATCCGGTAGCGGCAACTGCGACAACAGCTTCCGGTGATGAGATTTCAGAGGACGAATTTGAAGCTCTATTGGATCAGCTACACGGTAAGGGCAAGGGGCCGGGTGTTAGCAGTACACCAACGCAAAGCACACCAGCGCAAAGTGTAGCAGTGCCTGCGGTGACTCCAGCGGCGACTGGTTCAACGGGTGATTTAATCACCGACGATGAGTTTGATGCGCTACTTGATCAATTGCATGGTAAGGGCAAAGGCCCGGGTACTGGTGATTCAAGTCCCAGTGCTTCAGTAACTCCTGCCGCATCAGTGGCTAAGCCAGCGCCAAAAACAGCATCAAAACCGGAGGCGGCCAAACCAGCCGCGCCAGCACCCGTTGTGAAAAAAGTTGAACCAGCCAAACCAGCCGCACCGAGCGCGCCGGTAGCCGCCCCGACGGTTGATAAAGAAGCGCCGGTTGTTGAAACCACGGTTCGGGTGGACACCCAACGCCTCGATGACATCATGAATATGGTGGGCGAGTTGGTGTTGGTTCGCAATCGTTTGGTTCGTTTGGGTAATGGTTCAACCAACGAGGCTCTGGCCAAAGCAGTAGCTAATCTCGACGTAGTGACGGCTGATTTACAAACATCCGTGATGAAAACACGCATGCAGCCAATCAAAAAAGTGTTTGGTCGCTTCCCGCGTGTAGTGCGTGATTTGGCACGTAGCCTACGCAAAGAAATTAATTTGGAATTAGTGGGCGAAGAAACCGATCTGGATAAAAATCTGGTAGAGGCGCTGGCCGATCCACTGGTGCATTTGGTCCGCAATTCGGTTGATCACGGCATAGAATTTCCTGATGTGCGCGAGGCAAACGGCAAAGCCCGTGTTGGCCAAGTGGTGCTTTCCGCAGAGCAGGAGGGAGATCATATCCTCTTGTCTATCAGCGATGATGGCGCGGGCATGGATCCTGTGAAGTTACGTCGAATTGCCGTGGAAAAAGGCATGTTTGATGAGGATACCGCCAACCGATTGTCAGATACTGAAGCTTACAATTTAATTTTTGCTCCAGGTTTCTCCACTAAAAAAGAAATTTCTGATGTGTCCGGTCGCGGCGTGGGCATGGATGTGGTGAAAACTAAAATCACCCAGCTCAACGGTACAGTGGAAATTAAATCCGAGTTGGGGAAAGGCACACGTTTTATTATCAAAGTGCCACTGACTCTGGCAATCATGCCCACCTTGATGTTTATGCTTGGGCAGCAAACCTTTGCGTTTCCGCTGGTCAGCGTGAATGAAATCTTCCATATGGATCTGACCAAGAGTCACATAGTGGATGGGCAGGACTGTGTTGCCATTCGCGATCAGGCGATACCACTTTTCTATATGAAAGATTGGTTAGTGAAAAATGCCTTTGGTCATCGGCCTGACAATGCACACGTAGTCATAGTTACCGTGGGCTCGCGTCGTGTGGGTTTTGTAGTGGATCA
>FWPV01016432.1_pt1 | contig 10178 bp, 11 predicted proteins | sample 2228371 | NCBI WGS metagenome assembly FWPV01 (sample SAMEA103939776, study PRJEB20133) | metagenome
CATACGTTCCTCCTTATCCCCCTCACCCTGTCCCTCTCCCCCAAGGGGAGAGGCGGAGGGTGAGGGGCCGCATTCCGCAATTTATGTTGAACAACGTGGCATTCGACAGAGACGGCTGATCTCCTCCATCACCCGATGGGTGAGGGAGACGGCCTCCGACTCTTTTTCCGCAAACAGGGGAGGGCCGATCCGGATCTCCACTCGCTTTCGCAATCCCACCCTCTCTCCATATCGAATTCCCATGGGGATAAAAGGAATCCTGTCGTTCAGGCCTTCCTGGAACCGCAAGATCATCTGGAGCAACCGGCTTTTCCCCGACCCAACAATTTCCCGAAAATACGTTCCCTCAGGAAAGATGACTATCTTCTCGCCTGCTCTCAAAAAAGAGAGGAGATTCTTGAAGGAGTCCAAGGTCCGGACGGACGCTTTCCGATCAACAGGGATGCCGCCCAAAAGCGAAAGGTAATGTCGAATCAGAGGGTATTGGAAGAGCTCCTTCTTTGCCACAAAATAGAGGAGCGGCTTGAAAGAAAGGCTGACGATCGGGATGTCCATCCAACATTGATGTTTAGGGAGAATGATGGCAGGCCCCCGATCCGGGAGCGCCTCCTTTCGCTCGATCTCGAGGCGGTAGATGAGGGAGAAGACCCCGTAGGCTAATCCCTTGGTAATGGAATAAACAAAGAAGTTTCTTTTCACAACTGTTTTCGCTGAGCGTTTAGGATCTTTTTAGTACGAATCCAAAAGGTCTTCTTTGGAAACTTCGGGTGGTAATTCCTCCTTCATCCACTTCCTTTTAGCCCGCTTAGCTGCAGCCATTCCCGCTCTCAAAGCGTCACGGTTCAATTTCTCCGTCCCCTTGGGAACCCTCGCCAACACGGCGGCCTCCATCGCCTTTGAAGAAACGATCGGGCTCAATTGGCTGAGGGCTCCAAGTGCAACGATATTGGCTACCACTTCTCGCTTAAACTGCTCTCGAGCGATTCGCGTAAAAGGGACCTGAAAAGCCTTTGGCATCGGGAGTTGCGTCACAAAAGTAGAATCGACGATGAGCATCCCATCTGACTTTAGGTCCCCGTAATACTCATCGCATGACCTCTGGTTCATGGCGAGGAGGAGATCAGGCTTCATGGCTTTGGGGTAATCGATCTCTTCATCGCTCACGATGACCTCCGATTTGCTTGAACCCCCTCTTGCCTCCGGCCCATAGCTCTGTGTCTGAGCCACATACTTTCCATCATAGATGCCGATCGCCTCAGCCAGGATGATCCCCATTAAGATGATCCCCTGGCCTCCGGAACCGCTCAAACGAATCTCGTATCGAGAACCCATCTTAACCCTCTCAGACGATGAACCTTGAACGATGGACCATGAACCTATTTTCATTGTTCATCGTTCATCGTTCAATGTTTATCGTTCATCGTCCTTTCATCTCTCCGCCGTTTCTTTAGCCCGCGCCCTTACCTTCTCGTACTCCTCCTGAAAGACCGGAAGCTGTTTGTCAATTAACACACCAATGAGCACCTTATCCTTCAACTCCTCAGGCTTCATTTTGAGGGCCTTCTCCACAGGGACAGCATGGTCCCGTTGCCATTGCATCATCTCCACGGCTGACCCCAAACGGTTTTGTCTCCCGTACTGGGTATGGCAGTGAGAAATGACTTCCACCACGGAAAACCCTTTCTTCAGAAGGGCTTGCTCGATCAGGTTGTCCAAAAGTTTGGCATGGTAAACAGTTCCCCTGCCGACGAAGACAGCCCCCGCCGTCACTGCCAATTCCGAGATTCTGAAGTCCTGTTCAATGTTGGAATAGACGGTGGTTGTGGATCGCATGCCATACGGCGTCGTGGGCGAATACTGTCCGCCCGTCATTCCATAGACGCTGTTGTTGACAATGATCGCCGTGAGATCGATATTCCTTCGTGCCGCATGAATGAAGTGATTTCCCCCAATCGCTACGGCATCGCCATCGCCCATAACGACAATGACCTTCAGCTGCGGTTTGGCAAGCTTCACGCCCGTGGCAAAGGTGATTGCCCGACCATGTGTGGTGTGAAGGGTATTGAAGTCCACATAGACTGGGAGCCTTCCAGAGCATCCGATCCCCGAGACCAGGACAATCTCGTCCTTCTCAAACCCTGTCCGATCAATTGCCCGAATAAGGGCACCCAGCATGATCCCAATGCCACATCCAGGGCACCAGACATGGGGGAACTTCTTGTCGTGTCGTAGATACTTGTGAATCAGCTTGGTCACCTCTGGCATCAGGATAACTCCATCATGCGATCTAATATCTCTTGTGGCGTGATGATGGTCCCGTCCACTTTGTTAAGCGTGAAGACCCTGGCCACACCCCGGTTCACCCGCTTCACTTCCCGAGAAATTTGACCCATATTCATCTCTGGGACAAGAAGGGACTTGGAGGTCTGGAGGACCTTTTCAACGGCAGACCTCATGAAGGGCCAGAGCGTCATCAGTTTCAGAAGCCCCACCTTCAAGCCCTTCTCCCTGGCCATGATCGCCGCTCTCTTGGCGGAACGGGCCACAGAACCATAAGCCACAATCGTAATCTCTGCATCCTCTGTCTCATAGAATTCCGCCATCTGAATCTCTGAAAAATGCTGACTAATTTTTCTGTGAAGTCTCGAAATAAACGGGCCGATCTCATCCGGCCGGGAGGTAGGAAATCCCCGAATATCGTGCGTCAGGCCCGTCACATGGTATCGGTAACCCTCTCCGAAATTGGCCATGGGCGGAATCCCGCTCGGATTATCTTCAAATGGAATGTACCATTCAGGGGGCATGGTAGGTTTCACCCGGTTGAAAATCTCAATCGTTCCATCATCGGGGACAACCATCTTCTCCCGCATATGGCCGACAACCTCGTCGATCAGGAGGATGACAGGTGTGCGGAATTTTTCCGAGAGGTTGAACGCCCTGATGGTCATATCAAAACATTCGCGAACGGTCGAAGCAGAAAGGACAATGATGGGGTGGTCCCCGTGGGTTCCCCATCGCGCCTGCATCACGTCACCTTGAGAAGGCATGGTGGGAAGTCCTGTGCTGGGGCCTCCCCTCATCACATCCACGATGACACAGGGAACCTCTGCGATGATCGCAAACCCTAAATTCTCCTGCATCAGGGAAAATCCTGGCCCGCTCGTGGCTGTCATTGCTTTCACTCCTGCCAGAGACGCCCCGATGACCGCTCCCAGGCTTGCGATCTCATCTTCCATCTGGATGAAGGTCCCGTCGACCTGGGGAAGTTTCATCGACAGGATTTCAGAGATCTCCGTGGCAGGCGTAATCGGGTATCCCGCGAAGAAACGACAGCCCGCCCGCAGCGCACCCTCCACCACGGCCTCATTTCCCTGGAGCAGCAATTCTTTCTGGCGAGACTTCCTCTTCTCCCTTTGGCTCTTTTTCTCCAATGCTCTCTTCGCCTCTCTTTTTCTCTTTGCTTCTGCTCTCAACGGTGATGGCAAAATCCGGACATCGGATCTCACACCATCCGCAATGGATACATTTATCGATGTCTTTCACATAGGGGTACCCTGCTTCATCCTTCGCCAAGACACCCGCGGGACAGAAAGCAACACAGATTCCACAGGCCTTGCACCAGGCCTTGTAGATGTCAATTTTCGGTTTCTCTTTCTTCTTTTTCGTTTCCTCCGCGGCCAAGCGCATCCACCTCCATAGCGATCGCCTCTCAAGGCCATCGACGCACCTAACTATAAATTAAAATTTACCGGCATGTCAAAGGTTTTCGATGACGGCGGAGGCGAATTCAGAGCACGCAACCTTCTTGGCTCCTCTCATCTGGCGGGCCAGATCATAGGTAACGATCTTTTCTGAAATCGTTTTCTCAAGAGCTTTCGAAATCCGCTTGGCTACTTCATGCCATCCCAGATGATCAAACATCATAGCTCCTGAAAGGAGAAGCGATCCCGGATTGATCACATCCTGATTGGCATATTTAGGCGCCGTCCCATGCGTAGCCTCAAAGACGGCTGCCTGATCCCCGATATTTGCTCCAGGTGCCATGCCCAAACCTCCGACCTGAGCTGCCAGTGCATCCGACATATAATCCCCATTAAGGTTGGGCATGGCCAGTACATCATACTCTTCAGGCCTTAAGAGAATTTGTTGAAACATCGCATCTGCGATTCTATCTTTGATGACGATCTTCCCCGGGGGAAGACGGGTCATTTCCCCCTCCCCAAGCTCATTCTCAAGGGTCACCTTTTCCCTGAATTCCTGTTTGGCCACCTCATAGCCCCAGTCCCGGAAGGCACCCTCTGTAAATTTCATGATGTTTCCCTTATGAACAAGGGTCAGGCTTCTTCGCCCGTGAGCGATTGCATACTGGAGGGCCTTCCGGACAAGGCGTTTTGTTCCAAACCGGCTGATCGGTTTAATTCCAATTCCCGAATCCTCACGAATTTTCTTGCCCATCTCGGATTCAAGAAATTGTCTCAACCTCATAGCCTCCGTTGATCCCTCTCTCCACTCAATGCCTGCATAGAGGTCCTCTGTGTTTTCTCGAAACACAACCATGTCCACCTTCTCCGGATGCCTCATAGGACTTGGTGTTCCCGGAATATATTTTACGGGGCGAATACAGGCATATAGGTCCAGCCTCTGCCGGAGCAAAACATTGATGCTCCGGATCCCCTCTCCCACCGGGGTGGCCAGCGGACCCTTGATGCCAATCGTGTGCTCTCGAATGGTCTCGATTGTCTCCTCCGGAGCCCATTCTCCTTTCAGTCGAAAGGCCTTCTCCCCAGCATAGACTTCAAGCCATTCGATCTTCCTTTTCTCCCCATAGCATTTTCTCAAAGCAGCATTGAAGACGCGAACGCCTGCCCTCCAGATATCCGGGCCAACCCCGTCGCCTTCAATGTAGGGGATGATGAGTTGTTCCGGAACAATCCGCTTTCCTTCCGAATTATATCGAATCTTCTCCCCTGCCATAGCAGTTGAATCTCCTCTTAGGCGCGCAGGCTAAAGCCTGCGGCTACTTGATGATGACGGATACTTCCCAAAAATCAAGGTGGTGCAATTGCCGCCGAAAGCAAAGGAGTTGGAGAGAACCACGCCGATACGCTTTTCCCGTGCCTTGCTCGGGACGTAATCGAGATCGCAATCTTCGTCTCCTTCCTGGTGGTTGACCGTAGGAGGGATAAAGCCATGAAGGATGGAAAGAACAGATGCCACGGCTTCAATGGCTCCTGCCGAGCCCAGGCAATGGCCCACCATGGATTTGATTGAACTGACCGGAATTGAATAAGCTCTTTCTCCAAAGACTCTCTTGATGGAGAGCGTCTCGACCTTGTCGTTCAAAGGAGTGCCTGTTCCATGAGCATTAATGTAATCCACTTCCCCCGATTTAACCCCGCTTTCCCTCAGCGCCTTTCCCATAATGTGAGCCTCCATCATTCCGGTAGGCTCTGGTGCCGTAATATGATAAGCCTCTCCACCAATTGCATATCCCAAAAACTCACCATAGATCGTTGCTCCTCTTCTCAACGCTCCACCAAGTTCTTCCAAAACTAAAAGGGCTGCCCCTTCCCCTAAGCTCATCCCCGCCCGTTTCTTGTCAAAAGGTTTGCAGGGGAGTGGATCCATCGCCCTCAATGCGTTGAATCCCCCGAAGGTCAGTTCGCTTAAGGCATCGCTGCCACCGCAAAGAACGGCTTTCGCTCGGCCATTCCGGATCAGATCGGCTCCATAACCGATGGAGGTGGCAGACGAGCTGCAGGCCGTTGTAACCGTGGCGACAGGGCCTGAAAATCGAAATCGCTCCGCAACGCGATTTGTCGTAAAACTTGGGATAAAGGGGAGCAGACGTGAGGGTTTGGACTTCCCTTTCAGAAGGACCTCTCGATGATAGGCTTCTGCCTCATACATTCCCCCTGCGCCGGCCCCCAGACAAACCCCCACATCTTCTGAAGCATGGGCATGGATACCGGAATTCCTCACAGCCTCCTCGGCTGCAACGAGAGCAAATTGATCTGTTCGAGAAAGTCTCTTCAATTCTCTCTCCGGAAAGAATTCTTTGGGTTGGTAATCTCTGATCTCTGCTCCAATCTTTGAGGGATACTTCGAAGTGTCAAAAAGACTGATCGGCCCAATTCCGCTTCGACCCTTTCGCAGAGACTGAAGAAATTCATCTACATTCTTTCCGACAGAAGAAAATATTCCCATCCCGGTAATGACAACGCGCCTGGATTCCATGTTGATGATATGGCCGAGCACTGTTTAGAGCGTGATGACTATATACCATTTCCTCACAGGAAGTCGCAAGACAGAAGACCGCCTCCGCCTAACCGGGAGTCCGCAGGCCGGTCAAGATGCCCATTATAATGAGATCCCTCCTCTCAAAGAGAAAAGTTTACTCTGCGCTTGGGTGGAAGCTTTGCGAGAAGGAATTGCCTGAGGGCCTCAAACATAAGGAACTCCGACATTCAACCTTATTCAACTCAATTGATCTTTCAAATAGGAACGATTTGAAGAAAAGGAGGAAATGGGGGTGAGGTTGACGTCCTGTGGGAATTTAGGTATATTTTAGTTGCCATGAATGAGATTTCCCGAAAACAGCAGATCCTCCAGGATCTGAGAAAATTTATCCTCTCGAAGGCTACCATCATCTATATCCTCTCGGACGAGGAGGATCGGACGGAGGGTCTTCTCAAGGAATTATCCGCTACATTCCAGCCGAAGCCCAAGCTTTTCATCTGGAATCCTTTTCAAGGGTTGGCTGGAGAGAACGAAAAAATTGAAAATTCGAAGAACCCACTGGACGCTCTAGACAAAGTGATCCAGCGGTCAGAACACGCCATCTATCTCTTCGAAGGCCTTCACCCCTATCTCAAAACAGACCCGCTGATCTCGAGAAAATTGAAAGACCTTCACCGCGCCCTCCGCAATCGTTATTCCACCCTCTTCATCGTCGCACCCTCGCTGGTCATTCCTGAGGAGCTACGCCGGGATATGATCACCTACGAGCTTCCCATGCCAGATGGGGCCGAGGTAGAGCGAACCCTCATGGGCGTGATCTCGGGTAGCCCTCATGCGTCGACGCTTACCGAGTCTTTAACGCCAGCCTTAAAGGATCAGATGACGAAGGCTGCAATGGGACTCTCTCTCGACCAGGTCGCCCGGGCCTTCCGGAGCGCCTTGATTGGCAGGACAACGGTGGATTCTACGCTCATTGAGGCCCTTCTCGATGAGAAGGGACAGCTCATCAAGAAGTCAGGAATTCTCACCTTGGCCAGACATCGGCCTTCTCTGGATGAGATCGGCGGCCTCGAGAATCTGAAGGATTGGTTGAAGAAGAGAGGTCGTGTGCTGGACAGCGAAGGGAGGGCCTTCGGCCTCGAACTCCCAAAGGGAGTTTTGATCACTGGGGTCTCGGGATGTGGCAAGAGCCTCTGTGCGAAAGTCTTTGCGTCTTACTGGGGAATCCCCTTGCTCCATCTCGATATGGCAAGGCTTTATGATGGAACGGTTGGAGCGCCCGAGGAGGCCTTACAGGTTGCGCTTCGGACCGCAGAAACGGTTGCTCCTGCTGTCCTCTGGATCGACGAGATCGAAGCAGGAATCAGCATTCAAAGTCAGAAAGCCGGCGGGGGAACACAATCCCGGGTTTTTGCTTCGTTCCTCACCTGGATGCAGGAGAAGACGGTATTCGTCTTCATCGCAGCCACGGCCAACGTGATCGAACTGCTTCCTCCCGAGGTATTGAGAAAGGGACGGTTTGATCAGATCTTCTTTGTCACCCTGCCTCATGCCCAGGAGAGAAAAGCCATTTTCTCGATTCATTTGAAGAAGTGCGGTGCCGATTTATCTCACATCAATCTCGATATGCTGGTGAAGGTAACGGAGGGGTTTAATGGCGCCGAGATCGAACAGGCAGTCAACGGGGCGATGATTGAGGCTTTCAATGCGGGACGTCCCCTCAACGAGCATGACATCATCATTGCCGCCGGGAATATTGTCCCCCTTTCCACAACGATGAGGGAGGAAATTGGGAGAATGGAGCGCTGGGCCTATAACCGAGCGATTCCCGCCTCCAGAAGCTAAGCTAATAATCCTCCTTGTCCTCCTCGCCGTAGTCCTCTTCTTCTTCCTCCTCCTCTTCCTCTTCGTAGTCCTCTTCTTCCTCTTCCTCCTCGTCCCGTTTCTTGCGTTTCGTCCTCAAATTGATCTTTTCCAAACTCTCATCCCCGAGGTCATCGATCACCTCGTTGAAAAACAATGCCAGCGACACCACATATTCCTCGGGCAATTCACGAAACCACTCCAATACTCTTTCGGCCATCTCCATCTTTTCGCTGGTGGATGAATTTTCAATCAGATCGATCGCCTTCCGGTAATGCTTATTGAATGCCTTGATCATAGAGTACCTTTCACCTCCTGGGGGACATGCTCCTTCGACAACCGTTGCCCATAAAGATGAACTTTTCCAAAGGGCTTGTCAACAACAAAAAATCGATTCGAAGGATCCACTTGCGTCTCAACGAATTCGAGTAATCTTGACACCGGCAAAAGGCATCTGAGAAACATACGGCTTCAGCAACACCTTCTTTACGCTGCCGCCTCGATCTTTAGTCCCGCTTGCGTGGATGAGGTATGCCTCCCGGTTCTGTTCGACCTTGACAATCCCAATATGCCCTACGATTTCTCCTCGTTTTCTTTCTTCCGGTTTCTTTACGAAGAAGACGATGTCTCCACTCTTCAGCCTCTCGAAACCTTTCTCAAATTCTTCAGGCGAAAGGATGCCAACAGAATCCTTTCCTCTTGAGCCCTCCATCCTAACGACAGTCCCGATTTCTCCCGTGATCTCTCTGCCCCACTTCCCACTGAAAATCATATCCTCTCCATACTCAAACCGGTCCTCGTAGTTTACAACTCTACCGTCTCTCAGAACTCCTTTTGAATGAAACCGCTTCTCCAGGGCAATCTGAATCGCTTCGTCAGGAGATCGGCTTAAGGCAAGTTCTACGACCCTAAAGGTCAGATACATACAATCGACTCTTTCATCAGCGACGATCACTGCCTTGGAGACATACTCTCCCAGGGGATCTCTGTCGTAAGGGACACCGATAAACTGTTCCGCCCAGAAGGCAACCTTTTCCCCAATCGACTGCTGACTCAAGAGCGCTTGAAACTTCTGGATCTCGCCTGCCGTAAGAGCAAGGGCGTGATCGAGAAACAGACGGAATGTGAAAAAAAAGACGAGGATTCGAATGGCGGTTCTCTTCCCTCTAATGCCTCTTCCTTCACGGGGAAAGCATCCGGCGCTTTGCATAAAATTAAGTTTACTGCTTTATGTGATAACTTTCAAGATAAGGGGGAGCGGGTTCTCACGCACCCTTCGGATAGGGGGAAAAGAGAAGCCGGGGAAAAGAATCTTGCCAGCACGAAAGGCGAATGTTGAGACGGCGGGAGCTGACCCCGATTAAATGCTTACCCACTTACCGTCTTGCGGGGACTCCTTCGTTTGCTCAATCAGTCCTTCTACCTGCTTAAAAAACTGATTGACAATTGCGATCGCGTGCTCTTCTTCGATGAGCAGGAAGTTAACAATCTGGCCCATGCTCGCCTCAACGAATTGAAAATCTCCCTTCAAGCCATAGGCGATTCCCCAGCCGTAGCTTCCAGAAGTGGTTTTCTGACCACACCCAATCGATTCATCGCTCGGCGAATAGACCATCCAATACTCAACGTGATCGACGCTTCCTTCCCACAGGAAGGCACCGTCTTCATTTTTTTGACCCTGGGTAATGGCAAGCGCTTTGATTCGATCGAAAGGTGCCGGGAGGTCCTGGCCATGGGTAGCTGCTGAAGAAGCGCAAAGCAGGAGAGATGCAAAAAGAACGATTTTCAAAACCATCTTCAAGGGCTTCATCCTTGTCACCTCCTTTCTCTGACCAAGGGTTATGCATAATTGATGCCATGGGGGGAAGAGTTACTCAACCGTTGATTATTAAACCGCTTTTCGAATTTAAATTTTTAACAAAATACTTTGGAATGACCTTTTTGGTCACACTGAACCAACAAATTTTCGTAGAATAATTCGATCAAAAATGAACGCGCGTGCTGAAGGCCGAGCAGAACCTATCCTTGGAGGTCCACTCACTCCATTTCTCCATTTTATTTGACACCGAGGGGAT
>FWPV01016942.1_pt1 | contig 10178 bp, 9 predicted proteins | sample 2228371 | NCBI WGS metagenome assembly FWPV01 (sample SAMEA103939776, study PRJEB20133) | metagenome
CCGGGGCTGAATCGCTCTTGGGTCGAGGCGATATGTTGTTTATCCCTCCGGAGGCTTCTGCCCCAATCCGCTGCCAGGGGGTGATGGTCAGCGACCAGGAGGTGGAGAAAGTGATCACCTTCTGGCAAAAGATGGTCCACCAGGAAGAACCCGAAGCGGCTCCATGGGAAGAACTCCTCGCTCAAGAGACCTATCTGGCAGATCGCGATGATCTGATTCAAAAGGCGATTGAGGTGGTGACCGAGACCCGACGCGCCAGCGCTTCACTTCTGCAGCGCCGATTGCGAATTGGCTATCCTCGGGCGGCGCGCTTGATCGATGAACTGGAAAAACTGGGAATCATCGGACCGGCGCAAGGAGGCGGTCGCGAGCGAGAAGTGTTGATCGGTCGAGAAGAGGGTGAATGAACATTCTGCTTGAGCACGATCTGGGTTACAGGTCACCTTGCCTGGGCAGTTAAATCTCGGATAGGATAGAAGCAGGTCCTCTTGAGTTTTTGATTGTATTTGTGTCTAAATTGACGTTGGCGATATTGTATAATCCAACAGATCACAGGTAATGACAAGGTTTTGTTGGTCGTGACACCATCTCTAGATGGAGGATTAATATTTGGCTCAAAAAGCGATTGAAAACAAGGAACGGCAGACGTTTACAGACCAGATGCGGGAACGATTCAAGGGGATTTTAAATCGCAGCGCTGGTATCTTGAACCGCCTGGGTTTGATGCCCAATACCGTCACCATGATTGGGTTAATTGGAAACACGATTGGGGCGATTTTTCTGGCTAGGGGGCAGATGACCATTGGAGGGATATTCATCCTTTTGATGGGACCTGTGGACGCGCTCGATGGTTCGATGGCGCGCCTGAGGGGTGAGCCAAGCGAATTTGGCGCCTTTGTCGATTCCGTGACAGATCGCTATTCAGAACTGGTGATTTTTGGCGCTCTGCTCTTCTATTACATCCAGCAAGGTGAATGGCTGCCCGCGCTGTTGGCGTATCTGGCTGCGGCAGGAGCGGTGCTGGTGTCTTATACGAGAGCTCGGGCTCAATCGTTGGGTTTCGAAACCAAAGTGGGTATCCTCACCCGCTTTGAGCGTTACCTGGTTCTGGCGCCATGTCTGGTGTTCAATATTCCCCAGGTTGCGCTTTGGATATTAGCCGTGCTCGGCAACCTGACCGCCGTTCAACGCATCTATGATGTCCGCCGCAAAGTTCATCAATCCTGGGATAAGTAGGTCATCTTAATCATTCGAGGTAGCACATGCCAACAGGGTTTCAACTCGGTCCACTCTACATCCGTTTTTATGGCATTATCTTAATGTTGGGCGCAGTGGCAGCCGCTTTATTGGCGGAGCGAGAAGCGCGTCGGCGTGAGCAGAACAGCGAGTTTGTCTGGGATGGCTTAATCTGGGTGCTGATTGGCGGTATTTTAGGCGCCCGCATCTGGCATATCCTCACCCCGCCTCCCTCGATGGTTGAAGCGGGCTTTACCACTTATTATTATCTGACTCATCCCCTGGATATGCTGGCAATCTGGCGTGGCGGATTGGGCATACCCGGGGCGGTCTTTGGGGGGGTGTTAGCGCTTTACCTGTTCTGTCGCAGAAGAAAACAGGAATTTGTTTTATGGTTGGATATCGCTGCACCTGCGCTTGCCCTGGGACAGGCGATCGGTCGCTGGGGCAATTTCGTCAACCAGGAATTATACGGTGCTCCGACAAATCTGCCCTGGAAAATCTACATCGAACCCCAATATCGCCTGCCGGGCTTTCAGGACCAGGCTTATTACCACCCTCTTTTTCTCTACGAATCGCTCTGGTGTCTGGGAATTGTCATCTTATTACTCTGGCTGGGCAGGCGCAAGGCGGATTGGTTGATCCGCGGCGATCTCTTCCTGATTTATTTATTCCTCTATCCTCTCGGGCGGTTTATGTTGGAATTTTTACGCCTGGACGCATCTCAAATTGCCGGGATAAACGCCAACCAGACGTTCATGGCGATCGTTGGGTTGGCTGCTGTGACGGTATTTATCTGGAGACATCGCCGTAAGGCGCAGTCCGTAAGCGAATGAGAGGACAGTTGACAGATTTGTCAGCAACATTTGGGGGTTTTTGGCGTAAAAATACGGTATGGCACGATTTTATTTAAACGATAAGGGGATATCTGGCTGACTCTCGAAAAGCGCTGTGAAATTTGCATTGATGGAGTTGCCCCCTTTAGTTACCGGTAATAACTGCTGATGACCGAGACTGGTTAAATGGTGCAGGTAGCTTATGATTGACACCCATGATTTGAGTAAACGCTTTGGGGATCTTTGGGCGGTTGACGGCGTATCATTGAGGGTCATGCCTGGTGAAGTGTTGGCGTTGTTAGGTCCCAATGGAGCCGGGAAAACCACCACCGTCCGCATGCTCACCTCGGTGTTGAGACCGACGCGAGGCAAGGCGATGGTAGCCGGCTTCGACGTGGTGGCTGAACCCGAAAAGGTGCGGGCATCGGTTGGTGTGCTGACAGAGCAACATGGCTTATATGGGCGGATGCAAGCCATGGAGTATCTGGATTTTTTTGGGCAACTTTATGGCATGGATCTCAACCAACGTCGCGCCCGTTCCGCTCAGCTTCTGGAAGATTTTGGTTTGGCTGCGGATGCCAAACGCAGGATCGGCGATTATTCCAAAGGTATGCGCCAAAAGCTGGCTTTGGCGCGGGCGATGCTGCACGATCCACCGGTCCTGCTTCTGGATGAGCCAACCTCAGCCATGGACCCCGAAAGCGCCCGCCTGGTGCGTGATTCGATTCGGGAGTTGCGTTCTGCCAGCCGGGCGATTGTTATCTGCACGCATAACCTGGCGGAAGCGGAGGAACTGGCAGATCATATTGCGATTATCCAGAGTGGAAAAATTGTTGCCAGCGGCGACATCTCAGATTTAAAAGCAGCATTGCTTGGACCGGTCGAATATGAGGTCATATTTGCCAGTCCGCTCAATGGTCAGGATATCGCCAGCTTCTTACCTCCAGATGTTACGATCACGGGTAAAGGTACGACCTGGGTCCGGATAACAACCGACATCCCCACAGTCACCAACCCTCTTTTACTTCAGCGCTTATTGGCGCATGGTTATCCTGTGGTCAGTTTACGTGAGGTGCCGCGCAGCCTGGAAGAGGTTTATTTGCAGGCGATCAATCGCTCTCAAATGGATGCAGACAATGTTTAGGCGTATTCAAGCGAATCTTATACCAGCGTTGGTGATCACCCGCAGAGAAGTCAAAGACCAGATGCGGGATTGGCGGATTGTCTTCCCAATCATCCTGCTGACGTTATTCTTTCCGGCTTTGATGAACTTCACTGCCGAGCGAATCCTCAGATTCGTGGAGAACTACGGGGCGCCGATCATTGGAGAACGACTGATACCCTTCTTGCTGATGGTGGTGGGTTTTTTCCCAATCTCTATATCTTTGGTGATTGCCCTGGAGAGTTTCGTGGGGGAGAAGGAACGGCGAAGCATCGAGCCGTTATTGAGCAGCCCGCTCAGCGATTGGCAGCTTTACCTGGGCAAATTATTGGCGGCGGTGGTGCCCCCATTATTTGCCAGTTATCTGGGCATCGGCGTTTATCTGATAGGCGTCTATTTTCAAGTGGGATGGCAGCCAAACCCGACCTTGATCACCCAGATCTTTCTCTTAACCTCGGTTCAGGCTTTGGTGATGGTCAGCGGGGCGATAGTCATCTCTTCCCAAACCACGTCGGTGCGGGCGGCTAATCTGATGGCATCTTTTATCATCATCCCCATGGCGCTGCTGATCCAGGGGGAGAGTGTGGTGATGTTCTGGGGCACCTACTCCGTGTTATGGTGGGTGATACTCGCCTTGCTGGTCATCGCCGGCTTGTTGATCCGCACCGGGATTGCCCACTTCAGCCGGGAGGAGTTGCTGGGTCAGGAACTGGATATGTTGAATTTGCGCTGGGGATGGCAGGTCTTTATCTCTGAATTTAGAGGAGGCATCGGGTCAATCCTTGATTGGTATCGCCAGGTGATCAGGCTGTTCTCGGCTGAGATGGGCGTGCCGATTTTACTGACCACGCTGGCTTTACTGGTTGGGATTTGGATTGGCAGCAGCCAGGCGAAGGTTTTTGTGTTGCCCCCCGAGATGTTGGAGATGGGCGATATCAATCGCAACTTCATGGCGGGCACGCAGATGATCACCTTTTTTACCCTGAGCGGGGTTGGTGCAGTCTGGTTGCATAATCTCAGAGCGGTGCTGCTCGCCAGCCTCTTCGGGATATTCTCCTTTGGCGTTTTGGGTGTGATCGTGATGATGCTACCTCTTGTGCTGGTGGGCTATTTCATGGCAAGCCTGGCTGCCAACGGTATCCCACCTGGTTTGTTTCTGGGGGCTTTTATCCTGCCCCATGGAATCCTGGAGATACCGGCGATCATCCTGACCGGGAGCGCTATTCTGCGGTTGGGCGCCACCCTTGCCACACCAGCCCAGGGCAAAACCATCGGAGAGGCTTTTTTACGCTCATTGGCAGATTGGTCGCGGGTGATGCTGGGGTTGGTCATCCCGCTTTTACTCGGGGCGGCGATTTTGGAAGTTTTCGTCACGCCGCGTGTCATTGCCTGGTTTTTTGGAGGATGAACTCACATTGATCCCAATGGCGAATATTCATCGGGTGGGATTGTGGCAAGATTAATCGTGTTAGGGTCAGCCGCCGCTGTTGGTGATGAGAAGCACGCCAACACCCACCTGCTCCTGGCGGCTCGGCGGCGCATGGTATTGATTGATTGCACTGGAGATACGCTTCTGCGCCTGAGGGCAGCCGGGCTGGATGATCAACGCCTGACTGATATGATCCTGACCCATTTTCACCCCGACCACGTATCGGGCTTGCCGCAATTCCTGATGAATTTGTGGCTTTTGGGGCGTAAAAATCCATTGAATATCTATGGTTTGGCGCATACGCTTGAACGGGCTGAGAAGCTGCTGGATTTATTTGAGTTGCTGGGCTTGCCGGGATTCTTCCCGGTTATTTATCAACCATTACCAGAAGAGGAGATGGCGCTTGTATTGGAAGACGAGGATATCCGGATATTCTCCTCGCCTGTGCGCCATATCATCCCAGCCCTGGGCTTGCGTATAGAAAGGCGAGATTCCGGTAGATCACTTGCCTATTCGGGGGATACTGAGCCATGCCTGGAAGTGATTCGCCTGGGGCGTGAGAGCGAGGTCCTGATCCATGAAGCCACAGGGGCAGGTTTTGGGCACTCCTCGGCTGGACAGGCGGGTCAAATTGCCCAACAGGCAGGGGCGAAGCGCCTGGTGTTGATTCACTACCCTGTCATTAAACGGGCTGATTTCAGGCAGTTCGTTGCCGAGGCAAACATGCACTTCACCGGGACGGTGAAACTGGCTGAAGACCTGATGCAAATAGAATTTTAGCCTGGGTCGCGCTGGATAAGAGCGCGAGCATGGTTTTTGAAAAGCGCCTGGCTACCACCCTTCCACAAATGGTATCCATTCTACATTTTCATTCAGATGTCTGCCGAAGAGGTAAGCGGCGGATGCCGGCGGTTCGCCTGGTTGGCGCAGCAAATGCATGTGAGATTGCTCCAGCGTCCTGCCACCCTTGCGGTGATTACAGGCGGGGCAGGCAGCCACCAGATTTTCCCAGGAGTGATCGCCCCCCAGGCGACGTGGGATGATGTGGTCAATCGTCAGGTAAGGTGATTTTTCTCCACAATACTGGCAGGTGTAATTGTCTCGTCGTAATACTTCGCGCTTGGTCAATCGCACTCGCGGGCGGGGGCGTTTGACCATTTTTTCCAGGCGGATAATCGAAGGGGATGGGTAGCTTTGATTGACGGTGCGGATATAACCGCGTCCGTTCAGCACCAGGCTGGCTTTACCGGTCAAAATCAAGCCGAGGGCGCGGCGTGAGGTGCACACGTTGATCGGTTCGAAATTGGCGTTCAGGACCAGGACTGGCTTGTGCATACCCATCTCCAACATGCAATGCGCGAATTATAGCACGGGAGGGATGCGGAAAATAACCCCAAAATAGCGGGTGGTATAATCCGCATATGCAGATGGAAAACAGCGAGAACGAAGTGCGTTTTTATCGTCCAGAGCTTATCCCCCGCCGCGGGGAACTCACCGCCTGGATTGCGACCGGGCTGCTGGGGATAACCTTCGTAATATTGTTTCTCAGCCATCAGCGAGCTAATTGGCTGGTCATTGGTTTGTTCGTGTTTATCTTTTTGTTAGCTTTGGTGATCAGCCTGGGCAACTGGATGGATCGTCGCACGATGATTCGGATTGACCCACACGCTATCGAGTATCAGAACGGTCTACGGCGGGTCCGGTTGCCCTGGGTTGAGATACAGGAAGTGCGCGCTTTTCCCGCCGCCTGGGGAAAGAGGGTTCAGGTGCGAGGCAGGCAGAATTTCTTTATCTTCCACACGCTTGGCGAAGTCAGGCATAAAGGGGAGTTAAAGGGGCGCATGGGGTTCGAAGCAGGCGATGAGATTTTGCGCCAGATTGTCTTAAAGAGCAACTTGCACATCGTTGATAACATGGACGAGTATTCTTATTACATCCGCCAGTAACTCCTCCTCGGGTGAGACCAGCGCGCCCTCACCACCGAGGGTGCGCTTTTTTATTGTGGTTTGTTGGGAAAAAAAACGGTGCGCCACAGAATTCGATTACAATAAAGTGATTTTTGCTCAGGAGCATATTCTATGAAAGAAATGACCATCGAAGAGCAGGTTCAATATCTGATGCGAGGCACAGAATATGGCGATGAATCTCTGAAGCAAGCCATGACCGATGAATTGCGCCAGCGCCTGGTGGAAGCCAAAAAAGAAGGGAGACCTCTGCGCGTCTATTGCGGATACGATCCACGCACCGCCGATCTGCATTTAGGACATACCATCACCATGCGCAAGCTGCGTCAGTTTCAGGAACTGGGGCATGAAGTCACCTTCCTGGTGGGTACCTACACCTCGCTGATTGGCGACCCGTCGGATAAAGATGTCCTGAGACCCCAGCTCTCTGCCGAGCAGGTCGAGCAGAATGCCCGCACCTATGCCGAGCAGGCTTTCAAAATCCTGGATCGGGAGAAGACCATTGTGCGCTATAACGCCGAATGGCTTTCGAAGTTGACCTTTGCCGATTTGATTCGACTGGCGTCCAACTTTACCATCCAGCAGTTCCTGACGCGCGAAAATTTCAAGTTGCGTTGGGAAAGAGGTGACGCCATCTACTTACATGAGACGTTTTACGCCATCATGCAAGGCTATGACGCCTACGCCATGCGCAGCGATGTCCAGGTGGGAGGCACAGATCAGCTTTTCAATATCATCACCGCGGCGCGTAAGATCATGACCTTTCTGGGTGAAAAGCCGAATATTGGCATCATCATGGGCATCTTGCCCGGCACCGATGGCGTGGTGCGCATGAGCAAATCGTTGGGAAACCATATCCCCTTGCTGGCTACCCCTGAGGATATGTATGGCAAAGTGATGAGCCTGCCAGACACTGCGATGGGATCGTATTTCAGGCTGGTGACCCGTTGGACACCAGAGGAAATTGACGCTCTCGAAAAAGGCATGGCTGAGGGGAAATTGCACCCGCGGGATGTCAAGATGAAACTGGCTTACGAAATCGTCTCCATCTACCACAGCGAAGAGGCGGCGAAGGAGGCGCAGGAAAACTTTATCCGCGTCTTTCGAGAACATGCTCTGCCCGATGAGATGCCGGAATATCAGCTTCAGCCCGGGCAAACCGTTTTGGAGGTGATGCTCGCCGCGGGTCTGGTCAGCAGCAAGAGCGAGGGGCGACGCATGTTTGACCAGAAGGGTGTGCGCCTGGATGGTCAGATACTCGGCGATCCCAACCAGGAGTTCCCTCATCCCGGTGTGCTTCAATTGGGGAAGCGGCGCTACTTGCGCGTGATCTAACTGCGTTTCCCTTGGAGAAATGTTTCAGGGCTGCCGACGTTTTCTCGCCGGCAGCCCTGATTTTTTCTGGGATATTCAGGATTTGATGGCAGGCTATGGCGCCGGATATGGATAAGGTGCCGGGGTATCGGTGGCGCCGGGTGGGGCAATCGATGTTGCTCTGGGCGGTCTCGGACGCGGTTTCTGGGTTGGAGAAACTAATGGCTGAGCGAAGTACGCGCGGGTGGGGGTGGGTAGGGCAGACATGATGGCGACGCCCAGGGTATCGCCTGATAGCGTGAGCACATCTTTGGACGCCCAGCAGATTTGGGCGCCGTCTTCCTTTTGAACCAACCACCAGGTTGCTTCCAGGTTGCGCCCAACAACGATCACCACCTCGCCAGCGGTCAGGTAGCTGGAGCCTGGAAAACTATCCCCCGGACCTTGCCGGCAGGCAGCGTCGGTATTGACCACTGCTGAAAAGGCAGGGGTGGGGGAGATAGGGGTGTCGCTTGGCAGAGGGGTAACGGTTTGCGTGGGTGTGGGGGTGTTGGAGGGTATTGCCGTTGGCGTGGCGGTAGGTGGAGCGGCTTCTGATCCGCTCGGAGTGTGAGTCACCAGGGCAATCTCGTAAAACCTGGGGATTTGCCGCTCGTCCTTTAATTCGACTTTAATACAGCCCACGAGAAGTAACGATAGGAGAAAGCATTTGAAAATCCAAATGTTATTGCGCATAGCATTACCTCAACAGTTGATTTTATTCCTGGCGAATTTACCTGCCGATCAGGATCACAGGCAAGATGACCTGATGGGTTGGTCCCATCAACTTGAAAAAGCCGGTCTGGCAGATGGGAAGAGAGAGCGAATAATCTTCTGTGTTTCGCGTATATTCGCCGGGTGGATCGCAGGATTGAATGGCGTCTTGCCAGGAGGTGCCATCCCACCACCACAGAGTCAGGCTCTGGGTGTCGGATATGACCGCCACATCATTCGGATTGTATCGGATGGTGAGGGTCAAGGGGACATTGAAGGTGAAATCCGGAGCGTGAATAGAGGGCGAGTCCACTTTCAAATCAAAGGCATGCCCGGTGAAGGCGTATCCTGGCGCGGGGTCCGCATCGCTGGGCGCCAGGTTCAGGGTGAGAGGCAGGTCGAAGGCATCGGAAGGCATCTCCAGCCGAGTCGGCGATCCCAGGGTGTCGGTGTATGTCAGGGTAAGGCTAACCCCAGGTTCGAATGAGGCGCTGACGGGTTCCGCCAGGAGGGTGAAGTTCTGGCTGAAGGCGCTGGGTGAGATGCTCACGGTGCGGGAAGGGGGCGAGAAGACATATCCTGACAGGCTGGGGATGATCGTATAGGTGTTATCTGAGAGATTCCGGAGAGAAAAGACACCTTGCAGGTCGCTGATTTTCTCGGACAAAGGATTCCTGATGGAGATCAAAACCCCTGGCTTTGGCTGGCGATTTGGGTGGGTGATCCTGCCGTTGATGGATGGAAGGTTGGGATTGATCAGGCGAGTGAGGTAGATGTTGTCGTTGAAGAGGAGCTGCGTGTCCCCTGCGCTGGTCACTCCGGATAAATATTCTGGAGGGTCAAACGAGCCAACCTCCAGCGGAGCGGCGAGATTATTGATGTCGTAGATATGCAGCCCTTGCCGTTGATAGGCAACCTGCAGATGATTGTTCTCCAGGCTGATCCCCTCAGGCGCCCAACCGAAGCCGTTTTGAATTTGATAAACCAGGCTGGGGTTTTCCGGGTCCGAGACATCAATGAGCCATACGTCGCCTGAGTCATACCCTGCCAGAGGGGTGGGAGGACCTTCTATGGTGGTGAGGAAGACCGCCTGATTCTGAACCGCCACATCGTTGGCAGTTTGTCCCGTGGAGAGTTGATCCGGCGGATCAAACACAGATATTTCGTCCAGATCCGATGGGTTGGCTACGTCCAGGATGACCAGATTGCCATTATCGGCTGCCAGATATGCCAACGAGCCTGACGCCACTACCCGATTGACTCCATAACCTGGTGTAAAAGAACCGATTTGTTGGGGATAAAGGGGGTTGCCGATATTCAGAATCCTTACACCCGCTCCCCCAGCAGCGACGTACAACCTGTCGCCGTCCAGCCATAAATCTTTGAGAGCAATCGGCATGGCAAAGGCGCCGGCTTCAAAGGGCGATAATGGATTGCTGATGTCCACGATGCGCAGACCGTCATTGGGACAGGCGATATACGCG
>FWPV01016198.1_pt1 | contig 10176 bp, 9 predicted proteins | sample 2228371 | NCBI WGS metagenome assembly FWPV01 (sample SAMEA103939776, study PRJEB20133) | metagenome
TTTTCCGTCTCATCGGGAGACTTGCTCAGGATTTTGGCCCCCTTCTTTGATCTAACGCTGCGCAAATTCATGTCCCGGATACGCTCTTAAATGCCTGAGGCAGGTACTTAAGCAAGTCTGTGGCGATCAAGGATTCCATGCCCTCTTCGGCAGCAGCCAGATCTCCAGCCAGTCCGTGCAGGTAGACAGAAGCACAAAGGAAATCGGCCAGGTTTTGGCTCTTGCCGTCTTTCCTTTGACGATTCCAATAAGCTACAAACCTTCCCGCCATGCCGGCCAGAATATCTCCCGTACCGCCGGTCGCCATACCCGGATTTCCGGTGCAGTTAATGTAAATCTCTCCCTCGGGTGTTGCAACTACGGTTTGAAATCCCTTCAACACTACATAGCATTTATGCCGTGTCGCGCAATCGCGAGCCGTCTCCAACCGATTTTTTTGCACATCGGGAATCTTCTTCCCCAGTAGCCTGGCAATTTCCCCCGGGTGCGGCGTGATCACCACCGGTTGGCCTTTTTCATTCAAAAGCGGCTCGGCGGGAGGCACAAAGGCGTTGATTCCGTCGGCATCCACTACCACAGGAACAGGAGAATGCCTGACCAGTTCCCAAACAAGGCGCCTGGTTGACGGTTGAGTAGTAATACCGGGCCCTACCACCAAAGCATCAACTTGCGCAAGCTGAGCCAGAACTTTGGAGGCCCCGGCGTAGTCGCTGGTTTCTTCTTCCGTCTCCGGAAGAAATTCGGTCATCAGCTCGGGATATTTCCCTGCTACATCCCTACGCACGCTTTTGGGAAGCCAAAGCGTTACCAACCCGGCCCCCGATCGCAGGGCGGCAAGGCCTGTCATCAAAGCAGCTCCGCTTTTCCCTCGGGACCCGGCAACTACATAGACGTGCCCAAACGAACCCTTGTGGCTGTCCCGAGCTCGAGCAGGCAACACGCCCCTGACCTGAGCAGCATCGATCAGGTTGAGGCGATATTCCGGATTTTCTAACAGGACAGGAGGTGACCCTATCTGCGCCAGGACGACCTTTCCTGCGTAATCCGAAGCAGGAGGAAGAACGTGCGCCGGTTTGAGAGCCGTAAAGGTAACGGTAAGATGCGCCCTTACAGCCGGTCCTGGTATATTGTGAGAATCTGCAAATAGGCCTGAAGGTATGTCGACCGATACCACAAATGCATTCGAAGCGGCGTGATTAATCCAATCTATAACCGGCCGAAAATCACTTCCGATCGGTTTGGAGAGTCCTGTGCCAAAAAGCGCGTCTATGATTACGTCCGGTACAGATTGCTTTTTCAGGAATGACTTGGCATCGGCGGGCCTTGGCAGGACTTGAATCGAGAGTCCCATGGCACGTGCGAGCTCCCAGTTACTCAGGGCGTCGCCTTTGAGGGTAGCAGGATCAGCAAATAAGATGACTGAAGGATTGGCCCCCCGCAGCATCAAATAGCGCGCTACTACAAAACCGTCGCCTCCGTTGTTTCCCCTGCCGCACAGTACCGTGATGCGTTTTTTAAACAGTCCCGGACACGCCTTTTCGAGTTCATCGGCAACCGAGCGGCCGGCATTTTCCATTAAAATAATCGAAGGCAAAAGGAATCGTTCTGTGGTTAATCGATCAACTTCCGCCATTTGACTAGTCGTCAGTATCTTCATTTACAAGCCCCTTCGCTAACCAGCGGTCAGCCGCCGGTCGTTAATAACTCAACGCAATTAGTGATTACCCTTTCATTGCTGTTTCCGCTCCAGTATCTCGGCTGAGCTATCGCTTCCAACTGCGCCCAATTGACACTCCTGTGTTAAAGATCTAGTATTTAAAGGAAAGATATTTAAATGAAACATTCGGAAACTGCCAGTATCTAATGTTTACGCGAAAGCAGCGGAACCACCATCCGGCATTCATCGCGATGGATAGCATAGCCGGCCGAGTTGAAGAAAACAACCGCTGCCAACGGGGGAAGTCATGAAGGCATTGAAAAATTTGCTCTTAGCCGGTTTGGCGGCCGTTTTGTTTTGCTCCCTGGCCGGCGCGGGCAGAAAGCATGGAGATGTAGACAAAATCGGAAACCGCGATGTAACCGGTCGCATTTTCGGCATTTTCCCCAACTGGATATCGCTCGAAAAAGAGGTTAGTCTGGGCGCCCAAATTGCAGCAGAATTTGAGCAGACCGCCCGCTTGCTCGAAGACGCCGTAATCACCGAATATATAGACCGAATTGGTCAAAATATTGTTAAACACTCCGATGCCAAAGTCCCATTTCATATCAAGGTAGTCGACACCGATGAAGTGAATGCATTTGCCTTTCCCGGAGGGTATTTCTATTTAAACAAGGGCGTCATACTTGCGGCAGACAGCGAATCAGAATTGGCCGGTGTTATGGCGCACGAAATCGCTCATATCACGGCACGGCACGCTACCTCGCGCTTGTCCAAGGCACAATACCTGCAGTTGGCGGCCATTCCGGCTTTATTTGTGGGAGGTTATTGGGCTCAGATGGGGATTCAAAACGCATTGGGCCTGGGGATCAACTTGGAGCTATTGGGAATTACCAGGGAATCCGAAAGGGAAGCCGACCAGCTTGGCATCCAGTACATGTGGAATACAGGCTACGATCCCAATGCGTTTGTATTTTTCTTCGAAAAAATGCAGCAAGAGGAAAAGAGCAAACCCGGCCGCCTCGCAGGCTGGTTTCGAACCCATCCCTCCACGGAAGACCGCATAGTGGCGGCATTGGACGAGCAACGCTACCTGCCGGAAAAGGAAAGCTACCTGGTCAACACTTCGGAATTTGAGCGCGTAAAAGCCCGCCTGCTGGCCATGGATAACGCGCAAAAATTGTCAGAGGAGACCGGCGCAGCTCAGGATCAAAAAAGGCCCACCCTAAAGCGCCGCACTACCGAGGGCGGCGGCCAGGAACCCGGAGAAACCGAAGACGACGGTCAGTCGGCACCCAAGAAAGCCCGGCCAACGCTGAAACGACCTACGGATACGGATCCAGAGACCAAAGATCGGTAACCACGTTTCTAAGCCGCCATCCTGCGCCCGAGTTTGCGGCCGTGTCTGATGACAGCACTCACCTACCGGTTGATTTAAGCCGGCATCTCCGCTATTAATTTTGAGCCCCACTGTTGCTGCAAGTCGAATTTGCTTGCGACTACAATCCGGGCTTGCGCCGAGAATGTGTTGCCCTTGCATGGACGGGTGCAATCACCAGTCTCTTGAAACAGTTTTCTTGTAGCTATCGTATTGATAGGTGTTTAGATGATGCTTGGATGTATTCAATTTCAAGGAGTTAAGTATGAAAAATTTTTCCCTTAAGTTTCGATGCATAGTTACGGTGTCGAGCATAATAAGCTTGGTATTGGCATTTAGCGGAGTATCATCGCCCGCTACCATGGCTCAGGAGCCTTCTCCACCAAGCAGTGAGCAAGCTAAGCAATCTGCGACAACAACCGACCTGCCGCCTCTGCCATTGAGCCCTATTGAAAGGGCTGAAAAAGAAGGCACGGCGCTTTATCTTTCCTTAAGAGATATCACCAAGCTTGCGCTGCAAAACAATTTGGACATTGCGATTCAGGATACTAATGAGCAATTGAGCCAGCAAAAGATCATCCAAGCACACGGCGCTTATGACCCCACGTTGACTGCTTCCCTCGGTGTGAGCTCTCAGAAAAGCGCCAATACAAACCTGGCCACTGCTTCGGTGCAAGGCCCGTTTAACAAAATGGACCGCGCAAACTGGAACTTCGATTTTTCCCAACCTCTCAAAACCGGTGCCACTCTGCGCGCCACCTGGAATTCAAGCCGATCGGACAATAACCAGGCGTTTTCGTTGTTTACCCCCCAGTACAACAGCTCCATAACGGTTTCTATTACCCAGCCGCTATTGAGGAATCGCCGGATCGACTCCAACCGCGGACAAATAAAGCTTGTAAACCTGGATCTTCAGACCAGCGACAGCAAGTTTAAGCAAAAAGTGACCGATACCATTGCAAACATTCAATCACAATACTGGGATTTGGTGGCGGCAATTCGGGATTATGAGATCAAGCGCAATTCCGTGCGCCTAGCCCAGATTACTCTTCGAGACAACAGAAAGAAAGTCGAAGTCGGCACCCTAGCCCCTATCGAGGTGACCGACGCCCAGGCTAATATGGCGCAACGGGAAGTCGATCTAATCGCGTCGGAGGAAAGAATCCTGAGCCAGCTAAACAATCTGCGCGCGCTGATATCCAATGATAGAAACTCCGAGATCTGGAAAAAAGTGATCGTGCCCACCGATACTCCCGACTTCCGTGAGTACAAGGTCGATTTGGAAACAGCCATTGAAACAGCGTTAAAAAACAGACCGGAACTCGAACAGATCGATATTAACCTGAAGACCTCGGAAATTAACCAGGAAATGACCCGAAACAACCGAAAGTGGCAGTTCGATCTCAACTTCCAATTTGGTAGCACAGGCGTTGCGGGTCCGCAAAGCTACCGCTCCGGAATGCCGCAGGTCCCCGAGCCGTTGATCGGCGGTATCGGTACCGCATATAAAACCATCTTTACCGAAGGCTTTACCAACTGGCAGGTAGCTTTCCAGGTAACCATTCCGCTGCGGACGCGCTCGTTGGATGCGCAGTTGGCGCAGCAAGAGATCACCAAGCGCCAGCAGCTCATGCAGCGCCGAAGCGTTGAGCAGTCGATTCAGGTGGATGTGCGCAATGCCGTTCAAAAACTTGAGACCACGCGCAAGCAGGTAGAGACCGCTGCGGTATCGCGCGCGCTTTCGAAAGAAAGGCTGGACGGCGAGGAGAAGCGCTTTCAAGCAGGGCTGAGCCAAAACTATCTTGTGCTTCAGCGTCAAAACGAGTTGTCCCAGGCCGAATACACCGAATTGCAGGCTCTGATCGCCTACAAGAAAGCCATCATCTCCCTGCAAAAGGCTATGTATACCCTTTTGGAATCAAATGACTTCGAGATCGCGAAAGGAAGCTCTAACTCTAACAACGTTCCCAATTTAAGGTAGCTACTTGAGATTCGAGACGGGCGATTTGAGGCTGAGCGCGTTTTCGTAGCTCAAATAAGCAGTCTCGAATCTCACCTTGATTTTCCTGCCCAACACATTTTCGATATTTTAAAATAGCCCCATGACGCCGGATATTTTCGCCTACCTATATGCTTTTTTCTTTCTTTTTATCGGCAGATTTCTAAACGTATGTATACACCGCATACCGCTGGGAAAGTCCGTGGTATCTCCTCGCTCGCATTGCCCGCAATGCGGCAGTCTCATACGCTTTTACGACAATGTGCCGCTGGTTTCTTTTCTGATCTTAAAAGGAAAATGTCGGTCTTGCGGGAAGAGAATTTCACTGCAATACCCTTTTGTCGAATTGCTTTCGGCCGCCGCCTTTTTTCTTTGCGTCCACAGATGGGGAGTGGCCTCCCCAACCTTCGTGAACTCGATACTCCTCTCTGTGGTAATCATCCTGGTTTTCATAGACTATCATCATAAGATTTTGCCTAACATTTTGACTCTACCCGGCATGGTGACAGGGATACTGCTCAGCCCCCTTCAACTTTCTTCTCTATATGCCGATCCGATATCAAGAAAGGCGGCTTCCTGGATTTATCCCTCAAATCCTCAAGTAGCTCTGCCTTGGATAGGATCTTTTATAGGCGTAATCCTGGGGGGCGGGATCCTTTTTGCGGTAGCCCTTACCTACGAACGATTGCGCGGCCGGCAGGGCCTGGGAATGGGAGATGTCAAAATGATATCCATGGTAGGTGCATTTTTGGGCTGGCCCTTGGCATGGCTGACAGTTTTTGCCGGATCGCTATTGGGAAGCATTATCGGCATATCTCTCATGATATTTGGCCACATGAACCTTCAGAGCAGGTTGCCCTTTGGCGTTTTCCTAGGGATTGGAACGGCCTTATGCCTCTTCTATGGTATGCAATTCTTCTCCTGGTGGCTGTAAATTGAGGGACAGGCTACGCAATCACCAGATTGCTCGGGCGCACTAATCGGCAGACGACCAATTGCGATTAGCTGGCCCCGATTGCTAATCTGAGGAGGGCAGAGGTCTCGGCTCCTGAAGCTTCATTTCCTTATCACAACACACAAACACACCCTCGCCTGCTTTGGTACATAAAACTTCAGTGCCGCAAACCTCGCACTTGTATCTTTTGCCCAGTTGACTCATCGCTAATTTCCCCAAGCTCTATTTTTTCAACTCCATCGGTTGACCGCAGCAATGCACGGTCCCGTTACCGCCCCTGGTCACAATTACCTCAGCTCCACACTTGGAGCACTTGTATCGTTTACCTACTTGATTTGCCATTTTTTGTTTCTTCCCTTCGTTAGCTCCCTACAAATAAATCTTAAAGCTCAATCTCCTTAAGATCAGGAGACACATGAAGCAAGGGTTCTGTCACCGATTGAATGTCCTCGACACTCAATCCCGGATAGATTTCCCGCAGCACCAGTCCGTCGGCTGTGACCTCGATAACCGCAAGATCCGTGAAGATCATGTTTACCTTTTTTCTTGCGGTTGACGGATAGGTCAACTGACGCACAATCTTGGGCTCACCGTCGGCGGTAGTATGTTCCATTGCAATAAAGAGCTTCCTAGCGCCAACCGCTAGATCCATCGATCCCCCGATATTGCCTACCCCCTTTAACCCTCTCGAGGGGTTTAGCCAGGAAGCAAAATCGCCGGCCTCGTTTACCTGAAATGCACCCATGACGGTAACATCCAAGTGACCGCCGCGAATCATGGCAAAGGACTCACAAATATCAAAATAAACCGACCCTTTTGTTTCCAGAACCGGCTGGCAACTAGCGTTAATAAGATCTTGATCAATATCATCTCCCTCGGCCAGACTTCCCATTTTAAGCATACCGATCTCGGATTGTAGAATTACGTCTCTGCCTTCCAGCCAATTGCTCACCAGTGTGGGTATTCCAATGCCCAAGTTTACATAGGAGTTGTCCGGAATCTCGGCACTAACCCTCAAGGCAATCAGTTCGCGCGTCAGTCCTTGAAACTTTTTCAATGCCCTCCTCCTGGGTAGATTCAGATAACACTTTACTCATTACCCCGTTCTGCATATTTACATAACCCGGCAATCCGGGTAGCAAGCATGCGCGAAATTCTACAGGCTTGTAATGTCAAAAGTAATTCTCGGTACCTTTACCACCCGTTGAACGAAAATTCCCGGAGTGTGTACCGATTCCGGGTCAAGATCTCCAACCGATACCAGATTCTCAACCTCGGCGATCGTTACCCTGGCTGCCATAGCCATTACGTGGTTGAAATTTCTCGCGGTCTTGCGATAGCGCAAGTTGCCTTCCTCATCGCCGATATGGGCATGAATAAGGGCAAAATCCGGCTTGAGAGCGTATTCGAGGATGCAATTGCGTCCGTCAAAGGCACGCACCTCCCGTTTCTTTCGGTTTGCTTCGATATTTGTGATAATGGTCTCTTCAACCATGGAGCCTTCACCCACGGGAATATAGCATGCCGGTATGCCGGCACCTGCCATTCGGTACTTTTCGCAAAGCGTACCCATGGGATAAACCTCTAGCTCTATTTCTCCGGAGCGCACCCGCTGTTCAAGCAAATGCTGAGCACCTTTGCTTGCAGACCGAAACAATCCGTAGGAATCAATCAGCTTCTTGATCTGCTTGTTCTCTACTAGTGCATTCAGTTCATCCTTAGCGCCCAGCAGCGGCCCGGATCCACAAGCCAGGGTGAGGTTTCTCACTCCCTTTTGGATCAATGCTTTCAGCAGTATTCTCGGCACGCCTGCTGCGAAAAAGCCGCCCACGGCTATTACTGCTCCATCCTCGATTCCCTGCAGAGCTTCCTCTACGCTTTCTACGACCTTGTTCATGCCTTGCCCACCTTAATCAAAAGCAATCCAGAGCCAAATTAGGCCTTGTGGCCCTTTGCCTCAACACTGCAGCAAGTCTTGATTCAAGCTCCAGACCCTGCTCAAGAGACAACTCCGATCCTCTCAAAACAGCCTGTTTGGCTATTCTCACCACTTCGGGATCAAAGGATGCAATTGTTAGCGCCAGCTCATCGGCCTTTTGCATCAATTGTTGTCGCGGCACCAACATAGTAATCAGGCCGGCCTGCAGAGCCTCCTGGCCTCCAAGGCGCCTGCCTGCCAATAACATGTCCAGCGCCCGCGCCGGCCCCACCACACGCGGTAGCGTCTGGGTTCCCCCGGCGGCAGGGATGATTCCCAGTCCCACCTCGGGCATACCAAAGATGACGTCATCTGAAGCAATCCTGATGTCGCAAAACAGAGCCATTTCCAAACCCGATCCCAGCACGTAGCCGTGCAGAGCGGCAATAAGAGGCTGAGGAAGGCTCAAAAAAAGACCCCAAAGGTCACGCAGAGCACGGATATTCCGGGCCTTGACGGCCGAAGGAGCGGTAAGAAACTCTTTCAAATCCGCGCCGGCGCAAAAAGCCCTGTCACCCGCGCCCCTTAATATCGCAACCCGTACTTCGTCGTCGATTTTCACCGCGCTCAGAATTTCATAAAGCTCATCCCTCATCTTGACGCTGTATGCGTTGAGCGCATGGGGCCGATTCAGCGTCACATAGGCAATCCCGGCGTTCTTTTCATAAATAACGGTTTCAAAAACAGATGCCATGATTGCTAGGTTCCCTCAAATTTTGGCGTTCTTTTTTCCTTAAAAGCTGTAATTCCCTCTACCCGATCGCGGGTACCAAATAGCAAAAGATAAAGATCCATTTCCATCTTCAAGCCCTGATCAAGCGGCATGTCCATGCCGCTATAGACCGCTTCCTTTGCGTAATTAAGCGAAAGGGGTGATTTTAACGCCATTTCCTGAGCCAACGACATGGCTTCCCTTTCCAGCACTTGTTGGGCAACAGCTCGATGGATGAGACCAATCTTTAGCGCTTCTGTAGCATCTATCAAACGTCCGGTGAGAATCAGTTCCATGGCTCTTCCCCGACCGATAATACGGGGTAATCTCTGTGTCCCGCCGTTGGCAGGCAAATAACCATTGCTCACTTGCGGAAGACCAAAAAGGCCATCCTCGGTTCCGATCCGGATATCACAGGCCAGCGCCAACTCAAGACCTGCTCCCACAGCATTTCCTCTAATTGCAGCAATGACCGGTTGTTTAAGCTTGGCCACCGGTGTAGCCAGCGAAGCGTTGATTTCACCGCCAAACTCGATTACGGCCACCCTTACCTCTTCATCCCATGCAATCCGATCGCACAGTTCAACCATCTCCTGCATCATGGCTGAAGCCGCTTGGTCACCGACAGCGGGTACCAGCTTCACATAAATACAATGGTCTATCTTTTGGTAACTCAAAGAACAGCCGCCAACTGAATCCATCCCCATACTTCTCCTTTCAGTTGCCTTACGCTCAAGCGCCGAAGCTCATTATGTTGACTTTCACGGTTAGCTTCAAGTTTTAAGGCGGCAAAGCCCAATCGACAGGTTTCTATATTGGTTGGCCCGATGACAGGTTCCAAAAACACCAGTAGCTAAGTTTGTTCTCTGTTTCAAAACCGACTTTAAACTTATCTCCGTCATCTTCGCTACAAGGTAAAAGATCATTGCGCCGGGAACCGTAAATTGTTTGGACCTAAGCTATTATCGAGTTTTTGTATCGGCACCATCCGGTAACTAAGCATTTACGGTAGCAATCCGTTCGAGGACACCTCCCTATGGTGCTCAAATGTCGCCGATGCGCAAAAATCGAGCCCGCGGATTAAAATCTCATACAGCAAACCTTCATCTTTCATTGACGACTGCACTGCTGATAAAATTTGCCCGCCCCAGCAGGGCCCTGTGAAAAAGGCAAGCAGATATTGCCCGGATTGACGATATGACACTGTCTAAAGATACTCAAAAGCCTGCGGAAATCAGCCCGCTGCGACCGAGATTCGTTGAAAAGATGCCACCCTGCGTTTGTCACTGCCCCAATGAAACCGACATTCGCAGTTTTATCACAACCATTGCCCAAGCTGAAGCATACGGACGAACCAACCAGCAGGCTTTGGAACTTGCTTGGTATAAGATTACCGACCTCAACCCCTTCCCCGCCATTTGCGGCCGCGTCTGTCCTCACCCGTGCGAAGCCGATTGCAATCGGAAGACCAAAGAGGGCGCAGTTGCAATTAACGCC
>FWPV01016944.1_pt1 | contig 10176 bp, 9 predicted proteins | sample 2228371 | NCBI WGS metagenome assembly FWPV01 (sample SAMEA103939776, study PRJEB20133) | metagenome
GCGGCGAACATCGCTTCCCGATCGCTGACTCCCCCGGCGCTCAGGAATGTGCGCAGATCTTCCAGCTCAACCCGAATCTGCTTCCCGCTCTTTGGCTCGCTCAAGCTTTCCTCTCAATTGTCCATTGCTAATCGGGTGGAAAAATCGCCCCAAAGGTTAAAACCTGCTTGCAAAAAATTACCCCAGCCAGAATCGCCAGGTGCAATCAGGTTAATCTATGCAATGATTTTAACACGAAATTGCTACTTTTGATACACCCAATTGACCGAAAAAGTTCAATCCCCTCGGTACAGATGACGAGACCGGATGATCTGATACACCCCATCCGGCAGATAATACCGGTAATGACGCCCCTGGCTGACCCGTTTGCGGATATCGCTGGCGGAGATCTCCAATAACGGCGTCCCCACGAAGCAAACCTTCTCCCCAATCCCCGGGATTTTGCGCTCCAACTCGGTCAAATCAATCTGCGTCCCCGGACGCAACATCACTCCCAGGCAATCGCATGCCGCCACAAACGCCTGCGGTTGATGCCAGGTGGGCAAATCTTCCAGAGAATCCCCACCCATCAGATACACCAGTTCATCTGCCGGGTATGCCTGACGGAGCAGACGCATCGTGTCCAATGCATAATGCGGCGGTGGACGATCCATGTCCACCCGCGAAATTTCAAACGAAGCGTTGTTCTGGATGGCAGCCTGGAGCATCTCCAGCCGACTTTCCAGGGAGGAGATGACCTGCCCCTGCTTGTGGGGAGGCGCGGGGGTGAGCACCCACAGGATGCGCTCCAGGTCAAGTTGTTCCAGCGCCTCCGCCGCCAGCACCAGATGACCAATGTGAGGCGGGTCAAATGTCCCGCCGAAGATGCCGAGTTTCATTCTCGCCGCAAACGCCTTTCAATCCTGCCATTCCAGCTCATAATCGCCAATCCTCACCGTGTCGCCCGACTGCACCCCCGCCTGGCGCAGAGCGTCTTCGATTCCCAGCGTCTCCAAAATGCGCTGAAAACGCCGCACCGATTGGTCGTACTCCCAGTAAGTCATCGCCGCCGCCCGCTCAATCGCCTCCCCCACCACCCGCCAGCCATCCGCCTCGCGACGGATGTGGAACTGCCGCGGGTCGTCGCTCACCCGATAGACCGGCATCTCATCGCCGGGGGTTGGCGCCGGCGCTTCTTCCAGCAGTTGCGCCGCCCGATAGAGCAACTTGCGCAGGTTGGCGCCGGTCGCGGCGGAGATGGGGAACGACTCGATCCCGCGTCGCTCGAATTCTCCCTGCAGCCTGGTCCAGGCTTCCTGCGCCTCCGCCAAGTCCATCTTGTTGAATGCCACCACCTGCGGTTTATCCGCCAGGCGCGGGTCGAACAATGCCAGCTCACTGTTGATCTGGGCGTAATCCAGCAGCGGGTCAGGCGCAGAGCCATCCAGGACGTGGATCAGCACGCGCGTGCGCTGGATGTGGCGCAAGAAACTGTGACCCAACCCAACCCCCATGTGCGCCCCTTCGATCAAGCCGGGAATATCCGCCAGCACCAGAACTGTCTCGTCGTCCAGCTCAGCTACCCCCAGGTTCGGTTCCAGGGTGGTGAAGGGGTAGGGGGCGATCTTGGGCTTGGCGTTGGTCACCGCCGCCAGCAGGGTGGATTTGCCGGCGTTGGGCGCCCCCACAATACCGACATCCGCAATCAACTTAAGCTCAAGGCGCAGAGTGAGTTCCTTCCCTGGCTCGCCGCGCTCGCCGATGCGCGGCGCCTGGTTGGTCGGTGTGGCAAAACGGCTGTTGCCGCGCCCACCACGTCCACCTCGCGCCACCACCAATCGTTGCCCGGCTTCCACCAGATCCCCCAGGATTTCGCCGCTCTGAGCATCGTACACCACCGTCCCCGGCGGGACGGGTATCACCAGGTCTTCACCCGAGCGACCGGTCATGTTCTGCTTGGCGCCCGGTCTGCCATCCTGGGCGCGGAAGCGGCTCTGGTGGCGAAACGCCGCCAGTGTGTTCAATGTCGCCCGCACCTCCAGGATGACATCGCCCCCCTTTCCGCCGTCTCCGCCGTCGGGTCCGCCAAAGGGGACATACTTCTCCCTGCGGAAATGCACCGCCCCGTCCCCGCCCGAGCCGGAACGCACCTGGATGATGGCTTCGTCAATAAACATGGCTGATACGCCTCTCTGCCCAGCCGCTCATTATACCATCCGCCCCCTCCCGACCTAACAAAATTGATAGCTGTTTTTAACCGAATCATCATTCCCCCGAGTTTGTTCATGCTATAGTATCAGGGTTGAGCAAGGTCATCTGCGCCACCGGCTCCTCATCCCGCTCCAATCTCATACGAAAGTATGAGAGCGAATGATCCCGAAGAATGGTGTCAGGAGATTGCAAATCGTTTATAAACAGTATCAGACCAAAATCAGTATCAAAATGTGTTTAGGAGGCACAAATGTTTCTAAAAGTTTCTTTCCAACGCTTTGCCCAGATCAGCCTGGCGATTGTGGTGGCGCTCGCCGTCCTGGCAGCGGCTCTGCCGCGACCGGCGCAGGCAGCGACGGATGTCGTCTGCGCCGAGACGATTACCATCAAAGAAGGCGACACGATCTACAATCTCGCCAGGAAATATGAGACCACGGTTTATAAGCTGGCTAAAGCCAATAATCTCACGAAGCCCTACACCCTCACCGTCGGACAAAAGTTCTGCATCCCAGCGACCCCCAAACCCAGCTCGAATTACAAATGGAGCGCAGTCTTCAAGAACGGTCAGGTGACCGTCTCCGGCGAGAAGTTCAAGAAAACTCACCCCTTCTTCATCAAGGTTCGAGATGCCAACGGTCTCACCTGGTACAAGCTCGGTAAGGTGGTCACCTCCAAGTCTGGCGTGATGGACAAGACCTATAAGATCCCCAAGGAGCTTGCCAAATCCACCTCAATCTTCGTCTGCCTCAAAGATGGCGTGACCGATTACCTGGATTGCAAGCGCGTCTTCCGCCAGTAATCCATCAAACCCCCCATTGTCAGTTCCGACCCATCCCCATGCGCGGGATGGGTCTTTGTTTAAGAACAAATATCCACAAGAATCGCAAATTGTGGTAAATTTCATTAACCATCCCGCAAGCAAGAGGAGAATGTTATGGGCGAACAGTTCACCCCGGAGAAAACCATCCCCGATATCGTCGTTGGACGCCTGCCGCTTTACCTGCGGGCATTACAACGCATGTTGGAGCAAAAACAAAATATCACCTCCTCTCAAGACCTTTCAGAACGACTGGGCATCTCTGCCGCCCAAATCCGTAAAGACCTCTCCCAGTTTGGCGAGTTCGGCAAACAAGGCACCGGCTACGATGTGGCTTATCTGGTGGAACAGCTCCGTAAAATTCTGAAGGTGGATCGGGTCTGGGATATCGCCGTGGTTGGCGCGGGGGATATCGGCAGCGCCATCGCCCGTTATCAGGGCTTTGCCGATCGAGGCTATCGCGTGGCGATGATCTTCGACAACGACCCCAGAAAGATTGGCACTAAAGTTGGCGATTTCACCGTCCAGGACACAGCCACCATGGTCGAGGCGATTCGAAACGCGGGCATCAAAGTCGCCATGATCGCCGTCCCCGCCGCCAACGCCCAGGCGGTGGTGGATGAACTGGTCAAAGCCGGGGTCAAAGCAATATTAAATTACGCCCCTACCTACATCAACGCCCCCGAAGATGTCCACATCCAGCACACCGACCCCGTCACCCACCTGCAGCGCATGACGTATTATCTGGATTAGATGGTAATGGGCTGCTTCGTCGCATAGAACGCGCCCCGCAGCGACATGCCTCTGCGTCATGTCATTGCGAAGGAGCGCAGCGACTGAAGCAATCTTTTTCTGATTTGTGAGCAGGCTGCTTCGTCGCACAGAACGCGCCCCGCAGCGACATGCCTCTGCGTCATGTCATTGCGAGCGACCTTCACGAAGCATTCTGTCGCCGAGAAAGTCAATCGCCATAATTTACACCGGCGGCAAATTGCGCCGGATCATTGGGTAGAGGACCAGGGCGCGCGCCGCCCCTTCTGCCACGCAGGTGGTGGGGTTATCCACCAGATAGGCAGGCACGCCCAGCTCCTTGGTCAGCAGGCGATCAATCCCGCGCAGCAACGCCCCGCCTCCGGTGATGGCGATGCCTCGGTCAATGATATCCGAGACCAGCTCCGGGGGGGTCTTCTCCAGCACGCGCCGCGCCGTCTCGACCACGTCCATCAACGGCTCGCGCATCGCCTCCACCACCTCGCCGGTGGTCAGAGTTACCGGGCGGGGCAACCCGCTGATCACATCCTGACCCTGCACTTCAATGCTCTGTTCATTTTCCATCGGGATCGCCGCGCCAATCTTGATTTTGATCTGCTCAGCGGTCACCTGCCCGATAATCATCCCGTATTTCTTGCGCACATACACCATGATGGCTTCATCCAGCGCCATCCCACCCCGGCGCATCGTCTCCGCCGCCACAATGCCATACATCGCCAGCACCGCCGCCTGAGTGGCGCCGCCTCCCAGGCAAATCAGCATATTCCCTGATGGCGTGCTGATGGGCAAGTCAACTCCCAGGGCGGCTGCCAGCGGTCCGTGAATCAGGTACGCCTCCCGGCTGCCCGCCTGAAGCGTCGCCTCATGCACCGCCCGGCTCTCCACGCTGGTGATTCCATAGGGTATGGTGACCATCACCCGCGGGCGCAGGATGCGGATCGGGCTGCTCAGCTTGCGCAGCAGCGCCTCAAGCAGATATTCGGTCACCTCATAGTCGGCGATCACCCCGTTTTGCATCGGACGGGTCACCTCCATCGTCTCCGGCACCCGACCGTACATATCCTGAGCTTCCTTGCCCCAGGCGACCAGCTTTTGCTCTTCGATAACGATCGCCGCCATGGTTGGCTCTTCCAGGACAATCCGGTTGCCCTCAGCCACCCGGATATTCACCGTGCCCAGGTCAATGCCCAAATCTTTCGAAAACAGCGCCATCTCTGGTTAAGATTCTCCCCCGCCCGTGCCAAAGGGACGTCCGGTCTGGCTGCGTCGGTAGCGCCGCACCGCCTCCAACCTGAGGTTGGAACGCTTCAAAGCCGCCTCCATCGCCAGGTATGCGTCGCTCTCCGTTGGCGGACCGGCTTTGAGGTATTCCTCCGCCCTCCGTCGCGCCGCCTCAGCCCGGGCGACATCAATCTCTTCCACATTCTCGGCGGCGTCTGCCAGCACAGTGACGATATCCGGCTGGATTTCCACCACCCCGCCCGCCACGGTAAATATCTGCTCCTCACCACCCTGGCGCACCTTTAATATGCCGAACCTTAAAGTGGAGAGCAAGGGGGCGTGGTTAGGCAGAATCCCCATCTCCCCCAGTTCGCCGGGCAAAATCACCATGTCCACATCGCCCTCGAACACCATGCGGTCCTGTGACACAATCTCACAACGTATCGGCATCCCACTCCTCTTTCACTGCGCTCCGCCAAACTTTAGAGGTTCATCGCCTTCTCGCGGGCTTCCTCAATCGTCCCCACCATCATGAACGCCTGCTCCGGCAAGTCGTCGTGCTTGCCGTCCAGAATCTCGCGGAAGCCGCGCACCGTCTCGCGCAGGGGGACGTACCGCCCCTCCAGCCCGGTGAATTGCTGGGCGACCGAGAAAGGCTGGGAGAAGAAGCGCTCGATCTTGCGCGCCCGGGCGACCACCAGCTTGTCCTCTTCGCTCAACTCGTCCACGCCCAAAATGGCGATGATGTCTTGCAGGTCTTTATAGCGCTGCAGGACGCGCTGCACCTCTCGGGCGGTGGTGTAATGTTCGATGCCAACGATGTTGGGGTCCAGGATGCGTGAGGTGGACGCCAGCGGGTCCACCGCCGGGTAAATGCCCTTTTCCACAATCGAGCGCTCCAGGGCGATGGTGGCGTCCAGATGGGTGAAGGTTGCCACCGGCGCCGGGTCGGAGTAGTCATCCGCCGGCACGTACACCGCCTGCATGGAAGTGATGGAGCCGGTGTGGGTGGAGGTGATGCGTTCTTGCAGCTCGCCCATCTCGGTCGCCAGAGTGGGTTGGTAGCCCACGGCGGAGGGCATGCGCCCCAACAGCGCCGAGACTTCCGAGCCAGACATGGAGAAGCGGAAGATGTTATCAATGAAGAGCAACACATCCCGCCCCTGGTCGCGGAAATACTCCGCCATCGACAGGGCAGATAGCCCCACCCGCAGGCGCACACCCGCCGGTTCGTTCATCTGCCCATAGACCATCACCGTGTCCTTCATCACGCCTGATTCGAGCATCTCGCGGTAGAGCTGGGTGCCCTCGCGGGTGCGCTCACCCACCCCGGCGAAGACTGAGTTGCCCTGGTGCACCGTGGCGATGGAGCGAATCAGCTCCATGATGATCACCGTCTTGCCGGTGCCAGCGCCGCCGAAGATGCCCGTCTTGCCGCCCTTGGTGAAGGGGGCAATCAGGTCAATCACTTTGATCCCCGTCTCGAAAACCTCGACCTTTGTTGATTGGTCGGCAAATTTAGGCGCCGGGCGGTGGATGGGATACTTCGTTTTGGCAGTGACCGGACCGCGTTTGTCAATCGGTTCTCCCAGCACGTTGAACACCCTGCCCAGGGTGTCCTCCCCCACCGGCACCATGATCGGCGCGCCGGTGCTGTACGCCGGGACGCCGCGCTGCAAACCATCGGTCGAGTCCATCGCCACACAGCGCACCCAGTTGTTACCCAGATGCTTGTTCACCTCCAGCACCAGCTTATCCTCGCCGTTCATCGGCACTTCGATCGCCTCGTAGACCTCCGGTAGCTGATCCGGGGGGAACTCGACATCCACCACGCCGCCTAAAATTTGTACAATCCTTCCTTTTGCCATCCATTCCTCCAAAGATAATAAAGCCAAAATCTATCCGCAATTTCAAGATGACTGACCGATACCTTCTGCTCCACCGACGATATCCAGCATCTCGCTGGTGATCGCCTGCTGACGCGCCTTGTTGTATTCCAGGGTCAGCGCCGCTGCCAGTTCGGTGGCGCTATCGGTGGCGTTGCGCATCGCCACCATGCGCGCCGCGTGCTCGCTGGCGAGCGATTCCAATATCGCCTGGTACACCTGCAAGGCGGTGAAGCGCGGCACAATGTTATCCAGAATCTCCTCTTGCCCTGGCTCGTAAATATAGGTCGCCGCTGCCGCCCGCACCGCCGGAGCGAAATCCTTCACCCTGGTGGCGCCCTCCCCCACCTCCAGCGGTAAGAGCTTCTTGATCGTGGGGGTTTGCCTGACCATATTCACAAAAGCGGTGTAGACCAGATAGACCTCGTCCACCACCCCGCTCAGGAAATCGTCCACAGCCAGGCGCCCAATTGCCGAAACGTCGGCAAACGAAGGCGCCGCCGGCAAGTTGCTGAATTCCGCCAGGATCTCCTTGCCCCGCCGGATCATCAGGTCTCGCCCCTTGCGCCCCACCGTGATATAAGCCACCGGTACGGGGTAATCGTCAAAATTCTGGGTGGCAAAGCGCACAATGTTGGTGTTATACGCCCCCGCCAGCCCGCGGTCTCCGGTCACCAGCACCACCAGCACCTTCTTCACCTCCTCGCGTTCGGTGAGCAAGGGGTGCAAAGTCCCTCTGCCCGGCTGCCCGGCGATATGGGTCAGCACCTGCCAGGCTTTGGTGGCGTAGGGGCGGGTGTCCATCACCGCTTTGACCGCTTTGCGCACCTTGCTGGCGCTCACCGCCTGCAAGGCGCGGGTCACCTGAGCGATGTTCTTCACGCTGCGGATGCGCAGCCGCACTTCTCTCGCAGATGCCATGTTCCGGTTCTGTCCTTGCTTTCAGAATGTCTGTCTTCCCACTGCGGTCAGGCGAGCCTGCCTACTGCCAGGTGTTGTTGAAGGCGCTCAGCGCTGCCCGCAACGCCGCCTCGGTCTCCTCGGTGATGCGCTTCTTCTCGGCAATGTCCCGCGCAATTTCAGGATAAGAGGTCTCCATGAAGCGGGTCAGGTCTGCCTCCCAGCGACGCATCTGGTCCAGCGGCACGTCATCGGCGTAGCCACGCGTGCCGGCGTAGATGGTGATGACCTGGTTCTCCAGTGGCACCGGGGCGTATTGCGGTTGTTTGAGGATTTCTTGCAGGTGCAGACCGCGATTGAGTTGCGCCTGGGTGGCTTTATCCAGGTCGGAGCCGAACTGGGCAAACGCCGCCAGCTCACGGAACGCCGCCATATCCAGGCGCAGGCGCGCCGCCACCTGTTTCATGGCGCGGGTCTGGGCGTCGCCGCCCACGCGTGAGACGGAGATGCCCACGTTCACCGCCGGGCGGATGCCGGCGTAAAACAGGTTGCTCTCCAGGTAAATCTGCCCGTCGGTAATGGAGATGACGTTGGTTGGGATATACGCCGAGACGTCTCCCAGCAAAGTCTCGATGATGGGCAAGGCGGTCAGCGACCCTCCGCTGCCTTTCACTTTCAATATCCGGTAATCTTCGCTTTTATCCATCGCCTTCAACGCTTCTTCGGCTTCATGCCGCGCCAGCGGTCCGCCATACACCTTCCCGTCCACCGCATCCTTTGCTTCGGCTTGCGCCTCGGGATAATCTTTGGGGACGATGACGAACTGGTCTGCCAGGCGCGCCGCCCGTTCCAGCAGGCGGGAATGCAGGTAGAACACGTCGCCGGGGTATGCCTCACGCCCCGGAGGTCGGCGTAGCAACAGCGAGACCTGTCGGTACGCCCAGGCATGCTTGGAGAGGTCGTCGTACACCACCAGCGCGTCGCGCCCGGTCTCCATGAACTCCTCGCCGATGGCGCAACCGGCGTACGGGGCGATGTATTGCAGCGCCGCCGACTCGTCCGCCGAGGCGACCACCACGGTGGTGTAGTCCATTGCCCCGAAGCGCTCCAGCAACGCCACCGTGCGGGCAATGGCGGCTTTCTTCTGACCGATGGCGACATAGATGCAGAGCAGGTCTTTGCCTTTCTGGTTGATGATGGTGTCAATCGCCAGGGCGGTCTTGCCGGTCTGGCGGTCGCCGATGATCAGCTCGCGCTGCCCACGCCCGATGGGAATCATCGAGTCGATGGCTTTGATGCCCGTCTGCACCGGCGTATCCACGTCTTTGCGCTCGACCACGCCCGCCGCAATGCGCTCGATCGGGCGGTAACGTTCCACCGCAATCGGTCCCTTGCCGTCAATCGGCTGACCCAGGGCGTTCACCACCCTGCCGATCATCCCATCTCCCACCGGCACCGAGGCGATGCGCCCGGTGGAGCGCACACTCATCCCTTTCTCGATCCCGGCGTAGTCGCCCATGATGATCACGCCCACGCTCTCCGCTTCCAGGTTGAAGGCGATGCCCAGCACGCCATTGGCGAACTGCACCAGCTCCTGGGCGCGCACATCCGAAAGACCGCCCACGCGGGCGATGCCATCGCCAGCTTCCAGCACCGTGCCTACATCCCGCACTTCCAGCTCGGGCTGAAAGGCTTCAATCTGTTTCTTCAATTCAGCGGTAATTTGACTGATCAGGTCGGACATTTTCCCTCCAAGGATAAACTCCAGACCAAAGACCGCCGTCTGCGGTCTCTGGTCTGCGCTCAAATTTACTCAGTTAACGCTTTCACCGTCTCGGTATCCAGTTTGCGGATCACCGCCAGCAAGAGCTTCAGGGCGTTGTCGTAATCCTCGCGGTGCATGATGGCGCTGTGCGAATGGATATGCCGCGCCGCCACGCCAATCACCACCGTCGGCACGCCCGTGCCGTGCAGGTGGATGACCGAGCCATCCGTGGCGCCGCCCTCGATCGCCGAGAGCTGCACCGGCACGCCGATCTCCTCCGCTGTCTGTAACACCAGGTCGCGCAGCTTCAGGTTGGGGATCATGCGCGCGTCGAAGATCAACACCGTGGGTCCTTTGCCCAGCTTGATGATCGATTCGTGTTCCTTGATGCCCGGCACATCCCCGGCGATATCCGATTCCAGGATGATCGCCACATCCGGGTCCACGGCGCGCACGCTGGTGGTGGCGCCGCGCACGCCCACCTCCTCCATCACCGTCGCCACGCCATACACCGTGTTCGGGTGCGATTGACCCTGCAACGCCTGCAAGGTGGAGATCACCAAAGCCACCCCCACCCGATCGTCGAAGGCTTTGGAGAGATAGGTCTTGTTGTTCGCCAGGGTCAC
>FWPV01016945.1_pt1 | contig 10175 bp, 3 predicted proteins | sample 2228371 | NCBI WGS metagenome assembly FWPV01 (sample SAMEA103939776, study PRJEB20133) | metagenome
GATGACTCTCGGCAGACACAGCCAGGGCCATCAAGACTTGGCCAGCTTCAGTTGGTGGATACCCGTCGAATGGGCGCAGCCCGGCGGTTGATACCGAGTGTTTTGGCTTGGGACCGATTGGCTGACCTGCGCAAGCTGGCTGAGATGCGGCATGGAGATGGTGGGCTGCCAAGCGGGCAGAGAAATTTGTTTGTGTTTCTGGGGGCCTGCTTTTTGGCATCGGCTTTGGTGACACCCAGTTTCCGAGCCGAGGTCAGAGAGCTGGGGCAGGAGTTCGCGCCTTGCTGGTCGCCGCAGGAGCTTGAGTCCTGCATTTCGTCGGTGCACAAGCGGATGATGGCTGCATCAAGCGGTGAGCGTGTCGATTTCATGGGGCGGACCGTTGACCCCCGATATCGCTTTCGAAATGAGACGCTGGTGGAGTGGCTGAGCATCACGGCTGACGAGATGCCGCAGATGAAAACCATCGTGTCAAAGGACGAATCTCGCCGGCGCGACCGCGAAAGAAAACAGGCGCAGCGGCGCGAGAAGGGCGGCTTGTACCGTAAGGAATATTTGGATGAGGCCCAGCGCAAGCAGGTTGCTGCGAGGGCTCTGAAGGCACAAGGGCAGAGCCTGGCTCAAATTGCCAAAAAACTCGGCATTAGCCGAACCAGCGCAAGTCGCTACTGTCAACCGAGTTGATGGTGAACCCTCGGGGTGTTCCAAGTGTGTCCGTACGTATGCGTAATTGGCGAAGCCCGTTCAGTAAGGCAACGCCAACTCTGAGGGACTCGTCAGAACCTTGCGTTTCATGACCGTCCCAGCTTTTGACAAACAGCCTTGGAAACGTTGCGGAGAGGAACCAACGGGGCTGCTCATGGCGGACGGGCTGCAGACCCAAACGGGCAACAACAAAAAGGTGAAAATGATACGTAGTGACGCACATCTGCGTTACATTCGTCGAGAACCGCGACCGGAGGCGCTGATGGAACGCAAAACAGAGACCTTAAACCTCCGTGTCAGCCCGGAGCTGAAAGAACTCGTGCGGGTCGCTGCCGCGCGTGACCATCGAACCGTATCAAATTTTATTGAGGTGCTCGTGCGTGAACACTGTGACCGGCAGGGTGTTGGCATCGGCCAAAAGCCCGCACAGACGCGATTGAGCAGCTGAACACCAAGAGAGGACAGCTTGGACGTTTTTCAGTTCCGCGAGCACCTGGTCGGCGAGTACGCCGGCTTCAGCCGAAGCTTCACCCGCCTTCGCTCCGACGACATTCGCGAGTTCGTCGACCGGGAGTACGCCAGCCAGCGCTACTGGCCCGAACCCCTCATCCAAATCAACCCGACCTATCGGTCTGGCGGTACGGTTGATGCGCTGGTGGCCAGTGGCCAGCTCAGCCCTGAGTGTTCGACCATCTTCCGACTGGGCAAGTCGGCAAGCTCGGCGGGGGTCACGCTCCCGCTGCACCAGCACCAGGCAGAAGCCATCAGCCTTGCCCTGGCGGGCGAGAGCTACGTCCTGACCACGGGTACGGGCTCAGGCAAGTCGCTGAGTTACTTCATCCCTGTCGTCGACGCCTGTCTGAAGGCCAAGAAGGCCGACCCCACTCCGCGCACGCGCGCCATCGTCATCTATCCGATGAACGCGCTGGCCAACTCCCAGCTCGAAGAGCTGAAGAAGTTCCTGGGTTCTGACCCCGCCATGCGAGGCGTGAGTTTTGGGCGCTACACCGGCCAGGAGAGCGACGAGGAGCGGCAGGCCATGGCCGCCACCCCACCGGACATTCTGCTGACCAACTTCATGATGCTCGAACTGCTGATGACCCGGCAGAACGACATTGACAAGGCCGTCATGCGCAACGCCAAGGGCTTGCGCTTCCTGGTGCTGGACGAACTCCACACCTACCGGGGCCGCCAGGGCGCCGACGTCGCGTTGCTGGTGCGGCGCGTACGCGAGGCACTGTCCGACAACCTCATCTGCATCGGCACCTCGGCCACCATGGCCTCCGAGGGCACGCAGATGGAGCGAAACGCCGTGGTGGCCAACGTCGCCCGGCGTTTGTTCGGGACGGCCATCCCCGACCGCAACATCATCACCGAGACCCTGCGGCGCACAACCCCGGAACACGAGACCCTCGACAGCGTCCGCCCGCGTCTGGGTGACGCCATCCGTGCCGGCGTCCCGACGGGGCTGAGCTACGACGCGATGGCCGCTCACCCCATGTCGGTGTGGGTGGAGCTCACGCTGGGCCTGACCTACGAGGACGACAAGCCGCGCCGGGCCAAGCCCCGTACGTTGGCGGACGCAGCGAAGGCGCTAAGCGCCGACTCTGGCGAGCCGTTCGAGACGTGCCTGGCATACCTGCAGCAGTTCATGCTGCGCGCCTATGCAGTGACGGATGAAGCCGGCAAAAGCCTCTTTGCCTTCAAGCTGCACCAGTTCATCGCGGGCGGCGGCAAGGTCTACACGACGCTCGAAGCCCCTGGCCAACGCGCCATAACGCTCGACGGTCAGCAGTTCGTCTCGGGCGACGACCAGCGTCAGCGCCGGTACTACCACGCCCACTTCTGCCGCGACTGCGGGCAGGAGTACATCCCCGTCTGGGACACCGATGGACCCGATGGCCAAGCCTTCGATGTGCGCAACATCGAAGAGCGTCAGCACGACGACGAACAGGTCAAGTTCGGCTTCCTGATGCCCGATGGTCGAGGCGTCTGGGAGCCCGACAACCTGGAGCGCTACCCTGAATCCTGGCTCGAAGAGCGCGCCGATGGCGAATGGCGCATCAAGTCTGGACAGCGCAAATTCGTGCCCCAGCCCGTCAAAGTGCGGCCCGATGGCGTGGTCGCCACTGACCAGGGGCTGCAGGCCTGGTTCATCCCCGGGTCATTCCGCTTCTGCCTGGCCTGCGGGGTGTCCCACAGCTCGGCGGGCAAGGACTCTCTGCGGCTGACCTCTCTGTCGGCCGAGGGCCGAAGCTCGGCCACCACCATGCTGACCCTGTCGGCGCTGCGCTACCTGTACGAGCAGGACCAGCAGCTGTCCGCAGAAGCCAAGAAGGTGCTCGGCTTCTCCGACAACCGGCAAGACGCCGCTCTGCAGGCCGGGCACTTCAACGACTTCCTGCAGGTGCTGCTCACCCGCGCCGCCTTGCTGTCGGCCACCCAGAAGGCCGGTGGCAACGCACTGACCGAGCGGGAGGTTGCGAATGCGGTCTTCGAGGCCCTGGGCTTCCACCGCGACGACCCGGCCGTGCGCGCGGAGTACATGCAGCAGCCCGAGCTCAAGGGCAACACGCGCCGCCAGGTTCAGGAGGCCATGCGCGGCATCCTGGGCTACCGCACCTACTTCGACCTGCGCCGCGGCTGGCGTTTCAACAACCCCAACCTGGAACAGTTGGGGCTGGTGCGCATCAACTACCAAGACCTGAACGACCTGGCCGCTGACGCCTCCGAATGGGCAGAGGCTCCGCAGGTTCTGCAAGTCGCGCGGCCCGAAGAGCGCGCCAGGGTACTGCGCGAGCTGTTTGACTTCATGCGCCAGGGTCTGTGCATCGCCACGCGCTACCTCGACCGCACCGAGCTGGACCAGCTCCGCACCCAGAGCTACGCCAACCTGCGCGAGCCCTGGGGCTTCACGGAAGACGAACGTCCGGTCCCCGCTCGCTGGTTCGTGACCAGCCGGCCGAAGGAAGAAGCCGACCGACGCGGCCGGCGGGTCAACCTGGAAGACTTCCTCGTCATCGGCTCCAGCCGCTCCCGCTTGGGGCGAGAACTGCGCAAGGGCAGCACCTGGGGCGGCGGCAACCCGTACTACAAGGCCATCAACGACCAAACCTGGTCGGACGTGGTGGGCGCCCTCTTGAAGGCGGCCGAGTCCTATGGCCTCGTTCGCAAGGAAGAAACCGACGTCGGCCTGACCGGCTGGCAGCTCAACGGCACGGCGCTTCTTTGGGAGCTCGGCGACGGGCAAAGCCAACGGCAGGCCGAGGACAACGCCTTCTTCCGCGCCTTGTACAGAAACATCGCGTGCCTGTTGGACAGCCCGGTGCACCAACTCTTCGACTTCGAGGCCCGCGAACACACCGCCCAGGTCGAGCAGGACGACCGCCTGGAGCGCGAGGCCCGTTTCCGCTTCACCGAGAAAGACCGGGACGAGTGGCGCAAGAAGAACGGCACCGAGCTCGAGTGGCTGCCAGTCCTGTTTTGTTCGCCCACGATGGAGCTCGGCGTCGACATTTCGTCGCTGAACACCGTCTACATGCGCAACGTGCCGCCCACCCCGGCGAACTACGCGCAGCGCAGTGGCCGCGCCGGCCGCGCCGGCCAGCCCGCGCTGGTCATAACGTATTGCGCCAGCCAGTCACCGCACGACCAGTACTACTTCCGCGACCCCGTGCGCATGGTGCACGGGCAGGTGAACGCACCGACGCTGGACCTGGCCAACTTGGAGCTGGTCAAGAGCCACATGCACGCCATCTGGCTGGCAGAGACGGGCAAGCGCCTGGGCAACAGCGTGCGTGACCTGCTGGACATGAACCAGCCGGAGGCCTTGCCCATCACCGAGGACATGGCCAGCGACCTCGACAAGGCCGAGGCCAAGCGCCGTGCCCATGAGCGGGGGTTGCGCGTCCTGTCGATGTTGGCCAACGAGCTGACACCCCGCAACGCGCCTTGGTACACCGACCAATGGGCCGAGGCCGTGTTTCAGCGCGCCTACAAGGAATTCGACGGAGCCCTGCAGCGCTGGCGCGACCTATACCGCGCCACCGCGCAGGCCATCGAGCTCAACTTCAAGATTGAAAACAACCCGGCTGCGAGCGAGCGCGAGCGGCGCGAGGCCCAACAGCGCCACAACGAGGCTCGCAAGCAGCGCGACCTGCTGTTGGCCGGCGACAGCGCCTTCAACTCCGACTTCTATACCTACCGCTACCTGGCGTCCCAGGGCTTCCTGCCGGGCTACAACTTCCCGCGGCTGCCGCTGCTGGCCTACCTGCCGGCACGCCGTGGCTCCATCGGTCGCGAGAGCTTCCTGTCGCGCCCCCGCTTCCTGGCGCTGGGAGAGTTCGGCCCGTACAGCCTCATCTATCACGAGGGCAGCCAGTACCGGGTGACCAAGGCGCTGCTGACCATCACCGGGCAAGACCAAGTCACAGAAGGCGCCCGACTGCCCACCGAGGTAGCCCGGCTCTGCCCGTCGTGTGGCTACGGCCACTTCCGGTCGCAGCGAGATGCCGACCGCTGCGTGTCATGCGGTGCCTCGCTGGCAGAGGCGCAAGAGGTCAAGAACCTGTACCGCATCGAGAATGTCTCGACCAAGCGGGCCGAGCGCATCACCGCCAACGAAGAAGAGCGTGTGCGCCAGGGCTACGAGATGCAGACCACTCTGCAGTTCGCCGAAGCCGAGGGCAAGCTAAACATGGTCACGACGGTCGTCGAGGACGAAGCTGGTCCCTTGCTGGAGCTTCAGTACGGCCAGTCGGCCACCGTCTGGCGCATGAACTTTGGCTGGCGGCGCCGTAAAGAGAAGGCCATCCAGGGTTTCATGATGAACCCGGTCACCGGCCACTGGGTCGGTGGCGTTGACGACGGCAACGGCGAGTCCGAGAGCGAAGGTGATGCGCCCCCGGACAAGACCCCGCCGCAGCGCATCGTTCCCTACGTGGAAGACCGCCGCAACATCCTCATCGTGCGGCCGCACCACCGTCTGGGCGTGCTCGAGGCCGAGACCCTAACCACTTTGCAGTACGCGCTCAAGCGCGGCATCGAAGCGGTCTACCAGCTCGAAGAAAGCGAGCTCATGGCCGAGCCGCTGCCCACCCGCGACAACCGCCAGTCCATTCTGCTGTTCGAAGCGGCAGAAGGCGGAGCTGGTGTGCTCACGCGGCTGGCCACTGAGCCCGACGCGCTGGCAGCCGTGGCCGCCAAGGCACTGGAGGTGATGCACTTCAAGGCACCGCCAGCGGGCCAAGCCTGGAAGCGAGACAGCCTGGTCGAAGAACTCGACCACAACGGCGAGCCGTACTGTGAGGCCGGCTGCTACCGCTGCCTGCTGTCGTACTACAACCAGCCCGACCACACGCTCATTGACCGCAAAGACAAGGCGGCGGGTGGCTTGTTGCTGGACATGCTCTGCCGACTGACCCAGGCCCAGACGAATCAAGGCACCCAAGGACGAGCGCCCCAGGAGCACGACGCACAACTGGCCCGCACGGCGGGTAGCACCCTGGAACAAGCCTGGCTCGACCATGTCGCCGAGCATGGCTACCGCAAGCCCGACCGCGGGCAGCACACCATCGCCGGGGCGAACGCGTGCGCAGACTTCTTCTACGACGACCTGAATTTGGCCGTCTTCATCGATGGTCCGCACCACGAGACCGACACCCAGCGGGCGCAGGACGCAGTCATCGACCGCAAGCTCGATGAGTTGGGCTATCTCGTGGTCCGCTTCCCGAAGGAAACCGGGAGCTGGGAAGCCATCTTCAAGAACAACGCCGACCTCTTCGGTCCCGGCAAACCGTAAGCATCATGAACGCACCTCTGCCGGAGTTCCTTCCGGGAAGCCTTGTTTCGGCACGCGGGCGCGAGTGGATAGTCCTGCCCGAGTCGGACCAGCAGACTTTGCGCCTGCGCCCCCTGGGGGGCGGCGAGCGCGATGAGACGCTCGTCTACCTGCCGCTCGAGCGCCAGCCCGTTCAACCGGCCACCTTCCCCTGGCCGACCGTCGACCAAGCGCGCAACCATTCGGCCAGCCAGATGCTGCTTGATGCCCTGCAGCTCAAGCTGCGCAGCGGCGCGGGCCCGTTCCGCAGCTTCGGCAACATCGCCGTCGAACCGCGTGCCTACCAACTCGTGCCGCTGCTGATGGCGCTGAAGCTGCCGACGGTTCGCCTGCTGATTGCCGACGACGTGGGTATCGGCAAGACCATCGAAGGTGCCCTGATTGCGCGCGAGATGTTGGACCGAGGGGAGATTCAGCGCCTCACTGTGCTGTGCCCTCCCCACTTGTGTGAGCAGTGGCAGCGCGAGCTGGCCAGCCGCTTCCACATTCCGGCAGTCGTCGTCCGCTCGAACACCGCCGACCGGCTGGAGCGCGACCTTCCGCCCGGTGCCTCGCTGTTCGACGCCCATCCCTTCACCGTGGTGAGCCTGGACTACATCAAGTCCGAACGCCGCCGCGAGGCCTTCCAGCGCTTCTGCCCAGAGTTCGTCATCGTTGATGAGGCGCACACCTGCACCCAGGCCGGTCAAGGCCGGCAGCAGCGCTACCAGCTGCTCAAAGGCCTGGCCGCCCAGCCAGACCGGCATCTGGTGCTGCTGACCGCCACTCCGCACAGCGGCGACGAAGAGGCCTTCTTCAATCTGCTGGGCCTCCTGCGCTCGGACTTCACCCAGCTCATGGACCTGCCACCGGGTCAGCGCAGCGACCTGCGCGAGGCCTTGTCACGTCACTTCGTGCAGCGCCGCCGCCCGGACATTGCCGAGTGGCAGGACACCTCGATGTTCCCTGACCGCAAGTCGGCGGAAATCACCTACCGGTTGACCGGCGCCTGGGGACAGCTGTTCAACGATGTACTGGCCTACGCCCGTGAGCTGGTGGAGCGCTCCGAGGGCCAAGGGCTGCGCGAACAGCGCATGAACTGGTGGGCGGCCCTGGCGCTGCTGCGCTGTATCTCGTCGTCCCCGGCGGCCGCCGTCAACGCCCTGCGCACGCGGCTGCAGGGTGCTCAAGGGGAAGCGGGTGGTACTGAAGCCGCCTCGCTCGAGGAGTTCGAAGCCCAGGCGAGCGACCGGGTGCTGGATGGCACCGAAGACGCCCTGTCGACCGACGACATGGAGCCCGGCGCCCAGACCGAGGACAGCCTGCGGCTGCAAGAGCTGATGGCAAGCGCCCAAGCCCTGGCCGGCCAGCAAAACGACCCCAAGCTGGCCAAGCTGCAAGAGCATCTGGCCGTCCTGCTCAAGGACGGCTTCCAGCCGGTCGTGTTCTGCCGCTACATCGCCACCGCGCACTATCTGGCGGCCTCGCTGCAAGAGAAGTTCAAGTCAGCGACGGTCAAGGCCGTCACCGGCGAGCTGACACCCGATGAACGGGAAGCCGCAGTCGAGCAGCTGGGCGAGAGCGACGTGCGCATCCTGGTGGCCACCGACTGCCTGTCCGAAGGTATCAACCTCCAGGGCCTGTTCACCGCGGTCGTGCACTACGACCTGAGCTGGAACCCGACCCGCCACGAGCAGCGAGAAGGACGCGTGGACCGTTTCGGCCAGAAAGCCCGCGAGGTCCGCAGCACCATGCTCTACGGCGAGGACAACCCTGTGGACGGTGCCGTGCTGCAGGTCATCCTGCGCAAGGCCGAGAGCATCCGCAAGGAGCTGGGCGTACTGGTGCCCATGCCCGACAACGAAGGCAAGCTCACGCAGGCGCTGATGAACGCCGTGCTGCTGCGCAAGGGTCACCTCAACGCTCAATCGCAGCTGGACCTGTTCGGCGAGCCGGCTAAGGAAATCGACTTGGCTTGGCAGAGCGCCAAAGAGAAGGCGAAGCAGAACCGCAGCATCTTTGCCCAGCGTCGATTGAAGCCGGAAGATGTGCTGCCCGAGTGGCGCAAGTCCGCCGCTGTGCTGGGTGGCGATGCCGAGGTCGAGCGCTTCGTCAGCCGGGCCGCTGCTCAGCTCGGTGCTCCGCTGCAACCTGTGAAGCAGCACTTCAAATTGCTGACCGAGCACCTGCCCGCCGCCGTCCGCGAGCGCCTCGCTGCCGAAGGCCTGGCCAACACCCTTCGCATCGACTTCCACCAACCCGCAGCGCAGGGTGCCACCTTCGTCCACCGTACTCATCCGCTGGTATCCGTGCTGGCCGACACGCTGTTGGAGCAAGCGCTCGACGATGGCGTGCTTTCAGCAGACGACTCAGCCGTCGCTCGCGCCGGTGCCGCCTTTGTACAGGGCGTGTCGCTCAAGACCACCGTATTGCTGCTACGCATCCGCCACCAGCTCACCGTCACCCATGGCAGCCAAACGCGCCTGCTGATGTGCGAGGAAGCCGTCGCCTTGGCCGCCAGTGGCTCCGAGCCCTTCGCTGAACTTGCCCCTGACATGACCCGCCAACTGTTGGGAGCCGAAGCCACCCGCAACATGCCTGCGGCGCTGCGCGACCGCCAACTGCAGACGGCCCTCGACTCCTTGCCCGACAGGCAACCCCAGCTGGAGGCGATGGCCAAGGCCCGCGCCCAGGCGCTGCTGGCCGACCACCGCCGAGTGCGCGAGGCCGCCGAAGGCCGCGGCAGCTATCAAGTCACGGCCAGCCTGCCGGTCGATGTGATGGGCCTGTACGTGCTGCTGCCCGACGCAGGTTCGGTGGCCGGCGCCGCCACCAATGCCATGGGAGCCTGAAACCATGGCCAAGAAACCTCTCCACCAGCTCGCCTACCGCGCCATCCGCATCGAAGGCGGCCTCATCCCTGCCGAAGAGCTGACACGCCTGACACTTCTGGCCGACCCCAAGGCCAGTGAGCAAACCGAAGCCCAGTACCGCATCGCCAAGGGTCTGAAGCTGCGCGACGAAATCGCCCGCGACTTCAAGATAGCGCTCACCCTCTGGCAGGACTTTCAGGCCCTGCGTCAGCGGCGGGACGTTCAGGCCCACGACGTCACCGTGCGCGAGTGGCTGATGCCGTTGCTGCGCGACGTGCTGCACTTCCATGACGCTGCACGCTGCCCGGCCATCGAGCATGCCGGACACCAGTACGCCATCGGGCATGCAGGCACCGGTGGCTGCGTGCCCCTGGTCTTCGCCGGTTTCGACCAGCCGCTGGACGGCGCCGCTGAGCGTTTCGGCGAGACCAACCCCGACACCGGCAAGACCCGCCGCCGCAGCCCGTTCATGCTGGCGCAAGAGGCGCTCAACGCCAGTGACAGCTCGCTGTGGGCCATCGTCAGCAACGGCCTGACGCTGCGCATCCTGCGCGACAACGCCAGCCTCACACGCCCAGCTTACATAGAGGTCGACCTCGAAGCCCTGTTCACCGAAGAGCTGCTGGCCGACTTCAGCGCCTTCTGGCTGCTGGCCCATGCCTCGCGCTTTGGCACGGCTGAGACACCACCCACCGACTGCCCATGGGAGCGCTGGCGCGCCGCAGGTCAGCAGGCTGGTGTCACTGTACGCGGCAAGCTGCGCTACCAAGTGGCCGAGG
>FWPV01016946.1_pt1 | contig 10175 bp, 10 predicted proteins | sample 2228371 | NCBI WGS metagenome assembly FWPV01 (sample SAMEA103939776, study PRJEB20133) | metagenome
CAGAGGCTGTGTATCCGGCCAGCAGTTCCCGCCCGGTGGCCACGTCCGGGGCCATCGGCTTCTCGCTGATCACATGCTTACCGGCGGCCAGCGCCTGCCGGATCACCGCCGGTTGCGCCCCGATCGGCAGGACGATATCCACCGCCTCGATATCCTCCCGCGCCAGCAGCGCCGCCGGGTCCTGGGTGATATCCACCGGGCCGTCCAGCAGGGCGGCCAGCCTGGCGGCGGATTCCGCCGTGCGGCTGCACACCGCCACGATCTGGAAGGCGTCGCCCAGCGCCTGCAGGGCGGGGACATGCGCCTGCCGCGCGAACAGCCCTGCGCCGATGATCCCCAGCCGGATCGGTTCCCCGTTGTGCGTCATGGCTCTGTCTCCTTCTGTAGTTCGCCAGCCGTCACCTGCACCAGCAGCGCCGTCGCCAGCGCCCGCTCCGGGGCGCGGACCACAATTACCGTGTCCATCCCCCGCCACAGGCAGCGCACGTCCGCCTCCCCGTACCAGCATAGCGTCGCTTCGTCCACCGGGAAGCCCGCGCTGTCGTAAAAGCGGGCGGCGTAGCCCTGGTAAGCGGCGGCGAATTCCGCCGCGTCCGCCGGGGTGTCCCAGCGTGTATACAGGGCCAGGGCGATCCGCCCGGCGTCGTCCACGTACAGCCGGTAGCGGTCACCGCCCCAGCCCGCCGCTGCGCCATCCGCGGTCGCCCGCGGCAATTGCTGGCGCAGATGCTCGCGCAGGGTGAATTCCCCCAGCGTACGCTCCCAGAGCAGCGCCCAGCCGGGGCCGAGCGCTTCCTCCAGCGGCGGCAGAGTCACGGTCAGCGGCGCGTCAGCGGCCCGGTAGCGCTCCGGATGCAGTACCTGCTCGGTGGAAAGCGGCAGGCGCGCATAGGCGGCGTTCACCCCGGCCCAGCCGCCGGCGTCCATGAACAGGGCGTAGGCGAAGTCGCGCCCGACGGTGTAGGGGAACATCAGCTCGGCCTGCAGGATCGGCGGGGCGGCCAGCAGCGCCGCCGTCCGCACGCGCAGGGCCTCCCCCAGCAGGTCAAAAGCCGCGCCGGGGCTGCGCCGCAGCAGCCAGGTCTGGTAGCCTTCCGTCAGGAGCATGGCGTCGCCTTCCACCAGCGCCTGGCGGGCCAGGATGACGTCCGGCATGGCGGCGAGGTGCTCCTGATCCAGCCCCAGCGCGGCCAGGTCAAAGTGCTGATCCTGCAGGGCGTGGGTGAACTCGTGGGCGTAGAGGATGCGGGTGAGGGCGGTCGCCTCCTGTGCGGCGCTGATCACGAACATGGCCTGCAGATCGGTGTCGTAAAAGCCGCCGATCTGCTCCTGCAACACGGCCAGCTGCACGGCCCGCAGATCAGTTTCCGGCGGCATGAAGTCAAAGGCATGGTAGAAGAGCGCGTCAGCCCGGGCCAGGGCGGGGGGATACTCGGCGTCGAGCATCTGCGTCAGGTAGTCAAGCAGCCCGGCGGGGGTCAGGAAGGCGCGGGTCACCGGGCGCAACGGCGGCAGGTCGCGCAGGATGGCCGTCGCCGCCTCGACGCGGTCAAGGCTGGCGAGCAGGGCCGGGTCTTCCAGCGGGGCGAAGAAGGGCGTCGGCGTGGCCGCCGGGCCGCCCTGGGCGGCGGCCATGCCTGCCGCGCCGGGCAGGGCCAGGGCGATCAGCAGGGCCGCCGCCCACCAGAGTCGTCTGTGCATGTTGCGCTCCTGTAGCGGGGGGATCGCGCCGCGCCGGATCATGAACATCCTCAATATTCCGGGACGACGGTTAAGAATTCCTGCATGAGATTCTCATAAAAGAATTTACCAAAATTTACCTTCCTGCCCCGCAAAATCAATACAATGATAGCAGATGGGGGGACATTTTTCCTACCACTCGCGTCCCTGCCCTCTCCTCCCATCTGAAGGCGCTATCCGGGGAGCGACCATGGCGATTCGTGCGCCGCTGATTATCCGACCATTCATAGCCTTTTTATCTCCCGTCTGCCTCCCCTGCAGTTATCGGCCCGTATGAGTGAAAGGAGGTCCCTGGCTGCAAGCGGTGGAGACAGGCCCCACCTTTATGGGGTAACGATCGATCGGCCCTCTTCCGGGCGTATAGTCTACCCTTTATCTGGCTGGTGGATTGAACAGGGAGAATCCTCAATGCGAACGAAGACCTTACTTACCCTGATCGCCCTCGCGGCGATCCTGACTGTGGCGCTACCGGTGGTGGGGCAGGGGCAGTCGGGCACCACACTATCGGCTACAAAGACCGCGACAGGCTACTGGGAGCGCGAGTTTGAGTGGACGATTGACAAGTCCGTCACACCCGCCACCTGGAACTTGTTCACTGGCGACAGCGGCACGTCGCAGTACACCATCGAGGTCACTAAGAGTGCCCCTGTCGATACCTATGGCGTCAGGGGCGAGATCTGTGTGACCAACGGTGGGGATGTGGCGACCGAGAACCTGAAGCTTGTTGATCAGGTGGAATACAAGACCGGCGCGGGCCAGTTCCAGCCGCTGGTGGGTGCATCGCAGACCATCACCCCGGCAACGCAGCTTAAGCCTGGGGAAACTGGTTGCTACCCCTACGACATCTCCTTCACCCCTGTTGCTGGTGCTCAATACCGCAACTCGGTCAAGGTAACCATCACCAATCACTCCGGTCACCTGGGTGAGGGGTTCGGTCCTGAGCCGAAGGCTGACTTCAGCCTGCCCGCCAGCCCGACCCTGATCAACGACTCAATTAACGTCGACGACACCAACGGCGACTTGTGGGAATTCAGCGCCAGCGGATCGGTGTCCTACATGAAGACCTTCACCTGCGACGCTGACGAAGGCGAGCACGAGAACACGGCAACGATCCGCGAGACCGGGCAGTCCGACCACGCCTCGGTCACCGTCAACTGCTACACACCGACCGTGAGCAAGACCGCTGTCACGCTCTTTACCCGCACCTACAACTGGACGATCGAAAAGGAGGGTGATCAGACTGAACTAACGCTCTCCACAGGGCAAACCTTCGTGGTTAACTATGACGTGACAGTCAGCGCAACCTACACCGATAGTGATTGGCTTGTCGGTGGCGTGATCAGTGTGACCAACCCGCACCCGACTGCAGCTCTGACAGTTAATGTGGCCGACGTGGTCTCACTTGACATCACGGCATGGGTTGACTGCGACTTCACGACTGAGGGCAACCAGTCCAGCCTGACGGTCCCGGCTGGCGGGACGGGCGCCTGCAACTACGGAGCATTGCTCCCGGACGCTTCACAGCGCCTCAATACTGCCACCGCCACGCTGCAGAACTATGCCTATGACAAGGATGGCGTCGGCACGCCCAGCGGCACGACCGACTTCACCGGCACTGAGGACGTGATCTTCACTGAAACGCCATCTGTAGAGATCGACGAGTGCATCACTGTCACCGATGACAAGGCTGGCTCACTCGGCGTTGTCTGCTATGATGACCTGCCCGTGACCTTCGAGTACACCCTGACCGTGGGCCCGTATGACGTCTGCGGCGAGTACAAGTTCGTCAACGTTGCCTCGTTCGTCACCAACGACACCGGGGCGACCAACAGCGATAGCTGGACGGTGGATGTGCATGTGCCGTGCGGCGGCTGCACGCTGACCCCCGGCTACTGGAAGACGCACTCCATCTATGGCCCGGCCCGGTGGCCCGATGACGCCTGGTATCTGCTATCAGCCCTTGGCCCGGACACGCCGTTCTTCAGCAGCGGCAAGACCTGGTACCAGGTGCTGTGGACGTCTCCCCGCGGCAACGCCTACTACATCCTGGCGCATGCCTATATCGCGGCCAAGCTGAATGTCCTGAACGGCGCGTCCACACCGCCCAATTTCTCGGCCTCGATCGCGTCTGCTGAAACTTACCTGTCGTTGAACCCAAGCACCAACTGGAGCAAAGCTCAGCGCAACGCTATGACCGCTCTGGCCAGCTACTTTGACCGGTACAACAACGGCCTGATCGGCCCCGGCCACTGCGACGAGTAGCCCACCCATCCGGCGAGTAGCGGGCGCTGCGCCCGCCGCTCGCACCGCCTATCCACAGGGGCGCTCCCATCCGGGGGCGCCCCGTTTCGTCCCGGCGCAGCCTCACCCCTTATCCCCCGGCCCCTTTCCCCCTCTCCATCTGGGATGGAGAGGGGCCAGGGGTGAGGCGCCCTCTCTGCCCTCGGCCTCTGGCCTGCGCAGCCTGATCTGGAGAGGGGCCACGGGTGAGGCTACCTGCCTTTTGTCCCTCGCTGGTTCAAGGGAGGTATCTTGTTCCCTGCCCCCGGCTGTGTTAAAGTCGGGGCGTGTCCTGACCGGCCGCCCGGGGGCGGCAGAATCTAGCCAGGGAGCCTAGCATGGTCGTCAAATCCATCCGGCCTGTCCTCGTCAATGGCGTCGAGGTCACCCCCCGCCCGGCCCTCTGGGCGGACGTGCCCGATGAGCAGTGGAATGACTGGCGCTGGCAGATGAGCCACCGCCTCAACACCCTCGACGAGCTGGGCCAGATCATCCGCCTGACCGAAGAAGAAAAAGAAGGTCTGCGGGCGGAGGGCCTGTTCCGCATCGACATCACCCCCTACTTCGCCTCACTGATCGATCCGGAGGATCCCACCTGCCCGGTGCGCCGCCAGGTCATCCCGTTGGGGCGGGAGGCGCGCGCCTTTGAAGCGGTGATGGCCGATTCGCTCGCTGAGGACGCCCATTCGCCCGTGCCGGGGCTGGTGCACCGCTACCCCGACCGGGTGCTGATGCTGGTCACCACGGAGTGCGCCAGCTACTGCCGCTACTGCACCCGCTCCCGCCTGGTGGGGGATAACAGCGCCAACTTCAGCAGCAGCGAGCACGAGGAGCAACTCGAATACCTGGCCAACACGCCCCAGGTACGCGATGTGCTGCTCTCCGGCGGCGACCCGCTGACGATGGCCCCCCGCCGGCTCTACAACCTGCTCAAGGCCCTGCGCTCCATCCCGCACATCGAGATCGTGCGCATCGGTTCGCGGGTGCCGGTCTTCCTGCCGCAGCGCATCGATGACGAGCTGTGCGCCATGCTGGCGGAGTTCCACCCGCTGTGGCTCAACATCCACGTCAACCACCCCAAGGAGATCACGCCGGAGCTGAGCCGGGCGCTGGATAGACTCAGCCGGGCGGGGATTCCGCTGGGCAACCAGGCTGTGCTGCTGCGCGGGGTCAACGACAGCCCTGAAGTGCAGCTGGAGCTGGTGCACAAGCTGGTCAGGAACCGCGTGCGGCCCTACTACCTGTACCAGTGCGATCTGGTGCAGGGGGCGGGGCACTTCCGCACGCCGGTTTCGGTGGGGATCGAGATCATGGAAGCGCTGCGCGGGCATACCTCCGGCTTCGCCGTGCCGACCTACGTGATCGACGCGCCGGGCGGCGGCGGCAACGGCACGGCTGCGCCGAACTACGTGCTCAGCCAGTCGCCGGGCAAGGTTGTCCTGCGCAACTACGAGGGCTTCATCACCACCTACTACGAGCCGACCGATTACGACCGGGCCGAGCGCAGCGAGTTGTGGCTGGAAGGCAGGGCGCTGGGCCGTGACGAAGGGCTGCAGAAGGGCGTGGCCGACCTGCACAGCGGCAAGCGCCTGACGATCAAGCCGGAGGGCTTTGACGCGCTGCATCAGCGTGGACGGCAGGGCGGCATCAGCAAGCGCGGTCGTCGCAACCGCCTGGACAGCTACGACGAATTGAATCCGAACCGTTAGGGCCGGCCTCACCCCGGCCCGCCCCATGCTGATCGTGGTGAGCTAGCAACCCCGGCAGGCATTCGTTATAATGGGCCTGCCCATCCGGGGGGGATGGCGCGTGGATCGCGCGGGGATGGGCGGCTGAACATGGCCCCGGGCTGGCATGGGATGACAGGGAAACGGGATGGATATTATCTGGTACGGGCATAGTTGCTTTCGGCTGGTTGAGCGCGGTAAAGCCTCCGTGGTGACCGATCCGTATAACGGCGACATCGGGTACAGGCTGCCCCGCAAACTGCGGGCGGACATTGTGACGATCAGCCACGAGGCGCCCGGTCATGCTAACCGGGACTGGCCGCGCTCAACGTATGTGATCAGCGGGCCGGGCGAATACGAGGTCGGCGGCGTGTTTGTCATTGCCGTCGCCATGCATCACCCGGAAGATCCGGCCAGGCAGAACATCGTCTACGTGCTGGACTTCGATGGGCTGAATGTCCTTCATCTGGGCGATCTGAGCTACGTGCCCAGCCAGTCGGAGGTGGAGACGCTGGGCGCGGTCAACGTGGCGCTGGTGCCGGTGGGGGGTGGCAATGGCCTCAATGCTGGCCAGGCAGCGGAAGTGATCAGCCTGATCGAGCCGGATATCGTCGTCCCGATGCACTACAAGACGCCGTACACGTCCCTGAACCTGGATCCACTGGACAGGTTCCTAAAGGTCATGGGGCTGGGGAACGTGCAGCCGCAGGAGATGCTGCGCATCTCGCTGGGAGAACTGCCGGAAGAGCCGCAGGTGGTCGTCCTGGAACCACAACAGTCGTAACCGGCAAAGGCTATCGTCTCCGCCGGGGGCCGGTTACGGGAGGGGGAACCGTTGGAATACAAACTGATGATGAGCTGGGATATCAAGCCGGGGCTGGACCAGCAGTACTTCGAATTCGTGGTGCGCGAGTGGGTGCCGGGCATCACCCGGCTGGGGATGCAACCGCGCGAAGCCTGGTATACGGTCTATGGCGAGTGCCCGCAAATTTCCACCTCGATTGTGACTGAAGACCTGCAGCAGTTGCGCACGGTGCTTTCCGGCGAGGACTGGGCCAGGCTGCACAACCGCCTGCTGCAATTCGTCCAGAACTACCGGCAGAAGATCGTCCGCGCTTCGGCGGGATTCCAGATCTGACGGTGCCCTTACACCAGCGGTCAGGCGGGGTGCCCTTTCCGGGCGCCGGAAGGCATGATCTTGCCCGGCGGAGAGACAAAAAAAGCGACAGGGGAACCGGTCGCTCCAGGGGATAGCGAAACTCGTGCGGAAAAGTCAGGGGCAGGCCGCCGGGAAGAGGGGGGATCAGTCGTCGCTGCCGGCGCTACCGGCGCTCGAATCGCCCGTCGTGGCTTCCTTCTTCTTGCTGGTGCCAGTCAAATTGGAACGGTTAGAACGGCTGTCGGTGACGTAGAACCCGGAGCCTTTGAAGATGACACCGACCGGCCCGATGACCTTGTGCGTATGCCCGCTGCATTCCGGGCAGACGTCAATGGGAGCATCGGCGAAGCTCTGTTTGGCCTCAAACCTGACGCCGCACTCTTCGCATTCGTACGTATATACTGGCATACGGCTTCCCTCACTCCTCGACATCTTGGTGGGTGGAATCCTGTGTCCAACCCGCGGTCATTCTATAACCATTCCTGTTTGTCGTCAATCGGATTCTAGGGGGGAAATATCAGAATAAGATAAGAAAAGCGGCTGCCTGCCCGGATTCTGCCGGTCGAACGGCGCAACCGCGCCGCACGCAATCCGTATAATCAGGTAGGTGAAAGTCATTGTCGCCTGCGAGGGGAGACCTGTTTGTGTCCGAAGAATTGCCCGTCGTCCACACATGGGTGGAGGCGGCGTTAGAGGGGGACCAGAGCGCTTTCGGGCACCTGGTTGAGCATTATCAAACGGCCGTCTTCAACCTGGCCTACCGTATGCTGGGCGAGCCACAGGAAGCCGAGGATGCGGCCCAGGAGGCATTTTTAAGGGCGTATGCGAACCTCTCTCGCTACGATCCGGAGCGCCCGTTTAAGACCTGGCTGCTGTCGATTGCATCTAATCACTGCATCGACCGGCTGCGTAAACGGCGCCTGACCTGGCTCTCTATCGAGGAGGAGGAAGGCGTCAGTGTTCACCCGGCCCTGATCAGCACGACGACGGGGCCGGAGGAAGCGTACCTGGAGCAGGAGCGCTCGGCAGGGATACAGGCCCTGCTGGCCCAGCTCCCGCCCGATTACCGGCTGGTGGTCGTGCTGCGCTACTGGTACGACATGAGCTACACCGAGATCGCCGAGACCCTGGGCACGAGCGAGTCAGCGATCAAGAGTCGGTTGTTCCGGGCCAGACAGACTCTGGCTAATCTGATGGAAGGCGGTCCGCTGCCTGCCCGGCCGATGGCACCCGTACTGGAGGGTTCGTAATCATGGCTCTGACCCCAAAACAGGAACGCGTGAACCGCGCGCTGGACCATATGCTAACCGATGCAGAGCTGGCCGATCTGCGCGCTGCGCTGGAAGGCGACCGGGCCACTGCCGATATGTATGCGCGCCTGCGGATGGTGGATCGACGCCTGCAGGCGCCGGCGATGGCCGCGCCCGCGCCTGACTTTGCCCGCAAGGTCATGGTACGCATCGAAGCTGGCGAGCACGAAGTTTACGCGCCACACTACCGCCTGGCTCGCCTGCTGAGCTGGCTGGGCGTGGCGCTGGCCACGATCCTGATCCCTGCCGGTCTGGTGATCGCCAGCCTGGCGCTGGTTGCGGCACAACCCGCCCTGATTGCCGGACTGCTGCACGCCTTACTGGGCGGGCTGCAGGCTGCTGGGGGCTGGCTGATGAGCCTGCTTTCTTTTGTGCACGGGGTGGTTGAGGCGTATCCGATGGCTCCGGCCCTTTCGCTGACGATCATCCCGCTGGTGATGATCTGGGCCTGGCTTGTCTGGTACCTGCCCCAGCGGAACCGGCCGGCGACGATTGTGATCAAGGTACAGGCAGCAGGAAGTGGCTCATGACATTACGTAAGGCGGTGGCGCTGATCCTGCTGGCGGCGGGGCTGCTCCTGGCGGCAGGGATCACCCTGGCCCAGGGTGGTGACGCCGTGGCCTCCCCGCGTCTTGTCTTCACCGAACATTATGTGCTTTCCGCCGGTCAGACGGTTGCGGAAAGCCTGGTGGTTGTGGCCAGGACGATCACGCTGGAAGCGGGCAGTGTCATCAACGGGGATGCCGCGCTGGTGGGCCAGCAGGTGACGGTACATGGCGAGGTGCACGGCGAACTGGCCATCCTGGCGGATGAAGTCGTCCTGATGGAAAGCGCCGAGCTTGACGGCAATGTCCGTCTTTGCAGCGGGCAGATCTACCGTGCCCGTAATATCCGCCTGGGGGGGGCCTACAGTGTGGATTGCCAGCAACTGGGCGGGCTGCTCAGCCAGGTGATCCCGCTGGCGCTTGACCCGGCCAACTGGCACTGGGAGGCAGACTCCGCCAACACCATTTTGCAGACCTGGCACTGGAGCCGCCTGAGTGATCTGGAGGATTTGCGCCCTGCCGGGCAACTCACGCCCGCAGAACGGCTGCTCATCAACACGGTGCTGGCGCTGACGGCCGGAGCGCTGGCCAGCCTGTTCACGTTAATGATCCCGCGCCGTCTGCGCCGCATCAGCGAGGCTGCCCTGGGCGCCCCGCTGGCAGCGGAAGGGATCGGGCTGCTGTCGCTGATCATCCTGGGGGCAGTGACGGGTCTGGTGGTCCTGTCGCTGGTGCTGCTCGTGACGTTTTGCCTGGTGCCTCTGGTTGGCCTGGCCTGGGTCGTCCTGATCGTGGCGATGGTGATCGGCTGGGCGGCCATCAGCCTGCCGGTCGGGGTCTGGTTCCTGGATGCGCTGGGCGTCCGGCGGATCAACCCGCTGCTGGCTGCCTGCCTCGGCGGGGTGCTGCTGACTTTTGGCATTGGCCTGCTGGGCATCAGCGTGTGGACCATGCCCCTCTACGCGCTGGTTGCGTTCCTGCTGGGCGCCTGGGGGCTGGGCGCGGTGGTACTGACCCGTTTTGGCGGGCAGGCCTACCCGGCCAGTGGGCGTATTCGCGCTTCACATGCCGCCGATCCGCACGGAGCGACTTCCAACATGCAGGGCCACTCAGCCTGACTGGCGCTGTCTGAGACATTAGAACGACGACGGGGAGGAGCAGACTCTCCCCCGTTTTTGTTTTATGCTTTATGCCGGCGACAACCTGCCGGGCGGTGTGGGGCACGGGATCGCTTTCGCGGGCGGGGGACTTCGCATATCATAAGACACAGAGGGTGTGGCCCGCCCCATGCTTGCTGGCCCGGAGGAGCAGGCCTATGAACGGCGATCTGAGGCAGGAAACCATCGATCAACTCATGCACGGCAGCCCCGCCGAGCGCATCCGCGCCATCCGGCGCGTGGGCGCGATGGGCGAT
>FWPV01016948.1_pt1 | contig 10174 bp, 10 predicted proteins | sample 2228371 | NCBI WGS metagenome assembly FWPV01 (sample SAMEA103939776, study PRJEB20133) | metagenome
TTAACCCTTTTAAATTCATTCCCCCTTCACCTACTTCCTCTCTGGACTCCGTATGTATTCAAGGAGGTCGGCCATCTCACCCTTTTTGAATCGAGGCCACTGGATTCCCTTCTCTCTCATGGCCCGATGGATTTCCATGCTATGATTCCAGATCCCCGCCGCGATCTCCATCGGATCAGCCGCCTTTTGGTATTTTGAGAGATCAATATCCATCAGTTCCCCCTGTGTTCTACTGATGCCATGACACTTCACACACCCGAGATCGGAAAACTTCTTCTTTCCAAGAACGGGATTACCGGGCTCGCCCATGAAACTGAGAAAGTAAAGATAGGCCATGAGATCTGCCATTTCTCGAGGAGTAAATTTAGGGATTCCGGTTCGGGTTTGGGCCATCTGAGCAAGTACATTTGGCCCTTTGTTCCACATCGTAGAAGCCACACGGGTCAGGCTCTGATGATAGGCCTTCGCTTTCTTAGATAGGTCGATGCCACCGGATGGGATTTTTTCTCCCTTCACAGGGTGACACTCTCCACACCCCTTAGATCGAAAAACCTTTCTCCCTTCCCGCGGGCTCCCTGGTGCGATGTAGGCAATCTCTCTCGGCCCCTTTGCATTGGTCTTAATGTATTCGAGGAGATCGATCATCTCCGTATCCTTAAACTCCGGCCATTGGATCCCAAGTTTGACCATATGAGCGATCATCTGAGGCCCATGGTTCCAGATCTCCATACTCAAGAAGACCGGGGAGATATTCTGAGGAAATTGATCAAGACCCAATTGCCCCTGTTTCCCTTTCCCTACGACCGGGTGACAGTGCACACAGCCCTTTTCATGGAAAAGGAATTTCCCTTTCGTCGCATCCCCCCTTTCATCGAAGTATTTTAGGAAGTAGAGATAAGCGACGATCGAACCCAATTCTTCTCCCGTCAGATTTGGTTTGAGGATCTTCGCCCTCTCGATGCCGGAAATCATCGAAGGGATGTGGTTCCAAATCTTAGTAGCCAAATCGACCTGGGTCTCTCCCAGATCGATCTTTCCCAGATCGGGACCGATTTCCCCTCCCTCCCCTTTAAGGGCATGGCATTTCACACAGCCCTTGTTCACAAAATGGCGAGCCCCTTTGGCTGGGTCTTCGGGCAGAAACTGGCCGAATGTATTCGGGGCGATAAGGAGAAAAATGATCAACGCACCAACGAGCAGTCTCCTCTCCATCGATCTCTCCAATAGCCCCTTCCTCACTCCACCCCAATCCCAGGAAGATAGGCCCTGATTCGTTCCTGGACTTCTGCCATCGATTTTTCCCTTCCTTCCCTCACCTCCCAGATGGAGACGATAGGGAAAAGTTTCGTGAAGAGCATGTAGAGGAGAATAAAGAAGGCTACACAACCGGCAAAGACGGACCATTCTACCCAGGTTGGAAAGTATAGGACCGATTCATTGGGCATTCGGGGATGGGTAAGGGTTGGAACGACGATGACGTATCGTTCGAGCCACATCCCTATGATCACCGAGATCGATGCGATCAATGTGCCCAAGGGGGTCCTCGTTTTCCTAAAGCTCAGTATCGGCAGAGGAATGAGAAAACAGAATATAAACATTCCCCAGAAGTAGGGAGCGAATCTTCCGGTAAATTTGGACCAGAAAATGGTCATATGGATGGGCTCCCCTCCATAATAGGTCGTAAGGTATTCTGTGAAGGTGAAATAGAACCAAAGGAGCGTCATGACCAGCAACAAGATCCCTAAGTTGTTAAAATGTACAGGCCTCAGGTAATCCTCCAAATGGTAGACCTTACGGATCAGATTCATAGCCACAATGAGCGCCGCAATGCCAGAGAAGATAGCGCCCGCTACGAAATAGGGGCCGAAGATGGCTGTGTGCCACATCGGTTGAATGGTCATGGCGAAGACAAACGAAACCACCGTATGGACAGACACGGCGACCGGAATCACGAGAATCGCCATGAAGGCGATCCCCCTTTCAAGAAGACGCTGCTGTCTCTCCGTCCCTTTCCATCCCAAAGATAGGATTCGATAAAGCCACTGGTACCTCCCTCCATGGTCTCTCAGGATGGCAATGTCCGGGATGAGGGGAAGATAGAGATAGATGGAGCTTGCGGTAAGATAGATGCTGATACTCGAAACGTCCCAAAGAAGTGGAGACTTGAAGTGAGGGTATCGAATGATGTTGAGCATACGATCCGGTCTTCCCAGGTCCATCAGGATGTTTCCCACGCCGAAAAAGAGGACAAGAACCGTGATCACCTCCGCGGATCGGGTAATCGACCTCCGCCACTCTGCCTTGGCCAGGCGTAGGATTGCAGAGATGAGCGTGCCCGCATGGCTTATTCCGATAAAGAAGACAAAGTTCGTAATATAAACTCCCCAGAAGATAGGCCTGGAGAGACCGGTGACCCCCAGACCCTCTCGAGACTGATAAAGATAGGCCCCAGCAGCCCATAGGATAACAGCAATGAGGGAGAGAAGGACCAGGTAGAACGCTTTTCCCGTCTTTTGGATGGGCTGAAGGAGGACGGCATCTTCCACAAACGGATGCTCCCTTTCTTTCATTACATCCCCTCCGAAAGGTAGATGACTTTGGGTTCCGTTCCCAAATCCTCAAGCAATTTGAATGCCCTCCGCTCTCTCGAAAGCTTCGATACCATACTCAATGGGTCATTGAGATCGCCAAAATACATCGCACCGCTGGGACAAGCTTGCACGCAGGCTGGGATATAATCATCGGGTAAAAGGTCTCTCCCCTCGGCTTCCGCTTTCTCTCTCGCCCTGAGAAGGCGGTGGTGACAGAAGGAACATTTCTCCACCACCCCTTTTTTCCGAACCGATACATCCCTGTTGAGAGAACCCTTCATCTCTTTCGGCCAGCTCGGTTCATACCAGTTAAAACTTCGGACAGTGTAAGGGCATGCGGTTGTGCAATAGCGGCAACCGATACACCTGTGGTGGATAATCCCAACGATCCCTTCCTCATTCGCGTAGGTAGCACCTACGGGGCAGACCTTGATGCAAGCAGGATGTTCACAATGCATGCACGGCCTTGGAAGGAGCCTCATTTTAACATGGGGATACTCCCCCTCGACGAAAGGCAGAAGCTCAATCCAGTGAATGGTGCGACCGAGGGCCGATTGTTCGGGTCCTATAATAGGGATATTATTTTCTGCCTGGCAGGCAACCACACAGGCTCCGCAACCTGAACATCGATCCAGATCGATCACCATTCCCCATTTGCGCATCCGAAATCCCTCTCAATTTATAATTCGGCTCCGATCAGGCCTTGTAGATCTTGACCCTCGTCGTCCCAAAGGTCGGATAGCCCGTCATCGGATCAATCTCATCTCCGATGAGCCGATATGGGTTTTCACCCAATCCTTTGGCCCACCGCCCCCCAGAAGAGTGGCCCTGTCCGAAGGGGATGCTCAATACGCCTGGCATCGCCCCTTGATAGAGTCTCGCTTTTACCTTGATCCGCCCTTTCGGGGATTCTACCCATACCCACTCCCCGTCCGAAATGGAGAGTTCTTCGGCTGTCTTGGGATTGATTTCGACCCAGGTCGTCCATTTTTCAAAGAGATGCTGACCAAAAATCGACTGAAGCCAGGGCTGGTTCGCATTTCTTCCCCCTGTGAGACTGATGGTTCTGAAGACATGAAGTTGAAATGGGTACTCTCCCGCATCCCCTGCACCCTCGGATCCCTCCCAACGAGGAAGAAAGTGGACGTCCCCAACTTCCTTGGAAGATCGATGGAACCCTTTCCATAGATTGGAGTAAAATTCGAACCTCCGAGAAGGCGTTTTATAAATCCGGTCCCGCTCGCCAAAATCATAGAGCGGGTCCCACCACCCTCCTTTTTCGAGAAGGAGCTGCCAGAATTCCTCGTAGGTCTTATACGAAGGCGCCCACCACCCTCCGCGCTGAAGGAGTCGGACCCATGTTTCGTCAAAATGAAGGCCAAATACGTCACCCCTCTTTGCCTCAAACACACCCCTGAGGCTATAGTTCAACACCTCATGAAAGTCATTCCACGGGAAAGCTTTCTGAATCTCGCCCCCGAGCGACTTGGCTAAGGCAAGAAGAAAATCTCCGGTAGCCATTGTTTGATAGAGAGGGGTGACAACCGGTTGTCTCATTCCCAAAACTGGAAACCCATTGTTCAGAAAGACGGGGTCGTCCTGCCATCGCTCAAGGGGGGTATGATCCGGGAGGATCAAATCGGAGAATCTCGTGGAATCATCCATATAGGGAGAGAAGCTTACAATCAGAGGGATCTTTTGGAAGGCCTTTTCGAAAAGCTCGGGGTTCGGATTGGAGAAGAGAGGATTTGTGTAATAGAGAAAGAGAATAGCAGCTTGATAAGGTTCTCCCGAAAGTGTATTCTTCGCGAAAAGGTAAGGAGAAATGGTTGAATTTCCCATGGCCTGCCCGATCTTCCTCTCCGAGTTTCCCTTCCGGGCAACACCCTCTGGTCTAAAGGGTGGGAAGGGTTGATAGGGAACCGCTCTTGGAATCAGAACCCCTCCCGGAGTATCGATGTTCCCCATCAATCCATTGAGACTCGCAATCGCCATCTGATGGAATGGACGGTCTCGATACCCAATAGCTAAAGAGGGTTGGTTTGTGGCAAATTCTCTGGCCAGACGGATAATGTGCTCAATGGGAACCCCTGTCTTTTTCGATACGACGTTCGGTTCATATTCGGAGAGGACATGCGTTTTGAATCCAATGTGCCTCCTCCCAGCAGAATCAACCCAATCCTCAAATCCAAAGGTCTGCTCAGAGACAAAGTTCTTATCATAGAGTCCTTCTTTTACGATCATGTGAGCGATCCCAAGGGCGAGAATACCTTCTGTACTCGGCCTTACCGGAATCCATTCATCGGCTTTTATCGCGGTAACCGAGAGGCGAGAATCGACCTGCACGAGTCTACCCCTAATCCCGGGCTTCCCTCTTCGAAAGTGGCCGTATCCTCTTAGCATCTGGACTGGTGACCAATAGGACTCCAGGACCTCGGAGCCAAAAGAAAGAATGTATCGTGCATTCTCAATATCATATGCAGGATAGGTAGTTATCCCTTGCGTCAAGAAGATCCCTTCGACAGGAGGACCCTCCCATTGAAACTGATTGTCGATATAATTTGGAGAACCAAATACGGTCAGGAACCGTTCCCAAAGGGATCGCATCAACCCACGGTACCTTCCACCCATGACGACGAGACGATGGGGTTCGCCCTTCATTCTGAGGTTTCTCAGAGAGTCCGTAACGAGGCGGATCGCCTCATCCCAAGAGATGCGCTCCCAGCGTCCCTCCCCTCTCTCTCCAGCACGTCTAAGGGGGTAGCGAAGACGATCTGGATCGTAAAGTCCCTGAAGTCCCGCGATACCCTTGGGGCATAAGGTCCCTCGATTCACAGGGTGGAGGGGGTTCCCAACAATGTTGACTGCCCACCCATCGATCACACGCACCAATATTCCGCAGCCCCCTTGGCATTGACCACAGACCGTGGGGATCCATTTCTCCACTCCAGGCTCATTGGGCTCTTGAGTCGGTGGAGGTTGAGACCATCTCCAAAAGCCACCCCCCAGGGCGATGGCAACCCCAACACCTCCACCCATCTTCAGAAAATCACGACGATTAAATTTCATCATCTACCCGTTTGGGATGACGGAATGCAGAAATAATGGAATATTGGGTAAAAGACAGTGTATGAACCCATTATTCCATCCTTCCATTATTCCAATATTCCATTTTTTTAGACATGGCATGCCAGACAGTCGTTATTCGCTTTGCTCTTCGTATGACAGTCCATACACCATTTCATTGTCATCTTAACCCATGGCTTCGAGGGAGGCTTTTCACTTTTGCTAATCGGTCCGTGACACGTTTCGCATTCCATTTTCCCAAGTACCACGTGGCGGCGATGGGAAAAGAAGACGTCGTCGGGCTGCTTGTAGATGCGATTCCAACGGATCTCCTGTCCCGTTTCATAAAACGTTCTGATCTTTCCTTCTTCAGGATTTTGGGCGAGGGGATCCTGATGGCACTCCAGGCAGGTCGTCAGCGTGGGCATGCCCGAAAAAGACTGGTCCTTAAAATGTTGGTGGCAGGCGATACATTCAATGCCTTGTTCAGTGTGTTTCTTGTGGTTGAAAGAAATGGGTTGTTCTGACTTGGAACTTGAGCCGAAGCTGATGAGAAGGAGGATGGTTACCGTTCCGATAACCATTCCAATCAGGAAAGATTTCATCGATCCATTCAAGAATTGGACTCTTTCCCCCCTATGTTCTGCTTATATAACACTGGCTGTGTAAAAATGCAATCAATTTTTGAACGCCTTCGAAATGGAGCAATCCTCTTCTCATACTCCGTATGGCTGAATTGGCCAGTCTCGATCGGAATCGCAACCTTCATGAGAAGCGTGAACATAAGAAGGCCCACGGCCCAAATGCCGAAGGAGATCAAAAGTTCCAGAAGATTCGGGATATATTCGTGGATCTCTCCCAGAGGGTCGGGGACAAATCCGGGGATGACAAAACCCGGCCCTTTTTCGATCCAGACTCCGACAATAATTAGCAAGCAACCAAGATTGAGAGTGGCCAGCCGTTTCCGGGTAAAGGGGATGAGGAAGATAAAAAAAGCAATGACATTCATCGCCATGGCGGCCCAGATCCATGGAACGAGCTGATGGTGGCCGTGGAGGCCTTGAAACAGGTATTTAAAGGATGCGATGTGGACGGTTCGAGAATAATATTCTTTGTATAACTCTGCCGAAAGAAGGAAGAGATTGAGAAACATGGCATAGGCGATCAGTTCCGCGATCTTGAACAGGGCGCTGTCCTCGAACTGGATGGTTGAAACCTTGCGAATGACCTGGAAAATGATGATGATGATGGCAGGACCCGAACAGAAGGCACTGGCCAGAAATCTCGGGGCAAGAATGGAAGCATTCCAAAAGGGACGCGCAGGGAGACCGTTGTACAAAAATGCTGTCACGGTATGAATCGCAACAGCCATTGGAATGGACGCTAAGATGAATGGAAGGATAAACTTCCAATTGGGTTCCTTCCGGTAGTAAAACTTGACCAGGAGATAGATTGGGATCAGGAGATTCAGGAACAGGTAGCCATTGAGCGCCAGGACGTCCCACGCCAGAAGCGATTGCGGGAAGTTCATCTTCCCAATGAAGGGGAGCATGTGCCAGAAACGGTCAAGCCTCCCGAGGTCGACCATTACAAAAAGAATAGCCATCACGATGGAGGAAGCAGCAAAAAGCTCACCAAGAACGACAATCTCCTTAAGGGGCTTAAAATGATAAACGTAAGATGGAATCACTAGGAGAACCGCAGCCGCTGCTGCGCCGACCAAGTAGGTGAAATTGGCAATGTAGAGGCCCCAGGAGACCTGGTCGTTCATGTTGGTCGCGATGAGTCCGACGTCGTGTTGTCTCAAATAGAAGAGCAAGCCTATGACGACAAACAGGAGAAGCGTGAGACACCAGGCATAGTAAAGTTTGCTCCCATAGGTCACCACCGAGAGGGTCCTTCTGTAAAAGTGCCATGTTTCTTTAAGGGTTTGACAGAGCCTTTCCATCTGCCTTCCTATGATTCAAAGAAGTAGTAAAACTTCGGTTCCGTGCCCAAATCTTCCTTGAGCCGGAAAACCCGCTTATGATCGATGATGTAACGAATTTCGCTATTGGGATCGAGGAGGTTTCCAAATTTTCTCGTTCCCGTTGGGCAGGCCTCTACACAGGCTGGATATCTCCCTCCTCTCACCCGTTGGATACAGAACGTACATTTCTCAACGGCGCACTTCATCCTCGGTCGGTTCCCAAGGTAGTGGACGGAAGGGTTGATCTCCTCCTTTGGAATGTGCGGCTCTGCCCAATTGAAAACTCTCCCTTTATAGGGGCACGCGGCCATGCAGTACCGGCAACCAATGCACCAATTGTAGTCCACCACCACGATTCCGTCTGGCTCCTTCCAAGTGGCGTGGACCGGGCAGACTTTAACGCAGGGTGGATTCTCACACTGCTGGCACTGAACAGGAAGATAGACAAACCCTTTCTCTGGAACAAACTCCGGGTTGTAGTAATGTTCAGAATCTTCGAGATTAATGAGGTTCCCCCGCTTGAGCCTAAGGACCCTGATCCAATGAAGCTGAGGATCATGACGCGAAGGGTTGTTTTCCTTTACGCAGGCATAGACACATCTTCGGCAGCCGACGCACCGGGAAAGCTCGAGGCCGTAACCCCAAAAGGTATTTGGAACCGCTTCTTGGGTACTGATCTGAAATTTTCTCCCGTATTTTTTTAGGTATCTCCGCTCGAGGTTTGCAATGACCTGTTTCTTTTCCTCCTCTGTCATCTCGTGAAAATGCTTTTGGAGAAAATCCTCGACTTCCTCCTTCCCACAGGAAGACAGAATAGGAAGGGAAAGGCCTGCCAGGGTGGTGAGTGAAAGATTCCGGATGAACTCTCTTCGGGTATAATCCCTATCTGGCATGTTTTCTTTCCGACGGCCGAACAGGAGGAGGTTCAGGTTTCATCGGCCTAAATTTTGGTTCGTGGGGGTCGTGGCAGTGGGCACAGAGATAGTAAATCCTCTTCCCTGAACTGGTGAAAAAGCCAATCCTTTTCCCGTGAATCCCTGCTTTCCAGGATCTATAGAGATTCCCGTGACATTCGCCACAGAGCCTATGGCTTTCCGTAAAGCTTATGAGCTCTCCATTATAGAGGCGGAGCTTGTCACGGTTTTTGGCATCATGGCAGTCGAGGCACCACCGCAACGTTTCCGCATGATGGAGCCTGAGGTTGGCATGTTCCTCTTTGAGTTCTCTCTTCTTGCGGTTTACCTCCATCGAGGCATGGCAATCGCTGCAAGGATATATCCCCTCGGTGAAAGGAGGAGGGGAGACGGGAAACTCCTGGTTAACCCCAAGAGCAAAAGGGATGAAATAAATTCCCACAAGAAAGACGATGAATAAAGGCGTAAGCTTTGTTGCCATCATGACCTTTCCATAAAAAAAGAAGGCCTGAGTAGCCCCTCAGAAAGCATATAACAACAATTTCTGCCAAAAACAAGGCAAGACAATCCTAACCTTCTGAAGCAAAGCCTCCAGCCGGGGTCTATTCGTCATTTTCAACAAGGATTTTTAGGAGGGATTTGACTTCTGGGTGATTCCAATCCCTTGGGCCGACCGCCTTTCCTATGAGCATTCCTTTCTTGTCTATCAAAAACGTGGTTGGAATCCCCTTTACTCGAAAAAGGTCCAGGGTCAGACATCGTGAATCGATCAGGACCGGAAAGGTATAACGATGTTTTTCAATAAATTCCTTAACTGGTTTTTCCCCTGCATAATCGACAGAGATAGTCAAGAGGGCAAAGTCTTGTCCTTTAAACTGCGAAGATAACGCTTCTATAGAAGGCATCTCTTCTTTGCATGGGCCACACCAAGTTGCCCAGAAGTTGAGGAAAATCACCTTCCCTCTGTAATGGCGCAACTCTGTTCTTCTTCCATTCAAATCTTCCAAGGAGAAATTAGGGGCTTTCGTTCCAGATTTGATGGATTGAATTCCTGCCTTTGAGAGAAGTCCCTCGTTCTTAATTTCTGCGGAGATAGGGATCGGTAAGAGAATGACGATCGAGAGGAAAAAAAAGATAGCTCTTATGCTCAGCATAGCCCCTGAATTGCCTTCTTTATAACACGTTTCATCAAGATTTCCAATAGCCTTTGAGCAGGATTCGCGAAGCTCCGGTGATACAAATCTGGGGATTGTTCCTTTCGAAAATTTCCATTATAATAGGCGTATGGCGAAATCCAGTTACGAACAATTTGAAGCAACTTCCCTCTACTGCCCCAGATGTAAGACCGCCGTGCCGGTGCGAAAGAAGTTACTTTTGGTTTTGCCTGAAGGCGAGGAATACGAATACCTCTGTGCCCGTTGCTCATACTCCGTTGGGATGAAGATTGACAAGGACACGCCCCCTGTTGAATTTATCCTCAAACCATGAGGTCCTTGGTCAAGAAAACCCATCTCAACCAGACAGAACCCAAACTCCCTGATCACCCATAAAGATTACTCGTAACCCCTCACTCTACCGGGGAAATTCCACGGAATCGGACAGGGATGTCGGAGAAAATCTTGTAGCGGAAACCT
>FWPV01011171.1_pt1 | contig 10171 bp, 5 predicted proteins | sample 2228371 | NCBI WGS metagenome assembly FWPV01 (sample SAMEA103939776, study PRJEB20133) | metagenome
AAAACCGGCGTGAATCTGCGAGGACCACCTCGTAAGCCTAAGTATTCCTTGGCGACCGATAGCGAACCAGTACCGTGAGGGAAAGGTGAAAAGCACCCCGGGAGGGGAGTGAAATAGTACCTGAAACCGTTGGTTTACAAGCAGTCAAAGCGTCGTCACCTTCGGGTGGCCGCAATGGCGTGCCTTTTGAAGAATGAGCCTGCGAGTTACGGTACGTGGCAAGGTTAACCCGTGAGGGGGAGCCGGAGCGAAAGCGAGTCTGAATAGGGCGTTCAGTCGCGTGCTGTAGACCCGAAGCCAAGTGATCTAGCCATGCGCAGGCTGAAGCGGGGGTAAGACCCCGTGGAGGGCCGAACCCACGTCGGTTGAAAACGGCGGGGATGACGTGTGGCTAGGGGTGAAAGGCCAAACAAACTTGGTGATAGCTGGTTCTCCTCGAAATGCATTTAGGTGCAGCGTCGTGTGTTCAGTGCCGGAGGTAGAGCACTGGATGGGTTAGGGGGCCTACAAGCTTACCGACCCCAGCCAAACTCCGAATGCCGGTACTCCAGAGCACGGCAGTGAGTCCACGGGGGATGAGCTTCGTTGGACGAAAGGGAAACAGCCCAGACCACCAGCTAAGGCCCCAAATTCAGGACTAAGTGGAAAACGATGTGGGATTGCCCAGACAGCCAGGAGGTTGGCTTAGAAGCAGCCATCCTTGAAAGAGTGCGTAACAGCTCACTGGTCGAGTGATCCTGCGCGGACAATGTAACGGGGCTCAAGTCCAGAGCCGAAGCTGCGGATTCGTACATCCGTACGAGTGGTAGGAGAGCGTCGATGGCGCAGCGAAGCGGCGGTGGAAACCGTCGTGGAGTGCCATCGAGTGAGAATGCAGGCATGAGTAGCGAAACAGGGGTGAGAACCCCCTGCGCCGGATGTCCAAGGGTTCCTGGGCAAGGCCAATCCGCCCAGGGTGAGTCGGGAGCTAAGGCGAGGCCGAGAGGCGTAGTCGATGCACAACCGGTTGATATTCCGGTACCGCCGTGTCCGCGCCAAGCCCAATGTGGGCGAAGAGGGGGCTGTCTTCGGACGATCCCTCGGAGCCTTCGGCGGGTAACTGAAGGGGGACGCAGGAGGGTAGGTGATCCCAGGCGATGGTTGTCCTGGGGTAAGCGTGTAGGGCGGGTCGTTGAGAGATGGCCCATCGAGCCTGAGACGTGATGCCGAGTCGATCCAGACGAAGTCACTGATCCCATGCTGCCAAGAAAAGCCCAGCAGTGAGTTGGCACGGCGCCCGTACCCCAAACCGACACAGGTGGACAGGTAGAGAATACCGAGGCGTACGAGAGAACTGTGGTTAAGGAACTCGGCAAATTGCCTCCGTAACTTCGGGAGAAGGAGGGCCCCAGTAGGGTGTAGCCGCTTGCCGGCGAAGCCCGAGGGGGTGGCACAGACCAGGGGGTAGCGACTGTTTACTAAAAACACAGCAGCGTGCGAAGCCGCAAGGCGATGTATACGCTGTGACGCCTGCCCGGTGCTGGAAGGTCACGGGGAACGGTTAGCCGCAAGGCGAAGCTGTGAACCTAAGCCCCAGTAAACGGCGGCCGTAACTATAACGGTCCTAAGGTAGCGAAATTCCTTGTCGGGTAAGTTCCGACCTGCACGAATGGCGTAACGACTGCCCCACTGTCTCAACCACAGACTCGGCGAAATTGAAGTACGAGTAAAGATGCTCGTTAGGTGAAGAAGGACGGAAAGACCCCATGGACCTTTACTATAACTTGGTGTTGGGTTTTGGTCTTGGTTGTGTAGGATAGGTGGGAGACTGGGAAGCTGGCACGCCAGTGTCGGTGGAGTCGCCGTTGAAATACCACCCTGCCAATGCCGGGACTCTAACCTCGGTCCGTGATCCGGATCAGGGACAGCGCCAGGCGGGTAGTTTAACTGGGGCGGTTGCCTCCTAAAGCGTAACGGAGGCGCGCAAAGGTTCCCTCAGGCTGGTTGGCAATCAGCCGTCGAGTGCAATGACAAAAGGGAGCTTGACTGCGAGACTGACAGGTCAAGCAGGTGCGAAAGCAGGCCATAGTGACCCGGCCCTTGCTTGTGGAAGCGGGGTCGCTCAACGGATAAAAGGTACCCTGGGGATAACAGGCTAATCTTGCCCAAGAGTCCATATCGACGGCAAGGTTTGGCACCTCGATGTCGGCTCGTCGCATCCTGGGGCTGGAGTAGGTCCCAAGGGTTGGGCTGTTCGCCCATTAAAGCGGTACGCGAGCTGGGTTTAGAACGTCGTGAGACAGTTCGGTCCCTATCCTCTTCACCCGCAGGAGCGTTGAGGAAGGCTGTCCCTAGTACGAGAGGACCGGGACGGACGCAGCTCTGGTGTGTCAGTTGTCGCGCCAGCGGCACGGCTGATTAGCCACCTGCGGAAGGGATAACCGCTGAAAGCATCTAAGCGGGAAACCTGTTCCAAGATGAGCGCTCCCACAGGGTCAACCTGGTAAGGCCCGTGACCAGACCATCACGTTGATAGGCCGGAGGTGGAAGTGCGGTGACGCATGGAGCCGACCGGTACTAATCGGCCGAGGGCTTGGAACTCGCATCATGCTCGTGCTCGCTCTGGAGTCCTCGAGGGGCTCGCCGTTTTCCGGTGGCCATAGCGGCGGGGTCACACCCGTTCCCATCCCGAACACGGAAGTTAAGCCCGCCAGCGCCGATGGTACTTGGGGGTAGGCCCCCTGGGAGAGTAGGTCGCCGCCGGAATATCTCGCTCGAACGGCCCCCCCTGTGGGGGCCGTTCGTCATTTTCCCCCCGGCCCCGTAGGATCGAACTCATGCCCGCGCCTGCCGATCGTTCCCGCCGTCGTCCGCAGGCCGACGGGCAGGGCCCAGGTTCCCGTCCCCGGCCGGATGGCAACGCCGAGCGCCCCTCAGCACGGCCGTCGGGACGGGGTCGTCCGGTGGGCGGCCGGCCCGAGCGGCCTGAGCCGGCTGGCGGGCGGCGTCAACAGGGCGCTGGCCCCCGGACGAAGCCCACCCGGGTGGCCAAGCCCGAGCGGCCGGAGGATGCTGCAGAGATCCGTCGGTTCACCGGTGGCCGCGTGGCCCGTCGCGGCGCTGCGGTGGTGAGGGGGACGCCGAGCCCGGGGTATGCCACGCGCCGTCCGTCCGGCCCGCCCGCTGCGGCTCCCGAGACCTGGGTCGATGAAGGTCCGGTGCGGGGAGCGGCGGCTGCGGCCGTCCGCCGGGGCCGAGTGGCGGCCGACGCCGGTGCGGCGCGTCCGTCCCGCGGTGGGTCGGTGCCCCGCGAGGTGGTGGAGGAGCTGACCGCGGCAGCGGGCGCCCGGCGGGGAACCCGGCTGGCCGCGACGGTCGCCGAAGCGCGGCAGGCGTTCGACTGGGACCGCTACCAGGAGGCGAGGTCGCTGCTCGCCAAGGTGGTCGCCGAGGTCCCGGGCTCCCCGTCGGTCCGGGAGCTGTACGGCCTGACGCTGTACCGGCTGGGTCGCTGGCGCCAGGCGGCTGCCGAGCTCGAGACGTACCGGGCGCTCACCGGCTCGGCCGACCAGCACCCCGTGCTGGCCGACTGCTACCGGGCGCTCGGTCGCCACCATGAGGTCGAGGAACTGTGGCGTGAGCTCCGGGAGGCTTCACCGGGCGGCGAGATCGTCGCCGAGGGTCGCATCGTGATGGCGGGCTCGCTGGCCGACCGTGGCGAGCTCCGAGCGGCGATCGACCTGCTCGAGCGGGCCGCCACCAGGCCGCCGAAGCGGGTCCGGACGCACCACCTGCGCACCTGGTACGTGCTGGCCGATCTGTACGACCGGGCCGGCGACGCCCCCCGCGCCCGTGCGCTGTTCCGGCGGATCCAGGCTGCCGATCCGCAGTTCGCGGACGTCCCCGAACGGCTCACTGCACTCGGGCGCTGACCCTCGGGCCGCGCCGGGCCCGGTGCCTCAGGTCCGGGTCGGGTAGCGCCGCCAGGTGCCGGCGCCGACGTCGTAGAGCTTGCACGCCCGGGTCGCGGCGAAGTAGCGGCGGAGACGGAACCGTTCGTCGACCACGGTGCCGGGGAAGGCGGCCTCGATCGCCGCAGCCGCCGCCGGCAGCTGGTGGCAGGGGATGCGAGGGTCGACGTGATGGGGGACGTGCACGAAGATGTGGTGGAACCACAGGTTCACCAGGCGTGGGAACCGCAGCACAGTGGTGCTCTCCATCTGGGCCCGGAACGGGGTCCAGTCGGCCTTCGTGTACCAGCGCAGGGCCGGGTCGACGTGGTGGACGTAGACCGTCCAGCCGATGATCTGGATGAACAGCGCGAACGGCAGCACCACCAACTTCATCACCATCCAGATGGCGCCCACCGCGCCCCCGCCCTGGGCCAGCCCGATGGCCACGGCCAGCGCGGTCATGACCAGCGCGAACGCCCCGACGAACATCCGGTCCCGCCGGAACGCCGCCGCCCACTTCGCCGGAGGCCGGAATGCGACCATCTTGTTCCACCACACCTCGCGCCCGTAGTACGCGCCCGCTCCGAGGCAGGACCACTCGAGACGGTGGCGGAGGCGCCCGAACCGGCCGAGGGCCGCGTACTGCTCGGGGGTGAGAGGGTGCCAGACGAAGTCCATGCCGAGCCGGACCGTGTGGCCGTGGTGGAGCCGGTTGTGCCCGAGGTCCCAGGCGTCGAGCAGGTGGAGGGAGGGGAGCATGGCCAGCCGGGCGACCACCCGGTTCAGCCGGCGCGACTCGAACAGGGCGTGATGGGCGGCGTCGTGGGCGAGCACGAACAGCGCCGCGACCCACAGCGCGGCCAGCACGATGAGCGGCAGCTCGAGCCACCAGGTGTCGGCGAGCGCGAGCGCCGTGAGCGTGATGCCGTAGCCGAGGACATCCCGGAACACGAGCGCCAGGCCCCGGCCGAGCGGCCGTTCGTAGCAGGCGTCGGGGATGGCCGCCCGGACCTCGTTGAGGGACCGGGCCGGTGCGGGGGGGCGCTCGAGGACCGTCACGGGCCAGAGCCTACCGACCGGTCGGTAGGCTGCAAAGGCGACCAAGGTCCCGAACGAGGGCCGACTCCGCCCGTACCGCCGGGGCGGCCCGGCGTTCTACCCTGGGGTACCGACCCAGCCAACCGCGAAGGAGCTCACCGTGGATTACGCGAGCCTGCTCGGGGACGAGGCGGACGCCCTCCTCGCGCACACGTCGAAGGGCATCACCCGCGACGAGTTGACCCTGCCCGGTCCCGACTTCATCGATCGCGTCGTCGCCCACAGCGATCGCTCACCGGCGGTGCTGCGCAACCTCGCCACGCTGTTCAACACCGGCCGCCTGGCGGGGACCGGGTACGTGTCGATCCTGCCGGTCGATCAGGGCATCGAACACTCAGCAGCGGCGTCGTTCGCCCCGAACCCGCTGTACTTCGACCCGGCGAACATCTGCGAGCTGGCCATCCACGGCGGGTGCAACGCCGTGGCCAGCACCTTCGGCGTGCTCGGCATGGTCTCCCGCCGGTACGCCCACAAGATCCCCTTCATCGTGAAGCTCAACCACAACGAGCTGATGACCTACCCGAACCGGTACGACCAGGTCATGTTCGGCAGCGTGAAGCAGGCCTACGACCTCGGCGCCGTCGGTGTCGGCGCCACGATCTACTTCGGGTCGCCCGAGAGCACCCGGCAACTGCAGGAGGTCAGCGCGGCGTTCAAGGAGGCCCACGACCTCGGCATGTTCACCGTGCTGTGGTGCTACCTGCGCAACTCGGCGTTCAAGACCGACACGGCCGACTACCACGTGTCGGCGGACCTGACCGGGCAGGCCAACCACCTCGGGGTCACGATCGAGGCCGACATCATCAAGCAGAAGCTTCCGGAGAACAACGGGGGCTTCAACGCGTTCAAGGGCTACGGCAAGACCAACAAGGCGGTCTACGAGAGCCTGACCACCGACCACCCCATCGACCTGACCCGCTGGCAGGTGGCCAACTGCTACATGGGCCGGGTCGGGCTCATCAACAGCGGTGGAGAGTCCAAGGGTGCCGGCGACCTCGCCGCCGCGGTGAAGACCGCCATCATCAACAAGCGGGCCGGCGGCATGGGGCTGATCAGCGGCCGGAAGGCCTTCCAGCGCCCGATGCCCGAGGGCGTGGAACTGCTGCACGCCATCCAGGACGTCTACCTCGACCCTGCCGTGACCATCGCCTGAGCCGGGACCTTCGTCGGTCCGGCTCCCAGACCTTCGTCATCGGGGCGCCCTCGGGCGCCCCGACGCGCGACGCTGCACCTCCGGCCGGGTGTACCGTCGGCGGCGCCCGGCGACGCGACCCGGGCAGGAGGGGGACACGATGACCGACGTGGCGTCAACGGCGACGCCGTCGGAGCCGCTGAGCCGGGTGGTCATCCGGTTCGCGGGGGATTCCGGCGACGGCATGCAGCTCACGGGCGACCGGTTCACCAACGTGAGCGCAGTGTTCGGCAACGACCTCGCGACGCTGCCCGACTACCCGGCCGAGATCCGGGCGCCGGCCGGGACGGTGGCCGGGGTGTCGGCATTCCAGGTGCACATCAGCGACCACGACATCGTCACCCCCGGAGACGCCGCCGACGTGCTGGTGGCCATGAACCCCGCCGCCCTGCGCAGCGAGCTCGGTCGACTCGTGCCCGGCGGCCTGATCGTGGTCAACACCGACAGCTTCACCGAGCGGGACCTGACCAAGGCGGGGTACGCCTCGAATCCGCTCGAGGACGGATCGCTCGACGGCTTCCGGGTGGTCGGGATCCCGATGACCACGCTGACCAAAGAGGCGACGGTCCCGCTGGGCGTGAAGCCACGCGACGCGGAGCGCTCCAAGAACTTCTTCGCGCTCGGGCTGGTCTCTTGGATGTTCAGCCGGCCGGTGGACGAGACCATGCGCTGGATCGACGAGCGCTTCGCCCGCCAGCCCGCGGTGGCCGCCGCCAACAAGGCCGCCTTCACCGCCGGGTACAACGTGGGCGAGAACAGCGAGCTGTTCGGCCACCGGTACCAGGTGCAGCCCGCCCAGCTGCCTCCCGGGGAGTACACCAACGTCACCGGGAACACGGCGCTGGCCTGGGGCCTGGTGGCGGCGGGCCAACTGGCCAAGCTGCCCCTGTTCCTTGGCTCCTACCCGATCACCCCGGCCAGCGACATCCTCCACGAGCTGGCCAAGCACAAGCACTTCGGGATCCGGACGTTCCAGGCCGAGGACGAGATCGCTGCCGCCGGTGCGGCGCTCGGCGCCGCGTTCGCCGGGCATCTCGCGGTCACCACGACCAGCGGGCCGGGTATGGCGCTCAAGGGCGAGACCATCAGCCTCGCGGTCAGCATCGAGCTGCCGCTGGTGGTCGTCGACATCCAGCGGGGCGGGCCCTCGACCGGGCTGCCCACCAAGACCGAGGCCGCCGACCTGCTCATGGCCATCCACGGACGCCACGGTGAGGCACCCCTGCCGGTGGTGGCCGCCTTCAGTCCGGCGCACTGCTTCGAGATGGCCATCGAGGCCGCCCGCATCGCACTCAAGTACCGGACCCCGGTGATCCTGCTCAGCGACGGCTACCTGGCCAACTCCGCCGAACCGTGGCGCCTCCCCGACGTCGAGGCCCTGCCCGACATCTCGGTGCCATTCGCCGTCGAGCCCAACCACGTCGCCCCCGACGGCACCCGCGAGTTCTGGCCGTACCTGCGGGACGAAGCGACCCTGGCCCGACCCTGGGCCGTGCCCGGTACCCCCGGTCTCATGCACCGGGTCGGGGGCATCGAAAAGGAGGACGGCCGGGGCGACATCTCCTACACCCCCGACAACCACGAGCGCATGGTGGCGATCCGGGCCGCCAAGGTGGCCGGGATCGCCCGGGACATCCCCCCGGTCACGGTCGTCGGCGACGAGCAGCCCGACCTGCTCGTGCTCGGGTGGGGCTCGACCTGGGGCGCCATCCGCGACGCCGTGGCCCGGGTGCGGGCCCAGGGGCACCGGGTGGCCCATGCCCACCTCACCCACCTCAACCCGTTCCCGGCCAACCTCGGCGACGTGCTCCGCTCCGCCCGCCGGGTGCTGGTGCCCGAGCTCAACCGTGGCCAGCTCGCCCAGCTCGTGCGGGCCGAGTACCTGGTCGACGCCAGGCGCCTGACCAAGGTCCGGGGCGTTCCGTTCACGGCGGCCGAGGTGGAGGCCGCGATCCTCGAGGAGCTGAGCCGATGAGCGACACCCTGCTGCCCCCGCCGTCGACCACCCGCAAGGACTGGATGTCGGACCAGGAGGTCCGGTGGTGCCCCGGATGCGGGGACTACGGGATCCTCGCCGCGGTGCAGATGGTGCTCCCCGAGCTGGGCGCAGCGCCGGAACGCACCGTGTTCGTCAGCGGCATCGGCTGCTCGAGCAGGTTCCCGTACTACATGAACACCTACGGCGTGCACGGGATCCACGGGCGGGCGCCGGCCATCGCCACCGGTATCGCCATGGCCCGGCCCGACCTCGACGTGTGGGTGATCACCGGTGACGGCGACGGGTTGTCGATCGGCGGGAATCACCTGATCCACGCCATGCGCCGCAACGTCAATCTCACGATCCTCATGCTCAACAACCGGATCTACGGGCTGACGAAGGGCCAGTACTCGCCGACGAGCGAACTCGGCAAGGTGACGAAGTCGACCCCGTTCGGCTCGGTCGACCAGCCGTTCAACCCGCTCAGCGTGGCGCTCGGTGCGGAGGCGAGCTTCGTCGCCCGCACCCACGACATGGACCGCAAGCACATGATGGAGGTCTTCAAGCGGGCCTACCAGCACCGGGGCGCGTCGTTCGTGGAGGTGTTCCAGAACTGCAACGTCTTCAACGACGGTGCCTTCGAGTCCATCACCGGCAAGGAGCACCGCGACGAGATGCTCATCACGCTGCGCCACGGCGAGCCCGTCCGGTTCGGCAAGGACCTCGAACGTGGGGTGGTCATGGGCCCCGACGGACAGTTGCGGATCGTGCGGGTGGCCGACGTCGGGGAGGACGCGCTGGTCGTCCACGACGAGCACCGGCCCGATCCCAGCCTGGCCTTCGCGCTCGCCCGTCTCGCCGACGGTGTCGACCAGCCGACACCGGTGGGGGTGTTCCGCGACGTGCAGCGCCCCGAGTACTCCTCGCTGGTCCAGCAGCAGCTCGCCGACGCCGTGTCCCGCAAGGGCCCCGGGGATCTGGCGGCGCTGCTGCGCTCCAACGGCACCTGGACCGTCGGCGCCTGAGCGACCGCACCGGCCGGCGTTCAGGGCTCCAACGGGCGGAGCACGAACCCGGTCCGTGGCTTGGGGGCGAAGAACGTCGACTTCGGGGGCATGAGCTCACCGGCCCGGGCCATCAGCTCGATGGTGGCCACGGGGACCGGGCGGAGCAGGACGGCGGCGCGGGCCGCCCGCCGCTCCAGCGCGTCGACGACCGGCCCCAGGCCGTGCTGGTAGGTCACCGCTGGACGGAGGCCGGCCCGCTCGAGCGCCACGTCGAGGCGCAGCGAGTCGAGGTCTCGCAGGCCGGCGAACGCATCGGGCCGGGGGCGCAGGAACGTGACCGACCGGTCCTCGGCCACCCACGCCAGTGCGCCGAGGTCCTCCATCTCGGCGAGCGTCCGAGGGCCGACCGCACCGTCAGCGAGCAGCTCGAAGCTGTCGGCCAGCGCGTCCGGGAGCCCGGTGGCGGCCGGCAGGTCGTGCAGGAGGCGGTGGATGGCCTGGACCCGGAGCTGGTCGGGGGCCAGTTCGACCACGAACGCCATGGTCAGGTCGGATCCGTCGACGGCTCCGCGCTCGGCGCGCTCGCGCCGGTACTGGAGGGCCGTCTCGTAGCGGTGGTGGCCGTCGGCGATCACCACCGGCGCCGATGACACCAGTCGGCACAGCGTGGCCAGGCGATCGGGGGCGGAGATCCGCCAGATCTCGTGGCGCACCCCGTCGGGGTCGGTCGCCGCGCCGAGCGGGGGTCCCTCGGGCACGCAGGCCCGGCCGAGGCCCGTGGCCATCGACAGGCCCCACACCGGGGACAGGTTGACCCTGGTGGCACGGAGCAGCGCCAGGCGGTCACTTCGGGCTTTCGGCGTGGTCCGCTCGTGGGGGAGGACGCCGCCCTCACCCGGCGGGCGACCAGGCCGCTGCCCCGGCAGGTGTGGCAAGGATTGCGCACGACGTTGCCGCTGCCCTG
>FWPV01016950.1_pt1 | contig 10171 bp, 9 predicted proteins | sample 2228371 | NCBI WGS metagenome assembly FWPV01 (sample SAMEA103939776, study PRJEB20133) | metagenome
AGAACGCGCTGGATCCGCAAGCAAACCTGAGCCTGAAGGCCTCGAGCGGCAGTGACGCAGATGTCATCCAGGGCCTGCGCGCCGGCCTGATCCGGCTGGGATTGGTCGAAGGTGGGCTCGTTTCCGCCGCCCAGGACCTGACCGCTGCCGCCCAGGCGACTGGGATCAGCGAAGATGATTTCTTAAAGGCTGCCGGAATGATCGGCACCTCCAAGAGCCCGGCCTTCGTATACGGCAAAGGCCTCATCGGCAAGAACTCCCCCCAGACCCTTCGCCAGCTCGTCGACCTGGCCGACCTGGTCAAAGCAGCTTTGATCAGCGTGAAAGGCGGGGCTAACAGCCTGGCGGCTGCCCAGTTCAACTTGCAGAAGCCCTTCCAGGTCAATGGCCACCAGGCCGTCTACGTTGCCCTGGGCGATGACACGCCTTCGCAACGGCTGCTCCAGCGCCTCGAAGCGGTCCCCTTCCTGGCCGTCCAGGCCAGCTATACCTCACGGCTGACCGCCATGGCGGACGTAGTTCTGCCGGTAGAAATGTGGGCCGAACAAGAAGGGCACTTTGTCAACCTGGAAGGCCGGCTGCAGAAGGCCGCCCGGATTTTGACTGCAGCCGAGGATGTCCGTTCAAATGCAGCAGCACTCGAAAGCCTGGCCGGACAATTGGGCATCGAAACAAATCCTGATTGGAATACAGCGCTGTGCGAACGGCCGGCTCCGGTTGTGATCTCAGCGTAAGGTAGAGAGAAAAGGAGAAACAAATGGCAAAACCAAAGATTTCTTCAGACTGGATGGCCGGGTGTGCTGGTTGCCACATGTCCTTCCTGGACATTGACGAGCGGATCATCCAGGTAGCCGAGCTGGCGGACTTACGCTCAACACCGGTAACCGATCTTAAAGAGCCGGACGAGTCGGGTGTGGATGTTGGTATCCTGGAAGGCGGCATCAATAACACTGCAAACGAGGAAGTTGCCCACAAGTTCCGCAAACGCTGCAAAATTCTGGTCGCATTGGGCGACTGCGCTGTCTTCGGCGGTGTCCCTGCAATGCGCAACTTCTTTGAGCTTGAAGATGCCCTGCGCCGCGCCTATGTAGAAACCGAAAGCACCGACAGCGAAGGCATGATTCCGAATGATCCAGAGTTAGCCCGCATGACCAAGGTTCGCGCTGTGCATGAAGTGGTGCCGGTCGACATCTTCGTCCCCGGCTGCCCGCCCGATCCAGATGTCATTTTTTACGTTCTGAGCGAACTCGCCCAGGGGCGCAAGCCCGTACTTGACCAAAGCAATCTTCAATGGCACTAGGTAGAACGAGGTAAGCTATGGTAACCCAAAAAGTAACAATTGAGCCTGTAACCCGTATTGAAGGACATGCTAAGGTCACAATTCACCTTAATGACAGTGGTAAGGTTGAGCGGGCCTATATGCACGTCAATGAATTCCGCGGTTTCGAGAAGTTCTGCGAAGGCCGGATGGTCTTCGAGATGCCCTACATCACCCCGCGCATCTGCGGAATTTGCCCGGTCAGCCATCATCTGGCAGCCGCAAAAGCCGGGGATATCGTAATGGGCTGCCCCCCGCCCCGCCCGGCCTCCTTGCTGCGCGAGTTGATGCACATGGGCCAGGTAATCCAGAGTCACAGCATGCACTTTTTCGAGCTGGCTGGCCCCGACCTGCTGCTGGGTTTCGACAGGGACCCCGCGACTCGCAATGTCCTGGGCCTGATCGATGCCAACCCTGCAGTGGCAGTCAAAGCCATCAACGTGCGTAAATTTGGGCAGGAGATTATTAAGACTTTGGGCGGGCGGCGCCTCCATCCTGTCTTTGCCGTCCCAGGCGGCGTGAATAAAGCTCTCAAACCGGCCGAGCGGGATTATATCCTGGCCGGGGTGGATGAATCGATTGCCACCCTCCAGATTGGGCTGGATTTGATGCGCAACTGGGCCGAAAAGAACATGGAAGACATCCAAAAATTTGCCGTCTTCCCAACCGGCTACTTTGGCCTGGTCACTCCCGAAAACGGATTGGAACTTTATGAAGGACAGGTCCGCCTGATCAGCGCCGAGGGTAAGCAACTAGAGAAGTTCGATGGCGGCAAGTATCTCGACCACATTGCCGAACACGTTGAAAACTGGTCCTACCTCAAGTTCCCCTACTACAAGAAGATGGGGTATCCGCAAGGCGTTTACCGGGTGGGCCCCCTGGGCCGCCTGAACACAAGCGACCGGGTCGATACGCCGCTGGCGAGCGAGGAGTTCAAGCGCTTTAAAGCCCTCAATGGTGGAAAACCGGTTGAGAATACCCTCTACTACCATTATGCTCGCCTGATCGAGGCATTGTTCTGCGCTGAGAAAGTGAAAGTCCTCCTGGACGATCCGGACATTATGAGCACCGATATCCTCAATACCCGGCATAATTTCCAGGGCGAGGGCGTTGGGGTGATCGAAGCGCCGCGGGGCACATTGTTCCATCATTACTGGGCCGACTCGAATGGCCAGTTGAAGAAGGTCAACCTGATCGTCTCTACCGGGCACAATAACTGGGCGATGAGCAATGCGGTGGACAGCGTGGCCAAAACCTACATCACCGGCCCTGAAATCCGCGAAGGGCTGCTCAACCGGGTTGAAGCCGCCATCCGTGCCTATGACCCCTGCCTTTCCTGCTCGACCCATGCGATCGGGCAGATGCCGATTGAAGTCGAAATGGTCGATTCGACCGGCCAGATCGTCCAAACAGTGAGCCGCTAATGAGATCTCGGGGTGGTTCGCTCTGCACCGGTAAAGCGAGCCACCTGACCGGTTGGTGAAATGGATTAGGGCTGTCCAGAAGTATCTTTTGGACAGCCCTTCTTTATGAGAAGAATCCTGATATGATACTCAGGTCGTTGCGGGTGGCGCCACCGCCCGTGGAAAACCCTACGAAGTCCGCATATTCTATGAAAAAGACACTGGTTATTGGTTTTGGCAATGCTGACCGTGAAGATGATGGGGCCGCCTGGCACATCCTGTCAGGCCTCGCCGCCCGCCTGGGTCGTCCGGTCCCAGATACGCCGGAAGAGGGCTTTCTGCCCGAAGATGACGAGCTTGACCTGTGGTATGTTCTCCAGCTTACGCCTGAGATGGCCGAAGATATGGCGCGCTACGAGCGCGTCATCTTTGTCGACACGCACACCGGTAGCATCCCACAGGAAATCATGCTCCAGCCGGTGGAAGGCACGCCTGGCACCTCTTCTTTCACCCATCATATGACCCCCGCGGCCTGCCTGGCGGTGGTCCGCGCGCTTTACCACGGCACCCCAGAAGCGGTGCTGCTTTCTGTGCGGGGGTACCAGTTCCGATTTACCCGCGAGCTTTCCAGCCAAACGGCGGCCCTGGTCAAACAGGGTATTGAAATGCTGTGGGATTGGTTAGGCATGTAACCCATGCCCGGAACTCCTGAGCCACTCCTGTTCCTGGTCACTGGCAGCCAGGGAGCGGGCAAAACCACCTTCTGCCAGTATCTGGTAGATGCGGCCAGGGAAGCTGGCTGGCAAACCGCCGGCCTCATCTCGCGTCCGGTATTTGAAGGCAACCTGAAGATAGCAATCGATACAGAGGATCTCAACCATGGCGACATACGCCGTCTGGCTGTCCGCAGCGATATGCCCACCCCAGGCGCGCAGCACTGGAAATTCGACGAAGACACGCTTGCGTGGGGCAACCGCGTGCTTAAAGCCAGCATTCCGGCCGACCTGCTGGTAATCGACGAGCTTGGCCCGCTTGAGTTCGAACAAGAATCCGGCTGGCAGGCCGGGCTGGCCGCAGTCGACTCTCGCCAATACGCCATTGCCATTGTTGTGGTTCGCCCGCAGTTATTGGGCGAAGCATTGATCCGTTGGGATGATGCGAACCTGGTCGAGATCGATACCCGAGAAGACAGCGAAAACAAGGCCCGCATCCTGGCCGGCCAGCTTTTCTAAGCGTTGGATCTCGCAGGCAAACCCTCCTGCGAGATCCAACCTCCGTTTTTACTCAAACTTAAACCGCCAGAGAGCGATTCCAAAGAAAGCTGCCGCATAGGCCAAGACCACCCCGGCCGGTAACAGCACTGCGCCCAGGCCCAGGCCGCGGACGACCAGGTTTTGAAAGCCATCGATCGCCCAGGCAGTCGGAGTCAGGTGGCCAATCGTGTAAAAAGCACCCCCCACCATTTCCAACGAAAACCAGGCCCCGCCCAATGCCGAAAAGATGAACATTGCGATCATTGAGTAAAGCACCACCTGCTATTCTTTCTTCACCAGGGCCGAGATCAACAGGCCAAGCGCAGCCACCCACAGGGCCAGGGCAGACATCACCAACAGTACCGCAACCGGAACACGGAGATAGTTCACCTTAAGGATGAACTGCCCAAATAAGATGAGCAAGAGCTGTTGGACAAAAAAGATGATGAACATGCCCAGGATATGCCCGCCGATTAGCTCAGCTTTCCGCATCGGAGTCGTAAGCAAGCGCGCCATAGCGCCTGTGCGGCGCTCGATCACCATAACCATCGCGGCCTGCATCACCCCAAACAGGGCAAACATGACCATCATCCCAGGTGAATACTGGTTGTATGGGTTGGCTTCCGCAGGCTGCGCTTCAGCAACCTTGCTGGACACCTTCACCGATAGCGGCGCAGCCTGCCAGGCCTGGGCTGCCCGGGAAACTCCTTCTTCCAGGTAGGCCACCCTGGTGGAGGCATCCAGTTGTCCAGCCTGGATTTCATAAGCTGACAGGCTTGCGCGGGCAGCCTGGGCCATGCCAAGCGTGCGCGTAATCGCCGTCTGCAGTCCCCGGCGGGCCGTCTGTCCCCCTGGCGTTTCCTCGTTGATGATCATCTCCATCTGCGGATTTTCGCCAGTCAATGTAGCCAGGCTGAAGTTAGCCGGGATCACCAGCCCGGCAGCCAGCTCACCTTTTACGATACGGGCATCCAGATCGATACTTGCGTCGAGCCTGTTATCACCCATTGGCTCGATCGATTCCACCCGCACCGTCTCCGAATTGTCCAGCAGGTTAATCAAGGCCAGGCTCAGGACTCCCTGCGGATCGCGGTTGACCACCCCAATCACCAGGCGGTCATCGGCCTGTTCGTTTTGATTGCGAAACATAAAACCGAAGAACACAGTGAACACAATCGGCATGACCAGCATGAATATCAGCGACTGCCGGTCTCGCAGCGCGAGCCGTAAATCTTTGAGCGCCAGATCAATTACACGCATGGAAACCTCCAAAGGACAGTGAACTGTAATTACCAGACCGGTCAACCCGGAAGATGGCTATGCAAAACGGGTGCGGAAGCGGTAGGTGCCGGCGGCGAGGAAAACCAGGCCGAAGGCAAGCAGCACAAGCAGGCTGACAACCACATCCTGCGGAGCCGCGCCGGCCAGGACCAGCTTCATCCCGTGCAGAGCCCAGCCTTGAGGGAAGAAAAGCCCAAGCCGGTCAAAGATACTGGCCCCGGCAAAGCCGGTTGAGAAAAGGCCACTCAACATCCCCATTACCGCCAGAACCCCTCCAATGACTGCTCCGGCCTGGCGGTTATTTTTGACCAGGGAGATGAGCAAGATCCCAAAACCAGAACCTGCCACAACCAGCCCAATCATCACCATGCCCAGGGCTGCCAGGTTGCCCCAGTTGATCCTGAATGCCAGGGCCGAAGCAACCGCCAGGACAATAGATTGCACGATCAGGGTGATAAATACCGCTGCGAATTTCCCGCCCAGGATAACCGGCAGCCGCGTGGGGGTAGTGAAAATCCGCGCCAGGGTGCCCTCATCCTGCTCTTTGAGGATCAATTGGGCAGTATTTGCGCCGGTGAAAAACACAAAGAAGATCAACATGCCGGCCATGACCGGCCCAAGCAGCGTGGTGCGGTGATCGGCAATCGACTTCGGCGTTTCGCGATTTGGCAACCGCTTCACAACCGGCAGGTTCCACTGCTTTTCCGCCGCGATTGACCGGAACCATTCACTGTAAGCCAGCTGCGCCTGGGTCAAAGCAGCGGGATCAGCCGCCAGCCCTCGATCAGCAAGTTGGCCGGTCATCACCGCGCCCGCAATCTGTCCGCCGGTCAGCGCATCCAGGAACTGGTCGACAATCTCCTTTGTGATCCCAGGGCCAAAGCTCAGGGTTGGGTCCTGGTAAAGCGCCACTTCTGCATCCGGCTGCCCGGTCATGGCTGCCTGGGTAAACTGCGCCGGGATTATTAACGCGAGGGCTGCCTGTTGCGTGTCAACTGCGGCGCGCGCGGCGGCCTCATCGCTGGTGAGCGCAACATCGAACACGTCTCTGACGCTTTCATCAGTGAGTGCATCGATCAAGAACTGGCCCAGGTTGACACCCGTCTGCTCGTCGCCCTGGTCAAGGTTAACTATCTGGACTTTGATCACCGGTAGGGTGTAAGCCTCGGTCTCACTGGAGACCAGCACGCCGCCAAAAGCCGCGTAAATCAGCCCGGTGATCAACAGCGGGATGACCAGCATCATTCCCACCGCAAAAGCGCTGCGGAAGTAGCGCCGCATATCTTTAATTGCAATATCTACCAGCTTCATGGCACACCTTCCCCTAATCGCGCAACGCCCGCCCGGTCAGGCTGATGAAGACAGTTTCCAGGTTTGGCTCCTGGATATCTACCGATGTAATCCGCGCTCGGATTTGCCTGGCTGCGTCGAAAAGGCCCGGCAGGACCAGGTTGCTGTCCTCAACCAACACGGTAACGACAGGCGAATCGGCCTGGCTGTTATCGTTGACGTTCTGCTGGATCGAAACGGAATGCACGCCCGCTATGGATTTCCAGCAGTCCGCCACTGCCTGCGCCGGCCCGTTGACGGTCAAATCCAGGCGGTCGAACTCGCCGACCATCTTTATCAACTCGGCATGGGTGCCAGCGGCGATCACCTTTCCGTGATCCATAATCGCGATATGGTCCGATAACTCGGCCACCTCTTCCATATAGTGCGAGGTATACAACACTGTCATGCCCTGGCGGTTGAATTCTTTGACACCATCCAGGATGCTGCGGCGGCTTTGCGGATCGATGCCGACGGTTGGCTCATCGAGGATGAGAACCTGCGGGTGGTGCAGCAGTGCCGCGCCAATATTGATCCGGCGCTTCATCCCTCCCGAAAAGCGCTCGATTCGCCCGCGCGCATGGTCGGCCAGCCCGACCATCTCGAGCACTTCATCGACGCGCCTGCGCAGCGAGACACCCCGCAGCCCATACATCTTTCCCCAGAAATCAAGGTTTTCACGGGCAGAAAGATCAGGAAACAGGGCGATATCCTGTGGAACCACGCCGATAACTTCTTTCACTTTCTGCGCCTCATTCGTTATTGAGAACCCCATTACGCTGGCATCACCCTGGGTCGGCCTTAACAGGCAGGACAGCATGGAAATGGTCGTGCTTTTCCCGGCCCCATTCGGACCCAACAGGCTAAAGATCTCACCGGCTGCGACTGCAAAATCCACCCCTTGTACGGCATATACCTCTCCAAAGTTCTTATGCAGCCCTTCTACCAGAACAGCTTTCCCGTTATTCATGTTTCCTCCAGAATCTGATGCGCTTTACGCGCGGAAAGACAATCCACATACAGCAAGACCAAACCCAGGTCGCGGATGCGCTGCAGCAAACCATGCAGAGCGGCCTGGTCGGCGACTGTACCGGTCAGGCAGGTCACCGGTTCATCCTCCCACCCGGTTTCAACAGTGGAGCGAGATTCACTGCTAAACCAGTCTAAAAGGTCTGTATCCAGCCGGCCCTGCACCTTAATCAAATATCGCACAGGCTGATCTAACCCGATATGTCTGACGAATGTAGTCATACTGCTCCTTGAAAATGCAGTTAAAGGCACTTTCAAGAGCAATATACCAGTCCTGCGGGTATAGCTGCATCTGGAGAAGGTTATAGGAGAGATATATTTGAGCGGTATATTTGTTGACCGCTCAGGCCAGGATGCCCAACATACGGGCTTTTGCCACTGCCTCAGTCCGGTTGTTGACCCCTAGCTTGGAGTAAATATTCGCGGTATGTACTTTTACCGTTCCATGCGCAATGACCAGCCGGTCCGCAATCGCGCTGTTCTTCAGCCCGAGCGCGAGCAGGCGCAGGACCTCAATCTCGCGATCGGTCAGGGGTTCCAAATAGGGCGCCTGACCGGGCGAATCTTCTATCCGCTGAACAGAACCAGACCTTATTGGCAGGTCAAAAATGCCGGCCGGGAAATTCGCCAGGAGTCGGATGGCATAATGGGCTAGAGGCGCTTCCTCTTCTCCCTTATACCCGCTGATCGTATACAGCAAGTTTGCGATCGGCGCGCCCTCATCAACAAAGCTGCGGATGTAGCCGCCCGGCTCAGCCAAAATGAGAGCCTGCTCAAGCCGCTTTCGTGCCTGTTCGGACAGGTTCTGTTTCTGTTCCAGCCTGGCACGTAGAATCAAGCATTGGATCACAATTCCCCACCGCTCGCCGCTTGTTGCTTTTTCTGTTACATCAGCCAGCATGGCCTGCGCCCTTTCCCACATACCGAGCCGGAGCCACAGCCGCGCGCGAAGTTGCAGATCCATATCACTCGCATGAACCAGAAACGCATCCACCGGTGGCCCTGAGTTGTCATAGTGCCTGGCAGCCCGCTCCATCATATCCAGGTCATCCAGGATTATCGCCTTCCAGGCCTGAAAGCCTGGATAAGGGGCCTGCCGGTAGACTTGCTGCCAGCCCGAGTCAGCTTCATCGAGCAGCGCCGCCGCCTGTTCAAGGCGCCCGGTAACAGCATACAGACGCGCCAGGCCGATGTAGGCAGAAAGGAGCGACTCCCAGTTATTCCATGGCTTCCCCAGGACCAGGGTGTGCTCAAAATGTTCACGGGCTTCTTCAAGGCTATTCCACTCATACAATAGCGTTCCCAGCCCGGCATGGGCAACACTGACCAGGGGTGAAGGTCGCCCGGTGATCAGCGAGGCGGTCTCCAACGCTTGCCGGTAAGTCGCGGCTGATTCCTTCAAACGCCCGCGCGCCATCTCAATCTGCGCCAGGTGGCTGATGGCCATGGGAAGGATGTGCAAATTTCCGGATTTTTGGCTGTCACGGACGGCCTTTTCAAAGGCTTGTGCAGCCTGCTCGGCCGCTCCCAACGCTTCATAGGCTCCACCCATATTAAAGTGGGCCACCGATGTAAAATCCTGCGCATCGAAGAGCGGGCTTTTCCCTTGATAATATGCCATACAGTCCAGGATCTGCTGAGAGCGGCGAATTGCGTTTTGAAAATCGAGATGGGTCAAATCAAGGGAGGCGCGCAGCATGGCCAGGTTAGTCAGCAGCAGCACAACCCCTTCCGGCAGTTGCGAAATAACCGCTTCTCCGCCGGCAAGGGTGTCTGCGCTCAACCCCAAAACTTGCTCAACTGCTTCAACTGCGCGGGTCGCTTCGTCAGTATGCCCGGTAGAGAGAGCTGCCCACCCCCACGGGATGCACAGAGAAGGCCGCGAAAGAACCAGCTCCTGCGGAAGACGCAAGATCCATTCTCGAAAGGTCACCAATTCGCTGCGCCGGAACATCTCTTCGCGGCCCTGTTCGACCAGCTCAACCGCACGTGCCTCGTCACCTGCCACCAGGGCATGGTCAACTGCCTCCACCCAAAATCCACGCTGCGCGTACCAGCTACTGGCCCGTAAATGCAAATCACGGATCACCTCTGGGCCTGTCGTCCGGGCCAGCCGGCGCTGAAGCAAATCGGCGAACAGGCGGTGGTAACGGAACCATTCCTGCCGGTTATCCAGCGGAACGACAAAAAGGTTAGCGTGTTCCAGATAAGACAGGATTTCTTGCGAATTGCCGGCGCCAGGCTTTTCCGCCGGCGCCGCTTCACGAATAACCACATCGCATAGCGAGGCGCATAGCCGGTTAAGAACCGATGTTCGCAGCAAGAAATCCTGCACGGGCTGCGGCTGGCGCGAAAGCACTTCTTCAACAAGGTAGTCGCCGATGTATTGATCGCTGCCGTCGAAGGTTTCAATAAACGTCCGCCGTGCCAGGCCAGGCTTTTGATCCGGAATATCGCCTGCAGAGGTTTCCATTTCCAGGCCCCGCATAGCCAGGGCCGCCATTTGCAAGCCGGCAATCCAGCCCTCGGTGCGGCGGAGCAGCGTATCAACATCCTCT
>FWPV01016951.1_pt1 | contig 10171 bp, 8 predicted proteins | sample 2228371 | NCBI WGS metagenome assembly FWPV01 (sample SAMEA103939776, study PRJEB20133) | metagenome
CGCAAATCGCAAGTCTTCATGCTCCTCGACAACGCCTTCCTGCCCGACCCGCGGGTTGGGAACGAGGCGCGGAGCCTGGCCCGGGCCGGCTGCCAGGTGACCATCCTGGCCTGGGACCGCGAGCGCGAGCGGCCGGCCGTGGAGTGGTGGAATGGCGTCCGGCTGGAGCGCTTCGGTCCGCGGAGCCGCCACCACCTCGGCTCATACCAGAGCCTTCATCTGTTCGGTTTCTGGTGGCGAGTCTTCTGGCGGCTGCTAGGGGCGCGCGTGGACGCCATCCACTGCCACGACTTCGACACGCTGCCGGTGGGCTACGCGGCGGCGGCGCTCAAGGGCTGCCGCCTGGTCTACGACGCCCACGAGAGCTATGCCGACATGCTGGGGGCCAACGTTGCGCCCTGGATCAAGCGTCTCACCTCGCGCGCGGAGCGGCTGCTGATTGGCCGCGCCGACGCGGTGCTCACAGTGGGCGAGCTGTTGGCCGCCGACCTGCGCGCGCGCGGGGCGCGCCGAACCTGGGTGGTCGGCAACTGGAAGCCGCTCGACGACTTCGCCTTCGAGCCCAACGAGCTCGCCGGAGTGCGGCGGAAGCTGGCGCCCGATGGTTGCCTACTGGTGGTTTACATCGGCTGGCTGAACGCGGACCGCGGGGTGGCGCCGCTGCTGGAGGCGGTGGAGCGGACGGAGGGCGTGGCGCTGCTCATCGGGGGCGATGGGCCGCTGGCCCCGCAGGCGCGCGAGGCCGCCGCCCGCTGCCCCCGCATACGCTGCCTGGGCTTTGTTGACCCCGCGCTGGTTCCGCTGTATACTTCAATCGCCGATGTCGTCTACCACGGCATTGACCCCCGGAACCTCAACGCGCGGTTCAGCGCGCCGAATAAGCTTTTCGAGGCCCTCGCCGCGGGCAAGGCGGTGGTGTGCAACGACTGCGGCGAGCTTGGCCGCACCGTGCGCGAGGAGCGCTGCGGCGTGGTCGTCGCCGAGCTTGCCGCCGAGCCGCTTGCCGCGGCGTTCCGCGAGCTGCTCGACCCCATCCGCCTCGCTGCCTGCCAGGCCCACGCGCGCGCGGCCGGCCGCGAGCGATACAACTGGGCAAACGCCGAGACCGCGCTCCTCGACCTCTACGCCAGCTTAGGCGTTGTGGCTGAGGCATCACGAGTGGCAGGGGCCTGACCGCGAATTGGGGGAATCCGTGATTCGTAATCCGTTGTCCGTAACCAGAAAGAGCCGCCGGCTCTTCTGTTTCCAGTTACGGATTACGAAGTACGGATTTGCTGCAACTGTGCGCATAGAGAAGAAAGCCGTGGCTTGGAGTTAGCAATCAGCAATCAGCAATCGGCAATCAGCAATCTCAAACTCTCCGTTGTGATCCCCGTCTTCAACGAGCGAGCAACGGTCGAGGAAATCCTGCGCCGCGTGCAGGCCACGGGCCTCGCAAGTGAGATCATCGTCGTGGACGACGCTTCGACCGATGGCACCCGCGAGCTGCTCAAGGGGCTAGCGGAGAAGGGCGGCTTCCGCCTCATCTGCCACGAGGCCAACCGCGGCAAGGGGCGCGCCGTCCGCACAGGCATTGACGCCTCGGCCGGCGACGTGGTGCTCATCCAGGACGCCGACCTGGAGTACGACCCGAACGACTACCCCGCGCTCCTGAAGCCGATAGCGGACGGGGTGGCCGACGTGGTGGTCGGCTCGCGCTTCCTCGGCGGCCCGCACCGGGTGCTCTACTTCTGGCACTACAAGGGCAACCGCTTCCTCACCACACTGTCGAACATGCTCACGAACCTGAACCTCACGGACATGGAGTGCTGCTACAAGGTTTTCCGCGGGGACTTGCTGCGGCGGCTGGAGTTGCGCAGCGAGCGGTTCGGCATCGAGCCCGAGCTTGTGGCCCGCGCCGCACAGCTCCGCTGCCGCATCTACGAGGTGCCGGTGTCCTACTACGGCCGCGACTACGCGGCGGGCAAGAAGATCACCTGGCGCGACGGCCTCGCGGCCATTTGGCACATCGTCCGCTTCGCCCTCACCCGCCCGCGCCTGCGCGCCCCCGCCGCAGGGCCAGCCTCTGCCAGCAGCCCCGAGAGGAGCAGCGGCCCGTGAGCGCCGAACCACTCAGGCTCAACCTCGGATGCGGCTCCCACGCCGTCGCCGGCTGGGTGAACTGCGACAAGGCGTTCCGGTCTCCCCGGTTCCGCATCGGGCGCGCGCTGGGGCTGCCGCGCTACCGCAGGTTCCGCGGCCTGCACTGCGTGGGGATCGACGCCCGTCGGCCGCTCCCCTTCGCCGATGCCTCCGTCGCCGCCATCTACGAGCAGCACATGCTCTACGCCCTCGAACCCCACGAGGCCCGGCGGCTCTTCGGCGAGTGCCACCGGGTCCTCGCCCCAGGCGGCGTGCTGCGGGTCAACGAGGACGACCTGCGGGCGATAGCGGAACGCTACCTGGCGGGCGACCCGGCCCTCGTGGACTACGCCCGCGGGGCAAGCCACGCGAGGGCGGCCCTCGTGGCGACCCCCGCCGATGCATTCCTGGCCATTCTTGGCACGTGGCGGAGCCTGCGCTGGCTCTACGACGCCGAGTCGCTCTCCGCGCACCTCCGGGCCGCGGGCTTCCCCTTGGTCGAGCGTCGCGGCTTCCGCGACAGCCGTATCGCCGACATCGAGGCGCTGGAGAAGGACAACCGCGACAGCATCCTCGGCCAGGTGTGGCTGGAGGCACTGAAGCCGTGATCGTCATCCTCGGAGCCGGCCTCGCCGGCCTCAGCACGGCCTATCATCTGCGGCGGGCGGGTTGCCGCGACTTCGCCCTCCACGAGCGCGAGCATCGCCCAGGCGGACTCTGCCGCTCAGAGACGCGCGACGGCTTCACCTTCGACTCCACCGGCCACTTCCTCCACCTGCGCACCCCCGAGGCCAAGCGCCTCGCCTCCCGCCTCCTCGGCCGCCAGCTCGCCACCGTCGTCCGCTCATCCTGGGTCTTCTCCCAGGGCGTCTTTACCCGATACCCCTTCCAAACCAACACCTACGGCCTCCCAGTGGAAACCGTCAAGGAGGTCCTCATCGGCTACATCCAGGCCCGCTGCTGCGGCAATTGCAGACTTCAGATTGCAGATTGCAGATCGGGACCTGAAATCTGCAGTCTGAAATCTGAAATGCCTCACAACTTCGAGCGGTGGGTGTATGAGACCTTTGGCTCCGGCATCGCCAAGCACTTCATGATCCCCTACAACGAAAAGGTCTGGGCTATCCACCCGCGGTTCCTCACCACGGACTGGCTGGGGCGGTATGTGCCCCCCGCCCCAATCGAGAAGGTGATCGAGGGGGCGCTGAGCGACAGGGCCGCCGGCGAAGGCTACAACGCCACCTTCCGCTACCCCCGCAGCGGCGGCATCGAACGCCTCGTCCGAGCGCTCGCGGCGAGGCTCGGAAACCCGAAATCCCTGCACCTCGACTCTGAGGCTGTGTCCGTTGATGTTCGCCGCCGGCGCGTGGAGTTCGCCGACGGCTCCCGCGCCGACTACCAGGCCCTCGTGAGCACCCTCCCGCTGCCCGAGCTGGTGTCGCGCCTGCGCGGTGCGCCCGACGGCGTTCTCGCCGCCGCGGCGAAGCTGCGCTGGGCCTCCGTCTTCGCCCTCAACCTGGGCCTGCGCTGCGACCACACGGAGGGGCGCCAGTGGGTCTACGTGCCCGAGCGCCGCTTCCGCTTCTACCGCGTCGGCTGTTTCTCCAATATAGCAAGCCCCATGGCCACGCCAGGCCACGCCGCTGTTTGGGCCGAAGTCTCCTACCCCGGTGGCGCGGGCTTCCAGCCCGTGGCGGCCCGTCAGCAGATTCTCGATGGCCTGAAGGAGATGGGCTGGTTGCGCTCGGCCCGCGACATCGCCGTCGAGTGGCCCCTTGTCATCCCCCACGCCTACGTCACCTACGACGCGCCGCGCCGCCGGGCCGTCGCCACCATCCTCCATTACCTGGAGCGCCACGCCATCCACTCCATCGGCCGCTACGGCCGCTGGGAGTACTCCTCGATGGAGGACGCCCTTCTCCAAGGCCGCGCCACCGCGCACCAACTCCTCGGTTCCAGTTGAGGGGTAGCAGGCCGAGGAGAGAACGGACCGCGAGTCGCGCACAATCTACGCGAATGCAGAGAAGAGGGACCCCTGGCTTGAAATCGGCAATTGGCAATCGGCAATCGGCAATCCACCCTGCGGTCTCCATCCTCATCCCCATCTACAACGAGGAGGCGATCCTCGAGGAGTCGGTGCGGGACCTCGTCGCCGGCCTGGCCCCCTACGGTATCCCGTATGAGCTCGTGCTGTGCGAGAACGGCAGCAAGGACCGCACGGTGGAGGTCGGCGAGCGGTTGTGCGCCGAGCTGCCAATGCTCCGGCTCCTCCGGTGCCCCATCCCCAACTACGGCGCTGCGCTCGCCATGGGCATCCGCGAGGCCCGTGGCGACAACATCGTGTGCTTCGAGATCGACTTCTACGACATCGCATTCGTCGAGATCGCCAACGTGCTGCTGAAGAAGTACGATGCGGTGATCGGCTCGAAGCGCGCCCGCGGAGCCCGCGACCGCCGCCCCCTCATCCGCCGCCTCATCACCTGGGGCTTCAACACCTTCCTCCGCATCGTCTTCCGCTTCACCGGCACCGACACCCACGGCATCAAGGCGTTCCGAGCCGCGCCCGTGAAGCCCCTCGTGGACGCCTGCAAGACCGACAAGGACATCTTCACGACCGAGCTGGTGATCCGCATGGAGCGCGCCGACCTCCGCGTCTGCGAGATTCCCCTCGAAATCCAGGAGCGGCGCCCCTCGCCCGTCAACATCCTCCGCCGAGTCCCAAGCGTCATCCGAAACCTCTGGCGCCTTTGGCGCGCCACCCGCGACATCAAGCGTCCCACCCGCCCCCTTGAGCCAGTGTCGCCCCCAACCGAGAAGAAACAGGGCCCGCAGGCTTGAAATCAGCAATCGGCAATCAGCAATCAGCAATCCCTCCCAACGCTCTCACCGTGGACCTCGAGGACTGGTATCACTCGGTCCTCGAGGTCGAGCCGAGCGATTGGCCGAACCGCGAGGACCGCATCGTGCCGTCCACACAGCGGTTGCTGGCCTGCCTGGCCGAGCGCGGGGCCAGGGCCACCTTCTTCGTCCTCGGCCACGTCGCCGAGCGGCACCCCGAGCTCGCCCCCGCCATTGAGGCCGCGGGCCACGAGGTGGCCTGCCACGGCTACGCCCACCGCCTGGCCTACACCCTCTCGCCGGAGGAGTTCGGCGACGACCTCCGCCGCGCCCTTGACATCCTCCGCGCACAGGTCAGGGCGCCCGTCCGCGGTTACCGAGCCGCCTACTGGTCGCTCACTCGCGGCACCCCCTGGGCGCCCGACATCCTGGCCGACGCCGGCCTCGCCTACGACTCCAGCATCTATCCCACACGGACGAGTCTCTACGGAGTGCCCGACGCGCCGCGGACACCCTTCCGCCTCCGCACCGGCGACGGCCGCTCGCTCGTGGAGTTCCCCCCATCGGTGCTCCGCTTCCCCCTCCGCAACCTGCCGTTCGCTGGCGGCATTTACCTGCGCCTGCTGCCCTACTGGTTTGTGCGGTGGGCCATGCAGCGCTTCCGGCGGTCGGGCCGTCCCGCTCTCGTCTACATTCATCCGCCGGAGTTCGACCCCGGCAAGCCGCGGGTGCGGCTGTCCTTCGCCCGCCGCGTGCTGCACTACGCGCGGCTCGACGCCCTGCGCGTCAAGGTGCCGCGATTGCTCCGCGACTTCGCCTTCGCGTCCCTCGGCGACCTCTACGACCTCTACTCAGGCCGTCCCCTCCCCGAATGGTCCCTGAGTAAAGGAGGGGCTGCGTCTTGAGATCAGCAATCAGCAGTCAGCAATCAGCAATCGGGGCCTTGCCGCCCCGCCGCCGCGTGGTGCGCCAGGTCATCGTTGCCTTGGCCCTCGCCACTGCGGTGCGGCTGCCGCTGATGCAGTGGCCGATGGGCGCCTCGGCGGGCACGGTGGCCTACGTTGGCCAGCGCTGGCTCGCGGGCGCCGTGCCCTACCGCGATGCCTGGGACCACAGGCCCCCGGGGCTCTACCTGATGTCGGGCGTTGCCGTTCGCCTCGTCCCGCCGCTGGTGGCGAAGGCCGAGGAGTTCATCGCCCGCGCGTTCGTGGGCGCCGGCTCTCCGCGCATCACGGCGGGCGACGCGATGCCTGAGGCCTGCCGCCTGGCGATGCTGGCGGTTGACCTCGGCGCGCTGCTGCTCCTCTACGCCTTCGTGCGCCAGTGGTGCGCGCACGCCGAGGCGGTGGTTGCGGCGGGCATCTGCGGCTTCTTCGGTGGGGCGTTTCTGGTGCAGGGCGATTGCCTGGGCGCCGGGCCGCCAGTGTGCCTGCTTGTCTCCGCTGCGATGCTTGCCGCCCTGCGCTCGGAGGGCAGCAAGGCCCGCTGGCTGGCCGCGAGCGGCCTGGCCTGCGGCCTCGCGGCGTGCTTCGACCTCCTGGCGCTCCTCTACGCCCTCGCCATCGTCGTCTGGTCCGCCGTCACCACCCGTCCGCAGCCGAACGGCCAGGAGCTCGGGGCCGAAATCCGAAACCGCAGGTTGCACAGGTGGCTCATCAGGCCGGCGGTGGTCTTCGCCGCCGCCCTCTTGCCCTTTCTGGCCTTCGCGGCCTGGTTCTGGTCGCGCGGCGCCCTGGGCGAGTTCTGGCGCAGCGCCGTGGTCTACAACGTCCACTACCGCTGGTTCCCGATGGCGATGCGGACGCCCGCCTACCACTGGCAGGTGGTGCGGTCGCTGGCCCCTGAGCAGGGCGCGCTGTGGCTGTTCGCCGTCGGCTGGCTCCTCCATGCCTTCTCGATGGGGTTCAGCGCCCAGACCCGCCTCGTGGCGCTGTGGGCCATCGCCGCTGTCGGGGCAGCTCTGGTCACGCGCCAGCTCGAGACCGCGCAGTTCCTCCAGGTGGTGCCGCCGATGGCGGTTGGGGCGGCGCTGGCGGTGACGAACCCCTCGGAGCAGTTCCTGGCGCGTGACGCCCGGGGCCGGCTTGAGACCCGCAGCATCGTCCTGGCGCTTCTCGCCGTGGGCCTGGCGGCCGGCTTCCTTTACACCGAGGTGCGGGCCTACCGGACCTATGCCTCGCGCGACGAGGACCGCGCGGACCGTGCAGCCGCGTCGGTGGCCGACATGGTCCGCGACCGCACGGCGCCCGGCCAGCCCATCTATGTGTGGGGGATGGGGCCGCAGCTCTACGTCCTTGCCAACCGCCCCGCCGCCCACCGCATCTTCTACAACCGTCCCCTCAACGTCCCTTGGGTCGTCAAGGAGTTCTTCGGCACGGGGGTCTTCGACGACATCACGGCGGCCCTCGTGCGCAGCGAGCCGCCGTTCTTCGTCACCACCGAGGCCGCCCTCCCCGACGACTGGCTGCGCAAAGGCCCCCTGCGCCGCTGGTTCCAGCACATGCACCGGCGGGTCGGCGACCGTGACCGCTACGAGCTGTGGCGGCACACCGACACCGGCCCCTACGCGATCTACATCCGCACCGACCGCGCCCTGGCCCCCTGACCCCCGCCGCCCGAGGGGGCCGCAGGGGCGGGGCTTGTCCCCCACCTCGCTGGGGCGCCCACAAGGGGCGCCCCTATGCGCCCGAGCGGCGGCGGCGGTAGGTGTCGAAGGCGACTGCGATGACGATGAGGACCCCGATGACGACGAGCTGCCACTCGTAGTCTATGCCGGCCAGTATGCAACCGTTGCGTATGACGCCCATGATGAGGGCGCCGGTGAGGGTGCCGATGATGCTGCCCTGGCCGCCGCTGAGGCTGCCGCCGCCGATGACGACCGCGGCGATGACGTGGAGCTCGTAGCCGAGGCCCAGCTCGGCCCGCCCCCCGCTGGTGATGGAGGTCTCGATCATCCCGGCCAGCGCCGCTAGCGTGCCGAGGATGAGGTAGACGAAGAGGGTGTAGCGCCGCACGGCGATGCCGGAGTAGCGCGCGGCCTCCACGTTCGAGCCGATGGCGAAGGCGTAGCGCCCCAGCCGCGTGTGGTAGAGGACGTAGTGGCCTAGCGCCACCACCACGACGATGAGGATGATCGCCGTCATCCCGCTGCCCACCAGCTCGAAGCCAGGGGTCTGGATGATGACCGACGTGCCGCCCTTGGCCTCCGGCAGGTTCCGCGCGATCAGGTAGGCCCCGCCGCGCGCCACCCCCATCGCGGCCAGGGTGGCGATGAATGGCGGCAACTGCACGAGGGTGATGAGGGTGCCGTTGAGGAGGCCCCAGAGCGCGCCCGTGCCGATGGCGACCGCGAGGCCCCACCCGAGCGGCAGGCCGAGGTGCCGAAGGCTCCACGCCGCTATGACGCTGGCGAAGGCGAACACCGAGCCGACCGACAGGTCAATCCCACCTGAAATGATCACGAACGTCATTCCGACGCCCATGATGATGAACACGGAGGAGAAGCGCAGGACGTTGACCAGGTTGTCCACCTTTAGGAAGTCCCCCTCCGTGATCGCCGTGAAGACGAGCACGATGGCGATGAGGGCAACGAAGGGCAGGAACCTGCCGAGGAGGCGTCTCATGCGGTTCTCCGGTTGCGCCGCTATGCTCCGAGGGCCATGTAGCGGAGGACCTCTTCCTGGGTGGCCTTGCGCGGGTCGAGCCGCGCGGTGATCCGGCCGCGCCGCATGGTGAGCAGGGTGTCGCTCATGGCCAACAGCTCGGGGAGGTCCGAGGAGATCATCACGATGGCGGCGCCCTGGCGGGCCAGCTCGCACAGGAGCCTGTAGACCTCGACCTTCGCGCCGACGTCAATGCCGAGGGTCGGTTCGTCGAAGATGAGCACCTGCGATTGCGCGAAGAGCCACTTGGCGAGGACGACCTTCTGCTGGTTGCCGCCGCTGAGTCGGACGGCGAGCTGGCGGACGGATGGCGTGCGGATGTTGAGGCGCCGGACCATCTCCTCGGCCTCGCGGCGCTCGGCCCCCAGCGGCAGGTGGAAGCCGCGCAGCAGCCGCTTCAGCGCCGCCACCGTGGTGTTGTGGGCCACCGACAGGTTCAGAAAAAGGCCAGTGCGCTTGCGGTCCTCGGTCAGCAGGCACAGGCCGGCATTGATGGCGTCGCCGGGCGAGCGGAAGCGCCGCGGCGCGCCGTCCACGATGATGCTGCCCGCCTCTGCGGGCGCGACGCCGAAGAGGGCCTCGGCCAGCTCGGTGCGTCCCGCGCCCACGAGGCCGGCGATGCCCACTATCTCGCCAGCGTGAACCGCGAAGCTGATGTCGCGCACGCGGCCGCCGTGGGCGCTGAGGCCCTCGACCCGCAGGCGTTCGGGGCCGAGGGGCGCTGGCTCCTTGGGATACATGTCCTTCACCTCGCGGCCGACCATGTGGCGGATCATCGTCGCCAGGTCGGTCGCCGCCACTTCGCCCGTGTGCACCCGCGCCCCGTCGCGCATGATGGTCACGCGGTCGCCTATCTCGCGCAGCTCCTCAAGACGATGAGAGATGTAGATGACGGCGACCCCCTCGTCGCGGAGCCGGCGGATGATGCCGAAGAGCTGCGCCGTCTCCTCCAGCGACAGCGACGAGGTCGGCTCGTCCATGATGACGATCTTGCTCGACAGGACGAGGGCCTTGGTGATCTCTACGAGCTGCTGCTGCGCGCGGCTCAGGCGGCTCACGGTGGCCCCGGGGTCGAGCGGGAACCCGAAGCGGTCAATCACCTCGCGCGTCCGCGCCCGCAGCGTCGCCCAGTCCACCACCCCCAGCGCCTTCACCAGCAGCGGCTCGATGCCGAGGAAGACGTTCTCCGCCACGCTGAGGGCTGGGACGAGGTTGAGTTCCTGGAAGACCATCGAGATGCCGAGCTGTCGGGCGTGGTGGGGGCTTCGGATGGCGACGGGCTGGCCCTCTATGGCGACCTCGCCCGCATCGGGGCGGTAGATGCCCATGAGGACCTTCATGAGGGTGGACTTGCCGGCGCCGTTCTCGCCGACGAGGCAGTGGACTTCGCCCGCGCGGACCGCGAGGTCCACGCCATCGAGCGCGTGAACGCCGGGGAAGCTCTTGTGGATGCCGCGCATCTCCAGCAGCGGTGCGCGGCTATCTCCGATTTCCGATTTCCGATCGCCGATTTCAGACATTCTCCGCCTCAGTGTTCTTTGTGGGTGCCC
>FWPV01016952.1_pt1 | contig 10171 bp, 9 predicted proteins | sample 2228371 | NCBI WGS metagenome assembly FWPV01 (sample SAMEA103939776, study PRJEB20133) | metagenome
CCGCTCCGGATGAATCTGGGCCCCGGCATTCGCCGGGGAGGTCGGGGTAAAAGGACGTGAGGCGGACTACTTGAACTTCAGCCCCGGGTCAGGAACTGAAACAGGGATCGATCCCGAAACCTGACCTTCAGCCGTTCGCAAGGAAGAGAACGTCGTGGAGCTCAGACAAGGGTCGGGCCCCGCCCCTAAAACCACCGCCCCCTAAATCGGCCGGCCGGTCAGCTTCCACAGCAGGGGGCGGCACACGCTCATCAGCATGATAGCCGGGGCCAGAAGCACGGCGGCGGCGAACAGCTGCAGGCTGTCGGCGCGCTTGATGAAGTAGCGGGTCAGGCCCACGCCTTTGTGAAACTCGACCTTCACCGGGTGCTCCAGGCTGGTGTGGCCAAGGTGGATAACCTGGGCGTTGGGCTGGAACAGCACCTGCCCGCCGGCTCGGCGGGCCCGCCAGCACAGATCGATGTCCTCGACGTGCAGGAAATAGCCTTCATCGAAGCCGTTCAGGACCTCAAAATCAGCGCGGCGCATGGCGAAGCAGGCGCCGGAAATCGTCGGCATCGGCACGGGCGCGCCGGGCAGAGGCTCATTTTCGCGATGGATCTCGAACGCCGCCAGCTTGGGATAGCGGCGCGTCAGCTGACCAAAGCTCAGGACGGTGCTGATCGGCGTGACCTCGCCCCGTCGTCCGCCGCGCTGCTCGCTGCCGTCAGCGTTGAGCACGCGCGCGCCCACGATCGTGGGGACCGCCTGGCCCCTGAAGGCGGTGACCAGCGACGCTACGCAGCCGGGCTGCAGATTGGCGTCGGGATTGAGGAAGACGATGTACTCGCCGCCGGCCGTCACCGCGCCCAGATTGGCGCCGCGCGCGAAGCCGACATTGCCGTGCCCTTGCTTGAGCACAACGCGCGGCTCGGTCAGAGCCAGGGAGCGCAGCATGTCCTCGTCGCGCGAGGAGGAGCCGTTGTCGACGATGATGAACTCATCGACCAGCGGCTCGGCCAGCACATGGCGGATGCTCTCGACCAGCGCCTCTCCCGTCCGATAGACGACCATGACGACGGACACGTTCGGACGAGCCGGACGCGCACCAACGGCAAGGGTCGAGACGGACGGGAGGATGCTGTTCATCAGGCGGACGCAACCTCCTGGACGGCCAGAGCCCGCGCGAGGTCGGGCGGCGTGGCGTCGGACTTCAGCACCCGAAGCGCTTCTTCAAGCGACAGGACGCTCTGACCTTCGCCGCCGAGGCGACGAAGGGCCAAATGCCCCGTTTCAGCTTCTTTACGTCCCACCACCGCGATCACTGGCACCTTCGCGAGGCTGTGCTCGCGGATCTTATAGTTGATCTTCTCGTTTCGCAGATCCAGTTCCGCACGCATACCCAGTTTCGTCAATTTCTCGACGACCTCACGGGCATAGTCATCGGCGTCCGAGGTAATCGTAGCCACCACCACTTGAGTCGGCGCTAGCCACACGGGCAGCGCGCCCGCGAAGTTTTCCAGAAGAATGCCGATAAAACGCTCGAAGGACCCCAGAATCGCACGGTGAAGCATCACAGGACGCTTCTTCGAACCATCCTCGGAAACGTACTCAGCGTCCAATCGTTCCGGAAGCACGAAATCGAGTTGCAGCGTGCCGCACTGCCAGACGCGGCCGATGGCGTCTTTCAGCGAGAACTCGAGCTTGGGACCATAGAAGGCGCCTTCGCCCGGCTGCAGGGTCAGGGTTTCGCCTGCGGCCTCGGCGGCGGCGGCCAGAGCGGCCTCGGCCTTGTCCCAGGTCTCATCCGTGCCGGCGCGCAGCTCGGGGCGCGTCGAGAACTTGGTGTCCGCCAGCGTCATGCCAAGGTCGCTATAGACCGAGCGCAACAGTTCGATGAACCGGGCGCTTTCTTCGGTGACCTGCTCTTCGCGGCAGAAGATGTGGGCGTCGTCCTGGGTGAAGGCGCGCACGCGCATGATGCCGTGCATGGCGCCGGAGGGCTCATAGCGGTGGCAGGCGCCGAACTCGGCCATGCGCAGCGGCAGCTCGCGATAGGACTTCTGGCCGACATTGAAGATCTGGATGTGGCCGGGGCAGTTCATCGGCTTGACCGCCAGGACCTCGCCCTCGGCGCTCTCGCACATGAACATGGCGTGGCCGAACTTCTCGGCGTGGCCCGACCTTTCCCACAGGCTCCGATCCAGGATCTGGGGGGTCTTCACTTCCTTATAGCCGGCTGCGTCGAGGCGACGGCGCATGTAGTCCTCGAGCACACGATAAAGGGCCCAGCCCTTGGCGTGCCAGAACACCATGCCCTTGCCCTCTTCCTGGATGTGGAAGAGGTCCATGGTCTTGCCCAGCTTGCGGTGATCGCGCTTCTCAGCTTCCTCGATGCGCTTGAGGTGTGCTTCGAGATCGGCGTCCGAGGCCCAGGCCGTGCCGTAGATGCGCTGCAGTTGAGCGTTGTTCTGATCGCCGCGCCAGTAGGCGCCAGCCAGCTTGGTCAGCTTGAAGGCCTTGCCGACATGCTTGGTCGACGGCAGGTGGGGACCACGGCAGAGATCCTTCCAGTTCCCCTGGCGATAGACCGTGATCGTATCGGTGTCCGGCAGGTCACGGATGATCTGCGCCTTGTACTGCTCGCCGATGCTGTCGAAGTGCGCGATCGCCTCGTTGCGATCCCAGACCTCGCGCGTGATCTTCTCGTCGCGGTCGACGATCTCCTTCATGCGCTTTTCGATCTTTTCCAGATCGTCCAGGCTGAAGGGCTCGTCGCGCGCAAAGTCGTAGTAGAAGCCGTCCTCGACGTTCGGGCCGATGGTGACTTGGGTGCCGGGGAACAGCTCCTGCACGGCCTCGGCCAGGACGTGGGCGGTGTCGTGGCGGATCGTGTCCAGCGCCTCGGGCGCCTCGCGCGTCAGGATCTCGAACTTGCGCTCGCCGGTCAGCAGGTCGGGCGTCAGCGGGCGGTCCAGGTCGAGCACCTGGCCATCCAGCTTGATCAGCAGGGCCTTCTTCTCCAGCGACTTGGAGATGGCGGCGGCGACGTCGCGCCCCGTCGCGCCGTCAGGGTACTGACGCGACGAGCCGTCGGGGAAAACCAGATCGATCATTCTTCACATTTCCACTTGCGTGGCTGGTGTCGCGGCGGCGGCGGGTCGTAGCCCGATCCACCAAACGGATTGCAGCGGCAAATCCGTCGCAACCCCAGCCAGGAGCCCTTGAGCGGGCCATGATCCTTGAGAGCGGCGGCCGTGTACTCCGAACAGCTCGGCGTAAAGCGGCACTGACGCCCGATGAGAGGCGAGAGCGTCTACTTGTAGGCCCTAAGGCCCAAATCGACGGTGCGTTCGTAGAAGGTCATGCCGGCGCGCGAATTGTTGCGATGCGGTTACACACCCCGAAGGGGGTCGCGATCAAGACGCGCCGGCGGTGCTAGTTCGCGTTTCGCCGACGCCTGTGGCCTTCCGGACAGCCTCGACCGTCGCGTCGAACGCCAACAGCGTCGAGGCGTGACGAGCGGGATAGTCCTTGACCGGCTCCAGCACGGCGAGCTCCGCAAACCGGCCCGCGGGAGGCGAGCCGTTCGCCTTCAGCATAGCGGCAAGCGAGTCGCGCGCCAACTCGATGTCGGAAAGTTCCGCGCCGATCACATTCGCCCCCAAAATTGCAGCGGCGGCCTGTCCCAAGGCGCAGGCCGAAACGTCCTGGGCGTAGTCGATGACCTTGCCATCCTCGACCATGACATCGACCGTGATCCGACTGCCGCACAGCTTGGCGGTCTTCTCGGCGCTGGCGTCAGGCGCGGCCAGGCGCCCGGCGCGCGGCATGTTGGCCACGAGCCCAAGGATCCTGGCGCTATAGAGATCGTCGATCATTGTCGCCTAGATGGTGCTCGTAGACCGCTCGGACCAGATCGCCTCGGCGCGATCGCGTACCGCCTCGCCCATCTGGGTGAACGCCGCCTTCAACCGGCGGCGCTCATCACGGCCGACGAAACGCAGCAGGAGGCCCATGAACAGCTCACCGTTCGAGAAGGTCGCGTTGGCCGGGCCCATGCTCTCGATCTCCAGATAACGGATCGCGGTCACGAAACCGCCCAGCCGGCTAGAACGCCAGTGCAGCTGTTCGTAAGGCACCCAGTCTTGGACGATCGGCTGGATAACGGTGGGCGGCTGACCCGGCAGGTGCTGTTCCAGCACCAGGGTCGAGCCCACCTTCATCACGCCCTCAGCCCGCCGGTAGAGCGGATTCCAGTGCGCCCAGCCTTCGAAGTCCGAAACGACCTCCCAGACGACCTCGGCCGGCGCCTGGACCCCGATGCGATGCTCGACAGCGCGCTGCATGGTCAGTCCTTCATCCGCCAGGTGGCCCCGGCCGGGCCGTCCATGACCACCACGCCCAGGGCGTCCAGCTCACCGCGAATGGCGTCGGCGGCGGGCCAATCCTTTGCGGCGCGGGCGGCGACCCGCTGGGCCAGCAGGTCTTCGACCTTGGCCTTCAGCTCATCGGAAGCGTCGCCCTCAAACCAGGCGTCCGGATCGGCCTGCAGGAAGCCCAGGAGCGCCCCCGCCTCCAACAGGCGCGCCTTGTTGGCGGCGATGGCGACGGTGTCGCCAGCGGTCACGGCCTTCTCGATCAGGCTTGACACTTCGAAGAAACCAGAGGTCGCCAGCGGCGTGTTGAGGTCGTCCATCAGGGCCGAGACCACGTCGGCCGGGGCCTCCATGGCTTGGTCGGGCGCAACATCCTTGGCGCGGCGCAGGGCGCCGTACAGGCGGTCCAGCGACTTCTTGGACTGCTCCAGCAGCTCGGGCGTCCAATCCAGCGGCTGGCGATAGTGCGCCGACAGCAGCGCCCAGCGGATCACCTCGCCCGGAACCGTCTTCAGCAGTTCGTGCGGGATGATCACATTACCCAGGCTCTTGGACATCTTCTCCCCGCCCATGTCGAGGAAGCCGTTGTGCATCCAGTAGTTGGCCAGCACCGGCGTCTTGTGGGCGCAGCGGCTCTGGGCCACCTCGTTCTCGTGGTGCGGGAAGGTCAGGTCGATGCCGCCGGCGTGGATGTCGATGGTCTGGCCCAGCGCCTTGCCGATCATGGCCGAGCATTCGATGTGCCAGCCCGGACGGCCCGCGCCCCAGGGGCTTTGCCACTCGGGCTCGTTCTCCTTCGATGGCTTCCACAGCACGAAGTCGGCCGGATGGCGCTTGTAGGGCGCGACCTCGACACGGGCGCCGGCGATCATCTCGTCCAACGGACGGCCCGACAGCTGGCCGTAGTCGGCGAAGCTCTGGGTGTCGAACAGCACATGGCCCTTGGCGGCGTAGGCGCTGCCGTTATCAACCAGCTGGCCGATCATCTCCAGGATCGCGCCGATGTGCTCGGTGGCCTTGGGCTCAAGGTCCGGCCGCAAGGCGCCCAGCGCGTCGGCGTCCTCATGATAGGCCGCCAGATAGCGGTCGGTGATCACGCTGATCGGCACGCCCTCGTCGGCGGCCTTCTTGTTGATCTTGTCGTCCACGTCCGTGACGTTGCGCGCATAGACGACAGCGTCCTCGCCATAGAGGTGGCGCAGCACGCGATAGAGCACGTCGAACACCACCACCGGCCGGAAGTTGCCGATGTGGGCGTAGTTGTAGACCGTCGGACCGCAGACATACATCGTCACCCGCTTGGGATCGGCGGGAACGAAGTCGCGCTTTTCGCGCGTCAGGGTGTCGTGGATCTTCAGGGTCATGACTCTGGGTTCTGACGTAACGGAAGGGTGTTGCCCACCCCAGGAACGGCCCCATATAGCTTTCTGTTACGGCAAGGGCCACGGCGTCATGCGTCTAAGTTCCCGGCCCAGCCGTATGTGAAACGGGTGGCACGCGTCATTCCGAGGCGATCGGCGTCTCGGCGCAACTCAGCCCGTGGAAAGAACCCCTCCAAAATGGACGCACTGACCCGCGAGCGAACCCTGATCGGCTCTGACGACACGACCGGTCTTGATCTTGAACCCGTTCAGCGCCCTTCCAAGGACGAGGCCATGGCCGCCGTGCGGACGTTGCTGGCCTGGGCCGGCGACAATCCCGAGCGCGAAGGCCTGATCGACACGCCCAAGCGCGTGGTCGAGGCGTTCGACGAATGGTTCGCCGGCTATCACGGCGATCCGGCCAAGGAACTGTCGCGCACCTTCGAGGACGTGCAGGGCTATGACGACATGGTCATGCTTCGCGGCATCGACGTGCAAAGCCACTGCGAGCACCACATGGCGCCGTTCCTGGGCAAGGCCTGGGTCGCCTACATGCCGACCGGCAAGGTCGTGGGTCTGTCGAAGCTGGCGCGCCTTGTCGAGATCTTCGCCAAGCGTCTCCAGACCCAGGAGACCATGACCATGCAGATCGCCGACGCCATCGAGGACCACCTGTCCGCAGCCGGCGTGGCCGTTCTGATCGACGCTGAGCACCAGTGCATGAGCACCCGCGGCGTGCACCATCACGACGTCTCGACCATCACCACCCAGTTCCGCGGCGTGTTCAAGACCGACAAGGTCCTGCAGCAGCGCTTCATGGACCTGGTGCAGCGGAAGTAGGTGTGACGAGATCCTTCCCCACAGAGGGGGAGGATCTCGCCCCTTAAGCCGCCCGCCAGATTCCCTGACGAATCCGCGCCACACAAGCGTGCACCGGTGGGTGCACAAGCGTCACCAGCACGAAGCTGATCAGCATCAGCAGGTACCACGCCCGCATCTTCTCGAAGGGCACCATGCGCCAACCTTCGGCCTGGCTGGGATAGATCCATGCGCCGGCGAAGGTGCCGAGGTTCTCGGCGATCCAGATGAAGAATGACACCAGCACCGCGCCCATCAGCATGGGCATGCGGCGCGCGGTCTGGTCGGGCGTGAACACGAACCAGGTTCGCCCGAACAGCAGCACGGACAGCGCAAAGAGCCCCACGCGGATATCGATCATGTAGTGGTGGGTGAAGAAGTTGGCGTAGATCAGCACCGCTAGGATGTGCGTGGTCCAGAACGGCGGGTAGCGGATGAAGGTGATGTCGAACAATCGCCAGATGCGGGCGATGTAGCTGCCGACGCAGGCGTACATGAAGCCGGTGAACAGCGGCACGCCGCCGATCCGCAAGAAGCTCTCCTCGGGATAGATCCAAGAGCCTTGAGCGGTCTTGAAAAGCTCCATGATCGTGCCGACGACGTGGAACATGAAAATCACCAGGGCCTCGTCCCAGCGCTCCAGCTTCAGCGCCAACAAGGCGGCCTGGATGGCGATCGCGGCGACGACCAGGAAGTCATAGCGGGCGATCGGAGCCGCCTCAGGCCAGAACAGCTTGGTGCCGACCAGCAGCGCCAACATCAGCGCGCCAAACAGGCAGGCCCAGGCCTGCTTCAGACCGAACAGAAGAAACTCGTAGGCGTAGCCGTTCCAGCGCGATTGCTGCGCCCACGGCCGCGCCCGCTCGTCCAGCGCCGCCACGCCAGCCTTGATGCGGTCTTTCAGGTTCATCGCGTTCCCTGGGACGCGCGGACGCGCCCCTAGCCCCAGAAGCGGCGCGGAAACTAGCGCAGGCTCGCAGCCTGCGCCATATGTGGCCCATGAGCACCGACCTGTTTCCCCAAGCCCACACCAAGCACGACCTGGAGCGGGGCTCGGCCCTGGCGCCGCGTTTCAACGCCGATGGCCTGGTGGTGGCGGTGGCTCAGCACGCCGACACCGGCGAAATCCTGATGCTGGCCTGGATGAACGCCGAGGCCCTGAAGCTGACGGTCGAGACCAATATCGCCCACTACTACAGCCGCTCACGGGGTGAGCTTTGGAAGAAGGGCGACACCAGCGGCCAGCTGCAGGACGTCATCGAACTGCGGGTCGACTGCGATCAGGACGCGGTGCTGCTGAAGGTGCGCGCGCGCGGCGACGGCGGCGCATGCCATGTCGGCTTCAGGTCGTGCTTCTACCGGGTGCTCGAGAACGGCGCGCTGGTCGAGCGCGAGACGCCCACCCATGACCACCCCTGAGGCCCTGATCGCCTTCACCCTGGCGGCGGGCCTTCTAACCCTGACGCCTGGCCTCGACACCGCGCTGGTCATTCGCACGGCCGCCGCTGAAGGCCCGCGTCGCGCCGCCGGCGCGGCGATCGGCATCGGGATCGGCTGCTTCGTCTGGGGCGCGGCCGCCGCGTTCGGGGTCGGGGCCCTGCTGACCGCGTCCCAAACAGCCTACACGGTGCTGAAGTGGGCCGGCGCGCTCTACCTGGCCTGGACGGGGTTTCGCATGATCCTTCGGCCGCGCGACGCCTTCGAGCCCGACGAGACGAGGTCGGTCGACGCCGGGCCCATCGCGGCGCTGCGGCGCGGTTTTCTGACCAATCTGCTCAACCCCAAGGTCGGGATCTTCTACGTCTCGTTCCTGCCCCAGTTCATGCCGGCCGGCGTCGATCCCGCGCGCTTTGGCCTAGCGCTGACGACGATCCATGTCGTCGAAGGGCTCTTGTGGTTCGCGCTTCTGATCACGGCCACCGTGCCGATCGCGGGCCTGCTGAGACGACCGCCCGTGATCCGATGGCTAGATCGGATCACGGGCCTGGTGTTCGTCGCCTTTGGGCTGCGCCTGGCGCTCGAGCGTCGGTAGGCCTCAGGCCTCGCGCAACGGCCCGACGCCACCGTCGGCGGCGGGCGTGACCACGAAGCGCTTCAAGGCCGCCACCTTGTAGGTCGTCTCCATGATCGTCGAGACGGCCATCAGCTCACTGGTCGCCTTGCCATGCTCGAGGGTCAGCAACACGAAGCCCTTGGCGCTCGGGTGAGCGTATTTGACTTCCTTGTTCCGTTGCACGAAGGCCTCGCCGATCGGCACGCCCGGCAGGACGTCGCCATAGCCCGGCGAGGTCACCGAGGTCGTACCGAACTCGACAGCCACGCGACGTTGGCCCGCGTCATTCCAAAGCTCGTTGGCCCAGAACATGTGGCTGTCACCCGCCAGCACGATCGGACGGGCCTTGGCCGCTGTGAAGATGTCGTAAACCCGTTGCCGGTCGGCCGGATAGCCGTCCCAGGCGTCGAGATTGGAAGGCACGTCGAAGGCCGACATCGCCACCGACTGTTCCACTCGCTTGCGGGCGTATTCCGGCAGCTTGGCCTGCAGGGCGCCATAGGCGGCCTCGCCCATGGTGGCCTTCAGGTTGGGGGAAGCGACGCGCGCCATCACCACCTGATTGCCAAGAACCTGCCAGGCGGTCTTGGCCTGAACCGAGGCCCCGACTTGGCTGGCCAGCCATTGTTCCTGGCCCTCGCCCAGCATCCGGCGGGACGGATCCTTCCACTTGGCCGCGAAGGCCGCGACGTCGGGCTTGCCATCGACGATCGGCATGTCGCGGTCATAGCTCAACTCGGGTGTCCGCGCCGTCAGCCGCGTCTCGACCATCAGCAGCGAGGCGACATCGCCAAACTGGAATGACCGCCACGCGGCTTCCGGCAAGGCCGCTTCCCGGATGGGCATCCACTCGTAATAGGCCTTCAGGGCGGCGGCCTTGCGGGCGGTCCAATCGCCTTCGCCCTTGTCGGGATTGTGGTTCTCAGCGCCGCCAACCCAGCTGTCGTTGGCGGTTTCGTGGTCGTCCCACACCACGATCCAGGGCGCGCGCGCGTGAGCGGCTTGCAGGGCCGGATCGGTCTTGTACTGCGCGTGGCGGCGACGATAGTCGTCCAGGGTGGCGATCTCGTACGGCGGCTGAGGCGCGCGCGACTTGGCCACCGGCGAGTTCATCCCGTAGTCCTGCGGCGCTCCGCCGTACTCGTAGATGTAGTCGCCCAGATGGACCACGGCGTCGACGCGCGGCAGCTTGGCGATGGCGTCGTAGGCGTTGAAATAGCCATTCGGGTAAAGGCTGCAGGAGACGACGGCCAGCACCGCGTCTTTCGCCGCGCCCTTCACGAGAGTCTTGGTGCGCCCCACCGGCGAGGTCACGCCATTGGCCTTAAAGCGATACCAGTATTCCGTCCCCGGCTTCAGGCCTTGGCCGTCGAGATCGTGCTTGACCGTCCAGTCTCGGCTGGCGCGGGCGCGCAGGCCGCGGCTGGCCGTGACCAGGGTCTTGAAGTCAGGGTCGGCGGCGACCTCCAGGTCGACTTCGATGTCGCCCGTCGTCGTCTCTTTGGGCGTCACGCGGGTCCAGAGGATCACATAGGTGAGAC
>FWPV01016953.1_pt1 | contig 10171 bp, 9 predicted proteins | sample 2228371 | NCBI WGS metagenome assembly FWPV01 (sample SAMEA103939776, study PRJEB20133) | metagenome
CTTTGCCGCGCAATCGCTCATACTGCCTTTCCACAACCTCAGCCCCTGCCAGCCGCGCCAAGCGCGCCGTGTCGTCATTGCAGTTGTCGGCCACCACCAACAAGGTGTCCTGAGCACGCAACTGTGCCCGCAACGCGCGCACACTTTCGGCAATCACCAGTGCCTCATTGTGTGCTGGCATCACCACAGCCAACCGAGCCACCTCAGCCCGCACATCCACTTTCGCCTTGCGCCACACCACCGTGCACGCCAAGACTTGCACGCACAACAAGCCGACCCACGTCAGCAAAATTGCCCCCAAGCCAGCCAAGGGCAGCCACCACCCAACGTAAGTCATGCCAGCCCCCGAAACAAAGACACAAGCTTGCGCGTTTCGGTATCCACGTCGTGTCGCGTCAAGACCCGCTCGCGCCCAGCGCGCCCCATCTCGGAGAGCCGGCTCGCGGGCGTGCGCAACACCTCCAACATGGCGTCCACCAACGCATCCACTTCCCCGGCAGGCACAAGCCAACCGTGTTCGCGATGTGCCACCAGCTCGGGAATGCCCGCGATGGTGCTGGTCAGCACCGGGCGTGCCAGCACCATCGCCTCCATGAGCACGACCGGCAAGCCTTCCGCAAAACTGGGCAACACCATGGCTCGCGCCGACAACAGTTCCTGCCTGACCTGTGCGCTGCTGATCCAGCCGGTGATGCGAACGGCCCGATGCAGCCCATGCTGCTCAATGAAACGCTCTACCTCTGGCCGCATCTCGCCATCGCCCGCCAACACCAGCTCGCACGCTACGCCATGTGCGAGCACATCGCGCAAGGCTTGCAGCAGCAACAATTGCCCCTTCTGTTCACACAGCCGGCCCACACACACCAAGCGTGGCACATCTGGCACAGGTGTCACACCCTGATCGTGGAACGAAGACTCGATGCCGCAATGCACCACCTTGACCTTGGGCCAGTGGGAACTGCTGATCCAGCGAAACAATTGACTTCGACCAAAAGAACTGATCGCCACGACAAACCGGCTGGTTTCAATCTTCTTTGAGAGGTGCAAACCCAGTGGCTTGTCAAATTCTTCTGGGCCATGCACCGTGAACGAATAGCTGGGCCCCCCCAATAACCGGGCCAGCATCACCACCTCGGCCGAATTGGTGCCAAAGTGCGCGTGCAGATGGTCAACGCCTTTGCCTCGCAAAAGCGCCAGCACTTTGCAAGCCTCCGCCAAGTAAATCCAGTGATAGGGCAAAAGCCGATCCGACATGCGAGCCATGCGCGTGGCAGCCCACCACGCACTGAAAAAACGCACGGGTTGGCGCAGCATCTGCCCCAAGACCGCAGCCAACAAACCACGCAAACCGCCTTTCAACACATAGTGCGTCCGCCGCTGTTCAGACTGGTCCTCGGCATCCACCAACGGGTCACTCCAGCCACGCAACGCCATGCGTGTGACCTCGACCCCCTGACGTTCCAGCGCCAGGATTTCACGCCGGATGAAACTGTGGCTGACCTTGGGGTATTGGTTAATGAAATAAGCAACGCGCATTAAAAGCCAAAAACTGATCAAATATAAAATCGTTAACCAATATAGCTTCAAAAGCATGCGCCGTAATTTTGCACACATCACCCATATAGGTCAAAATATAAATTTAAAAACAACTCAAATTTCAAGGCCATCTATCTGGCAACAATGTTTTTAATCTTGCGCAACAGAGCTATGATTTTTCTTAGCAACAGAATTCGATCAAACCATCTCTGCTCATGCACATCCGTAGCCGAACTTCGCTGAAAAGCCCACTCCGGGTCAGCAATTACTGAAATCAACTCTGGATGCTCCTTTCGAAACCAAGAGTAAGCACCATCCACATGCATGGGCCCTCCCTCGGGTGAACCCGCCGGGCGTTTCAGCATCGCCTCAAAGTAAGCAACCAACTGCGGTACGACCCTTTCACTTACCGCAATACAATGTGACCCCATCAGTCCAGCGGATGCATTGACCAACTGCAAATCATGGCCAAGTGGTTGAGCTTCGAACGTGTTCAACGCGCCGCCATAAAACAACGCCCAATCAATCTGTTGAAGTGCAGCCACGAGTTGAGGCGTTTGCTTTTTGGCATGTTTGCTGAAATCACAGTCGTCTTCCAAAATCAAAATGTTGTTTAAGCCGTGGCTCTGCGCCATACGCAGCACGCCAAGATGGCTCATAAAACACCCGTGGGCACCGATAGACGGAAAGGAGCCAGCGGTATTGGGCCGCACGGCAGGAAACAACACAACACGCTCATCGAGAAGGGATAACCCCAGCCGGCGCAACTGATGATCGATTTCTTTTCGTCGATCAGCCCGCGATGGCAAATTGATCACAAAAATCTTGTCAAAATAATCAAGCCTCACGCATTACCTCATTTGTATTCAATTAAACCGCTGCGGGTGCGACGTATCCGACTCGATGCCCACTGCATGACGCCAAAAAACTCGGGAAATTTGCCCAGAACAAGAAAAAAAGCCGAAGGCCATCCACCGGGCACTTTCCTCATGCGTATCATTTGAAGGGGATAGGCCAACAACAAAACCAACCCCAAGAGTTGCCCGCTTGACAAGGCCAACAAGACAGCCATTGGAAGCACGCCGCCCCAACCAACAGCACGTGCGGCCTCTCTGACCCAATGGCGCTCTGGTGGCGCACCGTGCAGCCATGCGCCGTCAGCAAACGCGTGCCCGGCCCGCTTGCTGCGCGACCACCACTGGGCAAAGCGAAACATGGCCGCATCGTGCAAGGTCATTTCGGCGTCCAGCCTGTGAATTCGCCAACCCGCCTGGCGTAAACGCACACACAGCTCGGGCTCCTCACCAGCGATCAGGTCATCGCGGTACCCGCCTGCTTGTTGCAGCGCATTGACCCGCATCAACGCATCACCGCCACAGCTTTGGGCATCGCCCACAGGCGTGTCCCATTCGATATCACACAAGCGGTTGTAGATAGACCGTTCTGGAAACCTCTCACGCCGGCGACCGCAGACCACAGCATGCGATGGGTGCTGCCGCAGAAATCGTTGGGCCTTCAACAACCAGCCGTCAGCCACCACACAATCGCCATCCACAAACTGCACAAACTCCACGTTCGGCGAGAGGTTCAACAAGGCCCGCCAACCCGCATTGCGTGCTCGGGCAGCGGTGAAAGGCACGGACATGTCCAATGAGATGACATGCACGCCCATGGCCTGCGCCATCTGCACCGAGCCGTCGGTGGAACCCGAGTCCACATAAACGATGTGCGACAAGCGCCCCACCACCGAAGACAAACAAGCCCGCAATCTTTCGCCTTCGTTGCGCCCGATGGCCACCAAACCCACGCGGTCAAGTTCGGCCTCACTCATCGCCTGACCTCACTTGCACCACTGCCGGTACGCCAATTGCCACGCCGTGCCGGGGAACGTCCGTCAGAACCACCGCATTGGCGCCAATGCGTGCGTGCTCACCCACGGCAATGCCCCCCAACAACTTGGCACCGGCGCCCACATCCACGTGCCCAGCCAGCATAGGTGCCCCACAATCGCCGCGCGTCCCCAAGGTCACCTGCTGAAAAATAAGGCAATTCGGGCCAATTTGAGCTGCGGGGTGAATCACCACGCCATTCGGATGAGGCAGCAACAGCCCGCCATCGATTTGGCAATTCAGCGGAATGTCGGCTCCACTGACGGCCGACCAGAAACGATGGCGCAATACAGCCAATCGCTTTTGAGCCAATGCCAGCCAGCCCGATCGACTCCGATACCGCTGGTAGTCGCGGATGGTGCGTAGCAAACTTTTGCCAGGATTCCATTCACCACGGCGTTTGTGCTCGCGAGTCCAGTCGGCGACCGCGCTGCTGACTTCTGCTTTCATGATTTAGCCTTCCTTGGCTTCACCACTGCGGGCACACCAAAGGCCACATGGTCGTCGGGCACATCACACAGCACCACGGCATTGGCTCCTATCGCCACATTGTTGCCTATGCGAATATTGCCCAAGAGTTTTGCACCTGCGCCAATATCGACGTTATTGCCGACTTGGGGCGCGCAGGGTTCGTCCACACGACGTAGGCCCACCACCACACCGTTGCGAATGCGGCAGTCATCACCAAAGCTGGCATATCCACTGACAACAATGCCACCAAAGTGATCAATCACAAAATGTTTGCCCAACTTAACCTCACAAGGCAACTCAATACCCGTGATGATTTGCACACACTTGTAAAGCACCTTGTAAACGAGTGACAATATTTTGCGCAGAAAGGCGGGACGTACCCCATAGCGCCAGCGGCCAAATCGGTAAACAAGCAATGCCCAAAATCCTTGAGCACCCCAATGCCCACCGTGGGCAGCCAGATCAGAACGGATGTGATCAAACATGGTCAACGTGTAGGTTGCGTGGCCCACCGTGTTTGAACGCACAGCCGCATAGTCAATACAAAGTGCTCGACGCGTTGGCGAACCACCGCCCAGTCACGGCGCTTAAGAACATCCTTGAACATCAGGTAAATCCCAGCCATGGCTGTCAAACAAACATGGTGGAACAAGCTTGACCACCCCCCATGCTTCCGGAAATAGAGCAGTTCGCTCTCTACTTGCAAGGCTGACAGTTGGCGGCCACTGTCCGAGAGCTTTCCCACCGACTTGGCACTTTCGCCCCCCACGTGCACCACCGTGGTGTCAGGGAAATAAACCACTTGCCATCCAGCCGCTTTGACACGACGGCAATGATCCACCTCTTCGTAATATAGGAAAAATCTCGGGTCGAACAAACCCACTTGGTCCAACACCGCTCGGCGCACCAAGTAATAACAACCGGGCACCCAATCGCATTCACGAACCGAGGCGTGGTCCCATGCCATGTCGTCCACCATCCTCGTACCAGGGAAAAATCGACCCAACCCTGTCCGAGAAAGAAACACATTCCACGGTGTTGGAAAGTATCGGCAACTCGGTTGCAAATCGCCCTCTCTGCCCACGAGCTTCACGCCCAGCACACCACAAGCCGGGTTTGCTTGCATGTATGCCAAAGTGCGCTGCAAGGTATCTGGCGCAACAAACGCATCGGTGTTCAACAAAAGCACGTACTCACCGGTAGCATGTGGCAACAGCTGGTTGTTGGCCCGACCAAAACCCACATTCTCGCCATTGACCACCAGACCAGCATAAGGAAACTGTGCACGCAAAACAGCCACCGAGTTGTCTTGCGATGCGTTGTCCACGACCCAGTAGCGCACATCAAGATCGCGCGCGGCCAGGCGACATGCACCAAACATCGCAGGCAGCAGGCTGGCGGTATTGAAGTTAACGATCAAAATATCAAGCATGCGTCGGGTCAGCCCTGTTTATCCGAGTCGTTGGTACTGTAAAAGTGAGCGACCCGCATGCGGACCAAATTTGCCTCCATTCGTGCATCAAAAGCGCCCTGCCTTTGACGAATCAGGTCAATCCATGGATAGGCATCACTGCGCTTCTCCACTCTATGCAGCAGTTCTTCTGTTGTGCAAATAACCCGAGCCGGGTTACCGCCCACCACCACGCCAGGTGGTACATCCTTGGTTACAACAGCGCCTGCCGCCACAAATGAGTCAGGACCAATGACAACGCGAGGCATAACAATTGCACCGTGACCAACAAAACTATTATCACGTATATCAATAAATCCAACAGAATCAAGATTCTTTTTGTACCGATTATTTAGAATACGAATCGAAGCATCGTGCCCAAGCAAAGTACAAGAGGAAATTGCAACGTTGCTACCAATCCGAACATACGCCGGATCAGTAATATTGCAACCAATATTAATAGATACATCCTCTCCGACTGAGTGGAATCCACCCCAACGCGTCAAATACATCCCCCACTCTAAACTAGCAGGACGACAAATGCGGCGATACAACCCACGCAACTTCCCGGTTCGCCACGCGTAGTATCGAACGACACTTTGTAAAGCCTGATAAATCATTGCAAAGTCGAGCCTTCCCAAATTTTTTCTATATGACTTGCATTACCCGAAGCCCGAAATAATGATGCCTCGAAAAGACGGCATGACTCATCCCAACTGAGGTCAGCGACTGACGCGTGGGCGTTTGCAGACATCTCCATCCAAGCCTCCTCAGATTGATCCAACACATTGGAAACAGCAAGAAAGGCCGTATCGACATCATCAACGTCAACCAAATATCCGTTCAGTCCGTCGCGCACACCTTCGATTGGCCAGCCCGTACGGGTCGAAACAAGTGGGGTTCGGCAGGCCATGGACTCCAATGCGATGAGATTGAAACCTTCACTGCGGCTGGTGCTCAACCAAACATCACAGCTGGCATAGAGTCCCCGCAAGGATTCTTGGCTTGGTGCAACATGCAATTCAAGAAAAGGCGGCAAAGCAAAGGCGCCTGATGGCGGCTTACTTCCGAACGCCACCACCTTCAAATCAGGATATTTTTTACCCAGCTTTGCAACAACAGATAGCGCGACATCCACACCTTTAAAAGGCGCCTCATGATACAAAATGCCAACAGTCGGCCGAACCTGCCTAGATCGAGTAGGCGCAAAAAATAGGTTGTGATCCACACCGTTACTCACCAAATCAACATTGGTATCGTGGTAACAATTATTCATCAATTCTTTCAACCACTTTGCGACCACAATCTTATGTAACGGAAACCTGTAAGTAGCCTCGCACCTTTCACGAGGAAGGTTCCCAAAAACCTCATGGTGTTGAATAAAATATGCTTTTGCACCAAGGTGGTTTGGCAATGCCATCAACCATTCGGCGGTCTCCCACCATGTTGCCACAATCACATCGGATATCTTGATATCGCCGGCCTTCGGCGGCCTATGTGTGTCTAGCACGACGTGATTCAGACCTCTGCCATCAAGGTGGCTTGCCACAAAACGCTGATATTTTTGCTTCCCCCCACCTGTTAACCATTTTTTTACAGCGCGCGTGAGAGGGATGCGTTGCGGCGGTGGTGAAATGACGGTCACGTCGTGTCCACGATTTTTCAACCAATCAGCATATATTGCCACTACGCGGATTCCACCCGAGAAACCAACAGTTGGCAAAAGAAAGGTTATCTTCATCAGATCGCAAACAACTTACGAAACATTGTCAACTTATAAGACCATCTACGCTTGGGGCTCTCGGCCACTGTTCCAACGTAGTCGTCCGGCAATCATTTCGTAAATTGCGTCACAGTTCTCCAGAGTTGTGAGGCGATGAGCGATCATCAGAACGACAACATTCGGATTTAATTGGTAGATGGCATCCATCACACGCTCTTCAGTGGCCCCATCTAATGCACTGGTGGCTTCATCAAGAACCAGCACATCGGCTTGTTTGTAGAGGGCGCGGGCCAAGCCAATTCGTTGCCGCTGGCCACCTGAGAGCTGGACACCCCGCTCACCCACCCGGGTAGCCAAGCCCTTTGGGAGTCGATCGACAAACTCAGTCATCTGCGCCGCAGCCATCACGCGATGGAGTCGGCTCTCGTCAATGTGTTGCGTGGGCACACCCAACGCCACGTTTTCTGCAATGCTGGCATCGGTCAAAAATATGCTTTGTGGCACATGGGCGATTCGGTTTTGCCATTGACGCAAATTGGTTGTAGCCAACGCTTCACCTTCAATCCGAATCTGGCCCGTCGTGGGTGGAAGCAAGCCCAAGATCACATCAATCAACGTACTCTTGCCGCTTCCGGTAACACCAGTAAAGCCAATTCGCTCACCGCGACGAACCGTCAGTTGAATCCCATTCAGCACACGGTCCGACGAGGGTGAATACGAGAAACAGACGTCGCGCAACTCAATCAACGGATGTTGAGTGCTCGGGGACAACGAGCCATCAGTGTCCACAAGCATTTGGGTGGCGTTGTCAGTGTCTGACAGGTCCAGCAAATCGAGCACTTCTTCGGCCGCAGCCCTGTTGCCTCGAAACGCAGACACACCTGCGTACATGTTTTGCATGTGCGGCAGCATGCGTTGCGCCCCCAAGGCCAACGCACCCAAGAGCGGGAGCGCTGACGTGGCGCCCCCAGGCTGCTGTGTGAGGTAGAGCGCCAGCAGCACCATCATGACCATGCCCACACTCTCGACCACGTACTTGGGTGCAATACTCAACACTTGGTTGGAAGCCTGCGCGGTGCGCTGCGCGCGGTCAGCCTGGGCGAACTTGGCCACGTAAACCGCTTGGTTGCCATCGATGATCACATCGCGAATGGCACCTAGGCCTTCTTGCAAGGCTTGCACCTTTTTGGTGGCGTTGAGTGCGCTGATCTGGCTGTTGTGTTTCAGGCGGCGTTTGGCCCACACGCTGATGCTGGCATAAAGCGCGCCAAACAAGCCCCCCGCGCCCAAAGCCACCAGCGGATTGATCCAAAGCATGGCAGACAGCAAGGCCGTCACCATGAGCGCCGCAATCAGCATGTTCATCAGGGGAACCATGACCCCAACCACCAAGACCGTGACTTTTTCCACCGCTGCAATGGTTTGGCTGCTGTTGCGCTCCACGTGATAGAGGTAGGGCTGCTTCAATGTCAATGCATAGACGGCCTTGCCAAAATCAGCACCCACCGCATACACAAAACGAAAACTGGCCCACGACAAAAGCAGGCGCAAGGCCGCCGCCGACAGCGCAAACGAGCCAAACACCACAGACGCTGCCACAGGCAGCGATACCCCCAGCAGTTGAGAGGCCCAGGCCAATGCCGACGACGCCAACGAGTGGTCAGCAATGACACCCGGATTGACCAACAGGCCTATGAAGGGAACGATCGCCCCCAGCGTGAACACCTCGGCCAGGGCGCCAAGCAGCATCAACAACCACACGGCGACCAGTTGCCAACGGCGGCGTGGCTCCAGATGCCGAAAAATGCGACGGAGAAGGGGCAACATCGCGCGCTCAGCCTCTGTTGCTCAGGTGCTTGGCCAACCGCAAAGCCAACTGGAGCAAGGGCATGGTGGGGTTGCCGCCACCCCCGGTCGCAAACACACTGCTGCCGGCCACATACAGGTTGTTGGCACCAAACACCCGCGCATCGGGGTTGACCACGCCGTCACGCTGGTGTGCGGCCATGCGGGTGCCGCCCATGTGGTGCGCATGAGGCGCCACCGGGATGGCCGCAGCAGGGTTGAGCAGGTAGTCGTGCAGTTTGACAAAACCCAGGCCAGACTCGGCAAAGTCTTTGGCCACTTGCAGGGCCACCTCTCGCACCGTCCGCCGATCATGGGCGCTCAGCGTCCAGTGCACTTTCGCTTTTTGCAGGCCCAGGGCATCACGTTCGTTGCTGAGCGAGATATGGCTCCCATCCAGCACGGGCATTTGCTCCAACAGGGTGCTGATCACGCCAGAGCCGGGGCAGTCGAAGCGCGTGATGAATTGCACTTTGTCTGCCAGACCCAGATCGCATACGAGGTTCTTGAAGAAGCTCTTGATCTCGGCCGTCCGACCATAGGACTTGATGTCGCTCAACACATTGAACGAGACGTTCCCTTTGCCGACCGATTGCTGCTTGGAATAAACCTCTCCCGCGAAATATTGCCGCCCCTGCGGCGCATCGGCCTCGGCGGAAACAAAGGTCCCAAACTCGACGTTCAGGTGCTCCATGAAACCCTTGCCCAAGGTGGGCCCACCCACACCGGCGGCCATCAAAGCCTGGCTGTTGAGCAAGAGGCGCACGTTTTCAATCGCCCCCATGGCCAGCACGTAGTTTTTTGCGACTGCGACTGCCCCCTGACGTTGGTGGTTCACGACGCGAAAACCCGCCACCGACTGTGTTCCCGCTGCAAACAGCACCTCAACCAGGTTGCAGTTCAGTACCAGGTCAATGTGTTTTGACGCTTTCAACTCGTCCAGGTACTTGGCAGCAAACCGCGTGGGGGGGCTCAGCGCAAAGGGGTCGGCTTCAAAGCGGCCGCCCACCAAAGGGGCATTAAGGGGCTGAAAGCCTGCTGCGGGCAAATCCAGCAAGCGCATCGCGGCGGGGCGGTACTGGTCAAATTCCTCGAACGTGATGGGCCAGCCAGGCAAGCCACCTAGTGGCGGGCGTGAAAAATCATCGGCCTCAAACGGCCTGCAACGCCCGGACCAATGGTTGGATGTGCCGCCGAAGTAGCGCAGGCGGGTGGAGGCGGCAAACAAATCCATGCCGGTGGACTCGCCCTGGTACA
>FWPV01015195.1_pt1 | contig 10170 bp, 11 predicted proteins | sample 2228371 | NCBI WGS metagenome assembly FWPV01 (sample SAMEA103939776, study PRJEB20133) | metagenome
GGCAGGCGACAGAAAAGGGGCACGATCATGAAAGAACTCATGCACGACGATCCGCGGTTCATGGCCGCGGCCGAACGGCAGATGCGAGCGTGGTCCCTCGCTCAGGAAATCACGGGCAGCGCGAGTTGCATCCGGCGTGCGGACCAGCCGCATGGCCAGTTTGGGGATTTTATCACGTTATCGCGGGAGGCCGGGGCGGGCGGCGGCGAGATTGGCGAGGCCGTGGGGCGTCGCCTCGGTTGGGAAGTGCTCGACAAGGGCCTGCTGGATCGGGTGGCCCAGAGCGCGCGATTGCCCCGCGCGATGCTCGACCCCGTGGATGAAACGCAGTCGAACTGGGCCTACGACGTTTTCGGATCGTGGCTGGATCGGCGGATCGTCCCCCACGAAAAATACATGCTCCACGTCGCCCGCGCCGTTCTGGCCGCCGCGCGACGCGGCCAGGTCGTTCTGGTGGGCCGGGGTTGCCAGTTTCTCTTGCCACCAGGACGCGGTCTTACGGTCCGAATCATTGCCTCGGAGAAATACCGGGTGCATCGCGTGATGGAAAAGTTCAACTTGAGCGATTCCCAGGCCCGGCAATTCATCGCCTCCGTGGATCGCGGGCGCAAGGAGTTCGTCGCCCGATTCTTTCGCCGCGATGTGACCGATCCCCATCTTTACGATCTTGTGGTCAACGTGGAATTCCTGGGTCCGGACGCGGCCACCGAGCTGATCGTCGCCGCGTGGAGGCAATTCGAGGCCCGTCGCGGCGGCGAACCCAAAGCGCGGCCGTCTCCCGAGACGGTCAAGCCAAGGTGACCGCCGAAGCCGTCTCCACGCGGTTTTCCAGCCCACGGACCTGGATTCTATCATTACCCCTTCGCGCGAGGCGCAACGCACTGCCCTCACCGACCGCATTTCGCGAGGTTTGGATTGGCACTCGACTTTCAACAAATCGATTGGGATGAGTCGCTCAAACGCGAGGTGATCGCGCTGTTGCGCCTGGCCATCCGGGAAGACCTGGGGCGGTGGGGCGATCAGACGAGCAAGGCCCTCATCCCCGCCAGGGCACAAGGCGCGGCCGAGGTCGTTACCCGCCAGGCGGGAATCGTGGCCGGGCTGCCCGCAGCCGAAACCGCCGTCCATCTTGTGGACCAATCCTTGGCGTGGACGGCTTGCGTCGCCGACGGCAGCGCGATCGAGGCAGGCCAGTGCGTGGCGCGGGTCGAGGGACCGGTTCGGGGCATTTTGGCGGTGGAGCGGGTATTCCTGAACTTGCTGACGCGGTTGTCCGGCATCGCCACGCTCGCCAGGCGATACGTGGACGCCGTGGCGGGCACGCGGGCGAGAATCTACGACACCCGAAAGACGACGCCAGGGTGGCGGAGGCTCGAGAAATACGCGGTGCGCATGGGAGGCGCGCGCAATCACCGCACCGGCCTGTACGACGCCATCCTCATCAAGGACAACCACCTTGCCTTCGGGCGTCAGGGCGGGTCCAAGGGCTTCTCCCCCGCCGAGGCCGTCCGACTAGCCCGCCGCTGGATCCAACGCCGCTTCCCTCCCGAAATCGCCGCCCGCATGATTGTCGAAATCGAAGTGGACACCCTCGCCCAGCTCGACGAGGTCCTGGCCGCCGGGCCCAATCTGGTCTTGCTCGACAACATGACGCCGGAGCAGCTTCGCGAGGCGGTCAGGCGGCGAGATGCCGCGGCCCCAGCGGTTGAACTGGAGGCCTCTGGCGGCGTCCGTCTCGAAAATGTCGGCCCTATCGCGCAGACCGGCATCGATCGCATCAGCATCGGGGCCCTGACGCACTCGCCGCCGGCCTTGGACTTCGGCCTCGATTGGGTGCGCCGAACGAAAGATTGAAGGGAATTACATGGGCAGAAGACGCGTGCGGCGGGAACGTCGCTCGGCACGGAGCCGGGCGCGACGCTTGATCACGCTCGGCTTCTCATAGTATTCACGACGGCGCATTTCCTTCTTGATTCCGCTCCGTTCGACTAGTTTGCGGAATCGCCGCACCGCCTCTTGAATCGACTCGTTGTCCCGCAACGTCAGCTTGACCACTCCTTCCTCCTTCTGAATGACCCATCGATGCCTCGAAAACCGTCCATCTTATACCGTTCGGCCACCCCCCTGTCCACTGTATCGGGCAAGCGAGATGGAGTTTTTTGGGGAAGTTTGCTGGACTGAGGACCGGCCTCCGAGGAATATTCGTAACACTTTGCGCAGTTTGACATTAGAATGAGGGCCAAAATGCCATGGCTGGACTTGCGGCGGGGCGAGCGCCGATGGGATGTATAGCTTCCCTCGACCTTGAAACCTTCTTGTGGGGGGAACGCGAGACAGGCAGCGTGCTTTGGGGACGATTGTTCCCAGTCGCGTTACTCCCTTTTTTGCCTCCGGAGCCGCCACCCCATGGCCCTTCCGCCGGATCACCTCCGAATGATCCTCGACCTGGAATGCCGGCACGATCAGCTTCTTGAACTTCTGGCCGATTTGGAGAATCGCGTGGCGAAGGTATTGGCGGAGTGCCAGAGTGGGCGGCCTGCCGCGCCCACGGAAAGCCCCGCGCAGGCGCCGGCGGAAGCCAGCCGACCGGTCAGGACCGCCGCGTGAAAGTCAGCGTAGTCAACGTAGGGCGGGCAGTGCCCACCCTGCACGACTTTCCCTCCGCGTGGGGCTGGGCCGATGGTTGCCAGACGCGAGAACCGATGTCACAATCCAACGTAACGGCAACTCGCCGCGAGTTCCGGGCGTGGGGCCTTGCGTTCGCGCGGTCCCTGGCGGCAGACCGCCAGGCGGCCGGGGCTCGTGGCGCGTCGACCGCTTCCATTGGTGTTTCATCGGAGAAAAAGCGGGATGAGCGAACTCGACGCCCTATTGCCTGTGCTTCGCGACGAGGCCCAGCGTCTTGGCATTCTCGGCCTCCGTCGGCACATCTTTCTCTGCTGCGATCAAAGCGTGCCTAAATGCTCGAACAAGGAGCGCTCGCTGGAGGCGTGGGCGTACCTGAAAAACCGGTTGGACGAACTGGGGCTGTCGGGCGCCGGTGGCGTCTACCGCACGAAGGCGAATTGCCTGAGAATCTGCGCGGGAGGGCCGATCGCCGTCGTCTACCCCGAGGGCGCCTGGTATGCCGGCTGTGACCCGCCCGTTCTCGAACGCATTATCCAGGAACACCTGATCGGCGGCCGGATCGTGCGTGACTACTTGATTGCCGAACATCCGCTGGCGTAGGCTTCGTGGTTGGCGGCACGGCGGACCGACCGGGTCGCGTCGCGGCGGCACATGAACCATCCCGAAACGGCCGCACGACGCCGCGCGGCTGCCGCTTCATGGCTTTGCACAGGAGAAGAATCATGGGTTACGATTTCGAAATCGCTTCGTCCAGAGTGGATCGTCGGCGGTGGCTTGGGGCGGTGGCGGGCGTGGCCGCGGCCGGGTTGGCGCCTGGTTCTCGCGCCGCGACCCTGGCGGCGGACCAACCCGTCGCCACGAAGGGCCGGCTCAAACAGTCGGTCTGCTACTGGTGCTTTGATCGCATCGACTTCGAGGACTTTGCCCGCCATGTCGCCGCCATGGGCATCCGCTCCATCGAACTGGTGCCTCCCGAGCGATGGCCCATCCTGAAACGGCATGGGCTGATCTGCGCCTTGACCTCGAGCCACGGCTTTGTCGAGGGCTGGAACCGCAAGGAAAACTACGCGATGTGCGAGCAGAAGGTCAAGCAGGCGATCGACGCGACGGCGGCGGCCGGTTTCCCGAGCGTGATCACCTTCTCGGGATTCCGCAAGGGGATGCCGGACGACGTGGGGCTGGAGAACACGGTGACCGGCCTGAAGCGGGTCATCGGGCACGCGGAGCGATCCAAGGTGAATCTCTGCCTCGAAGTGCTCAACAGCCGCGTTGACGTGGAAATGAAGGGCCATCCGGATTACATGGCCGACAAGGTGGAGTGGGCGGTCGAGGTCTGCCGCCGGATCGGCTCGCCGCGGATGAAGATCCTGTTCGACATCTACCACGTCCAAATCATGCAGGGAGATATCATAACGCGGATCCGGCAGTTCCACGAATACATCGGGCACTACCACACGGCTGGGGTGCCGGGCCGCAACGAGATCGACGCGACGCAGGAGATCAACTACGCCCCGATCTTCAAGACGATCGCCGAGACCCGTTTCGAGGGCTATGTGGCCCACGAGTTCATTCCGACTCGAGATCCGTTGGAGTCGCTCCGCGAAGCCGTGGCCTTGTGCGACGTGTGAACGTCAATCGAGGGGCATTCCGGCGTTCCAGATCCAGTCCAATCCGGCCGCCCAGCGCAGGATCGCGGTCGCAACGAAGTAGAAGGTGTAAAGGAAGAAGCCCGCCCCGAACTCCATGTCCAGGCAGGCCAGCGCGCCCAGTGCGCCGACGATGAAGAACGGCGGGGCGACCATCACCCACTGGAAAAGATACTCGGGATCGGCCGTCAGGACCGTGTTTTCCACCCAGCCGAAGGCCGCCCAAAGCAGAACGTAGACCAGGGCAAGAATGCCGGCGCGGAGGTAGAGTTCCCGCCCCCGATACGGCTCCAATTCGTCGTTCCGGAGGAACGAATAGCCGCCGATCACCAGCGGCGGCGACACAAGGAGCAACCCCAGCGCGCGAAGCAACCGACCCGTCCACGTGGGTTGTTCCAGGACGGGTCGAGCCAAGAGTGTCACAATCACAACGGCGAGGGCGGCCGCGGCGATCCCGGCGGCCATCGCCGGGCGGAAGATCGCATCCTTCCTCGCCACGGGCTTGGGGTGGGGCCGGCCGGTGCGTGTTTTGCCGGGCGGGGCCTCCGCGGGCCCGTGGATGACGACTTGCTCTTCGAGCTTCGGGATTTTGATGGTTGTCTTGCAATTCGGGCACGGCCCCGTCTTGCCCGCAAATTGTTCGCTTACTTCAAATCGCTTGCGGCAACCGGGGCAGACCACAAAAATCGACATGGCAACGGCACCTTGCGGGGCTGAAATCGCGACAGGAAAACGGAACCTCCTCGCCGGTCCGCCGTGGCTGGCGGGGCCGGCTCGCGTCCCGTTCCGAGCCTTCCAGGCCGTATAGCGTTGCCAGCCGGTGTAAAGTGTGCCATAGTTCAAGGGCGTGTCAAGCTTTCGCCCGTGACCTGGGGCGATTGCCGCCCTCCTGTGGGTAGGTTATGATGACCCTTGAGCCGTCTGCCGCCGGGGCAGGGGCTCAAGCAGCGAGGCAACCCCATGGTGCTCCAATTCCTTTGTCCCAACGGACACAAAGTGCACTGCTCGGAAAGCCGGGCAGGCCAGGCGGCCAGGTGCCCTCGCTGCGGCGTGAAATTCCGTATCCCAACCCCCGAGGAACTCGCGGCCGCCGAAAGCCTGACGGCCGAGCGGACCGAAGGGGGGGGCGGATCCTCGGTCCCGGCGGACAGCAAGGCGTCGCGCCAAGCGGCGGCCTCGGGAGTGGCCTTCGGCCCGGCGGCTGGGCCCGACGAAATCGAGTTCCTTTGTCCCAACGATCACCTGTTGCATGGCCCGGCGGCCTCGCAAGGGCGGCCCGGTCAATGCCCCGTCTGCGGCTCCCGGTTTCGCATCCCAAGCTATGCCGAGGGCACCGAGCGCCAGCCTGCCGACTCGGCGCTGACTCCGGATTCCAGCTCCATGGAGATTGCCGCGCCCGAGGCGGCTACCTCGCCGGGTGGCTCGCGCCTGGAATCGGACGCGACAGCCCCTGGCGCGTGGCCAATTGCGGAGACTCCGGAACGCTCCACGCATCCCGCCGCCCAAATGGTCGGCCGATTCTGGAATCTCAAGGCGCAAGGGGCCGCGGTCGAAATCCGCTACGGAGAGGGCCAGCGCCTCACGCCCGATGAATGGGTGCGATCCCTTTGCTCGGCCACTCACGCCGTGTTTGCCGTCCGAGAACCCAACGGCACGCTGACGCTAACCGCCGTGCCCTGGGAATCCGTTCAGCTTGTGATCGCCCGAGGGGTCCGACAACTGGAACCGTGACTTCGCCCCGCAATGAACATCCGCACGACAGGAAGCCCATCGCCCCGTCGCGCTTGTGCCTTTTCACTCGTCACTCGTCCGCGCCTAAGTCGGCCTCGGTGATCATGGCAAAACCCTTCGCGGCCAGCGTCTCCACGCCGATGTCGATGTTGTCCACCATGAGTGCCACGGCCGGCCGACCGCGGGGGCGAACCAGGAGAGGATAGGCCTGGACGATGTTCACTTCGGCTTGCAGCAGGGCGGTGCAGATTTGCAACAGCGGCTGGGGAACGTCGGGCAACTCCACGCCGATCAAGTCGCTCTCGATGATCGCCAGGCCCGCCCTTTCCAGCACCTCCCGACCTTCCTCGGGATGACTCAGAAGGAAGCGGACGAAGGCGCACTCGGCCGAGTCGGTAATCGACAGGGCAACGATCTTGACGGTGGTGCCTTCAAACCGCCGCACAACCTCTAAAAGCTGGCCCACGCGGTTCTCAAGAAAAACGGTGAACTGGCGAATGGAGGGATAATTCCGCCCCCGCACCACGGACAAACCCTTTCCGGTATCTTCGCCACTGCTCATGGTGGATTCTCGCTAGAAAGGTGGAACTCTCCATTCTCCATGAAGCCTATTGCCGGCGGACGAGGAACCGTCCAAACCGGCCCTCGCCCGCGGTTCGAGCCAAGATACCTTTCCCGCATACGCCTTCAAGGCTTGTTCGTTGGGGACCAACTATAAGGGATCTAACCGGCGAGGTCAACCATTGGGCCATTGAACGGAGCCGCTTGGGCTGTTCGTAAAGTATTGTGCGTTCGTCATTTGGATGGGAACGACACGCGATCTACCCATGGGTGGGGGAAAACCCGGGAAGATTCGCACGCCCAGCACCCGAAGGAAATCGTTTTCACGATTGTTCGACCGAGGCGGGTGATTGACAAGGATCTGCGATTGTGGCCACGACGGAGCGTGGCCCTCCAGGAAGCATGACCCTTCAGGAGGTGTGGCCCTTCGTCGCCATCCGTCCCGAATCGGAGGGACGCTCCAGTCACGTCCGATCGCGCTTCAGTCGCGTCCGTCGCCCGATGTCGCTAAATCGTGCTACGCCAGATCGCGTTCCTCGAACAAGAGCAGGGCCACCAAGAGCGCGGCCAAGCTATAAAGCGCGCAATAAACAGCGGCCCCGGCCAAATAGACCAGCGGAACCAACTGGCCTGTCGAAATCCCTGTCTCCATGTTGAAATGTTCCAGGCCCGGCAGCACCGCCGCAAGCAGCCTACCGACAAACGTCACCAAGGGGAACTGGCCCGCCAGCGACGCCACCAACGTCGGCACCAAATGGCCCAACACGTACACGGCCGAGGAGATGACCAGATTCGGGAGCATCGGCAGGCGGGTGGAAATGGCAACGCTCACCGAGGCCAAGACCACGGCCTCCATGAACGCCAATCCCAGCCCCGGCGCGACCTGCACCATTTCCTTCAGGCAATCGGCGGAACTAGGCTCGGGATTCGCCGTTTCGCGGGCATCGTAGACCACCTTGAACGAAACGCTGGCAAGAAACACAGCCCCCAAGACAATGAATAAGACCGCAACCGGAATCAAGATCCCAAGGAACTTGCCCACGATCAATTGCACCCGGCCGACCGGCTTTGAAAGCAGCGTCAGAGCGGTGCGGCCCTCGATCTCGTCGGCAATCGAGACACTCGCCGTCCACAGGGCAAGCACGATCGCCAACACCTTGATCAAGGTCAGCCCTTCGGCCTTCAACATCTTCACGTCCTCCCCGAAGGTGTTGTAGGAAACGAAGGGAAACAGGATCAGGGCGAAAATGCCGATGGTCAATAGCACATAAAACAGAGGCTGCGAAACCCCCTCCTTGGATGTAACGTACGCAATCGCGGCGGTCTTCGGCGCAATCAGGCGGACCAGAAACGCCACGAGGTAAAGCGCGGCAACGGTCACCAGCGCCCCCACGCCAACAACCCAAAGTGGGGTTACCCAAGTCCGCATTGCCCCCAACACAAACGGAATGCCGCCTTCAAGATACATGGAAGAACGATCTCCGAACGCCAATCAGACCCACCGGTGGGCGGAACCAAAAATCGTCGCGAACGCCACGGCCAGCAACGTGGCCTTCAGACCCTACGTTGCGGGTGGTCCAAAAGTTCGCGGAAAGATAACCTTGAGAAGGTCTTGTCCTATCTTGGCGCGCACGAAAAATCCGTCCCCTCCTGAAGTGGTAATGGATGCCTCACGGAACCTGGGCGATCCATCGCTTGCCAAGAGCCGGAAATGTGGCGTTTGCCCCTCAAACGTGTATTCCAAATCCACTAAACTCCCCAGAAGCGGGCAGTACCTGCGTCTCGATATCCCGGACATAGTGGCCCAAATGGGCCATGATCGCCCCCTGGAAGAGTTCGATTTCTCGCTGCTCACCCTCGACAACAACCAACACCCTTCCGTCGTGGAGGTTTTGGACGAAGCCACTCACATCGAAGCCTTTGGCCACGTGTTGCGTCGTGTACCGAAACCCGACGCCCTGCACGCGGCCGCGAAAGCGGATTTCGCGTCGCTCCCGTTTGTGCTCGGCGGCCATGGAATGAACTCCTTGTCATCGCTATTGTTGTCATTGCCTGACCCGAGGGGAAGCACTTTTAGGGTTGAATGGATGGGTAATATAACCATATTGCGCAAATGTTACCGATAGATGAATACAGCCGATTTTCGAGTGGGCGATCCGCTTGATGCCGGTTGATGCCGGGTAGTTTTCCACGGACGCTGGTGTTGGCCGTCAAGTCACAACTCGCACCGGGCAACCGCGACGCTATCGCGGGGATCGTGAGAATGAATCGAGCAATCGACAAGCTTTACCTGTTTTCGGAGTGCACAACCGAGGGGAACCACGGGCGATGGCGGTTCGTCCTGCGGGACGCGGACGGCTCGCCCCGCCTGGTTGCCGAGCACGTCGAACCGTTGGCCAGCAGTGATCGGTTGGAACTGCTGAGCGTGGTGCGGGGGCTGGAAGCCCTCGACACACCATCGCGTGTAACTCTTATGACATCAAGTAGTTACGTGCGAGAAGGCATCCGTCATGGCTTGGCGGAATGGCGATCGAACGGGTGGCGATGGGAGCGTTTCGGCCAAATGGTTCCCGTTCGGGATCTCGACTTGTGGCAAAGGGTGGACCGCGCCATGCAGTTTCATCAAGTGGATTGCCGAACCTACCGTATTGATCCCCCTCATCATGAGGGAATGCTTCGATCTGTTACCTCGATTAGGGCTCGGCGCCAACCGAAACCGAGATCGAGACGGCCCAAGGTGAAGTGGTATGCGGTTTTGCGCGGATTACAATATTGCCTGGGCTGGATCGTGGGCAGGATTCCTCGTCGCACATTAAGCCCCGTGCGGTGAGGGGCGAGCGGCGACCAACGATCCGTCCTTTGGAATTCGTGTTGCAAGGAGGAAAGCGTGCGGACGACGGTCCCATTGGAGAAGATTGGACAGCTCATCGAAGGACGCTACGAAAACCCGTTCGAATTGTTGGGGCCCCACGAGGTCCACGATTCTGGCCGCCGGGCGTTGGCCATTCGGGCCTTCCTTCCGCAAACGAGCCAGGCGTGGGTGGTGGATCCGGCGCATGAAAGCGTGGTGCGGCCGATGCGGCGTATTCATCCCGCGGGGTTTTACGAGGCCCTCTGCCCTGCCGAAGAAGGCAACGGTTCGAGCCGGTATTTGCTTCGCGTGACCGCGGAAGGCGGAAAGAAACTCACCATGCATGACCCGTATTCGTTTCCCCACTTGCTGACCGATTACGACCTCCATTTGCTCAACGAAGGGCGCCACTGGCGCTTGTTCGACAAGCTGGGGGCTCATTTGCGGACGATCGACGGGGTGGACGGGGTGCATTTCGCGGTTTGGGCCCCCAATGCCCACGGCGTGAGCGTGATCGGCGATTTCAACAACTGGGATCTCCGCCGCCATCCCATGCGCAAGCATATCCCCAGCGGATTCTGGGAGTTGTTTGTTCCGGGGCTGGGCGAGGGAACGCTTTATAAATACTGCGTGCGCCACGGCGACCACGTCTTCGAGAAGTCCGATCCCGTCGGATTCGCCGCCGAGTGCCCACCGCGCACGGCGTCGCGGGTGGTGGATCTGGGTGGGTGGAGCCCACACGTGGCCGCCATC
>FWPV01016955.1_pt1 | contig 10170 bp, 11 predicted proteins | sample 2228371 | NCBI WGS metagenome assembly FWPV01 (sample SAMEA103939776, study PRJEB20133) | metagenome
CTTTCCGTCTGATGTGTTCGTTAATTATAGATTCGGCTCCTTTGAGGTAAACATACAGCTGCAGGTCCTCTGAGTTCTGATATCTGAAGGGGATTTTTTCTCCTGTTTTGTAATCAATGATCCTGTAATAAAGTGTATCGTTTTCTGTTCGGTAATCGATGAAGTCGATCTTGCCGACAAGCGTGTATCCGTCAAAATCTATTTCAAAAAATTTCTCGACTGCTAAGGGCCTGTAATCGTTGCTCAGCTGATTGATAAGCCAGCTAATGTAGTAGTTCTCGAGCGCGCTGAGCGCTTTATTTTTCCAGGCTTCGATTTCTTTTATGTCTTCAAAGCCTTCGTTCGACCACGACTCAAGGAGTGTTTCTCTGATATGTTTCTTGAGTTCCATTTCATCGATAGCAGCCGGATACGATGAAAACTGCTGAAAAAACTTCTTCTGAAAGCTTTCTATGGCATTGTGCACCGAACTCCCGAAAGAGAGATGTTTACTTGGCGGGACGGGTATCTTTTCGATATACCTGAACTTATACTGCAGGGGACAGGTCTTAAAAGTAGAAATATGGCTGTAACTGAATCTTAATTTATCTTCTCTGTGGTTCACTCCAGCAACAACTCGCTATCTGAATTATTGTTTTCTCATTTAAGAATAGCACAGAAGTGTGACATTCTTACAAAAAAAATGGTCGGGGCGACCCGATTTGAACGGGCGACCTCCAGCCCCCCATGCTGGTGCGCTAGCCTCCTGCGCTACGCCCCGAAACATACAACAATTTGCCATTTTGATGATATTTTAGAACATAAGGTTCAGGTTGTCACCTTCATACATTGCTTATATATGGGAAAAATTAATTATTGACATAGATATACTTAGTGATATAAATAACGTATGCCGGATTTGTATTTTGTATAAGGAGGGGATTATTATGCAAAATACTGCCGCAATATACTCTTCTTTAAGCATATTTTCTGATGCTCTCTGCTCTCTCCTGAAAGATAAAGCCGGCATCAAATGTATTAATCTTAATCGTGAATTAAATAGGGACTCTGGGACTGCTCGGGTTTCATTCTTAATAATGCACTTCTGTACAGTAGAGGATTATTTGCTTAAGAAAAAACATATAAAAATCGAAAGTGATTACAAGATTTTCATATTTAGAAGGGCTACTGAAAAGATTATTCAGGAAATTTACAATCAGAAATCTTCAATTGCTTTCTCGGAGTCTGTCAGCGCAGAAGACTTGATAAATGTGATAAAGACTGTCGTAAAGTCAGAGAATCTAGATTTCAAAGACATAAAGAAAAATTTACCATTTGTATCAAGAAAGATAATTGCTCCGCAAATGCTAAGTCCACGCGAAGTAGAGATTTTGAATTTGCTTGCGCAGGGTATGACAGCCTATTCGATTTCGCTTGCTCTCGGAATTTCTGTTTTTACTGCTCGAAATCACGTGGCAAAAATATACGAAAAGTTAGCTGTCAACGACAGGGTGGGGGCTGTTATTAAAGCGATTTCTCTGGGAATTTTAAGAGATCTACCTGACCTCATTGAAAAGGATGATGTTTAGCGTTGGCGCATTTGTTTTTTAATTCACCAGCCTTGCCTGTAGTTAAAATTCGCTAGACCATTAACCAATTTTCAGCATTTATTCTTCTGCTTTATTCAATTTAATATTTTTGAGAACTTAAAGAAGTTTCTTAAGAAGGGGGGTGAAAGTGTTGAGGGGCAAGCTCGGGCTGAGCGTTACTTCGTTAAAGAAGCGCTTATCTTTGTTCGGGGTTCTTCTAATCTTTGCAGCTATAGCGGCTGCCGGTAGTTACATGTTTGACGAGGATGTTTCAACTGACAATAATGTCTCCGCTGCTGTATTCGATCTGAAAATAAACGGGAAAGATGTTCCCGGGCCGGTGTTTGATTCAATTGTGCTTGCACCTGGAGAAAGTATCACGACTGAAGTTCCTGTCAGGTTGATTGCAAGAACACCCGGCACGTTAAGCGTCATTTTTAAAAACATAAAAAATATCAAATCGATTAAAGAAGACCCTGACATGCAGGAGTATTCGAACTCCGAGTCACTTCTTTCTGACTTTCTTTATGTTTCGGTAAACGGCGGTTCGAGGTCAACACTTAAAGAAGGTCTATCTAAGACTGTCGGAATCCTTGAGCCGGGGGAGACTACCACCGTCCTGATTAAAGTTGATGCTAAAACCACGATGGATAACAGTGTGCAGGGTGACCAGTGTAAATTTGATATTGCTTTCAGATGTGAGCAGTAAGATTGAGAGCGGCAAAAAACTGATGATAAAAATTGAGGGGCTGGAGGGCATCCTGAAAAAAGGATGTCCTCCATTTCTTTTCTACAGGTTGAATAAATTGCCGCTCGTTGTTATTATGTTTAATCTACAGATAAGCAATTTTTATTCAGGGAGATGTGATCGATGGAAAAGGGAACTTATAAGGTGAAGCTCGGGCTTGCCGAAATGCTCAAAGGCGGGGTAATAATGGATGTTACGACACCTGAGCAGGCAAAGATTGCCGAGGATGCCGGCGCAGTTGCCGTTATGGCGCTTGAGAGAGTGCCGGCAGACATTCGTGCTGCAGGTGGAGTAGCAAGGATGGCAGATCCAGAGGTCATCGAAAAAATCATGAATGCAGTAACCATTCCTGTAATGGCTAAGGTAAGAATCGGCCATTTTGTTGAAGCTCAGATTCTTGAGGCGATCGGTGTTGATTTTATCGACGAGAGCGAAGTGCTCACACCGGCTGACGAGGAACACCACATAAACAAGTGGGATTTCAAAGTGCCTTTTGTCTGCGGCTGCCGAAACCTGGGTGAAGCATTAAGAAGAATTGCAGAAGGTGCGGTAATGATAAGAACTAAGGGCGAGGCGGGCACAGGAAATGTGGTTGAAGCCGTCCGTCACATGCGTGCCGTGATGAGCGAGATCAGAAAAATTACTGGAATGCCCGACGATGAGCTTATGGCTGAAGCAAAAATGCTTAACGCGCCTTTCGAGCTTGTCAAGAAAGTCAAGGAACTTGGAAGGCTTCCGGTTGTCAACTTTGCTGCTGGCGGAATTGCAACTCCAGCAGATGCTGCACTCATGATGCAGCTTGGTGCTGACGGTGTTTTTGTGGGTTCAGGAATCTTTAAATCTGAAAATCCCGAGAAGCGCGCGAAAGCCATCGTTGAGGCTGTCGCTCATTATGATGACCCTGATGTTCTGGCGAGAGTTTCGAGAGGAATAGGCGAGCCGATGAAGGGCATCGATGTATCAAAACTCTCAGAGGACGAACTCCTGCAGACAAGAGGTTGGTAATGAGATTAGCTGTACTCAGATATCAGGGAGATGTCAGAGAACACCTGAAATATTTTGAATCAGCAGGAGCAGATGTCAGCGTCATCCTCAACCCCTCGAAGCTTTCAGGTTTTGATGCGATCGCGCTTCCCGGCGGCGAAAGCACCACGATAAGCAAGTTTATCTTCAGTGAGGGATGGGACAGGGCAATCTCAGATTTTGTTGATAACGGAGGAGGAGTTTTTGCCACATGCGCCGGGCTCATTCTCCTTTCTAAAGAAATCAAAGGGAATACCGTGAAAAGTTTGGGCATCCTCGATGTGACAGTCTCAAGGAATGCGTTTGGCAGACAGGTGGATAGTTTTGAAGACAGGGTTAGAATAGAAGATGGAGATTTTTCAGTATACACTGAAGGCGTTTTTATAAGAGCGCCCAGGATCTTGAAAGTGGGCGAGAACGCAAAAGCCGTCGGCTTTCTGGGAGAAGAGCCTGTTATGGTGAGGCAGGGAAAGATCCTTGCCATGTCTTTTCATCCAGAGCTGACTGATGATACAGTTGTTGCCGATTATTTCATAAAAATAGTTGCGGGGAGATAGTTTATGGCAGGTCATTCCAAGTGGGCACAGATAAAGCACAAGAAAGCAAAAGAAGACGCAAAAAGAGGAAAAATATTCTCCAAGCTTACGAGGGCGATAATTATCGCGGCAAGGCAGGGCGGGGGAAATCCCGAAACGAATTCTGCACTCGCAAATGCGATTGAAAAAGCAAAAGAATACAACCTTCCACAGGAAAATATTGAGCGCGCTATAAAAAAAGCGACAGGAGAGCTCGGTGCTGAAAGTTATGAGCAGATAGTTTATGAAGGGTACGCTCCCGGGGGAGTGGCAGTCCTTATTGAGGCAGCAACTGACAACAGGAACAGAACCGCTGCAGATATACGCCACATTTTCAGCAAGCACGGAGGAAACTTAGGCGAGACTGGCAGCGTTGCCTGGATGTTTGAGAGAAAGGGAGTCATCTCTTTTCTGCGTGAGAAGGTAAATGAAGAAGAATTGTTCAATCTGGCTATCGAAGCAGGCGCTGAAGATCTTGAAGAAGATGAAAGTTTCATAAACGTAATAACAAATCCGAAAAACTTCAAACAGGTCAGGGATGCCTTAGCTGAAAAAGGTTTTGAAGCTGAAAGAGCTGAGATCACGATGAATCCGACTAATACAATTAAAATAGAAGATAAAGAAACCGCAAAGAAAGTCCTAAGGCTTATCGAAGCGCTCGAAGATCATGACGATGTTCAGGAAGTTTATTCAAACTTCGATATTCCCGAGTCGATCCTTGACGAAATCGAGAGTTAAAAATATTTTTTGATCGGAGTTTTTATGAGGATTTTCGGGATCGATCCCGGTACAGCATCGACCGGTTATGCCTGCCTTGATTTTAACGGCTCAACCTTTAAGATGGTTGATTGCGGTTGCGTACGGACAGCAGCAGAAAAACCAATTTCCCGACGGGTTCTTGAAATATACACTGAAATTTCTTGCCTTCTGGACATTCACCTTCCCGATGTTGTGGTAATCGAAAGGCAGTTTTTCAATCAGAATGTAACGAATGCTCTTCTTGTGGGGCATGCTTCAGGAGTTATTATGCTGGCGGCTGCAGAAAGAGAAATTCCTGTCGAAATGTACACTCCGCTGCAGGTCAAGCAAGCGATAGCCGGTTATGGCAAAGCTGACAAAAAGCAAATTCAGTACATGGTAAAAAACATTCTTAACCTGGAGACAGCTCCTAAACCGGATGATACAGCTGATGCAATTGCGGTTGCCATTTGCCACGCAAACATCAGCCAGTTCAAATCAAAGATTGCTGAAAATTTGCAGGAAAAATGATTTCTTATATACGCGGTAGAATAAAAGCCAAAAACGAAAAAGGCCTGCTGATTGAAAATCAGGGTTTGGGATATTTTGTTAATGTCTCTTCAGAAGTTCTTCAGAAAGCGCTTTCGGGCGAGGAAATCGAACTCTATGTGGTAACTGCGTTAAGAAATGATTTCTTCGAAATCTATGGCTTTGAAAGCTTTGAGGACAGAATGCTTTTTGAGCATCTGAGAAGCATTGACAGTGTCGGTCTGAAGCTTGCTTTTAGAATAGTTACCGAGCTTCACCGCGATGGCATCCTGAATGCCATAAAAAACAGGAATCCTACGGTTTTCGAATCTGTGCCTGGAATAGGAAAAAAAACCGCTTCACGGATTTTGCTTGAGCTCACAGGCAAATTCGAAAAAGAAGGATTGGGGGTAGTCGGGTTTTCTGCAAGTGATAATGTTCGGGTAGCCGAGCAGGCACTCGAGAAGCTCGGACTTACAAAGGAAGAGATCAGGCAGGCAATAAGTACTCTTGATCTAAGTGCTTTAAGAACACCTGAGGATATCGTAAAAGCAGTTTTGAGGAGCATTCAAGGTTTAAAATAACTGGAGTGAAAAGCAGTTGAGCGGAGCCAGCAAAAATTTTGAAGAAGAAAATTTCGATATACTGAGCCCTGAACCCTTCGAGCGCGAAGCGAGCGAGGAAAATATTTTACGCCCTAAAAGCTTCGATGATTTCATAGGTCAGGAAGAAATCAAAGATGCACTCAGAATATTTATCAGAGCTGCGATGGAGAGAGGAGAGTCGCTCGATCATGTTCTTTTCTCCGGGCCTCCTGGACTTGGCAAAACCACACTTGCTCAGATAATCGCCAGCGAAATGAAAACTTCGATCAGGATAACTTCAGGTCCGGCACTCGAAAGATCTTCAGATATCGCTGCAATTCTCACTTCTCTTGAGGAAAAAAGCGTTCTTTTTATCGATGAGATCCATCGGCTTCCAAGGCAGGTTGAGGAAGTGCTCTACACCGCGCTTGAAGATTTCAAAATCGATATAGTTATCGGAAAAGGCCCGGCAGCAAGAACTATCAGGCTCGATCTTCCGCGATTCACGCTTGTCGGAGCCACCACCAGGTCAGGTATGCTTACCGCTCCACTTCGAGATAGATTTGGTTTTTCAACAAGACTTGAGTTCTACAGCGTTGAGGAGCTTACAAAAATAGTTTTGCGTTCAGCCAGAATACTTGGAGTAGAAATCGAAGAAGAAGCCGCATTCAATATTGCGAGGAGATCAAGAGGCACTCCGCGAATTGCTAACAGACTCTTGAAGAGAGTTAGAGATTATGCCCAGGTAAAATACAACAGCATCATCACTGCCGATATAAGCGAGGAGGCTCTGGATTTCCTGAGGGTTGACTCAGAAGGCCTCGATGAGGTCGACAGAAAAATACTGAAGATTATGATCGAACACTATTCAGGGAAGCCTGTAGGCCTTAACGCTCTTGCTAATGCAGTCAATGAAGAGCCGGATACCATCGAAGATGTGTATGAGCCGTATCTCATACAATCCGGTTTTATAGCCCGCACGCAGCGAGGAAGGATACCCACGAAAAAAGCATACATTCATATGGGCTACGAACCAGGCGATATCCCCGAGCGACTTTTTGATATCTAAGATTAATAATCTGGCACCGGTTAAAAGCGCAAATCTCAGTTTTCAGTCTATTTATTTTATCTGCCATTCTCTAAAATTATTGGTGGGACCGTTCAGACTGGCGCTCTTGCAGTCCTTACCTGCATACAGACATATTAAACTCGCTTAATCTTTGCTGTTGAAAAAGGCAGTGGCTGCAGTGCGGGGAGCTTACTGAAATAGAAGGCAAACTTTGAGCTTCTTCTGCTGGTTTGTATAGCCTTTCTGGACTCAGAATTTCTTCAAAGCTTTCTTCGAACAGGTTGCCTATTTTATCTTCTGGCTTTGAAAAAATGCAGGGGTAAACGTTGCCTTCAAGATCAATAAGAATGCTTAAATATCCTGATCCACAGCCAAATTCTGCAATAGCAGGAGGATACGGTTCAGGATAATAATGTGCAAACATTCTTTTTTCTAAAGACTCTTGCGGTAGAGAAGAGCAGGCATGGATATCCCCCAGGTAATCAGTTTCATCGTTTATCCTGAGTGCGTGGATATAAATATCAGTTGATTGAGCGTCTGAGTGAATTTCATGAAGCATCTTCATTATGTTTTCATCAAGTCTTTGTAAAACTGGATGAACCTTGATAACATTGCGTTTCAGATTCAACCTTGCTGAGGTTAGCTCTTTACTGATACTCTCGATTTTTCTGTCCTGAATATCGCGGGTGCCATCAAGCTGAAGATAAATGGAGAACACGACATAATCGTTGTTCTTCTTGATTCTCTCGAGGAGACTTGCGTTCTTTTTAATCCATTTTAAGTCTTTTGTGCTTATGGAGACATTATCGTAGAACTCTGAAATTCTTGCCAGAAAATCGAAAGCAAGGTTGTCATCCAGGTTTTCAGCCTGAATAACTTCAACAGCAAGAACTCCTTCGAAAGCAAACTCTTCAATGACTTCGACTATTCTTTTAAAAGTGCTTAAGTAGGAATCATTTTCGACAGCGTTTTCTGAAGGATTTAAAGAGTTTATCGCAGGTAAAAAGTATATTTTCAAAGGGACAAAATAATCTCTTGAACCTCCAAATGTTGGAAGAACGGGCTTTGCTGAAGGTGTTTTGTTGAACTCAAGAATTTTAAGCGTTTCGAACCAAGCAAGAGCATTGATCACGGTTGCTTTTGAAAGTCCAAAAACCTTATCCATTATTTTTACGATGTAATTCACAGAACTTCTGCCGTCACAGCTGAAAAGTATTTCTTCAGTCGCATGGCTGATCCTTTTGACCCGAAGCAAGTTTGACAGCTTTTCGTCAGGCAATTTTTCTCGATAGATTACAAAAGTTTCGGCCGGATTCGTATGCAGATGGCATTCGGTTCTGATTGAAGGAAACAGAGCACCTGAAATCTGAGTTGAAGACATATAAATCGCCCCCCTTGATCGTCCTTTATAGATAGCTTAAAGTAAACACACAGGGGGCTAAATAGCTAAAAATCGTTACTGAAATGATTAATTTTTAATAGCTCAATCACCAAAGATATGCATGCAGCTGAGAATGCTTACTCCTCGTCAAGATAAACTTCCTCGGAGTCAGCGCTGTAGCCAATCAGCTCAGCGAAGCGACCCCAGTCCACGATAATATTCATGCTCTCTTCGGCATCCTCGTGATGGAGATCTTCTTCGAGTCTTTCAACGAGCTCCTCTCGGTCAACGCTTTTTTCGTCTGCAAGATTCAGGATCTTCAGCATCTCTTTGAATATCCTTGTTTTTTTAAGGCGCTCTTTAAAGATCAGTTTTCTGTCGTTGATGTCAGCGTCGACAAATTTCTTTCCTTCCTGAGTGAGCTTGATATCTCCATCGATTATTTCCACGAAACCGAGCATCTCTGCTGCATCGATTATTGGAGACAGGTCATCAATATCCATGTTGAACATCCCTGCGAGTTCATAAATGTCCTCGCGGTAACCTCTGAAGTCATTTAGGTACTCGAGCAGCCCAATGATCTGGGAAACGCTGGCTTTAGGCAGAGGTTCTAATGACATAATCTTCCATCACCTCTTAATTTATTCTATAAAATCTTAGAGTATATCTCATCTGTATACTTTTGAAACTCCTTCGATCTGTAGTTTCTCGGCCTCGGAAGGGTAATTCTAACTTGTCCGATAGTCTTTCCCGGTTTTTCTGAAACAAGAATTATTCTATCGCTCATGAACACGGCTTCTTCAATGGAGTTTGTAACCATTAAAATGCTGTTTAAGTGGAATTCCGGGTCCTGCCATATGTCAAGAATCACTTCCTGGAGGTTTCTGGCTGAAAATATATCAAGGTTTGAAAATGGTTCATCCAGCAAAAGAAGTTCAGGTTCGACGACAAGAGCCCTTGCAATGCTGACTATCTGCTTCGTGCTTCGAGAAAGTTCTCTCGGATACGCTTCCTCAAATCCTTCTAGACCAAGTTTATCTATAAAAAATTCACTTATTCTTATTGCCTCGCGCTTCGGTATCTTTCTTGCTTCAAGCGGGAGTATGATGTTTTCCAGAACAGTCAGCCAGGGTATCAGGGCGAAATTCTGAAATACAATTGAGATTTTTGGGTGAGTTGAATTGAGCTCAGTCCCCTTAAAAAAAATTTTTCCATTAGTAGGTCTGTCGATCCCGGCAATTATTCGGAGAAGAGTGCTTTTTCCGGCATCAGAGGGTCCAACAATTGATACGAACTCGTTTTCATTCATCGTAAAGCTTATATCTTTAATTACAGTGTATTCTCTTCCTCTTTCGATAAACTTTTTTTCAATATGGTCTACCTTAAGTAATGCCGGTTTTCTTTTGCCCATACTCGAAACCCTTCAATCTATATCCAGAGGAAATCTTTCCTCTGCATAATCATACAACCTCTGCCAGATTATTTTATTCAAAACTATGATTACAATCACTAAAGTAGCCAGCGATAAAGTCATCAGCACCGAATTTGCGTTGATGTAAGCACTGTAGTCGATTAGATATCCGATACCTTCCACGTGGTATCTTGTTTTATTGAAGTATGCAAATTCAGCCACCACAAGAGCGTTCCAGCCGGCTCCCCAGGCAGCGAAAGATCCTGTGACAAGCCCTGGAAAGGACGCCGGAATCACAAGCTTTTTTAGAGTGAAAAGATTTGACCTTGAAAAGAGTTTGAACGGCTCTTTGATCTCTCTCGGTATGGTTTTAATCCTTGCTGCAACAGGAAAGATCATATACCAGAGCATTGTGGAAAATAAAACGAGAATGGATGTGAAGTGCAGCGGATTGTAAATACCGCGGATTGCAAGCCAGGCAAGAAGGATCGGCTGAAGAACAGTGCCTGGAATAGAAGCAAGAATCCTGAAAAATGTAAGCATTA
>FWPV01010613.1_pt1 | contig 10168 bp, 11 predicted proteins | sample 2228371 | NCBI WGS metagenome assembly FWPV01 (sample SAMEA103939776, study PRJEB20133) | metagenome
GATGAAATGCAAATTAAAAAACTACTGGCTTATGTTAAAGAATTTGAAAAATGGAACAAAGCTTATAACCTTTCCGCGATACGCGATATTCGTCTGATGGTAGCGCGCCATCTACTCGATAGTCTCAGTGTAGTGCCTTGGTTTAAGCGAGAAAAAAATTTTTCCGCTGCGCGGGTTATTGATGTGGGAACCGGTGGTGGGCTGCCTGGTATCCCTCTCGCAATTATGTTCCCTGAAAAAGAATTCACCCTGCTTGATAGCAATGGCAAAAAAACCCGTTTTTTATTCCACGTTAAAACCCTTTTGGGTTTAAATAATGTGAGTGTGGAAAATCTACGGGTAGAAGAGTTTCAGCCGGCGCAGAAATTTGATCTGGTGATTAGTCGCGCCTTCGCCAGCTTGCAAGATATGACGGAAGGCTGCGTACATCTGTTAGCGGAGCAAGGTTTGTTTGTCGCCATGAAGGGATTATTTCCGCAGGACGAATTGGCACCTATTGCCGATAAAATTGAATTAATCGACAGCATAAAATTGCAGGTGGCAGAAACCGATGGCGAGCGTCATCTACTCGTTTTGCAACCGCGATCATAACTATTGTTAAACCACACTGTGGTTATAGGATTTTCACTTGACCAAAATCTACGCCATTGCCAATCAAAAAGGTGGAGTGGGCAAAACCACAACCTGTGTGAATTTAGCGGCTTCGCTGGTTGCCACTAAAAAGCGAGTGCTATTGGTGGATTTGGATCCCCAAGGTAATGCCACCATGGGCAGTGGTGTGAATAAAAACGAAGTAGAAAAATCCATCTACGATGTGCTCACTGAACGCGAATCTATCACTGCTTGTTTAGTCCTGTCGGAAAGCGGAAAGTATCAAGTATTACCTGCTAATGGTGATTTGACGGCTGCAGAAGTAGAAATGCTGGCGCTAGATAACAAAGAGCGTCGTTTACAAAATGCGTTGAATCAAGTGCGCGATCAATTTGATTACATACTCATCGACTGCCCGCCGTCTCTGAATATGCTCACCTTGAATGCGCTCACAGCATGTGATGGTGTGATCATCGCTATGCAATGTGAATATTATGCTCTGGAAGGTCTGTCGGCATTGGTAGGTACCATCAACCAAATTCAGAAGTTGTTGAACCCTAATTTAAAAATAGAAGGTCTGTTGCGCACTATGTATGATCCGCGCAACAGTTTGACTAACGATGTATCGGCACAACTACAGCAACATTTTGGTGATCGACTCTATCGCACCTGTATTCCGCGTAATGTTCGTCTGGCAGAAGCGCCCAGTTTTGGTATGCCGGTGTTGGCGTTTGATCGTCAATCCAAAGGCGCCATTGCTTATCTTGCTCTTGCCGGCGAAATTTTACGCCGCAGTGAAAGCAGCGAAAAAATGGCTGCTGCAGAAACTCTCTAATAAATTGTATAAGGCGAAACGAGATGTCCACTAAACGCAAAGGATTAGGAAAAGGTTTGGATGCACTCCTGAGTGCCGGTTTGGGGGTAACTGCTCCAGCGCCAGAAATGCCACTTAATCCAGCGGACGTAGATAACAAAATCGAATACCGCGATGGCAAATTGGCGCATCTTCCCGTGGAATTAATCCAGCGCGGAAAATACCAGCCTCGTCGCGACATGCACACCGAAGCACTGGAAGAATTAGCCGAATCTATCAAGGCCCAGGGTGTCATGCAACCTATTGTGGTGCGCTCGATTGGTGAAGGTCGCTATGAAATTATTGCCGGTGAGCGCCGCTGGCGTGCTACTCAAATTGCCGGCTTGGATAAAATCCCTGCAGTGATTCGCGATGTGCCTGATGAAGCAGCTATTGCTATGGCGCTCATCGAAAATATCCAGCGTGAAAATCTCAACCCCATCGAAGAAGCGGTTGCCTTAAAACGCCTGCAAGACGAATTTGAACTGACCCATGCCGAAGTGGCGCAAGCCGTGGGTAAATCGCGAACCACTATCACCAATTTACTGCGCTTGATTGCGCTGAGTGACGAAGTAAAAACTCTGCTTGAACACGGTGACTTGGAAATGGGGCATGCGCGAGCCTTGCTCACACTGGAACCTGAGGCGCAGCGTGCCATTGCTCGACAGATAGTGGCCAAGGGATTATCCGTTCGCCAAACCGAAGCCTTGGTGCGATTGCATCAAGAGGGTAAAAATCAGGACAAGGAAAAACCTGAAGTTCAATTGTCGGCGGATATTCGTCGCCTGCAAGACAAACTCTCAGAAACTTTGGGGGCAGGTGTTGAAATCCAGCACGGCAACAAAGGCAAAGGTAAGTTGGTGATCAGCTATAACTCCCTCGATGAGCTAGACGGCATTCTTGCGCATATCAAATAACGTCCTTGTATTGGTAGTTAGGTGATCCAAAGAAGTGAGAAAAACATAATTTTCGCCCCTGCTTAGTGCATATTATTTTATTGGGCAAAGACTGGTTGGTAAATTTACAGTGAATTTACTAGTCACTATTTGAATTTGATGCTAGCCCAATGGTTGCTGCTGGAGGGCTTAATCTCTATAATGCGCGACGTTTGGATACCTGTTGCCCAAGCGGTTAGCCTAATGGTAATGCGCAACTCTTTATGACAAAATGCCGCCGCCAAAAAATGGAGAGCTACAGTGTCTCGTTATCTCAAGGGGCGTCAGTTTGCTCTTCAAGCGGTGTTAATGCAGTTGTGCCTCACACTGGCTCTCGGCGCTGCAGGTCTTGCAGCAAATTACCAAATTGCAATTTCATTGCTGTGCGGTGGGATTATTAGTTCAACAGCAAATAGCTGGTTAGTGCTAATGGCATTTCGCCCGCCTTTGGGGGAATCCGCGCAGAAAATAGTCGCCTCTTTTTATCTTGGCGCCTTGGGTAAATTTATTATTACCGCCGTGATGTTTTTACTGGCCTTCATTCAGTTTGCATTTTTACAACAAGCTAAGTACGCCGCAGTAATGATCATGGCCTATGTGATTGTCCAGTCAATCGGCTGGATATATCCGCTAGTGCGCCGCTAACAAGAGGCCACAGCAAAACCTGCTTTCAACTTTGGTCATTTGGAACTTAACGATGTCATCCGCCGAACACGCAGAAGCAATTACGTCCTCTGAGTACATTAAACACCACCTTACTAACCTCACCTATGGCAAGCTGCCAGATGGTTCATGGGGGTTCGCGCACAGTAGTGAAGAAGCAGCACAAATGGGCTTTTGGTCTATTAATGTTGACACTATGGGATGGTCGATTTTTTTAGGTTTGGTGTTTTTCTTTTTATTCCGCAGTGTTGCTAAAAAGGTTACCAGTGATGTGCCTACCGGCCTTCAAAACGGTATTGAAGCAGTTGTTGAATTTGTGGAAAACAGTGTTAAAGGCATGTTTCCCTACAAAAGCCTTGTTGTTGGCCCTCTAGCCCTGACGATTCTGGTGTGGGTGTTCTTCATGAACGCTATGGATCTTATCGCCATTGATCTATTGCCAAAAACTGCCGAGCTAGTTGGTGTTCATCTTTTGGGGGCCGATCCTCATTCAGTATTTTTCAAAGTTGTGCCATCTACCGACCCTAATATTACTTTGGGTATGGCAGCGACCGTTTTCTTACTAATTTTATTCTTTAGTATTCGCGAGAAAGGTGTCCTTGGTTTTGCCAAGGAGCTGACTCTTCATCCATTCAGCAGCAACAATTTTATTGTGCAAACTTTGCTGATTCCGATAAACCTCGTACTCGAGTTATCCAACTTGATTGCCAAGCCAATTTCTCTGGGTTTGCGTCTATTCGGGAATCTCTATGCCGGTGAAGTTATTTTCATTTTGATCGCGATCATGATCGGCGTGAATTTGGTTCTCGGTGTGTTTGGTATGTCATTGCAAATAATCTGGGCACTTTTCCACATTCTGATTATTGCTCTGCAGGCATTTATTTTTATGGTTCTGACCATTGTTTATATGAGCATGGCGTTCCAAACAGATGAGCAACACTAGTTTTAAATAGTTTCAATTTCGTTTTTGGTTTTAATTTTTATCAACTTAAGTAGGAGAAACACTGTGACTGAAGCAACAGCTTTGATTTATTTGGCAGGTGCACTGGTAATCGGTTTGGGCGCAATCGGCGCTGCAATCGGCGTAGCACTCTTGGGTGGTAAATTCTTGGAAGGAGCTGCACGTCAACCAGAGTTGCTGCCAATGTTGCGTACCCAATTCTTCGTTGTTATGGGTCTGGTGGATGCGGTTCCAATGATCGGTGTTGGTATCGGCATGTATATTTTGTTTGCTGTTGTTTAATTACCGCGCGAAATAAACATTAAATCCCTTTAACAAAGGCATTCAACTGTGAACCTTAATGCAACTTTCATCGGTCAGATAATGGCGTTTGCCATTTTCATTTACCTGACACAACGCTATGTGTGGCCACCCATTGTTGCGGCAATGGCAGAGCGCACCAAGCGTATCGCTGATGGGCTCCAGGCAGCAGATAAAGCCGAAAAAGATCTTGAACTGGCTAAAAAGAAAGTAGTTGAGCAGCTGACTTCTGCGAAGAAAGAAGCCGCCGCTATTATCGATCAAGCTAACAAACGTGCTATCGAAGTTGTTGAAGAAGCAAAAGAGAAGGCACGTCTGGAAGCTGAACGTATAAAAGCCTCTGCGCAAGCGGAAATCGAACAGGCTACTGCCCGTGCAAAAGAAGAATTGCGCAGCAAAGTAGTCGTTCTTGCTCTGGCAGGTGCAGAAAAAATTCTTGAATCTTCTATCGATCAAAACGCTCACAACGAGTTGGTAGATAAACTCGCTGCAGAGCTTTAAGAGAGGTAGATATGGCTGAACTAACCACCTTGGCTAGGCCTTACGCCAAAGCAGCATTTGAATATGCCATCGCTGCGAATAAATTGCAGTCATGGTTTGAAGCTCTGGAAGTTTCAGCCGCCGTTGCAGAACAAGATCAGGTAAAAAAAGCCTTGGCTGTTTCTGGTCTTTCTTCGGCGCAAAAGGCTTCCATCTTTGTACAAGTTTGTGGTGACCAACTGGATGAAAATCAGCAAAATTTCATCCACACTCTTGCGAGCAATAAACGATTGGCGCTCTTGCCGTTTGTGAAAGAGCTGTTTGCCAAAATGAAAGCCCAGCAAGAAAAAACCATCGATGTTGAGGTAACCGCAGCATTTGAGTTGCCGGTTGACTTGATCAATAAATTGGCTCAAGCACTGAGCGCTAAGTTGGATCGTAAAGTCAGTGTTCAAGGTTCGGTAGATAAGAGCCTGCTGGGTGGTGTTGTTATTCACACCGGCGACATGGTGATAGACGGTTCGGTTCGTGGGCGCTTGGCTAAACTCGCCGAAGCAATGAAATCCTAATCTTTGGGGTTGAGGAACAGAGCATGCAGCAACTGAATCCTTCTGAAATCAGTGAAATCATCAAGCAGCGTATTGCTGGTCTTGAGTTTTCAACAGAAGCTCAAAACGAAGGTACTGTCGTTTCCGTAACTGACGGTATTATTCGCATTCATGGTCTCGCCGATGTTATGTACGGTGAGATGATCGAATTTGAAGGCGGCATTTACGGGATGGCACTGAACCTGGAGCGTGACTCTGTTGGTGCAGTAATTCTCGGTGATTACCGCGGTGTGGCCGAAGGCCAAAAATGTAAGTGTACTGGCCGTATTCTGGAAGTACCTGTTGGTCCGGAATTGCTGGGTCGCGTAGTTGACGCCCTGGGCAATCCAATCGATGGTAAAGGCCCATTGAACACCAAAATGACCGATGCAATTGAAAAAATTGCTCCCGGTGTAATTTGGCGTAAATCAGTTGACCAGCCTGTACAAATTGGTTTGAAGGCCATTGACGCCATGGTGCCAATCGGTCGCGGCCAGCGCGAGTTGATCATTGGTGACCGTCAGATCGGTAAAACTGCCATCGCGGTTGATGCCATCATCAACCAAAAAGGTTCTGGTATTAAGTGTATTTATGTGGCGATTGGCCAAAAAGCCTCTTCGGTAGCCAGCGTAGTACGCAAGCTGGAAGAGAACGGCGCGATGGATCACACCATTGTGATCGCAGCGACTGCTTCTGACCCAGCGTCCATGCAATTCCTGGCCGCATTTGCCGGCTGTACCATGGGTGAATACTTCCGCGACCGCGGTCAAGACGCACTGATCATTTATGATGACTTGACCAAGCAAGCTTGGGCTTACCGTCAAATCTCCCTGTTGTTACGTCGTCCACCGGGCCGTGAAGCTTATCCTGGCGACGTGTTCTATCTGCACTCCCGTCTGCTCGAGCGCGCCTCTCGCGTAAGCGAAGCTTATGTTGAGAAATTCACCAAGGGTGAAGTGACAGGCAAAACCGGTTCCTTGACTGCATTGCCGATCATCGAAACTCAAGCGGGTGACGTGTCTGCATTCGTTCCAACCAACGTGATTTCTATTACCGATGGACAGATTTTCCTTGAATCGTCCATGTTCAACTCAGGTATTCGCCCTGCGATGAACGCCGGTATTTCGGTATCGCGTGTAGGTGGTGCTGCACAAACTAAAGTGGTTAAAAAGCTCTCTGGTGGTATTCGTACCGCGTTGGCGCAATACCGCGAATTGGCAGCTTTCTCGCAGTTTGCTTCTGATTTGGACGAAGCGACCAAATCACAATTGGAGCACGGTCAACGTGTCACTGAATTGATGAAGCAAAAGCAATTTGCGCCTATGAGTGTTGGCCAAATGGCTTTGGTACTTTACGCCGCTAACGAAGGTCATCTGAAAGATATCGACGTAAGCAAAGTGCTTGATTTTGAAGCTGCACTCTTGTCATTTGCTAACGCTGAGTACGCTGACACTATGGCTCATATTGATGCCACCGGTGATTGGAATGGCGAGTTGGAAGGCAAATTCAAAGAGCTGATCACCAAGCTGAAAGCAAGCCGCACCTGGTAATTTGGTGGCCATAAAACCGATGCAATCGGTTTTATGGCTCAGCGTCTTAGGCCGTTAACCTGAGTTCGAGAGTATGGCAAGCACTAAAGAAATTCGGACGCAAATTTCGAGCGTCAAAAGCACGCAGAAGATTACCAGCGCGATGGAAATGGTCGCTGCCAGTAAAATGCGTCGTGCACAAGAGCGTATGCAATTAGGCAAACCTTACGCTAGTCGCATCCGTGAAGTAGTCGGGCACTTGGCAAATGCTAACCCCGAATACAAACACTTGTTTATGAAAGAGCGCGAAGTTAAACGCGTGGGTTACATTCTGGTGTCCAGTGATCGCGGTCTTTGTGGTGGTTTAAACACTAACCTGTTTAAAGCAGCCATTCGCGATATGAAAGTATGGAACGATCAGAAAATCGCTATAGATCTGTGTCTGATCGGCGCCAAGGCCGCACAGTTTTTCAGAAGTTTCGGTGGCAATGTGGTTGCTTCCTCTCGCGACATTGGTGAAGCCCCTGCGGTTTCCGATTTGATCGGTAGTGTGAAGGTAATGCTCGATGCTTTTGAACAAGGCAAGATCGACAAGCTGTTTTTGGTGAGTAACGATTTTGTGAACACCATGACCCAGTCACCCAAAGTTCGTCAGTTGTTACCTCTGGTTGCTGAAGAAAATACCAAGTTGAAACATCACTGGGATTATATCTACGAGCCAGATGCAGAGTTTCTGTTGAAAGGGTTGTTGGTTCGCTTTATTGAATCTCAAGTTTATCAAGCAGTCGTTGAAAATGCTGCGAGTGAACAAGCGGCGCGGATGATTGCGATGAAAAGCGCAACCGATAACGCTGGTGAATTGATTGATAGCTTGAAATTGATTTACAACAAAGCACGTCAAGCAGCGATTACCCAGGAACTGTCAGAAATTGTGGGTGGTGCGGCAGCAGTTCAATAAGCTGTCCTTCAGCATACCCAGTAGACAGGCTAACGATTTTTGTATTTAAACCTTCAGCCCCTTGAGTTGTATAAAAAGGGATCTGGAATTTCTGGAACAAAGAGGAACCGGAAATGAGTAGCGGACGTATCGTTCAGATTATCGGCGCCGTTATCGATGTGGAATTCCCACGCGATGCAGTGCCTAAAGTTTATGATGCACTGGTTATCAGCGAAGGCAACCTTACCCTCGAAGTGCAACAGCAATTAGGCGACGGCGTAGTGCGCACTATTGCTCTTGGTTCCTCCGAAGGTTTGCGTCGCGGTTTAACCGTTACCAATACCAACGAGCCAATTAAAGTGCCCGTAGGTACCGAAACCCTCGGTCGTATTATGGACGTACTGGGTAATCCGATTGATGAAGCGGGCCCCATCGGTGAAAAAGAGCGTATGCAAATTCACCGCGCTGCGCCTAAATACGAAGAGCTGGCAGCTTCAGAAGAGCTGCTGGAAACTGGTATTAAAGTTATCGATCTGGTTTGTCCTTTCGCCAAAGGCGGTAAGGTCGGTCTGTTTGGTGGTGCCGGTGTAGGTAAAACCGTAAACATGATGGAACTCATCAACAACATCGCTAAGGAACACAGCGGTTTGTCGGTGTTTGCCGGTGTAGGTGAGCGTACCCGTGAAGGGAACGACTTCTACCACGAGATGAAAGACTCTAACGTAGTCGACAAAGTAGCCATGGTATACGGCCAGATGAACGAGCCGCCCGGCAACCGTTTGCGCGTAGCCTTGACTGGTTTGACCATGGCGGAAAAATTCCGCGATGAAGGTAAAGATGTATTGTTGTTCGTTGACAACATCTATCGTTACACCCTGGCTGGTACTGAAGTATCTGCACTGCTTGGCCGTATGCCTTCAGCGGTAGGTTACCAACCGACTCTGGCGGAAGAGATGGGCGTTTTGCAAGAGCGTATTACTTCTACCAAAATCGGCTCTATCACCTCTGTACAAGCGGTGTACGTACCAGCGGATGACTTGACTGACCCATCGCCAGCCACCACCTTTGCGCATTTGGATTCTACTGTAGTATTAAGTCGTGATATCGCTGCAAAAGGTATTTACCCGGCGATTGATCCATTGGATTCAACCTCACGTCAATTGGACCCAATGATTATCGGTCAGGATCATTACTCAGTAGCGCGCGGTGTACAAACCGTATTGCAACGTTACAAAGAGCTGAAAGATATTATCGCGATTTTGGGTATGGACGAATTGTCTGAAGAAGACAAACAAACTGTGTCCCGCGCGCGTAAAATCGAGCGCTTCTTGTCACAACCTTTCCATGTGGCTGAAGTATTTACTGGTTCACCAGGTAAGTATGTTCCGCTTAAAGAAACCATTCGTGGTTTTAAAGGTTTGTTAGCGGGTGAGTATGACCACTTGCCAGAACAAGCTTTCTACATGGTTGGTTCGATTGACGAAGCTGTAGAAAAAGCCGGCAAACTTAAATAAATCCTGACCCCGCACGCAAGTGCGGGGTTTGTTTGCTGTTCTGTTGCAGTACAGTTTTATTCAAGTGAAGAGACACAAGTATGGCCATGACTATTCAATGCGATATCGTCAGTGCTGAGCGTGAAATTTTCTCCGGTATTGTGGAGATGGTAATTGCCACAGGTACATTGGGTGACATAGGTATTGCCTATGGCCACGCACCCTTGTTGACTGGTATCAACCCAGGCCCCGTGCGTCTTATCAAACCAGGTGGTGCCGAGGAGGTATTCTTTGTTTCCGGTGGCTACCTTGAGGTTCAGCCCTATCACGTGACCGTTTTGGCAGACACTGCTTTGCGTGCCGATGATATGGATGAAGCCGCTGCTTTGGAAGCGCAACAGTTGGCCCAGCATCAACTGTCCGAGCAAGCAAAAGAGATCGACTTCCAACGCGCCGCTGCGCAACTGGCAGAAGCTGCTGCCCAATTGCGCACCTTGCAAGCTATCAAACGAAAAGCAGGCAAGTAAACGCTGTTGGACTATCAAAAGGCGACTTTCGAGTCGCCTTTTTTATTATTACAATTTTTTGTCTGCGCACTATCCGCCCATTTAGATAAAGGACTCCCACTATGCTCGATATTCTTGTTCTTGCCGCCGGTAAAGGCACCCGTATGCGTTCTGATTTGCCAAAAGTTTTGCATCCTATTGGCGGCAAGGCACTGGTTCAACACGTGGTGGATACAGCCCGCCAGGTGGGTGGAGATTTTTATGATGTGATCGCTCTTGTTGAAGACCACCAGGAACTTTTTCAGCAGGAGACCGGGCTGCACCAGCTCCATC
>FWPV01013821.1_pt1 | contig 10168 bp, 8 predicted proteins | sample 2228371 | NCBI WGS metagenome assembly FWPV01 (sample SAMEA103939776, study PRJEB20133) | metagenome
GTCCGTGACAACGGCATCGGCATAGACCCGCAGTACTTTGACCGTATATTTGCTGTTTTCCAGCGCCTCCACTCAAGAGATGAGTATCCGGGCACAGGCATCGGGCTCGCCATCTGCAAGAAGATCGTAGAGCGACATGGGGGGAGAATCTGGGTCGAATCAGCACCCGGCATGGGGTCAACATTCTACTTCACTATACCAGCAGGGGGAAAAACATGAGCACTCCGATATCAAATGGGGCAATTGAGATCCTACTGGTCGAGGATAACCCGGGCGATGTGCGCCTGACCACAGAAGCCTTTCGTGAAGCCAAGGTCTGCAACAGGCTTCACGTGGTGACAGACGGCGTGGAAGCTACTGAATTCCTTCAAAAGCGGGGAAAATATACCGTTGCGCCTACTCCGGACCTTATTCTGCTAGACCTGAATCTTCCCAAAAAAGACGGACGGGAAGTGCTTGCAGAACTGAAAGCTGATGAAAAGCTGAAGCGCATACCTGTGGTGGTGCTGACCAGTTCGAAGGCAGAGCAGGATATCGCCAGAAGCTATGAATTGCAGGCAAGCTGCTATGTCACCAAGCCGCTCGACCTGGACCAGTTCATCACGGTGGTCAGGTCCATCGGAGATTTCTGGCTTGCCATCGTAAAACTACCGCGGAGCGACTGATATGAGCACCGAAAAGACCGTAGTCCTGCTTATTGAAGACAACCCCGGCGATGCTCGTCTGATACGGGAATACCTGTCAGAAGCCGGAAGCGAAATATTTGAACTGGAACATGTTGACCGTTTGTCGTCGGGGCTAGAGCGCATTGCCAGAGGTAGCATAGGCGTGATTCTCCTTGACCTTTCGCTGCCGGACAGCCAGGGGCTCGCCGGTCTGAGCAGAGTATTGGAGCAGTCGCCGAAGCTGCCGGTCGTCGTGCTTAGCGCCATCAAAGATGAATCAACCGCAATCGATGCGGTGCATGCAGGAGCTCAAGACTATCTGGTCAAGGGAAGCATAGACGGCAATCTCCTGATACGTTCCCTGCGACATGCCATCGAACGGCAGCGACTCCGGGTAGCGTTGCAGGAAAGCGAGTCTCGATACCGGCTGCTGGCTGACAATATCTCTGACGTCGTCTGGGTTGCCGATGAGAAGGGAGAGATAGCCTATGTCAGCCCATCTGTGCAGCGACTGCTTGGCTACACAGTCGAAGAAACACTGAAACTCAGAATCAGGGACCTTCTAACCCCTGACTCCGCTGAGCAGGCTCGCAGGCTGATAAAGAGCCAGTTGGAAATAGGAGCGCGGCAATCGAAATACGCCGACCTGTCACTTACGCTTGAACACGTACGAAAAGATGGCTCCACGGTGTGGGCGGAGGTCATGTTATCTTTCCTGCTCGATAAGAAGGGAAATTTCTCAGGTATCATGGGGGCGAGCCGCGATATCACTGCGCGCAAGAAGGCAGAGGAGGCGCTGCGGCGAAGCGAGGAATACTTGAGGGCGCTTATCGAGAATGCCTCGGATGCGATTGTGATTATCAATAGCGACGGCACTCTTAGGTATGAAAGCCCCTCTCTTGAGCGCATGCTCGGGTATAGGTTCGAGGAGCGCGCTGGCAGAAGCGCTTTCGAGAATATTCATCCCGACGACAGGCAAAACGTCATTGAGATGTTCACTCAACTGCTTCAGGAGCCCGGCGGAGTCAGACAGGCAGAGATTCGCATCAGGGACAGGAATGGAGCGTGGCATACAGTCGAAGCAATCGGGAAAAATCTTCTGGATAACCCTTCGGTGAATGGAGTGGTCGCCAATCTGCGCGACATCACAGAGCGCCGAAGGGCTGAGGAAGCCCGTAGAGAGAGCGAAGCTCGCTTCAGGACGATTTTCGAAGGCACGGGTATTGCAATAGCTCTTGTGGACAGGAGAGGCATGCCTCTGGGTATCAACCCTGCGTTCAGGCGGATGTTCGGTTACAGTTTTGAGGAGTTCTGGCGCGTGAACAAAATGCAATATCTGTAACCTGATGATGCGATGGAAGACGCAGGGCTTTTCATGGAATTAATTAACGGGAAACGCGACCACTATACAGTTGACAAGCGTTTCGTTCGCAAGGGCGGCGAGGTCTTGTGGGGACGCCAGAACCTTTCTGTAGTGAGGGATGCCGAAGGCAAGCCGGAGTACTTCATCGCTATGATAGAGGACATCACAGAGCGAAAGAAGATGGAGGAGGAACTGCTGCTCCTCTCTGATGCGGTGAGGATGTCCACGGACAGCATAGTCCTGACCGACCTGGAGGGAAGGGTGGTTGAAGCTAATGAAGCAGCCTTGAAGATCCAAGGCGTGACGTCAAAAGAGGAGCTCATCGGGTTCAGCCCTTCTGATTACATAGCCCCGGAGGACCGGGACAAAGCGCTCGCTGACCTGGCAACACTGATGGAGAAGGGATGCGTGAAACATGTGCAGTACCATGTGATGACGCGGGATGGGAGGAGAATCCTGCTTGAAACCAGCGCTTCTATCATGAAGGACAAGAACGGAGTGCCCACGGGCATCGTAGCGGTGAGCAGGGATATCACCGAGCGGAAACGGATGGAAGAGGCGCTGAAACAGAGCGAGGAGAGGCACCGCCTGTATTTTGAGAGTGTTTCCGAGGTCATCTACTCGCTGGACAAAGAGTTCCGATTCGAGAACATCTCCCCGTCCGTGGAACGCATTCTGGGATACAAGCCCGAAGAGTTCCTGGGCAAGCGTTTCGATGAGCTCAACATTCTTGTGCCGGAAACAATAGACCGAGCATTCGAGGATGTCAGGCACGCGCTGGCAGGGCAGCGCATTATAACGTACGGCAAATTTATCAGAAAAGATGGTGCAATTGTATATGGCGAGGTGAGCCTGACCCCTATTCTCGCGCCAGATGGCTCCGTGAAGGGCGCTCTGGGCGTAGCCAGGGATGTGACTGAGCGCAGGAAGCTGGAGGAGGAAATTCGTCTTCTGTCCGACGCGGTCAAGATGTCGACGGAGAGCATATTCATTGCGGATTTGGATGGGAGAATTATCGATGCAAATGAGGCAGCCCTGAAAATGCTAGGGGCAACCAATAAGCCTGATTTGATTGGCAAAGGCGTTCTAGAATTTGTAGCCCCGGAAGACCGGCAAAAAGCGTATGAAAAGATGGAAGAGGCGCTGCAGAAGGGAGAGCTTAGACCTGTCGAATATCACCTGGTAAAAGTTGATGGCAACACCATTGTTGCCGAAATCAGCGCATCGGCTTTGAAGGCGAAGAGTGGGAACCCGAAAGGATTTGTGGCTGTCGCCCGTGATATCACCGAGCGGAAGCAGGCGGAGGAGGCACTACGTGAGAGCGAAGAGAGGCATCGCTTTCTGGCTGAAAATATGGGTGATATTGTCTGGTTGCTGGACACGAATTTGAATACAACATACGTCAGTCCATCAATCACGAGAATACTCGGTTTCACTCCCGATGAAAGAAAAAGGCAGGCACTTGCTGAAATGCTAACGCCGGACTCCTTGAGCAGGGTTATACAAGTATTTAATGAACAACTCCTTCATGAAAAGGAAAAGACGGCTGACCCTGACCGTTTCCTGGCTATCGAAGTGGAGTACTATCATAAGAATGGCTCCACAGTATGGATGGAAAACAGGATTAGGGGTGTAAGAAATGAAGAAGGTGAGTTAATCGGCATTTACGGCGTTTCCAGGGATATCACCGATAGGAAACGGGCTGAGGAAGCTGCGCGCGAGACGGAGGAGCGCTTCCAGCGCCTGGTGAGCAATGCCCAGGACATCGTATTCCGCTGGTCCGTCACCAGAGGACTTGAGTATGTTAGCCCGATAGTGTCGCAGATTACAGGTTACACGGCTGAGGAATTGTTCGCTGACCCCATGGTCGGCATCAGGCTTGCCTGGAAAGGAGACCCGGGGCTTGCGCAGGACTACCGGAAGGTAATGATGGAAGGAGCTTCGCTGCGCTCCAGGGAGATTTCCTTTGTGCGGAAGGATGGCAAGAAGATCTACCTCGATATGAGGTCGCACGCAGTCAGGGATGCCGGTGGCAAAGTCATTGCATTTGAGGGCATCCTGCGCGATATCACCGAGCGCAAGAAGATGGAAAGCGAGCTGCAACAGAAGGAGCAGGACTACCTGCTATTGCTGGAGAGCACGCATGAGGCAATGATTGTAGTGGATGCGGAAACGCTGAGGGTGCTCTTCGGAAACCGTCGTGCCTCAAAGATGTTCGGATTCGACCCGGAGCTCCAGGATGGCATCGGGGTGACCATGCTCGATTTTGTACACCCTGAAGAGCGGAGTTCAATTATCAGAGGCTTTATGGAGGACCTCCCTAAACTGGACCGGCGCAAGCGCTACGAGGTTAGAGCGCGGACCAGAGACGGTCGGGAAATATGGGTAAGCGCTCTAGCAACGAGAATTGAATATCACGGAAGGTTAGCCGTATTACTTGCCATGGAGGATATCACTGAGCGAAGGAAGGCAGAGGAGGAGAAGCAAAAGATGGAAGAGCAGCTCAGGCTGGCTGGCAGGCTGGCGGCAGTGGGCGAACTGGCAGCAGGCGTTGCCCACGAGCTGAACAACCCCATCGCAGCCATACAGGGATTTGCCCAGTTGCTCGCATCAAGGAAGGATGTTGATGAGTCCCTCAAGAAGGATTTGAGTGTCATCCACCGGGAAGCGCAGCGCGCCGGCAAAATCATCAAGAATCTACTTTCTTTTGCTCGCAGGCATGAGCCGGAGAAGCGCTTCATCTCAATCAACGAAGCCCTGGAGAGAACTCTGGAGTTGCAGACTCACCAGTTGAAGATGAATAACATAGAGCTGGTCACGCAGCTTGACCCTAGTTTACCCAAGACCATGGCGGACTTTCATCAGGTGCAGCAGATATTTGTGAATATCATTAACAATGCGGAGCAGGCTATGGTGGATGCACACGGAAAGGGCAAGCTTATCATCAGAAGCAGCAAGCGCGGCAATATGATACAGGTTGAGTTTACCGATGACGGGCCCGGCATATCCGAGGAGAACCTACAGCGGATTTTCGACCCATTCTTCACCACAAAAGAGGTGGGCAAGGGAACCGGGCTGGGCTTGAGCATCTGCTATGGGCTTGTTGAGGCGCACCACGGACACATATATGCACGGAGCAAACCCGGCGAAGGGGCTACCTTTGTTGTGGAGTTACCCATAGTCCCTGAGGAGCGACCTGACACCGAGGAAGTGTATATCAAGACCGGGGCAAAGGGGGCGAGATGGAAGAAATAAAGGGTACGATACTGATAGTGGACGATGAGGAATCAATCAGGAATATGGTCGCCCGCCATCTGGAGTTAAATGGCTATGTATGCGAGACAGCCTGCGATGCCAAAGACGCTTTGTGGAAGGCATTTATCAAAGACATCGACCTGTTGCTGATGGACATAAAGATGCCGGGGGTCTCGGGGCTGGAGATATTGCCCCAGATGCTTACCGACCATCCCGATATCTGTATTATCATGCTGACCGCTGTGGCGGATACTGAGACCGCTATCGAGGCGATGAGGTTGGGGGCTTACGACTATATCACCAAGCCCTTCGACCTCGATGACCTGAGGTTGAGGGTTGAAAGGGCACTGGAAAAGCGCAGGCTAACGCTGGAGAACAGAGAGTATCAGAGAGGCCTGGAACAAAAGGTCAAACAGCAGGTGGAGCAGATTCAGGAGTACTACAAGCAAGCCGTCGAAGCACTGTCTCGTGAGGAGATAGCGCGTGAGGAACTGAGGCAGATGAGGGGTACGCAGCTTGATAAGGGCACAAACGCTGAGACTGAGTCAAAGGCAAGAGATGCCTCAGGTGTGAGAGAATTCGCCAGGAAGTTGTCGCGATTGTTTGGTGGAGGAGAGAATGCCGAACCCGCCGGCGGTCCCAACTCTGCCCCGGGGCAAAAGGAGGGGCCGACTGAAAACACCGAGGTGGAAGCCGCAGCGGGAAACAAAAAGGGCGCTTCAGCCCCCAATAAGCAAAAGGCGGAGCTGGTGATTTCACCGGGCATCAGCTTGGAGCATTTCGTACACTTCTATTCGAGACTGAAAGGCATCAAGGGACTTGAGGTCCTGGGAATGCAGGGGGTAGTGGACAAAGAGGTTACAATAAGTCTGTCTCTGCATAGTCCTGCATCGTTGATAGACCTTCTCAAGCGGATGCCTGAAGTCGAAAGCGTAGTGGAAAAGCCGCAGGAGAACGCGAGCGACCTAGCACCGCAGGAGGCAGGGTCCCCGCGCACAGGCGAAATGACAGTCAAACTGTCCACATATCCCGGTTGATTTGCGCTCTGACCTACCAGTGGGGTCATGTCAGAAAATTAGCGCCGGGGTAGTCTTTACAATGTGCAAAAACTTGGTTATAATGTTTTATCACCCGAGAGACAGTGACTGCGCGTTAGCTGGCTCTCAATCTTTTTTAATAGGCTGGATGGATGGAGGAGGTAGATGGCGCAGAGGGAGGTCTTCCTCACCCCCGAGGGCTTGGAGAAGCTAAAAGCGGAGCTCGAGTACTTGCGTTCTGTCCGACGCCAGCAGGTTGCCGACCAGATTCAGAGGGCAAAGGAGCTTGGCGGTACTGTGGACAACGCTGAGTACGACGATGCTAAGAACGAACAAGCTTTCGTCGAGGGGCGTATTCTTACCCTCGAGAAGATGATCAAGAACGCCACTATCATTCAGGAAGAAAAAGCCCGTCCGTCCTCTGTTAAACTCGGCTCAAAGGTCACGGTCAGGAGCAGGGACGGAGGTCAGGAATACTATACCATCGTGGGCAGCGCAGAAGCTAACCCAGCCGAGGGCAGGATTTCGAACGAGTCCCCTGTGGGTAAAGCCTTGATGGGCAAAAAGGTGGGTGACGAAGTGGAGGTGCAGGCTCCGGCAGGCGTGATCAAGTTCAAGATAGTAGCTATCGAATAAATTCAATACAGGGGTCTCATTGCCCAGTCCGTTCAGGCTCATGAGATGTCGGATAGGAAAGAAGCGATAACCGGACAGCGGCTTGCCAAGCTGCAGAAGCTGCGTAGCCGCAACATCGACCCCTACCCCCATCGTTACCACCGAACCCACACCACACAGGAAGCGCTCTCCCTGTTCCAGCAGCAGGAAAAGGCTGGTTCCGAGGGTCCCCGGGTAAGCATTGCCGGACGCATCATGGCTCAGCGCAGCATGGGGAAGGCAACCTTTGTCGATGTCAGGGACGGCACAGGCAAAATCCAGGTCTACTTCCGCCGCGATACGCTCGGAGAAAAGAGATATGAGGATATCCGCGATTTGGACATCGGCGATTTTGTCGGGGTCAGCGGCAAAGTCTTCAGGACTAAGAGCGGCGAGATTACGGTCGAGGTCTCGGACTTTGCCCTGCTGTCCAAGTCGCTGCAATCGCTGCCTGAGAAATGGCATGGCCTCACCGATATAGAAAAGCGCTACCGTCAGAGATACCTTGACCTTATTTCGAACGAGCGCACAAGGGAGATCTTCGATAAGCGCAGCCGAATCATGGCCGCCATACGCCGTTTCATGGATGCGCGTGGCTTCATAGAGGTGGAGACGCCAGTGTTGCTGCCCGTAGCCGCCGGAGCGCTGGCGCGCCCTTTTTCCACCTACCACAATGAGCTGGAGCGGACGCTCTATCTCCGTATCGCGCTGGAGCTTTATCTGAAGCGACTTATCATCGGCGGGCTCGACAAGGTCTATGAAATAGGGCGCATATTCCGCAACGAAGGTCTTTCCATCAAGCATAATCCCGAGTTCACCATGCTCGAGAGCTACGAAGCCTACGCAGACTACAATAAGGTTATGGAGATGCTCGAACAGATGATATGCTATGTGGCTCAGGAGTCGGTGGGCAGTCTGGAATTGACTTTCGCTGATTCCATGATAGACCTGTCTCCTCCCTGGCGGAGGGTGCAGTTCAGGGATGAACTGCGCAGTAAATGCGGGGTGGATTACCTTGACCCGTTATATCGAGACCTGGCAACTCTGCGGGAGAAGGCGAGGGAGCTGCGTGTAGATGTGGACAGGGACACAAGCTGGGGCAAGATTGTGGACAAGCTATTCGCAGCTTTTGTCGAGCCAAGCCTGATTCAGCCAACCTTTGTCTTGGACTACCCTGTGGAGATATCGCCTCTGGCTAAAGGCAAGCCGGATGACCCCCGCGTGGTGGAAAGATTCGAGTGTTTCATCGGGGGCATGGAGGTGGCTAACGCCTTTACCGAGCTGAATGACCCCATCGAGCAAAGGAAGCGCTTCGAGGAACAGGAGCGCGTGAGGGCGCAGTTGGGTGATGAGGAGGTAGAAAGGCTGGACGAGGACTTTCTAAATGCTTTGGAGTACGGAATGCCGCCCACGGGGGGGCTGGGTGTCGGTATTGACCGGCTTGTTATGATATTAACTAACCAGCAATCGATACGCGAGGTCATACTGTTTCCTCAGTTGAAGAGCAAGTGAGGGAATTTCTGGAATTGCAAATTGAAAAGGGAGCTATCAGCAGTCAGTGAATTAGGAAAATGAGAGATGCTTAGCATTCAATTCATAAGGCAGAACCCCGACCTGGTGCGGGAGAATCTGAGCAGACGGGGAGAGGTCTCCGGGCTGGAAGAAGTCCTGCGCCTTGATGCGGAGCGGCGGCGCCTGATTCAGGAGGCAGAGACCCTCAGGGCGAGGAAGAAGCAGGTGAGCAAAGAGATAGCTAAAATGAAGGAAAAGCCTGAGCAGCTTCTCGCCGAAATGAGGGATGTGGGCGAGCGGATTAAATCGCTGGATACCGAAGTCGGGCGTATTGAGACCGAGTTGAACGAATTATTGCTTAGAGTACCCAATCTGGTACATCCCAGCGTGCCCGTGGGCAAAGATTCCAGCGATAATGTGGTGGTGCGCACTTGGGGCGAGCCCCGGAAGTTCGATTTCACCCCTCTGGCCCACTGGGACCTCGGCCCTAAATTGGGCATAATCGACTTCGAGCGAGGGGTGAAGATATCAGGGACGCGCTTCTACGTGCTCAAAGGGATGGGGGCAAAGTTGCAGAGGGCGCTCATCGCCTTTTTTCTCGACGTGCATACCAATGAGCACGGTTATAAGGAGATTTATCCTCCATTCATGGTCAAACGCGAGTGTATGGTCGGGTCCGGGAACCTGCCCAAGTTTGCCGACAATCTTTACCACGACGAAGAGGACGATATGTGGTTCGTGCCCACCGCTGAGGTGCCGCTGACCAATCTGCACCGAGACGAGATAATCGAAGCCGGTGCGCTTCCTTTCTACTACGTAGCCTACACCGCCTGCTTCCGCCGCGAGAAGATGTCCGCGGGTAAGGACACCCGAGGCATAAAGAGAGGTCACCAGTTCGATAAAGTGGAGCTTTACAAATTCGTTGAGGCTGAGAAATCGGATGACGAGCTCGAGAAGATGGTAAAAGATGCCTCGGAGATTTGCGAGAGGCTGGGCTTGCCGTACCGCGTGCTGCAGCTTTGCAGCGGCGACCTGGGCTTCGCAGCCACCAAGTCCTACGACATCGAGATGTGGGCGCCCGGCTGCGAGGAGTGGCTGGAGGTAAGCTCATGCAGCAACTGCGGTGACTTTCAGGCGCGCCGCGCCAATATCCGCTATCGTCCCCAGCCCGGCGCCAAACCCGAGTTCGTGCACACACTGAACGGCTCTGGTCTGGCTCTGCCGCGCGTGCTCATCTCCGTGTTGGAGAACTACCAGCAAGCCGATGGCAGCGTAGTAGTCCCCGAGGTGCTCCGCCCCTACGTTGGCGCGGATGTAATCAGGTAGACTTGACAACCTCGCATTTCAATCCATATTTGGGTCTTCCCTTTTTTAAGGTCAAGATAAACCTGACAGTTTTGCCTTCTGCCAGATATTTCTCGCTTTCGGCCCGCAATTGTCTGAAGTCCGCTGTTTCAAGAAACAGTCGAAGAAGCTCTATTCTCTGTTCGAGCTTTTTGTCCCCCATCTCAGACTGCATGTATGCCTCCGCAGCCTTACGGAACTCATGCCTGGCTGCGCTTTCGATGCAGTGCTCTAAGCTGGGAACAAGCTCTATTCTGATTGCCATACTGCCCGGTCTCCAGAGCCTACTACTACCCAGTTATCGGGAGCACAAATCCTTGTCCGACTTGTATCTCTCA
>FWPV01016959.1_pt1 | contig 10168 bp, 7 predicted proteins | sample 2228371 | NCBI WGS metagenome assembly FWPV01 (sample SAMEA103939776, study PRJEB20133) | metagenome
GAAAGAAAGCGGGTGGAAAGCATTTCCACCCTGGGGGTGGCGGCCCGGAGTGACCGCTTCAAACAGCGCATTAGCGGCACTTCCCCTTTTTTCGGAGACTTTGCCAACCACCTAAAAACTCACAGCAGCAGCACTGCCTATTACTTCCAGGAGCAGTTGAGCTTTTGGGAAAGGCTCTTCCTCACTGCCGGTTTCCGGGTGGAAGACAACAGCGTGTTCGACAAGGTGGAGTTCATCCCCCGGGCTTCCGCGGCCTTTCGCATCCCGGAGACCGATACCACCATCCGGGCCGCGGGCGGGCGGGCCATCAAAGAGCCGACTTTTCTGGAGAGCTACTCCCGCAGCCAGTTCTCCCGGGCCAATCCCTTCCTCAGGCCCGAAGTCAATGTGTCCTGGGAAGTGGGAGCGGACCAATATTTTTGGAAAGACAGGATAAAACTCTCGCTTACCTATTTTGAAAACCATTTTTCCGATCTCATCACTTTTGTGCCCCGGACCTTTCCTGAGCTTTCCAGCTTTGAAAACATCGGGGAGGTGCGCACCACCGGCCTGGAGGTGGGGCTGGCGGCCAAAATCCCCGTCGGCCTCACAGTAGGTGCCGCTTATACGCATCTGTTTGAGTTCACTGTGCTGGACGACGGCGGGGTAGGGGGCCTGTTTTTCGCCACCGGCAAACATCTGCTGCGCCGCCCGCGGCATACTTTCAGCTTTGACCTTGACTACAGCAAACCCAGATACGGCATCCACCTGAACGGCCTCTTTGTGGGCAGCCGGGACGATTCCCGGTTTACCTTCACCCTGCCGTTCAACTTCGCCAGCGCCCGGGTGGTAAACGGGGGCTATTTCATCGTCAATGTGGCGGGATATTATACGTTGGCGGAAAACTGGGGCTATATCAAGAAAGTGCAGCTTCAGGCCCGCATCAACAACCTGTTTGACCGTCATTATGAGGAGGTCTTCGGCTTTTCTTCGCCCAGATTCAATATTCTGGCGGGCTTACGGGCGATTATGTAGGACAAGGCTGCTCAAAGGCCGGGGGGGGCGCCTTGAGCAGCCAGCCTTTTTGTAGTGGCGGCCCGGGAAAACGGGAAAGCGGAAAAACCGGATTACCTCACGGCAAATTCCACACTCTTCTCATCCCGGCCGTAGCCCGAGTCGATGCGGGTCACAAGGGTGTAAACGCCCGGGGCGGCGTCCGCGGCCAGGGGAAAGTCCACCGTTTGCGTCCAGGTGCCGTTCAGGGTGCGGGTGACCACGGCCTTGGTCTGGCCCAGGGATTTGCCCCGGTAAAAGATTTCCCTGGTCAGGGAGATGGGGATGGGCGTGTCTTCCGCAGTAAGAACGGTGTAGGTGGTGGTGAGGGCCAAGGTGTCCCCGGGCCGGGCGATGGAAGGTTTGATCTGCACTTCCTCCAGCCGGATGATGCAGCCGCTGGTGGGGCAATAGTTGTGCCGGGCGACGGCCTCTTCCCGGGTCAGCCGCTTTTCCTGCTGGTACCGGGTCCAGACCACCTCACCGATGGGGGTCTGCACCGGCCTGTAGCAGGCAGCAAGCCCGGATAGAGTCAGGAAAATGCAGAAAAACAGGGGGCAACGAAGCTTCGGGGTCATGCACTTTCTCCTTTCCCAAGGTGGACTCCCGGCCCGAAAGGTTTGCCAGACCCGAATATCCCGAGGCTCAACCTCAACGGTTCGGGAGGTAACGCCGGGCCCCCATAAACGACATCCGCCAGATCTCGGCATCCAGGCGGCTGACGTACACGCCTTTGGGAGAGGCGTGCACAAACCGCCCCTGGCCCAGATAAATGCCGTTGTGACAGACCTCGGAGGCGTAGGCCGGTGGCAGGAGGCCGGCCATAAACAGGGGGTGTTTCCCGGTCTGACAGAAACGGTTGAAAAACACCACGTCCCCGAAGCGCAGCTCTCCCAGGCCTACGGGCTGACCCGCGTTGAATTGTTGGGCCACGGTGCGGGGCAGAAGGATGCCTGCCCGTTGAAAAACCGCCTGGACCAGCCCCGAACAGTCCACCCCGGAGGGATCGGCGCCGCCGCTTTTGTACGGCGCCCCGTAAAACACCTGCAAAGCCTGGCTCAAGGCGGCCTCCTGGGAAGTGGGTTCCGGCTGGGGAAGGGTTGTTCCCGCAGGCATTGGGGGAGGGGGCGGGCGGGTGCAACCTGCGGCCAGGCAGCCGGTAATCAGCAAAAGTCCCAGAAACTTCCGATAAGGCGCGCCGGCGGTCATAGGCCGTTTATGTCTGGTATATGAAGAGTCCCATAAATCCCAAGCCCGATATTATGGGCACCGTGGCGCCATTTTTAATAAATTGTAGAAGGGGGAAAGGATCAGCCCTCCATGCCCAGGACCTTTATCCCTCTTCCATCTCCAGCCGGGGAAACAGAGGCTTGCCTTTTTTCAAAGAACCACCGGGTATCAGCCGGCCCCAGGTCAGAACCTGGGGCAGCGGATGATCCCACAATGCCAGTCCCAGTCCCAACTGCTCGCTCATCTTGAGGGCGCTTCCGGGCATCACCGGCCGGAGCAGGGCCGCGATAAAGCGCAGCCCTTCCAGAAGGTGGTAAAGCACGGTGTCCAGTCTGCCGGCGGCCTTGGGGTCTTTGGCCAGCTCCCAAGGGGCACAGGTGACGATATAGCGGTTCAGCAGCCCGATGTAGTCCCAGACCCGGTGCAGGGCCTTGGGAAATTCCAGGGCGGGAAACAGCTGAAGGAAGTCGGCGGCCATTGCCCGCGCCCCGGCCATCACCTCCCGTTCGGGGGCGTCCGGGGGACCCGGAGGCGGCACCACACCCTTGCGGTACTTGAAGGCCATTCCCAGGCTGCGGGCGAAGAGGTTGCCCAAGTCGTTGGCCAGGTCGGCGTTGATACGGGCCCGCAAGGCTTCTTCGCTGAAGTGGGCGTCCAGGCCGAAGACCATCTCCCGCAGGAAAAAATAACGGACCTGGTCCAGGCCATAGGTTTCGGCCAGCCAGCGGGGATCCACCACGTTGCCCAGGCTCTTGGACATCTTGCCCTGGGCCACCTGCCAGTAGCCGTGGACATTCAGGTGCCGAAAAGGCTCAATGCCCGCGGCCTTGAGCATGGTGGGCCAGTAAATGGCATGGGGCTTCAGGATGTCTTTGGCGATGAGGTGCTGGGCGGCGGGCCAGAATTTGTGAAAGTCCGGGCTGTCCGGATAACCCAGGCCGGTGAGATAATTCAACAGGGCATCAAACCAGACGTAGGCCACGTAGCGGTCATCGAAGGGCAGGGGGATGCCCCAGGGCAGGCGGCGCTGGGGCCGGGAGATGCACAGGTCCTCCAACGGCTCCCGCAGGAAGCCCAGCACCTCGTTCTTAAAACGCTCCGGCCTGATCCAGTCCGGGTGGTCTTCAATGTATTTCACCAGCCAGTCCTGGTAGCGGCTCATGCGGAAAAAATAATTTTCCTCTTTGATGAAAGTGGGCGGGGTCCGATGATCCGGACAAAGGCCGTCGGCCAGCTCCCGCTCCAGATAGAAACGCTCGCACCCGAAGCAATACAGGCCGCCGTAGTCGCCGAAATAAATGTCCCCGGTGTCATACAGCCGGGCCAGCACACTTTGCACCAGCCGGATGTGCTCCGGCGCGGTGGTGCGGATGAACACATCGTAGCTGATCTGGAGTTCATCCCAGGTCTGGCGGAAGGCGGCGCTGATGCGGTCCACGAATTCCCGGACGGGAAGGCCGGCCTTAAGGGCAGCCTCCTGGACCTTGTCCCCGTGTTCGTCCGTGCCGGTCTGAAAGCGGGTCTCCTCGCCCATGAGGCGATGGAACCGGGCCAAGGCGTCGGCCACTACCGTAGTGTAGGCGTGCCCGATGTGAGGCTCGGCGTTAACATAATAGATGGGGGTGGTGATGTAAAAAGCCATAAAAAACAGTTTTCAGTTTTCAGTTTTCAGTTTTCCGCAAAGCAAAACCATGTAGATTGATTTTGATGCCAAGCCTGCCGGTTTTCCTATTTTCCTTCCATCTCTTTCAAATGCTGTAACGCCTGCTCCATGAGGGCCTGGTCGGCTCCGGGGTCGCCGGTTTCCAGAAACTTCCGGTAGGCCTGGGCGGCTTCGGCCTTGCGGTTCAAGCCCTCCAGGGCCCGACCCTGATTGAAATAGGCCCGGGCAAACTGCGGGTTCAAAGCGAGAGCCTTCCGAAAGTCCTCCAGGGCCTGCCCGGGGTTGCCGGCCAGAAGATAAGCCACGCCCCGATTATGCAAAATTTCCGGAGAATTCGGCTGCAACTCCAGGGCCTTGGCATAATCCGGCAGGGCATCCCGGGGCTTGCCCATATCCAGATAGGCGTTGCCCCGGTTGTAAAAAATCTGCCAGTCGCCGGGGCTGAATTTCAGGGCCTGGGTATAGTCCTCCACGGCTTTCTGGAACTGACCCAGCTGGCTCCAGACGATGGCCCGGTTGTAGTAGGCCTCTGCGGCTTCCGGAGCCAGTTTGAGGGCCTGGTCAAAGTCCGCCAGGGCCTCTTCGAGCTTGCCCAGGCGGCGATGGGCCGCGCCCCGGTTGATATAGGCCTCCACCCATTCCGGGTCGGCCTTGAGGGCCTCGGTGAATTTTTCAAGGGCCAAAGCAGGGTTGCCTTCCTGCATTGCCTGCAACCCCTGGGAATAAACGGCTTGCGATGCTTCGCCAGAAAAGCCTGGGCCGGGTGCAGCCACCAACAGGCCAAGCAGCAGCGCCAAGGCTAACCAGGGGCCGAATCGGGTTAAAGACATGGCGGTCCCGTTTGTAAGAAGTTGTGGGTCGAATCAGCGGAGAATCGCCTACTCACAAGGCTTTTCCTCTCTTATCCGATTTTTCTGCTTTACGAAAGAGTGGGAGGGCGGTCACCATGAGATTTTTTCAATCTCCACTGATTTCCCTCACAGTCTCCGGTCCTTTGTGGTGCATCATTACGGTCTGGGCGACAAACTCTTCATGGCGGCAATCCGGAGCAAACCCCGGGCAAGCTTCCCTGGCAGCCTCGAATTCGTCGGCATGCTCAAGCAGGGCCGGCAAAAACGGCCATTGCCGGCAAATCCGGGGCTTCACCGGGTGCACCCGGCAGCGATTGTCCTCCAAGAAGACGCAGGCTCCGTTTCGGGTGGCCACCTGTGGTCCCAGGGACGAAGTTATCAGATAATCGCGGTGTAATTCCTGCAGGGTAAGGCCCAGGAACGCGGCCAACCTCTCGGCCTCTTCCGAGGTGACCAGGATGCCTTTCTCCCCATGGCAGCACTTGCCGCACTGGCGGCAGGTGAATACCCGGGAAGTTTTATTTATTTCCATAATCCCTATGGTGTGCACCCATTTTTCCAAATATGTGCGTTGCCCCCTCTTGCTTGCTCACTGAACCCGGAACGCAGCCCTATGGGTTCTTTAACGGCGGCTGGCCGGTAGACTCCAACACGCTGCGCCACAGGGGGGAATCCAGGTCCACCTCTTTGGCCTTGCCCACCGCCGCCTTGATGGGCACATGGACGAAATGGCCGTGCCAGCGGCTGACCAGCATGGCAGTCTTGCCGGCCATGCCTGCATGCACGGCATTTTGCCCCAGGAAGCCGCAATAGATGCGGTCGCTGTAGTTGGCCGGCATGCTGCGGATGATGTAGCTGGGGTCAATGTATTTGAGGTTAATCTCCATGTTCTTGGCCCGGAAATAGGCATTGATGCGCTCCACCAGGAGCATGCCGATGTCTCCGGGCTTGATGTTGCCCGAGGCGTCCCGGGGGAGTTCCTCCTCCTTGAAAAATTTCTGGCCCGCGCCTTCCGCCACCACAATCACCGCGTGGTGCCGTTCTTTCAGTCTCCGCTCCAGGTTGGCCAGCAGGCCGTAATCCCCTTCCAGGTCAAAATCCGACTCCGGAATCAGGACAAAATTGACCTCCCGCAAGGCCAAGGCGGCGGTGGCGGCCACAAATCCGGAGTAACGCCCCATGAGCTTCACCAGGCCGATGCCGTTGGGCGCGCCCAGGGCCTCGGTGTGCGCCGCCCGGATGGCGTCCGTGGCCATTTCCACCGCAGTGTCAAAACCGAAGGAGCGGGACACCAACGGGATGTCGTTGTCAATGGTCTTGGGAATGACGATTACACTGATGCGCAGGTCCCGGTTGGCAATTTCCTGGCAGATCCTGTCGGCTGCCCTAAGCGTCCCGTCCCCGCCGATAAGGAAAAGGATGCGGATGTTAAGGCGTTCCAGGGCGTCCACAATTTCCCCGATGTCCTGAGGTCCCCGGGAGGATGAGAGGATGGTGCCGCCGAAACTGTGGATGTTGACGACCTCCTCCGGGGTCAGCCTCACCAGCTCATGGCCGTACTTGGGGATAAAGCCCTGAAAGCCGTAACGCACCCCATAGATATGGCGCACCTTGTAAAGATGGTAAAGCTCCAGGACAATGGCGCGAATGACGTCATTGGTGCCGGGGCACAGGCCCCCGCAGGTGGCAATGGCGCAATGCACCTTGGACGGGTCGAAATATATCTTGGCCCGGGGGCCGGCCAGTTCAAAGGTTAAAGGGGGTTCCCCGGGGGCAAGCTGCTCGAAATATTCCAGAGAATCATATACCAGAACCCGTTCCTTATCAGACACAAAGCTCCTTTCCACCAGCTTGCCTTCCCGGGTGAACAAGGGGATGCTGCGGATGGGGGAATCCACCTTGGGGATTCCCAGGGAAGGAATCCGGGTGTCGATGGTGGGGAACTCAGTAGGTCTTTCGTCTTTGATGACGCAAGCCGGCTCTGATCGCCTCATTTAACCCTCCTGACTTGTCCCAAGACCTACCAGGTTTCCGTCATGGCTTCCAGTTCGTCTTTAAGTTCCCGGGACATCAGTTTTTTGATGGCCTCTTTGGGGGAGAGCTGTTCGTATAGAACCCGATAGACCGCGTCCACCAGGGGCATGTCCACGCCCAGGCGCTGGGCCAGAAGGTGCACCGCCCGGGACGTCTTGACGCCCTCGGCCACCATCTGCATGCCGGCCAGGATCTGGGGCAGGGGTTGGCCTTGCCCCAGTTTTAGACCCACCTGAAAGTTGCGGCTCTGTTTGCTGGTGCAGGTGAGGACCAGGTCCCCCAGACCGGCCAGGCCGCTCAGAGTCATGGGGTTGGCCCCCAGGCGCACCCCCAGCCGGGTCATTTCCGCCAGGCCCCGGGTAATCAGGGCGGCCCGGGGATTGTCCCCCAAGCCTATGCCTTCCAGGATGCCGGCGCCGATGGCAAAGATGTTCTTGAGGGCCCCGCCCAGCTCCACCCCGATGACGTCGTAGCTGGTGTACACCCGGAAATAGGGAGTGGAGAACAGGCGTTGCAGGAAACGGGCGGCGTCCCGCTGGCGGCTGGCGACGGTGACCGCGGTGGGCTGCTTCTGGGCCACTTCCCGGGCGAAGCTCGGCCCCGAGAGCACCGCATAATGGACCCCTGCGCCCAACTCCTCCCGCACTACGCCTTCCATGGTCAGAAGAGAGTCGATTTCCACCCCTTTGGTGGCGCTTACCAGGACAGCCTTGGAAGGCAGGTGCGTTTTGGCCTGCCTCAGCACTTCCCGGAACACGTGGGAAGGGACCGCCATAACGGCCGTGGTGGCACCGCCCAAGGCCTCAGCAAAGTCCTGAGTGAAGCTGAGGCGAGGGGAAAGGGGCACCCCGGGGAGAAAGGCGGCGTTTACCCGCTCCCGGCTCAGCATCTGGCAGAGGTCGGGCTCGAAGACCCAGAGGCGGACCTGCAAGCCCTTTTCGGCCAGCAACTGGGCCAGGACGGTCCCCCAGCTTCCGGCCCCGATTACCGCGACGATTGCAGGGTTAGGACTCTCCTTGGTTGCTTTCCCCTTCATCTCCCCGTTCCGCTACCTTGGCAACGCTCACCACCTTCTCTTCCGGGTCCACGTCAATCAGCTTCACGCCCTGGGTGACCCGGCCGATCACCGGAATGTCGGTGCCAGCCATCCGCAGGATCCTGCCCCGGTCGGTTACCAGCATGATTTCGTCATCCTGGCCCAGTTGCAGGAGACAGAGGACCGGGCCGTTCTTTTCCGTGATGTTCAGGCCTCTTACGCCTTGGCCACCTCGATGGTGACGGGGGTATTCGGTTGCCTGGGTGCGCTTGCCGAACCCCCGCTCGGTAACGGTCAAAATGGTTTCCGACGGCTGGACCACCTCCATGCCCACCACGGCGTCATTCTCCGCCACTTCCATGCCCTTGACGCCCCGGGCGCTCCGCCCCATGTCCCGCACTTCGGAGGACAGGAAGCGGATTACCTTCCCCTGGCGGGTGCCCAGGAAGATGTCCTGCTCCGGCTCCGCCAGCGCCACTCCCACCAGCTCATCGCCTTCATCCAGGGACACGGCGAGGATGCCGCCCTTGCGGGGCCGGGAGAAATTCATGAGTTCGGTCTTTTTGACCACTCCTCGGCGTGTGGCCATCACCAGCGAGGCCCCTTCCACAAAATCCCGCACCGGCAAGATGGTGGCGATTTTCTCCTCAGGGGCCAACTGCAGGAGGTTGACCACCGCCTTGCCCTGGGAGGAGGGCGACCCTACGGGAAGCTCGTGGACCTTGATCCAGTACACCCGGCCGGTGCTGGTGAAGATCAAAAAGTAGGCATGCATGGAGGCCACATAAAGCTGGGAGACAAAATCGTTTTCCCGGGTCACCATGCCCGTGCGGCCTTTGCCGCCCCGGCGCTGGCTGCGGTAGAGGTTCAACGGGGTGCGTTTGATGTAGCCCCGGTGGCTGATGGTCACCACCATTTCTTCGTCTGCAATCAGATCTTCTTCAGTGAATTCCTTGGCTTCGGGAACGATCTCCGTGCGCCGGGGATCGCCGAACTTGTCCTTGAGCTCCTTGAGTTCTTCGGCGATGAGCTCTTTGACCAGGGTTTCGTCGGCCAGGATTTGCCGGAAGCGGGCAATGGCCGCTTCCACTTCCCGGGCTTCATCCATGATTTTCTGGCGCTCCAGCCCGGTCAGACGCTGGAGGCGCATGTCAAGAATGGCCTGAGCCTGGATATCGCTGAGCTCATAGTGGGCTATGAGCTGTTCCTTGGCCACAGGGGGCGAGGCCGCGGCCCGGATGAGGGCGATGACTTCGTCCAGATGATCCAGGGCCACCAGCAGGCCTGCCAGAACATGGGCCCGGGCTTCGGCCTGCTTGAGTTCATATCGGGTGCGCCGGAGGATGACTTCCCGGCGGTGGTCCAGAAAATGGCGCAGCAGGTCCTTTAAGGTAAGAAGTTCCGGGCGGTTGTGGACAATGGCCACCAGGTTGATGCCGAAGGTGACCTGCATCTGGGTGTGTTGGTAGAGCTGGTTCAGGATGGTCTGGGTGGGCTCATCCTTTTTGAGCTGGATGACCACCCGCAGGCCCTCCCGGTCGGATTCGTCCCGGATGTCCGAAATGCCCTCGATTTTTTTGTCCTTGACCAGTTCAGCGATGCGCTCGATGAGTTTGGCCTTGTTCACCTGATAAGGCAGTTCCCGGATTACTATCGCCTCCCGGCCCCCTTTGCGCTCCACCGCCACTTTGGCCCGCAGACGGATCAGACCCCGCCCGGTGCGGTAGGCCTCAGCAATGCCGTCCGCCCCGTAAATATAGGCGCCGGTGGGGAAATCCGGCCCCGGCATAATGGCCAGAAGCTCGTGGAGGGAGATGTCCGGGTTGGCCAGCATGGCCAGAAGGGCGTCGCACACCTCCTCCAGGTTGTGGGGCGGGATGTTGGTAGCCATGCCCACGGCGATGCCGGCACCGCCGTTCACCAACAGGTTGGGGAAACGGGTGGGCAGGACCAGGGGCTCTTTGAGGGACCCGTCATAGTTGGGGACAAAATCCACCGTGTCCTTGTCCAGGTCCTGCAGCAATTCGTGGGCCAGCCGCGACAGGCGCACTTCGGTATAGCGCATGGCCGCGGGCGCGTCGCCGTCAACGGACCCGAAGTTGCCCTGGCCGTCCACCAGGGGGGCCCGCAGGCTGAAATCCTGGGCCATGCGCACCAGGGCTTCGTACACCGCGGCATCGCCGTGGGGGTGGTATTTACCGATGACGTCGCCCACGATGCGGGCGCTTTTGCGATAGGGCCGGTTCCAGTCATTGCCCGCTTCGCTCATGGCGAACAGGATCCGCCGGTGCACGGGCTTGAGCCCGTCCCGCACGTCGGGCA
>FWPV01016962.1_pt1 | contig 10167 bp, 14 predicted proteins | sample 2228371 | NCBI WGS metagenome assembly FWPV01 (sample SAMEA103939776, study PRJEB20133) | metagenome
TCGGCGTCTGTGTTCAACCCGGACCATATACGTTATTTCTCGAACTTGGAAAAAGCGTTCAGTCATGGTTTTCGTCGTACGACCGAAGCTATGCTGCTTGCGCTCACTTCTGGCGCTTTCAACCAGCAAGAAGACTATTTTTATCTACGTGAAATCTTTACATCAAGGAATCTGGTTGTTCCGCCTAACAATCCACGTTTCAAAAAACTCATCGCTCTTCTGAAAGCGTCAGGGGTAGAACCCGAGCAATGTAGTTTCGAGGTCGGAGTACTTGCTAATCAAAGTGACAGTGATCAGCTAATCAATCTATTCAAATATACCTATCTCCGAGCACCAAGAGTGACTTACAGCAACGGTAATGGGCGCAGGCAAATCCGACTCCACATCTACAAGCCAGATTCGGGGTCAACTTCCAAAACATTCAAAAGCGATAACACAGCGCTGGTTAGCAGCGTGAGCACAGGTAGATCAAGACCTGGCAATAGGGCATCGATTGCAGTTTGCGTTCAGGCGGCTCTGTTTTGTCAGGTAGTTGTTTGGGATATCCACCAGAGGGGGAAGTTATGAAGCGCTCGATTGAAAAAGTTGCGATTCCACTAGATTGGCTCTGGCCACTGAAGATCAGCAAGTTCATTCATGAGCTACATAGCCGTGATTTTGAGGAAATTGATCGAAAAGTCCGCGCTGTGCTATCCCCCGTTTTTGCGCTGATACCCGAGCTTACAATTTCTGGTGCCTTAGAAAATCGAATAAATCCTAGTACGCATCGGGAGGAGGTTTTTTACCAACCAGTCCTTATTGCCTCGCGGCAACTTCAGTTGCCTTTTGACGCCAATCGCAGCGCAACACTCGAGGCAACTTTAAAAAGCTGTCTTGAAGAATTCGCTAGGCTTCCGATGATGCTTGAAACGCTGCTACAGGCCCAGCAACTCAAACCGCTCAAATCCCTATCGCCGCAAGAATATCAAGCACTTTCTATTCTGCGAGCCTTGCTTGATTCACGTTTGACGCAGAAATTCTTGGCAAACAACCACAACGTGAATCTCAATGAGCAAAAAGGTCCAGATACAGAATATCAGCTTAGTTTTCGGGCGACAGTAAGATTCAAAGGACGTCAATCCGTAGTCCTTGAGTCGGTGCGCTGGCACAAAACTAATCCAGTGATTGTGAATCAACAAATATTTGCGGTGAGGTTTCGGTCAGCGTACCTTTTCGACGAAGAAAATAATTATCTGGATCGATTCGAAAAGCTGTTACGCAGCGGTCAGCCTGCGCATTTCATTTGTCGGATTAGTCTTAAGGAACGAAAAGGAAAGCAAAGGGTAAACAGTGCAACCATTGAGCAGCTAATTGATGAATAAGACAGTCTAGGCATCCATCAATCGCTGCTAGCGCCTCTGTGATCAGTATTCCCTATGCCGGTCAAGAGCGGCCATCAGAAAGTACTTTTCATTGGTTCTCATGAAATCCGGAGCCTTCTGAAAGCCGTGCTCCTCGAGGATCTGTCCAACCAACAACAACAGCTCCTGCGCGCCCTTTAACAATCTCTCGTCGCCTGGTCTCAGGTTGGTGAATTCCAAAAATCCCGAAAATGAAACCCGCACGCCTTCAGGCCACCCGGTGCAAAAGTTTCGGTTGGCCTTACAAAAAGTATGCAAAAAAGCAGCGATTGGTGCGCAGTGCATTGACTGCGATTCCATTGAAGTCTCGTCGTCTTCTGACGCAATCCGAGAGGGCTCCCGTTTCGAGTGTTTTTCACTGGTTTCGCTAATTAACTGAAGCAAGCCCGCATTAGCGAGAGAGGATACAAAAAGATCCGGTCTTAAATGAATGACCCGTGTGACGACCTCTTTCAACTCTGCTGAAAGATGGGAGTAGGACCAGACCAACACTCCTTTGGCCTTTTGCTGCTCCTTGGTCCTTGCGGGCAAGAAATCGAAAGGATTGTGTTCGATACCGAAGCTGGTTTCATTGAAAATCGCTTCGGTGTAGAACGCTGGATCAACCTGTCGTTTCTTGCCTAAAGGGTGAATCAGAACGAATCGTCCCACTTCTATCCTTTTTGCCGGTACCAAGGTGTACACGTGGAAATAATGAACGTGCCAAGAATCGTAGACTTCGGTCTGTAAGCAATAGCTGATCTGGCCATCGTGTTCAAATTCACTGACCCATGATCCAGTGACAATCCCTTGCACTGCGGTGGTTGTTTCACCAAAAAAGCTGGACTTACCCATTTTTCACCTCCAGTTGCAAAGCTTTACCCAGTTCACCAATGTTGGTGTTGGTGGCCAACAGTCGATCAAAAGCTGAGCCATCCAGGCGTGTCAGATTAGGAACAAATCGGCCGTACACTTTGTAGAGCATCTCGGTTGAACTGTGGCCCAATTGTCGTGCGATCCAAAGTGGGTTTTCACCGGCAGCCAGCCACAAGGTGGCAGCTGTGTGGCGGGTCACGTAGGGGCGTCTGCGCGCAAGTCCAAGATGGCGAAGTAGGGGATACCACACCCGCTTGGTCACGTTGTTGTGGTCCAGAGGTTGGCCCACGCTGTTGCAAAAGACGTAATCACTCGTGCGAAAGGTCACAAGCCGCTGCCGTTTCAAGGCTTGGCACACCACTTCTGAGATTTCAATGTCCCGAATGGAGTCGTAGGTTTTGCCGTCTTCTTCCTCAATACCAGCCACAATGGTGGAGCGAATCAGAATTTGGCGGCGTTCCAAATCAACATATTTCCATTTCAGGCCATCAATTTCGCCCGTCCGCATGCCCGTGAAAAACCGCACAATGTAGTAATTGCGCATATCTTCACGAACCGTGTTGAGGATCAAATTCACCTCTTGCAGAGTAAAAGGCTCCACATCGGGTTTGCGCAAGCGAAGTGACTTGATGTTTTGGTAGGGATTGGTAAAGTGGTACCGGTCGGAGGCTTCACTCATGATCTGACTCATCAGAGCCATGATCGCGTTAACCCGCTTGGGAGACATCGTTAAACCTTTACGCCCCGGTGCTTTGGCGAGGACTGAGCGAAAGGTTAAAAGGTCTTCCCGTCGAATGTCTCCGACCCTTGTATTTCCAAACTTGGGCACCAAGTGGGCCTTGAAGATATCTTCCACGGTTCTTTGGTAGCTCTTTCGAAACTGTACGAAGTTTTCATTTCGCCAGATATCTAGGAACTCCGAGAAAGTGGGTGTCTGCGCCGCAGCCGCGTTCGCCTGACGGGCTGTTTGCACGCCAGAGTCGGGCTGATGGCTACCTGCTCGCGGATACGCATCAGAGGCCTTTACGCGGGGTTTCTTGGCAGGTTTACCGAAGAACTCGGCGTAGTTGAATTTGCCTCGAGCAATTTCACGTTCAAGTTTGTCAGCAAGCTTACCGAGCTTGGTGCGGTTCTCTGGTGTGTCGGGCAGGGCGGTTTGTTCCCTGTAACGCGCACCATCAAAGTAAAAGTCCAGGTACAGTTTTCCGGTCTGCTTCCGGGTGCGAATACTAGCCATGGAGAACACCTCCGTTGGCCATAGGTACTGAGAATTTTGTACCCTTGCTCAAATCCTCTTCAATTGCTTGCCAGATGAAAAGAATCTTGCGACGCCCAAACGGACGCAGATAATGCACGCCTTCAAGCAACACAGAATCCATGAGTTTTTCACGAATGGTTCGCTCATCGTATTTGAGCCGCCCGGCGAGTTCGGCGGTGGTTAGATACTCTGTACTCATACTTTTCCTCTCTTGAAAAATCCCGCAAAAGATCAGCGGGGTAAATTCAAGTTAGCAAAAGTCTTCATTTGCGCAAGTGCCAAAATCGAAGAAATTTTGAAATTTCTGAAAGTTTCTAACCTGTTGATAAAAATGAAACTAATCAGTGCGAAACGGACAGACAACTTTTTACAAAGGGGGGGAGGGGGCTTAATTTAGGGGTTGATGTGCTTGTCAAATCCCCGTTACATTTGGGTGATTACTCATTATCGGGAATACCAATGCCCCACATCACTCGTTGCATAACCGAGCCGATTCGAGACAGCCGCAATTTATCGTTCGATCAACGATTGAAAGCGGAAGACTCCGGATTGATTCTGGCTTGGGAGAACGGTAGGCGTGATCAATCAATAGAACTGGATCTAAAGCAGTCATTTGAAAAAGGCGCATTGCCGCTAGCCGTATGGAAAGGTGGTGTTGATCCTGAAGTAAAGTCCAAGCTGAAGAAAGTTGGCTCCTTCCTTTATCTTGCCTACATGCAAGGTTTATTGGGTAATGATTTGGACGTAAACACAGACCAGGATCTAGAGTTGATCTGTGCACTTACCGGCGTAAAGGTCACTTTCACAAGTGATGTGTCAAAGCTCTCCAAGGCAGCCTGATATGAGCGTCAACGGCATGATGCTCACTTGCCAGCGGGCTCAGAGTATTCGAGCAGCACGTGCAAGGCTAAGAGGATTTTTGCTTGGTGTAGCCGCAGATCAAAAGCTCAATGACATGGAGATGAATGCATTGAAGACCATGCGTCTTGATGCAGAGGGTTTGTTTGGTTCTGATGAGTTTTCTACGATTGGATTCTTGCTTGATCGCGCTTTGGTTGTAGGCGTACTCCATCAGGATGAGCGACTTGACTTATTAGAAAGCCTTCTTAGCTTGGAGGCGGAGGTTTGTGAAAGCACTCTGCTTGGTCTATTGAGTGGAATGGCTTCTGATGACCATATCAACAGCTCGGAATTAAAGGTGCTATTGGAATTTGTGAGGCAGAACGAAGATCTGTTTTCACGATTCCCCTTCGACAAGATCACATTGGCGCTTTCAGATTTCTTCAGTAGACGCATTACAGAGGAACAACTACTAGCTACGATCAAGTCAGTCACCCAAGTTAACTATTCCTCAACCGGCTCGATCAGCGAAGATCGAGTTCCGCTGTGTGATTTTGATGAAGTTGATAATGTGGTGATTCAGGGATCAGTGCTTGTATTCACCGGCAAGTTTGGTGGCAAAACAGGGTTTCGAAAAGTGATTGAAGAACGTGTTATCGGCCTGGGGGGAGTGCTTCGCGCTAGCGTGACAAGTAAGACCAACTACCTTGTCGTTGGTGACGAAACCGCAGTGGGGTGGATCACCTCAACCTACGGGAGAAAGATTCAGATGGCGATGGATTTAAGGAAATCGGATGCACCGAATTTACGAGTGCTGACGGAGCGGAATTTGAAAGCAGTCAACCCCCAGTTATTTCAGTAATTCTATATTTACGGTGTGAGATGCTAAAGGTCTCCGATAGGACCGATGAGCGGTATTCGGCCAGAGCGGTCGTGAGACTTTCGACCTAGAACGTCTCCAATGTGTTCTTGAACCGACGCTGAATAACACCAACCAAGTTCACCGGCGCCGGAGCCCGTAAGGGCGGAGGGCAAAAAACCGGCCATGAAAATGCCGAAAGTATGACCGGTTTTTGCGTTCGCGTGCAACGCTGAGTTAGGCTGAGGCGCGGAGTGGAAGGTTTGGCAAGTACCCATGGCCTGAATTGTTAGGTGTTGCACTTCAAGTATCAATCCGCGCTGGAAAACGTAGTAGCCACTTATTGGAATTGATTTGGTATGACGGGGCATTGAATGTCGAAATTACTCCGGAAGGTGGCAGACCGCCTCTATATTATTGCCCTCAGGATCAATAATGAATGCACCGTAATAATTCGCATGATAATCCGGGCGCAAGCCCGGGGCTCCGTTGTCTATTCCACCTGCGGCAAGAGCTGCTTTGTAAAAGGCATCAACTTCCGCACGACTATTCGCGCGCCACGCAAGATGGCACCCAGTCGTCGAACTTGGCCCTCCATACGGAGATGGCCCGTCGATAAACCACACATCGGCCTTCTTACCATCGGGCTCCGAAGCGTCTGGATAGGCCAACCCAAGTATGTTCGCTCCGTAGTTGCCCTCAAAGCATACACTGTAGCCTAGCGGTGCAAGCGCAGCACTGTAGAACTCCTTCGCGCGTGAAATATCCTTTACTCGAAACGTCATGTGATCAAGCATGTATAAGTCCTGATGTTATGTAGCGTGAGATTTCCAGACTACTGTACATAAATACAGTTTGTTTTGCAAGTGACATCCAGGCGCCCCAGAGCAAAAAGCCCGGCAGTTGGCTGACTTTCTGGGCAGACGGCCTGATTGAGCCGTGACGGTAAGCCAGTTTGCATGCCGTGGTGCCTGTTTTCGCTGAGCCTAACGTTTTACGTGATGGACGCCCGGAGCCGTAGGGGGAAGGATACGAGCTCATAACTTTGATTTGGCAGTGAAAGGTAGCTCTCTAGAATTTCCTCTGCATCAGAACGGTTCAGCTCCCGGATCAAGAATTTCTTGGCGGTGAGATGCGTTCTACGACTACGAGGCATTAGGTCCGCTTGAGCGAAATGTTAGCGCTCACCGGCGTACCTAGTGAGGCGCTCTTGAAGTGTGCCGGAATGCAGCTCAAAGAGATGGTTGTCGAAGTCGTAGACATACAAAGACTCCCCCTCACCCGGAACACGAGAGCGCGACGGAAGAACCTCGGCCCCGATACGCTCAAGTCGCTCGCGGTACTGCGAAAGGTCCTCTTGCTGAACGCGGAAGGCCACGTGCTGATAGCTGCGCTCAGCCGGAGGCGTCCCCTCCATGGCGGCGACCCAAACACCTCCAAGGACAAAGAACTTCTCGCGCGAGAGAGAGAAGTTCTTCCCGTTGCTGTCATAAACCTCGACAGCACCCAGACCTTCACACATGAACCTCGCCATGCGATCTAGGTCTCTAACGAGGAATGTCAGGTGGCTGATACCGTCCATGAGCGCTAACTTTATTTATCGAACAATAACCGCAATATCCATTCATCCGCACATCGCAAATGATTTTTTAAATTAACTATTTTAAATATTAATAAATCATCGCATCAACAGGATGAAAAATAAACCTTGGTTAGCTCAAGATTCTTTAATCCCTCAGACACCCCGACTACGCTCAACAAGAGCCAAGTCCCATCAGATCTTCTGAAACGCCCGACAGAAGTCAACGTCACTCGCATTAAACCGAACATGACTGGTTCGACTCAAAACCATCTGTGAGTTCTCAAAAGCGCGTACCACATACCCAAAACCCTTGTCATGGACAAAGTAGACTACATAGTCAACCAAAGACCCTTGCCACTTGTTTTGCACCACCTGGTTGCTATCATGTTTCACCAAAGGGTTTACTTGAATGCGGTAAAAGTTAGGGCCGTTCGAAACCACCAAATCAGTCTTATGGCCATGATCTGATTTTGGATAAAAGACCTGCCAACCGCTTTTCAACAGCCAAGAACCGACTTGATCTTCAAAGGAAACATTACGCTGATATTGCAGAGTGCCCTCAGGGGGCAAAATGTGGAGTTTAGGCATTTAAAAGCTCACTGAAATTGCATGATTCAGACCCAAAAGAGGTCCACCAAAAAGCAATTGCAATGCGCCTTAAAAGTACACACGCCAGCCACAACTTTCGTCGACGAAGTGTTCCAACAAGAATCACTTCAATAAAGGCTCGGGATCAGGTTTGAAAAAACCGCAATTAACCGAAACATTACTGGACAAACCAGCCCAATGAAACCCCCAACAAGAGGGGGTTATGACGCGCCCGCGACTCAATTCTGCCTCTCAAGCTTCGCTTGCAATTGGAATATCTCTGTATGACCTAGATGTTCAACATCTAATCCCAGCCCCCAATTAAGGCGTGGAGTGGGGAGAATGGCCAAAAAACAACCTCAAAATTGCGCAATTAATCTCAAGCAATCGCAAATAGCAGCAAAAGGCCTTACACCACATAATGTGCTTGACCAAATCAAAAGCACAACATATTGTGTAAATGCAGCTTTAAATGACTAGGAGAGAATCATGGCCACCAATCCACCCAAAGGCGATGGTCATCGCAATGGAGCGGTAAAAGAGCGATCTCAAACCCAAACTCCTGCCGGCAACTGGGTTAAGCGTAACAAGATCAACGGTCAATTCATGGCTGTCAAAACATCTGACAAAAAGCCATTTAAAGGCGTTCGAAAAGAGAAGTCATGATGCATGACTACGCGATCTTTGGTCATAACCGGAGTTCCATAGGACGCTGGCTTGGTGTTGCATCAATTGTCATCACTGGATCCGTGACCAGTTTGTTGATTAGGCTGGGTGAAGTAGCTAATCTTCAACAATTCTCAACTGCGGTTCTGACCCCAGCACTTGCCTATTTTTGTCTTCACTACATTTTTAACAAATGGGCTTGGAAAATCCCAATCTTCAAAATCCCTGATTTCAGTGGAGTGTGGAAAGTAGACGGCAAAACCTTGAATGAAGGCGGATCTATAAGATACCCGTGGATTGCTGAGATCGATATTGAACAAACCTGGGAAAAGATCAGCGTTAATCTGAAAACTACGCAAAGCAAAAGTCATAGTTACACTGCAACGTTGACTAAAAACTCTGGAACCAATGGCGGTTGGACACTGCACTACAGTTACTCCAACAACCCAAATCCTGATCAATACCACGAGCTAAATTCCCACAAAGGGTATTGCGAACTAAATTTCTCCAAAAATCTAGAAACTGCGGAAGCGTCTTACTTCAACAGTAACGGGCGAAGAACTTTCGGGCAGATGTTTTTGTGTAAGGAGTCAGCATGATTAATTTCGAAGATCGCCTGTCAAAGCTTAAAGACCGCAGACAAGGCACCGCAGAAAGATACCTTGTCGAAAAACAACTCAAGGCTTGGGGTGATGCTAGGCCTGTTGAAGACCATGAACGCATCAAGGAAGGTGCGGCAATTAAATATGTGATTGGCTCAATGGCTGCAGTAAGTCAGGAATCTACCGACATTTCAATCGCAGAGGGGAAACGGGTAGCGTCAAACTTAATTTCGCGACTGCAATCAGCAGGAATCTCAACTGAAATGCGACTCCAAGGTTCAGTGGCCTTGAACATCCATATAGAGGGTCATTCAGACGTTGATATGCTGGTGTTGAAAACCGACACTATGACAGTCGAAAAACCAACAATTTATCCAGATAACTACATCTTCACTGCTGGCGGCAGACCAATGGTTGATGCCTTAAAAGAACTCAGGGATGAATCTGAGTTGAGACTATCAAGTGCATTTTACGCTGCCAATGTTGATATCTCGAAAGGAAAATGTATCTCCTTGAGTGGTGGCAGTTTGCAAAGAAAAGTCGACATCGTACCAGCTTGTTGGCATGACACGATTGATTACCAAAGAGAAGGTCAGGAGCATCTACGGGCAGTGAAAGTCTATGACAAGAAAGAGCATCTACTCCACGAAAACAAGCCTTTCCTTCATATTAGAAGGATCAATGACCGGGACGCTTGGTACAGCGGTAACCTGAAAAAGGTGATCAGACTCATGAAGAACATTATTGCCGACATGCCCGAATACAAGAAAACCAAAGTTAAAAAGCTCTCCAGTTACGACATAGCTGGGATTGCCTATGGTATGGATAAAAAACTTGCTTGCAGCGTGCTTTTTCCACTGACTCTCTTGGACAACCTGAGATCGTTTCTGGTTTTTTTGGTGACTATAAAAGAGACAAGAGAGCTTCTATACGTTCCCGACGGTACGAGAAAAGTCATTGATTCACCTGACAAGGAAGAAGCACTTGAAATTCTTTACTCGGAAGTCTCAAGTTTGGCAGAAGCTGTTCAGAGAACCATCAATCCTTTCAAATTTAACTATGATGGGTCTGTTTTAACACATAAGCCAGTAGTGGTTTAAGTCACGACAAGGATCACTGAAGACTCACAGAAGTTGAAAATTTCATCTACCAGCTTTGAAAGTGCTATTAGAGTAACTAATGTTCGATGCTATAAGACCAGTTGAACGTCGACAACAGACACAGACCAGGCTAGTGCCGTTGTTGATTAATCGTCCGCCTAGGCAGCCTCGCCACCCCAAACGCCCCGGAGGGGCTCTTTATTTCTCTTACCCACTGAAGTGGACCGCAATCAACGAATAAGCATAGTGCATTTTGTCGATGTTGATACCCACGCCATCAAGCTTTCTTGATAAGGTTCACATTCAATGAGCCGCAACTGCACCGCAGTGCTTCAGCCTGTCCGGAATGAGGGGTGACAAACAAATTGCCGCTACACTTATCACAGTAAAATACCGCAACAAGATCCTTGTACGCGG
>FWPV01016964.1_pt1 | contig 10167 bp, 8 predicted proteins | sample 2228371 | NCBI WGS metagenome assembly FWPV01 (sample SAMEA103939776, study PRJEB20133) | metagenome
GACCGACTATGCCGATGAACTGGCAAGTCTGATGACGGAGAATTTTGAAATTTTAGCGTGCGCTTAGTATAGATGCACGTGTCGATGCCTACATTGCCGATGACAACAACATCAAAACCTGGGGTAGGCATCACTTTGTCAACCTCGACCGCAACAAATTTGCTGTCTTGAATATGCCTCTATCAAATGCTGCCAACGTTGACGTATAGCCACAATGTCGGCAATGTCATCCTGAGGTACAGCTAATTCCAGAGCTGCTGCCATTTGCAGAATCGCGTTGAATTGACGCCAACGTTGGACAACAGACATCTGCCTCAGCTCAGATTGCTCGACTTTGGCAACTGCCTGCCAACGCTCATGAAAAGCTCGCAGTTCTCGATTTTCCATCGTCACGGCGACAACACCTCAACATCATACGGCAGCGTTGGCACGATTTCCAGACTACCGCGATATTCCTGCACCACGCCGACCACCCGCACCCGTGTCCCTATCGTCCCCAGCGCCGGATTGGCCTTGGGGATACGATCGAGAGTCGTGCGCCAGATGAAGATCCGCCCCGGCGTGCCGGCTTCGTCCAAGATCGAAAGGATGACGCTCTTGCTGCTCCCGGAGACATTGGCGATTTCCCCTTTCACCTCTACAACCTGCCCGAGGTAATTGCCGAGGGTGTTTAAGGAAACTGGCTGTGCGAACGCTCCACCTGCGCGTACTACCTTGACCTGGCTCCCAAAGCGCGGTTCAACTTGCAATTCTCCCTCATACTGTCCAACCTTGCCGGTAGCACGGACCTGGGCCCCGATATTAAGCTGTGGCGCTGCATAACAGTCGTCATAAACATTGTGCCACATCAACAATACAACCTGCCCGGAGCCATCATCGAGGGTAAATTTGAATCCCTGCGAGAAGCTGGCCGTCGCTACCACTTTGCCGATCACGGTCACTTCTTCTCCGATGTGCTCGTTCAGCGTGCCGATCCGGGTCTGGATAAACTCCGGTGTCGCGGTCGGCGTAGCCGTAGGCTTCTCGGTCGGTGTAGCCGTCGGCGTAGCGGTGGGCTTCTCGGTCGGCGTAGCAGTTGATGAGGCGGTCGGTGAAGGTGTGGCGGTCTTCGTCGGCGGGAGCGTTGCGGTGGGCGGCTTCGGCGTGGACGTCGCCGTTGAGGTTGAGGTTGGTGTCGCCGTGGATGCAGGAACGGTCGGCGGCAGTGTGGTCAGTACAACTTTGCCTGGCAACGTCACCGGCGCAGGTGTGGAAGTCGTACAGCCGCTCAGGATCAATCCTAGCAGCAGGCCAATTTCACAACAAACCAGAATGAATGTGCGTTTCGTATGCATGGTGTCTATCATAAAAATAATCACCCTTTCGACCTGGGTAATAAAAGAAAATTGTCGGCGCACACAAGATTAAAAAATAGTGTACTGGTCAAGGAATAGATAACATGAACTACGCTTTCAGACCAGGGACACAAGCTGTTGCCGCACCCACGTCAACGTTTCTTCATCCAAAGGCGGCGGAGGCGGCTCCCGAGTATAATCCAACAAACGCCGGTAGCCTACCAACTCGAAGCATGCATCCACCGCCGCCTGCAAATCGAGTGGCACGTCCACATCCGGCGGCAGGAGCGGCACAGGGACTACGGGCAAGCGGTCGCGCAATCGAATGGGCCACACTTCGGTATAGGGACGCTCCGTGAAGCGGCTCAGGTAAACGTAATAATGCGCGGGTGGCGGCTCGGCATCCTGGAATGGAATCCGTTGCCCGCCGCGCAGCAGATCGAGTTCGAGCAAGTGCGTGCGCGTCTTCAGTAGATCGCCGCGCCGTTCCAGGTACTCTCGTAAGCCTTTGCCATGTTTGTTGGCCGGCGAGAAAATCTCGATCACCGTCACCAAACGGCGGTCCGAAAGGTCGCGGATTTCGATGCTCAACATCGGGACTTCTTCCGGTATATGGCTGACCAATCGCACTTTAGGGACGGTGTCTATGAGCGTAGCGGTCGCCGTTTCCCGCACCATATGGACAACATGCACATCGGGGTAAACAATGCGATGTCCCGGCACAACCACAAGATCGATACCAGGATCCTCAATGACGTAACGCTTTTCCAATAACGCGACATAGCGCGGCGGCAGCAATGGCATAAGCTGCGCGCTGATTTGATTTGCCAGGCGATCGTGAAACTCCTGCCACAGTTCCCCTTCGAGATAGGGATCCATTCCCGGAAATGGTGACTTATCGAATGGCATGGCACACCTCCTACTCTCAATTATAACCGCACTCGCGCCTCCTGACTATCCCACGCCGTTGTCTCCCCGATCACCAACGCCTCCGGAACCGCCGCCAGCGCCGCATCTACATCCTCCGGCGCGACGATGACGACCATGCCGATGCCCATGTTGAACACGCGGTACATCTCGTCGTCGCTGACCTGCCCGCGCTGCTGAATGAGACGGAAGATCGGCGGGACGGTCCACGCGGCGCGATCCAACATCACGCCGACGCCCTCCGGCAAGACGCGCGGCAAGTTGTCCGGGAATCCGCCTCCGGTGATGTGCGCCATCGCCTTGATGCGCACGCCCGCCCTGATCAACGTCTCAAATTCTGCCAGGTAGGCTCGGTGCGGCGCGAGCAACGCTTCTCCGACAGAACACCCCAACTCCGGCAGCACGGTCCCCCACCCTAAATCGCCCAGGACGCGCCGCGCCAGCGAGTAGCCGTTGGTGTGCAGCCCCGATGACGGCAGCCCCAGGCATACGTCGCCGGGACGCACGTCGCGCCCGTCGATCAGTTCTTCGCGCGGCGCCCACCCCACCAGCGTGCCCACCAGATCGAACGCGCCCGGTTTGTAGACGCCCGGCATCTCCGCCGTCTCTCCGCCGATGAGGACGCAGCCCACGGCGCGACACGCCTCCGCGCAGCCGCTCACCACAGACACAATCACGTCCGGCTCCAGCTTGCCGGAGGCGATGTAGTCCAGGAAGAACAACGGCCGCGCGCCCTGCACCAGCACATCGTTGACGCAGTGATTGACGATATCGTGCCCGACGGTGTCGTAGCGCCCCATCGCCTCGGCGATCATCGTCTTCGTGCCGACGCCGTCGGTCGAGGCGACCAGCACCGCGTCGTGCAGACACACCTCATCCAGTGCGATCTGCCCGCCGAACGCCCCCATCCCGCCGAGCACCGCCGGGGTATACGTGCGCTCCACCGCCGCGCGCATCCGTTGGAAGGCATTCATCTTGGCGTCGATGTCTACGCCGGAATCGGCGTAGGTAGACGGTAGACGGTAGACGGTAGACGGGGGGGGAGAGGGGGGGAGGGAGAGAGGGGGAAATTCGCCGATTCGCTGATTCGCTGATTCGCAGGTCTGCGATTTGCCATTCGCCATTCGCCATTCGCTATTTGCCATTTGCACATTGGCCGCGATGTCGGTGCGGTAGTGCATTCCCTCGAAATGGATACTCGTTACGGCTTCGTAGGCGCGGGCGCGGGCTTCGGGGAGAGTTGGCGCGGTGACGACGACGGCGAGGACGCGCCCGCCGGAGGTGACGAGTTCACCGTCTTGTAACTTTGTGCCTGCGTGGAAGATGACGGTAGACGGTGGACGGGAGACGGTAGACGGGACGGGGAGAAGGGGAGATTCGCCGATTCGCCCATTCGCTGATTCACTGATTCGCTCATTCACTGATTCGCTGATTCTCTTGCCCTTCTCGTAATCGCCGGGATAGCCGCCGGAGGCGAGGACGACGCCGACGCTGGCGAGGGGTTTCCAGGCTATGGGGACGGAGGGCAGGCGGCCTTCGATGCAGGCGAGCATGATGTCCACCAGGTCAGTGTCGAGCAGGGGCATCAGGAGCTGCGTCTCCGGGTCGCCGAAGCGGCAGTTGAATTCGAGCACGCGGGGGCCGGCGTCGGTGAGCATCAGCCCGGCGTAGAGCACACCGACGTAGGGCGTCCCGCGCCGCCGCATCCCATCCACCGCCGGTTGCAGGACGCGCCGCGTGACCTCGTCCACCAGCGCCGGCGGCAGGTGTGGCGAGGGGCAATAGCCGCCCATGCCGCCCGTGTTGAGGCCACCGTCACCGTCGAGCGCGCGCTTGTAATCGCGGGCGGGCAGCATCGGGACGACCGTCGTTCCATCGCAGAATGCCAGCAGTGACGTTTCTTCGCCGTCCAGCCGCGTCTCAATGAGCACTTTGTCGCCCGCGGCGCCGAACGCGCGATCCACCATGATCTGCTTGAGCGCCGCTTCCGCCTCCGCGCGCGTGTCGCACACGAGGACGCCCTTGCCCGCCGCCAGCCCATCGGCTTTGACGACGACCGACTCAGCGCGCTGCCGCAGATAGGCCAGCGCCGCGTCGTAATCCGTGAATATGGCGGCGGGCGCGGTGGGGATGCCTTCCTCGATCATAAACTGCTTGGCGAACGCCTTGGAACCTTCCAACCGGGCGGCAGCCTGTACCGGCCCAAAAGCGCGCAGCCCGGCGACCTGAAACGCATCCACAATCCCCGCCGCCAGCGGCGCCTCCGGCCCGACCACTGCCAGGTCAATCGCGTTTTTCTGCGCGAAAGCGACCAGTTCAAAGATATCCTCCGCCGCAATGGCGACCGGCGTCATCTTTCCGCCCACCGTTCCGCCGTTGCCCGGCGCGACGAACACGTCCGTCACCTTCGGCGACTGCGCCAACTTCCACGCCAGCGCGTGCTCCCGTCCCCCCGAACCGATGACCAAAATCCGCATAGCTCCTCCTTTTTCAGTAGACGGTAGACAGTAGACGGTAGACGGGGAGGAGAAATCCTGTCTACTGTCTACCGTCTACCGTCTACCTATTCAAACATTGCTTTGCCGAATGAATCATCCACCACCACGGGATAATCGCCGGTGAAGCAGGCCTGGCAGTGCTGCGCGCCGTCGAAGGGGACGACGCTCCGCAGGCCCTCGACGGAGAGGTAGCCCAGGCTGTCCACGCCGATATGGGCGGCGATTTCGTCCACGCCCATCCGCGCGGCGATGAGGTGCTCTTGCCGCGCCATATCCACGCCCATGAAGCACGGATAGCGGATCGGCGGCGAGGCGATGCGCATGTGGACTTCCTTCGCGCCGGCCTGCCGCAACAGATTGACAATGGGGCCGCTGGTGGTGCCGCGCACGATCGAGTCATCCACCAGAACAACCCGCTCGCCCTCCAGGTCGGTCAGTGGGTTGAATTTGATCGCCACACCCAAATCGCGCATCCGCTGGTCGGGCTGGATGAACGTCCGCCCGATGTAGCGGTTTTTGATGAGCGCTTCGCCGAAGGGGATGCCGGATTCGTAGGCGTAGCCGATCGCGTGCGCGGTCGCCGAGTCGGGCACACCGATGACGATGTCGGCTGCGGCGGGATGCTCGCGGGCCAGTTGGCGGCCCATCTTGCGGCGCACGTTGTGGACGGAGCGGCCTTCCAATATCGAGTCGGGCCGGGCGAAGTAAACATACTCGAAGATGCAGAGCGACGCGCGGTCGGCGGCCGGCGTCTGCCATGATGTAACGCCATTTGCATCCAGGCGCACGATTTCGCCGGGCTGCAATTCGCGCACAAGTTCTGCGCCAATCGGACCAAAGGCGCACGACTCCGACGCGAAGACCCAGCCGGTCCCGTTGAGCTTACCCAGACAGAGCGGGCGGAATCCCCACCGGTCGCGCACGGCGTAGACGGCGTCGCGGGTGAGGATCGTGAGCGAGTACGCGCCCTGCGCGCGCTGCATAAAGTCGGCGATGCGTGCGTCCCAGGTGTCGCCCGCCGCCCCGGCGAGCATCTGCGTGATGACTTCGCTGTCCGATGATGAGGTCAGCCCCACCCCGCGTTGCAGCAGGTCGCGGCGCAGCGCAGGTGTGTTGGTGAGGTTGCCGTTGTGGGCAATCGCCAGCGGGCCAAGCGCCGTCTCGATGAGGTAGGGCTGTGCGTTGAGCAATTTAACGCTGCCGGTCGTCGAGTAGCGCGTGTGCCCAATAGCGAGGTCGCCGCGCAGCAGGTGTAGATTATCCTCATTGAAGACCTGCGAGACGAGGCCCAGGCCCTTGTGCAGGTGCGCCAGGCCGCGCTCGCTGGTGCAAATCCCCGCGCTCTCCTGCCCGCGATGTTGCAGGGCGTACAGCGCAAAAAACGTCAACCGGGCTACGTCCACGCCGGGCGCGTAGATACCGCAAATGCCACAAGCTTCTTTCATTGTGCAAACCATCCCTGCAAAGTTCGGCAAAATTTATCGAAGGCCCGTTCTTGCACTTGAAGGCTGACGCGCTCTGCAAGTTCCTGGAAGATACGCGGCGATGCCGGACGACGACTACTGCGCAGCACTTGTTGCATTGCCTCTTTTGGCCGCAGCGGCTTCCCGGCGGCTGTCAAAGGTTGCAACTGCCAGAGCGCGTGCAATGTCTCCGCGGCGACGCCCAATACAGAGGCGACGTGCGGTGAATGGCTCCACACCCACACTTCCAATTCGGGGTCCAGTACAATGGCTGCGGCGCGCTCAGCATCCCAGCCATTACGCCGCAGACGTTCTTCAAGATCGGCCTCTAATGCCTCGGCGGTCAGGGACTCTTTCCCACATCCCTCACGGTCGAGAAATACCAAAGCATGATGCGCGCGCGTCGTATAGCTCCGCAAAAAGTCCTGGGCGTCGCGGTACACGCCGGCGTCGCGGCCTGGATAGCGCTGCACTTCATGCTGTATCGGCCGGATGCCCAACGCGGCATAACGTTGCGCCAACAAGGTACGAATTGCCCATTCAGCATCGGCATCGGCGACCATCACGACCAGATCCAACGTGTAGGTCATCCTAATACTCCCGCCGCGAACAGAGTTTCCAAAGGCACTTCTTTCTGCCAGGTATGGAGCGCCGGATGCTCAGGCCCACGCACCACATCGGTTGCGCCGCCGGTGGTCTTGCCAAAAATCAGCAAGTGTTCGGGTTGCGCTAACGCTAAAACCAGGGGAGAATGTGTAGCCAGAAAGACTTGCCCATCGTAAATTGAAGACAAAGATTGAAAAACGGCCTCCACAGCGCGAGGATGAACCCCATTTTCCGGTTCCTCAATCAAGAAGATTTGTTCTGATTGGGGCAAATAAGCTAAAAGTGTGAGGGCCAAGAGCCGCAATGTGCCATCAGAGAGCAACCAGGCCGGAACCTGCACTCCGTTTCGATATGTCAGGAGCAAATAGCGCGACCGGTCTTCCTGGCGTTCTCCAATGGTAATATCTACTAAATCCTCCAAAATAGTTTGCAAGTGACCTAACCACCACCGAAAACGTTGCTCGTCTTTGTGTAGCTCTGCTACCATCAAGGGCAGATTCGAACCATCAGGTTGAAAAGTACGCGGCGCATCGGAGGGACAAGTGCGGCGCATCAACACACTATTCAATTGCAGAAAATACACATTGTCCAACAAAAACTGCCGGAACCACAACGTCAAGGGGAAGCGTTCCTGATCTTCAGGGACGCCAGAGAGTGCCAGGCGACGCGGCGATAGGCGGAACATAATATTCCAGTCGGTGCGTTCAGAGCGAAAATAATCATTGCCGCTCTCGGCAACTTTGCGCACGATCAGGCGGTATCCCGGCGGCGTCTTGGTGCGCGCCGGACGAATTACGGGGTCTGTATCTTCCGGCTCACGCGGGAATAACGCCGGTTGAATGAGAGGAACGGGTTTGCTCAGACGGGTATCCACCATCCACAAATTCTCACCACTGATAACCAGTCCACCATCACCGCCAATCCCCACGCTAACTTCATAACGCAACCGATCATAGGGCAATGTGTCCCCGGTGCTTAAGGCGCGTTGACCTTCCGGGATATTCACTTCTAGCGCAAAAGCAAAACCCGGCTCAATGCCCTCCCCCCGCCAGGTGAGTTCTGCCAGGTTTGTGGCCCGACGACGCACAGCTTCTTCGACATCGTTCTGAAAAGCATCGCGCAAAAATACCAAAATGTCCAGCAATGTACTTTTGCCGCTGGCATTTGGCCCGATCAGGATATTCAGGGATTTTAAGGGCACACTTATAGACTTCAAGCATTTGTAACGCCGCGCTTGAATAGATTGTAACATCTAACCTCCTCTTTACGTGACAACCATAGCCCGATCCGCATCATACAACCGCTGCCGCTGCTGCTCCTGCATTGCCGACACCTTCTCGCGCAGCGCCGCATCGCTCACGCCGAGAATTTTCGCCGCCAGCAGCGCCGCGTTGTCCGGCTCCAGCACGACGGCAGGCGCGACGCCCGACGGCGTCCGCAGCGAAGAGTAGATGTCCGCGCCGCCGAACCTGTCGGAATACGGCGGGCAAGCGATGACGGGCGCACTCACGGCGGCGTCCACGACGCCGCTCAAGGCGTTGCTGCGTCCTGCCACGGTGATGTAGACTTTGGGCTGCGGATCGGCCTCATATTCAGCCAGCAAGTCGAGCAAATAATGCGGCACTTTGTGCGCCGAGCCAATGCGTGTGACGTGCGGGATACCATAGTCGTCCAACGCAGACGTGATTTTGGCCGCGAAGTCGCGGTCGGCGGGGGAACCCAGAATCAGAATGACCAGCATGATACCTCCCTCAAAATGGCGAATAGCGAATGGCGAATAGCGAATAGCGAATGGCGAATGGCGAATGGCAAAAAATCCGTTCAGTCCGTTGACAGATTTTTGTGCTGGCATGGGGCGCAGCAACACTGACGTCTCCTTATGAGGATAACCCAATGAGTCAATCGCCATTACAGAAATCTCTTGAGCGCGGCAATGACCCGTTCTTCCGCCGGATACGCGCCCGGCTCGAAAGACTTGCCCGTCAGTTTCTCGTAGCAGGCGATATAGCGTTGGCTCACCTGCGCGATCAGTTCATCCGTGGGCGCGGGCGGTTCGCCATCGCCACGATAACCGCGTTCGGCGTACCAGAGACGCAGGAATTCCTTGTCGAAGTTGTCCGGCTCTTCACCGGCGGCGAGACGCGCCCCGTAAGTGTCGGCCACCCAGAAACGGCTGCTGTCGGGCGTGTGGACTTCGTCAATCAGCATCACCCGGCCATCCGGCGCGCGCCCGAACTCGTACTTCGTATCCACCAGAATCAGGCCACCCCGGCGCACGATCTCCTGCCCGCGCGCGAAGATCGCCAGCGCTGCCGCCTGCACCTGCGCCCACGTCGGCGCATCGAGCAGACCGCGCTCCACCACTTCGGCGCAGGTGATGCGTTCGTCGGTTTCGCCCTTCGTCGTCGGGGTGATGATCGGCGCGGGCAGCGCGGCGTTCTTCTGCAAGCCGTCGGGGAAGTCGTAGCCGTAGATAGTGCGCTCACCGAGGGAATAGCGATACCACAGCGCAGTCTTCGTCACGCCGCTGATGTAACCGCGCACGATCACCTCGATAGGGAACGGCTCACACTCTACCGCCAGCAGCACGTTGGGATCGGGCACGTCGAGGACGTGGTTAGGGATGATATCGCGCGTCTGCGCGAACCAGAACGCGCTCAACTGATTGAGTACCTGCCCTTTGAACGGCACGGCAGTGAGGATGCGGTCAAAGGCCGAAAGACGGTCGGTGGTCACAAATAGACGGCGCTTGTCAGGCAAGGTGAAGGACTCACGGACTTTGCCACCGGTGTGAGTGTAAGGCCAGGCGATATCAATACAACTTAAGGCATGAGGGATGTACGATTTCACATATTCTGCGTTGAGCATATATCAACCTCCAAAAATTTAGTTTTCGACTCCACCGAAAAAACACAAAGGACACGAAGTATACAAAGGATTTTAAGGTCTTGATTAACAAAATTTTGATTTTTGCGGTGAATCACGAAAAAATCTTTAACCTTACTTCGAGTCCTTAGTGTCCTTTGTGGTTGATAGACTTTTTTCAGGAGATTCGTTTTCACCTTTCACAGAACACACGGTTTTTTGTTTTTTTATCCGTGAAATCCTGTTGATCCGTGACTATGGTTATGTTATGCCTGCATGTCACATCTAGGGCCGCAAGGGGGGCACCGGACGGCTAGGCATAGTGGGCCGTGTACCAAGTCCCTGTTCTAACATGCTGAGGCTTGCAGTCGCTTGGGCAAGTTGTCCCCGCGCCAATTGTTCGGTGATCTGGTTCACAGTGCCGGAGAGCGACCGCAATTGTGGTCCTCCCTGGGCCTGCAAGCCGGCAACAGC
>FWPV01016965.1_pt1 | contig 10166 bp, 8 predicted proteins | sample 2228371 | NCBI WGS metagenome assembly FWPV01 (sample SAMEA103939776, study PRJEB20133) | metagenome
ATCGACCGCGGTGAATTTCCGCGCAAGCTATCGCAGGTTGGCCGGGCTGTGCCGGGCAAAAAACATCCGGCTGGTTCACAGCCACAACCAGGTAGGCACGCTATTTGCCCTGTGGCTGAAAACAAGCGGGGTGGTGCGCCATGTCGTCCGCACGGCGCATATCTCGCAGGAGTGGGGGCAGGGGCTGGTTCCCTGGTTGTTTCGTCAGGTTTTTTCTAACTGGCTCTACCCCTGGCTGGTCGATCAAGAAGTGGGCGTTTCGGCCGCGATCGCTGAACAATTGAACCGCCATCCTGGCGCGCGCTTATTCGGCAGGCGGGCATATAAGATTTATAACGCGATTGACCTGCAGTGGATCGAACGGGCGCCCCAGGCCTGGCAGGCGCGCCAGGCGCGCGCCGGGCGCGATGCGCCCTTCATCATCGGCAGTGTCGGCCGGCTGGTCGAACGGAAGGGATATCAAACCCTGATTGACGCATTCGCAGAGCTGGTGAAAGAAGCCCCCAACTGCCGGCTTGTCCTGGCGGGTGATGGAGAGCAGCGCCCGGTGCTGGAAGAGAAGACCCGGACTCTAGGTCTCCAGTCGCAGGTGAGTTTCCTGGGCCAGCAGGCGGATATTCCCGCTGTGCTCGAGTCGTTCGATCTGTTTGTTTTGCCTTCTCTGCAAGAGGGCTTGCCGACTGTCATTCTCGAAAGCATGGCCTGCGCTGTGCCGGTGGTCGCCACCGATATTCCTGGTACGCGTGAGTTGATCCAAGACGGCGTAAACGGCTGGCTGGTTCCGCCGGCTGACCCGGCTGCGCTGCACGCCGCGCTGCTAAAAGCCTGGCAAAATCCGGCTTTTGGGCTGGAGATGAGCCAGAAAGCGATCGATATGCTCGGCCCTTTCTCATATACTTCCGTGGCAAGTGAATATTACACTTTGTATTGCAGGTTAATCGAGGGTTCTACCGCTGAGGAAAACATTCATAGATGATGCTGTGTTGTAAAGCACGATATTAAAAATTTACGATGAGGGCACGGTTGAAAATTTTTGTGCTTAACCTCTGGCAAACCAATCAATAAGCAGCGCAAGGTACGGCCGAGTGGCGAAAATACTTCACAAAATCTTTCTTTTCGGTTTTGTGATTGAAGCCAAGCAGGTGTTATGGCTTATTTTCTTAACTGATTCTAACAACTTAATTACCCAGGGGCCACTTCGCAATGATAGAACTACTTAAGATGGGTATAACGGGTCATTTTTTTTTGAATATGCAGGCGTGATTTCGTGACAAACATATAATTTTCATGCTTATCCGCAAAATATTCATCGACTGCGCTTCGGGCCCCGGACCAATCAAAGTAATCGTCGATGATTAAGACTCCCCCCGGGACCAGGCGCGGCTCGATCTGGGTCAGGCAGGTCATGACCGATTCATACCAGTCGCAATCCAGGTGCGCCAGGCTGACCGGTTCGCTGACCTGCATGGTATCCTGGAACAAGCCTTTGACCAGGTGGATCTGGTGCTGGTTGGCAGGCAGGTGATAGCGCTCGAAGTTGGCCTCGATCCGTTCAAGCAGGTTGGGGATGTATCCATAGTAAGCATCCCCGCGGATTCCTTCTGACTCGTGCGAGATGATCTTCTGGTAACGCTCCTGCGCATCCTGACCGTCGCCGGTGCCAGGCGGGGGAATTAATTCAAAGGTGTCGTATATGAAAAAAGGCCGCTGAGGCTGCTTGGCGGAGGCCATGACCAGCGCCGAACCGCCCAAAGCGCAGCCCCCTTCAATCATGATCCCCGGCAGCCGCGCCCGTTCCACCTGCCGGACAGTGGAATAGAGGTCGTAAAGCGCACTGAAGCCCAGGTAGCTGAGCTTTTCCCGGCGCACAGTTCGTATTGTCTGGAATGCAGCCGGTTCCAGGATTGCCAGCCGCGCCAGATGGAGGGCGTAGCGTATTTTTTTTAACCGGGAAAAGTTGCTCATGCAGGCCTAGTCGACCGGTTTTAGCTCAACTTTAAGGGTCCCCACGTCTAAAACCTGGCCGGCTTTTGGCGTCCAGGTAGTCGCGCTACCGTCCTTGTTGGCGATCACCGTGTAAAGAGTTTCTGGGTCGCCGACCACGATGGTGTATTCGGCGGCCTCAATATTCGGGATCACAAAATAGCCGTTCGCGTCCGAAAAATTGCCGGGGCTGCGCGCCAGGTCGAGGATATACGCCCCGCGGTCGCCTTCACGGTGAACGTTTGCCAGGCGCACCGGGGTATCGGCCAAAGGCTTGCCATCCGGAGAGACAATCCGACCGGCCAGGGTCGCCTTACCGGCTTCTGGCGCCGGGATATCCATGTCCTGGCTGGTTGCGCCGTTAGAACAGGCAGTTAAGACCAGGAGGATGAGCAGAAAAAACCATTGATACGAGAGGATTCTTTTCAGGTGCGGCATAATTTCTCTATGGAAGGTGAATCTTGCCAGGTAAAGGAGGTTGATGGGCTCGATTAATCGAAATAACCCTTAAGCATTATTGCTTCTCAGCGGATTCTCTTTAGAATTGGAAGTGTCAAACCTCAGCGTATTATACTCGATAAGGAGACAAGGGGATGAAATATCGTTTATTTAGCACTCTAATTGTATTGGCCCTCATGTTATCCATTGTGGGCGTGGCCCCGGCAGGCGCAGCAGCTTACGGTACGGCCTTTGTTACCTCCATCACTTACCAGAACATCGGTAGTGAACCCGCTGTAATCACCGTCGATTTCTACGACGAAGAATCAGCCAGCCCGTTGAGCATCACCCTGGCTTCGCTGCCGGTGGGCGCGGGCAGCTAGCTGTATGTAGGCAGCGTGAGCGGCGTTGCCACCGGCTTCTCCGGCTCGGCTGTGATGAGCTCCAGCCAGCCGCTGGCGGCCACCCTGGTACAGTTGCCGGCCGGCACCACGACCGTCAAGAACCGCCCGCTTTCGAATGGCTTCTCAGGCGGCGCTGCTTACGTGCTGATCCCGACGGTGCTCAAGAACACCTTCAGCACCAACTCGATCTTCTCGATCCAGAACACCGATACCGTGGCGGCTGACATTCTGGTCCGGTTTGTCCCGGTTTCGGGCACCCCAATCGATGTGAATATTGCCAATCTACCGCCTGGCGCCGCGAAGTACTTTGACCTGGGCACGATGACCGCTTTGCCCAGCACCTTCAATGGCTCGGTCCAGGTCTTCGCCCAGGATGATGGCGGGGCGGCTGGCTCTGGCTCGGTCGTGGCCACCGCGATGGAACTGGCGACAAACTCTGATAATGTTTACGCCTTCGAAGGCGCTGCTGAGACAGGCAATATTGTTTACATGCCTTCGGCTTTCTGCAAGTTCGGCGCTGGCGGCGCAATCAACTCGGCCTACGCCGTTCAGAACACCAGCGACTCGGCCGATGCTTCCGTGACGGTTACTTACAGCAACGGCAGCGTTGACGGCCCGTACACCATCGCCCCTGGACAGAAGAAGAGCTTCCCCGGCTGCGGTGTGGATACCGCTAATCCTGTCAACCCGGTTGGCTTCATCGGCTCAGCCACCATCAGCTCCGTCGGCGCTCCGATTGTTGGCATTGCTAAAATCTATGGCAACGGTTTGAGCACGGCTTTCCTTGGCTTTGTCAGCGGTGCCGATAAAGTTGCTCTGCCTTACGTCCGCTGGACAGAAGTTAAATGGGTTGTGGGCGGTTACCAGCGCGCCAACATCGCCATCCAGAACGTGGGCACCAGCGAACTGCCGGCTGGCAGCGTCTCGGTCAAGTATTATGACAAAGACGGCGTCCTGGTCGGAACGCATACGATTGCTACTGCGATCCCGGTGGGTGGGAAAGTCAACTCCAACCCGCTTGCGATCGGCGCGACTGAGTTCGGCTACACTGGTACCTCGATCGGTGGCGGCGCCATCGTCGAAGGCCCGGCGGGCAGCCAACTGGCGGTCATCACGCGTATTGAATCACGCATTACCACTGGGACAGTTGGTGAGGACTACAGCGGCATCGCGGTCCTCCCGTAATACAAAGCCAAAAACCAAGTAAGTAGAGATAGGGGCTGTCTGGAAAGAATATCCAGACAGCCCTTTATGTTAAGTTAGTTGTGGGTGTTTGGGGCAACGTCGCTGCCTCAAACACCCATAACATATTCAACGATCAGCGGCTTTGCTCAAAGACCAGGCTCCAACCACCTTTGCAGGACCCTATCGCCAGGTTGTCCACCACGTCGCTGACCTCGCCAACCCGCAGGCTGTATATCGTGTCCGGGTTCATCAGAAAGTCCGCGTAGCCCGGGCTGACAGCGGGTGACAGCCCGGTGAAAAAGATATCCTGCCCGGTTTGCCAGGTGACGGTGATTTTCACCCCCGGTTTTGGCTCGCCGTTCGCGTCATTGACCAGCACCTGCAACAGCCCTTCTGGAACGCTTCCATCGCAGATCTCCTGCTTGGATGTCAGGACAAATGGGGCGCTGAGGACGGGCAGGGGCGTGGATGTCGGCCGGGGGGTGAAAGTCGGCGGCCGGGTCTGGGTGATGGTTGGGGTGCGGGTCGGCAGGGGAAGGGTAGGCGTTTGGATCGCCATCACCGTTTCCTGGGTCGCGGTCGCAATATCCGCCTGCCCGGCGGACCCTGTGACAGCCCGGGTCAATTCGGCCACGACCTGCGGCGAGGGCGTCGGCCGGGCAGAATCCGGCGGCTGGCTCAGGTCGGCTGCCAGGATGGCCAGCGCGCGCGCTTCTTGGGGCGGCCGGTTTTCGGCCAGCATGCGCTGCGCCTGGGCCGCCAGGGCCTGGGCAGATCCATCCGGGTCCAGCAGCGCCAGCCGTTCGCGCGCGCGGTCCAGGTTGCCGCTGGCCCGGTAGGCCAGGGCGATGGCGCGCCGGTATTCGTCTTTGTAAGAGGGGTCCAGCGAGGCGGGCGCGGTATCGATGTACCGCACCGGGCTGATCACCCAGGCGATCAGCAGGCCCAGGCCCAGGCCCAGGATGAGACCGGTCAGTAGATACCAGTTGCTCTGCCGCTTTCTCCGGCAAGCGAGGCCCTGCGCCGGGGCCGCCTGGGTTCTTTCATCTCCGGGACGACTTCCGGGAGCGACTCTTCCTCTTCATCCCAATTCCACCGGCCGCTCACGGCTGCCCTCCCGGGTTTTCGGTTGTCGTTTGCGCGGCCAGCGCCTGGGCCAGCCGGTTCAGCAAGACGATATCCTCTGCCGCGTACTCCAATGTGCTCGCAGTGACGATCGCCTCGGCCACAATCTGGGCCGGCGGCCGGCTGCCCAGCAGGCTAATCTGCTGGGTGGCCTGGTCCAGGTTCCCATCGGCGGCGTAAATCTCGGCCACCATCAGGACGTAGTCGGCTTTGTAGTCGGCGCGCAGCGAATCCCCGGCGGTGTTGACGTATTCGACCGGGTTGATGATCCAGCCGTAGAGCAGCCCGAGCCCCAGCCCGGCTGCGATCATGATGAAGAACAGGATAATCCGTTTAGCTCGCATTGGCAGTTGCCGCGTCAATCGCGCTTCATCATTGGGATTTTGAGAGCGTGTTTCCGGGCGGCGGCGATAGCCTCCGGGTACCCGGCGTCTGCGTGGCGGGCGATGCCCATGCCCGGGTCGGTGGTGAGGACGCGCTCCAGCCGCCGGGCGGCTTCAGGGGTGCCGTCAGCCACGATGACCATGCCGGCGTGCTGGCTGAAGCCAATGCCCACCCCGCCGCCGTGGTGGAAGGATACCCAGGTGGCTCCCCCGGCAGTGTTGACCAGGGCGTTGAGGATGGGCCAGTCGCTGACGGCGTCGCTCCCGTCGCGCATCCCCTCGGTTTCGCGGTTGGGCGAAGCCACAGAGCCCGAGTCGAGGTGGTCGCGGCCGATGACAATCGGGGCTTTGAGCGCCCCGCTGGCCACCATCTCGTTGAACTTCAGCCCGGCCTGGGCGCGCTCGCCGTAGCCCAGCCAGCAAATGCGCGCGGGCAGCCCCTGGAAGGGCACTTTTTCGCGCGCCATCCGCAGCCAGCGGTGCAGGTGCTCGTCATGAGGGAAGAGTTCCATGACGGCCTGGTCGGTCCGGTAGATATCCTCCGGGTCGCCGGAAAGGGCCACCCAGCGGAAGGGTCCTTTGCCTTCGCAGAACAGCGGGCGGATATAAGCCGGGACGAAACCGGGAAAATCGAAGGCGTCCTTCACGCCGTAATCGAAAGCGCGCTGGCGGAGATTGTTGCCATAATCGAACACTTCGGCGCCCCGGTGTTGGAATTCCAACATGGCTTCAACGTGGCGGGCCATCGACTCCATGGCGCGGACCCGGTATGCCTGGGGATCGGCCTGGCGGAGCGCTTCCGCCTCGGCGACGCTCAGCCCTCCCGGAACATACATGAGCACATCATGTGCCGGGGTCTGGTCGGTGACCACGTCGGGTGTCACCCCGCGGATCACCAGCTCGGGGTAGATTTCGGCCGCGTTGCCGATCAGCCCGATCGAGCGCGGGAGTTCATTCTCCAGCGCTTCTTCGGCCAGCGTCATAGCTTCTTCAAGGTCGTCGACCACGAAGTCGACGTAGCCGATCTCCTGGCGTCGGCGGGCCCGCTCGGGGTCTACCTCGACGATGACGCCCACGCCTCCATTCATGGTGATGGCCAGCGGCTGGGCCCCGCCCATTCCGCCCAGCCCAGCGGTCAGCACCAGCTTGCCTTTCAGCGACTCCCAGCCGCGCTGGCGGGCCAGGGAGCCCAGCGTCTCATAGGTGCCCTGCAGGATGCCCTGCGTGCCGATATAGATCCAGGAGCCGGCCGTCATCTGCCCATACATGATCAGCCCATCCCGGGCCAGGCGGTCGAAGTGCTCCTGGGTAGCCCAATGGGGGACGAGGTTCGAATTGGCGATCAGCACCCGCGGCGCGTCTGGATGGCTTTTGAACACCGCCACCGGTTTGCCAGACTGCACCAGCAGGGTTTCATCATTTTCGAGCTCGCGCAGGCAATCGAGAATGGCATCAAATGCTTCCCAACTGCGCGCAGCCTGTCCGCGGCCCCCATACACCACCAGGTCTTCCGGCCGCTCGGCCACCTCGGGATCCAGGTTGTTCTGGATCATCCGGTAAGCTGCTTCGGTCAACCAGGATTTGCACGTGAGCTGTGTGCCGCGCGGGGCGCGCACGATCCGTGGATCAGCCATCAGAACCTCCAATTTTTGTGCGTAAAACGATTATACGCGGGTTAGCAGAAAGGGGCAATTGCAGCCAGTCAGAGAGCGCGATTTAGACTGGAGGCGAAAATTGGAATGGGGACTTCCACGGGCGATCGGACAGGTTGCCCGGTAGGGCGACCCGAACCGTCAATATAGCCTGCTATGGCGAGCGCATGCGGTAGATGCGAATCTCGTAGCCACCTTCATTGAAAATTTTGACCGGGTCAAGCGCGTTGAATAACTGCTCGTACAGATCAATCTCCGCCTGGTGGTGCGCCGGATCGGCGAAATACCGGCCATACATCCCCTCGCTAAAGACCAGGAACTGCACTCCATTTTCCCTGTACCACGCCAGCTCTTTTGGCAAGAAGGGCGGCACAATCACCACCCGGTACTTCTGCGGATCCACGTATGGGGAATAGGATTCGATGGCAATTGTGGTTCCAGCCGGGATATTTTCATCAATCCACACGCGCGATGTTTCCCGGCCATCAACCTGCAACACCCGTGCCTGGGTATCGATGGTTCTCTTCAAAGGGATCAGGCATGCAGCCGCGATGAGCAAGCCCAACCCGGCGGTCACAAGAAGGTTTCTGGATGGCAACCTGGCTTTGCCTGTCTCCAGCAGCCAGCCAAAAAACACGCCTGCCATAACATGCGCGGTGGGCAGCAGGTGCAGCAGGGTATGCTCGTTGTAATACCGGAATGCGCTGATAAAGAGGAAATATGCCAGCGGGAACAGGCCTGCGATCAGAGCGTCCTTCTGGCGCCTCCAGGCCGCCCAGGCGATGCCGCCCAGCGCTGCCAGCGAGGAAATCGGCTCGAAACGCCAGAGATAGGAAAGGTACCAGAGGATGGAAACAGATGAAAAACCAGGCCAGCCGCCTGCATAATTGTTTTTTGCTTCGATCAAATCTCTGGAGAAGGACGGGAAATCCAGCACAGCATAAGGATTGGTCAGCAAAAAGGCCAGCACCGCGACGACCGCTGCCAGGTAAATACGCCCATCTTTCCAGCCCTTCAAACACGTGCGGATCAAATGCGCCGCAGCCGGCACAAGCGCAACCAGGCCGCCATTATATTTGCTGGCGGCGGTTAACCCTATGGCCAGCCCGGCCAGCACATAATCGATTGTGCGCCCGCGCTTGAAAATCTGAAGCGAAAACCAGACGGTGAGGATGGCAAAGAAAGCCACAAAGATATTGGGCAGGACCAGCCGGCTCTGGATTACGTTGGCGTTTGAAACCGCGGTGAACAACGCGGCCAGCAGCCCGGGCCACGCTTTACCGCTGACCAGTTTCGCGCAGCGGTAACTGAGATAGACGGCACCCAGGCCAAACAGGATCGAAACCATGCGGCCAATCCAGAATATTTTGGGATCGCCGATGATGCCCGAACCCATGATTAACACATGCGGGATAGTAATATCTTCCACGCCATGGAATCGGCCGAGGGCAAGCTTCAACAGGAAGTACAACCCATATACGGCCCCGTTGATGTACAGCGGCAAAGATGGGTAGATAAACCAGTGGGGATTCAGGTCGCCGGTTTTCACCATTCTCAGGTATGGCGCAACCACCTGGAACTCGTCGGGATGATATAGATACGGCAGCCCCCAGCCGATGCCCCATAACCGTAACGCCAACGCCAGCGCAAATACCAGCAGCAGCGCGGAAATTTCGACCTGGCGCGGGTGGGAAAAAATGTGCTTGATCATGATCCGGGTGCCATATTTATGATTTTAGATACAGTGTAAGGCGAAATTATAACACGTAACCTTTAACACCCGGTGAGCCAGGTGGACCGGAGGCATGATACAATCGGCTAGAATTTCCGCGTGAAAGGGCAAACGGCATGATACCTGAGAACGATGCGACTTCATCTCCATTTATCGCTGCAAAGGATATCTATTCACAGGAGAGAATAAAGCACTGGGATCAGGTTGCCTCAAAAGATCGCTGGGGGGTCGCCAGCCGGTTTTACCAGGCCCGGCTCAGGAGCGTTTTTCAAAATCTCATTCCAGCCCGCTCGCGCGTCCTTGAATTGGGGTGCGGTAAAGGAGATTTGCTGGCTTCCGTGCAGCCTTCTAGAGGGGTCGGGATTGATTTCTCACCTCGAATGATCGCCGATGCCCAGGACCGGCATCCAAACTTGCGCCTGATCCAGGCGGATGTGCACGATCTTGCCCGCCACCTGGAAGGGGAATTTTTTGACTATGTGATCCTTTCCGATTTGCTGAATGACTTGTGGGATATCCAGCAAGTGCTTCAACAAGTTAAGCAGGTGTGCCATCCCGGTACCCGGGTGATTTTTAACTTCTACAGCCGCTTGTGGCAGGCGCCGCTGCTGCTGGCTCAGAAGGCGAGCCTGGCTAAGCCGGTTCTCGCGCAGAACTGGATCACCAAGAACGACCTGAAGAATTTGCTCGACCTGGCAGGCTTCGAGGCGATTCGGGAATGGAATGAAATTTTATTTCCCTTTCCGGTTCCTGTGCTCGCGGCGCTTCTAAACCGGGTCGGGGCGAAAGTATGGCCGCTTCACGAAATGGCCCTGGCCAATATTGTTGTCGCCCGGCCTGACAGCCGCGCATTGGAAGATCGCAAACAGCGCCCGACCGTCTCTGTTATCGTTCCGGCCCGCAACGAAGCCGGTAATATTGAGAATATCTTCCAGCGCGTGCCGGAAATGGGAACAGGCACCGAGATCATTTTTGTCGAGGGAAATTCTCACGATGATACCTATGCCGTGATCGAGCGCGCCATCCAACAGCACCCTGAACAACGCTGTAAACTGGCAAAACAGCCCGGCAAGGGCAAGGGAGATGCCGTGCGGAAAGGCTTTTCGATTGCGAAGGGGGATATTCTGATGATCCTGGATGGAGACCTTACGGTTCCGCCTGAAGATCTTCCCAAGTTTTACCGCGCTCTGAGCAATGACGTAGGCGAATTCGTGAATGGGTGCCGTCTTGTCTATCCCATGGACAAACAGGCGATGAGGATCCT
>FWPV01016966.1_pt1 | contig 10166 bp, 13 predicted proteins | sample 2228371 | NCBI WGS metagenome assembly FWPV01 (sample SAMEA103939776, study PRJEB20133) | metagenome
TCTCCTTCTCTATTTTACCCTGACCCTGCCAGACTTTCCTAATTCTCCTAACCTAAAGTGTCCAACGTCAGGGGTTCAGTCCACTCCCAGTGCAATTGACAGATATGATAACTTGGGGCATAATAACCTACAAAAATCAAGGGAGGGATGTCCTAAACAGCAAGAACATGGTTAAGATAAGATTACGGCGGGTAGGTGCTAGGAACAAGCCGATGTACCGAGTAGTGGTGGCAGATGTCAGGTCACCACGGGACGGGGCTTTTATAGAGGTTATCGGCCACTATAACCCATTGACTGAACCGGAGACCTTTGCCATTGATGAAGAAAAGGCGCTTAAGTGGCTTAGGTGTGGTGCCAAACCAACGAACACTGCCCTGAGATTGCTTTTGAAGTCAGGGGTGATGGCGAAGTTCAAGTCCACTTCTAAAGAAAGGTCAGCATCAGTAGGAATAAAGAAAGCTAAGACCAAATCAACTGCCGAGGAGTCACCGTCATGAAGGAGCTGGTAGAGTATATCGCTAAGTCCATTGTCAGCGTACCTGAAGGTGTAAAAGTTACCGAGGAGGCTGACGACAAGAACGTGGTGGTGAAGTTAGAAGTTGCGCCAGATGATAAGGGTAGGGTTATCGGGAGACAGGGACGTGTTGCTGAAGCGATGCGAACTTTACTTCGTGTTGTAGCGACCAAGGAGGGTGTGCGGGTTAGGCTCGAGATAGTCTGACGGCGCTGGTGTTCACAGTAGGTCTGTTCATTTTTCGGTTCGGGGTTGCGGACTAGCAGGCGTCAGTAACCAGCTAGATTGTATCTTCACAAATTTGTTTTAGGTTTTCTGCGCCTGCGTTCAGCTACTTTAAGTCGCGCAAGGGCGCGACGGAGAGCAGCTTCGGCACGACCCACATCCACACCTGAAGGTCGGCTTTTCAGACGTTCTTCAGCACGGCGTTTAGCTTCCTCAGCGCGGGCGATATCTATTTCTTCTGCACGCTCACAGGCATCAGCAAGGATTATGACTTTATCAGGACGGACTTCAAGGAAACCGCCTGATACAGCCAGGTATATTTCCTCGCCATCTTTCCTGATAAGCAGCTCCCCCGGTTTGAGCATGGTCATTAAGGGAGCATGGTGAGGCAAGATACCTAGTTCCCCTTCAATGCCTGGGGCGACTACTGCATTTACGTTATCAGCAAGAATTTGGCGCTCCGCGGTTATGATTTCAAGTCTCAAAGTTGACATTATCCTGCCTCAAGCTTTTTGGCTTTGGCTACTGCCTCTTCGATGGTACCCACCATATAGAAAGCAGCTTCTGGCAGGTGGTCATGCTTTCCTTCCAGAATCTCTTTAAAGCCACGAACCGTCTCTTTAACAGGGACATATTTACCCTCAATGCCAGTGAAGGCTTCTGCGACAAACATAGGTTGTGAGAGGAATCTTTGAATGCGGCGGGCTCTGGCTACAATAAGTTTATCTTCTTCGCTCAGTTCTTCCATACCTAATATTGCGATTATGTCCTGCAAATCTTTGTACCGTTGTAGTACTCGTTGCACTCCCCGTGCGACCTGGTAATGCTCTTCACCCACGATTTGAGGGTCGAGGATACGTGAGAATGAAGCTAGAGGGTCCACCGCAGGATATATACCTAACTCCGCAATTGAGCGCTCCAAGGAGATGACGGCGTCCAGGTGGCCAAATGTGGTTACAATTCCGGGATCTGTGTAATCGTCAGCTGGGACATAGATAGCTTGAAAGGAAGTGATAGAGCCCCTCTTGGTTGAAGTGATCCTTTCTTCAAGCTCTCCGACATCGGTGGCTAGTGTGGGCTGATAGCCTACTGCAGAAGGCATCCTCCCCAGAAGTGCTGACACCTCCATATTGGCCAAGATGTAGCGGTAAATGTTGTCAATAAACAACAGTACGTCCTGTCCCTCGGTCTCGCGGAAGTATTCCGCCATGGTAACACCAGTTAAGCCCACACGGGCTCTAACGCCAGGTGGTTCATTCATCTGTCCGAAAACCATCATAGTCTTATCTATGACCCCAGTTCGTTTCATTTCCAGCCATAGGTCGTTGCCTTCTCTTGATCTTTCCCCGACACCGGCAAATACGGAAAAACCTCCATGCTCAGTGGCAATATTGTGAATCAATTCCATTATAATGACTGTCTTTCCTACACCGGCGCCACCATAGGCTCCGATCTTACCGCCTTTAGTAAATGGGGTGATTAAGTCTATCACTTTGAGACCGGTTTCCAGCATTTGAGTTGTGGTCTCTTGTTCTTCCAATGGTGGCGGGGAACGATGGATTGGCAAGCGCTCCTTTGTCTCAACAGGCCCCAAACCATCTATGGGTTCACCGAAGACATTGAATAGTCGTCCCAAGGTAGCTTTTCCCACGGGCACAGTTACAGGGGCTCCAGTGTCGATTGCCTCGGCTCCTCTTGTCAGTCCATCGGTAGGGCATAAAGCCAGACAGCGAACCCAGTTATTACCTACGTGGTGCTGAACTTCAAGGATAATTTTGTTGCCATCTTGGTTAATTTCAATGGCATTATAAATCGCTGGTAATGACTCCTGCGGGAACTCTATATCAACTACCGTCCCAATCACTTGAACAACTTTTCCTTTTGCCAAATTTCTAACCTCCTTTAATGAAGGGCTTCGACACCTCCTGTGATGTCGAGAAGCTCTTTGGTAATCATCTCTTGCCGTGCTTTGTTCAGAGTCAGTGTTAATTCTTCGATGACCTCGTTAGCGTTATCAGTCGCGTTGCGCATTGCTACCATTCGAGCAGATTGCTCGCTAGCGATAGCCTCAAGAATAGCATGGTAGATTCTCATTTCTACGAAACGCGGCAGGAGTTCCCCCAGAACGAATTTAGGGTCAGGCTCGTAGATGTACTCTTTGGACTCGGTCTTAGGTATTACTGCTGGCTCTATGGGCAACAAGATCTCTAGTGTAGGATTTTGGACCATCGTGGTAACAAATCTAGAATAAGCTAAATATACTTGGTCAACGTAGCCACTGGTGTAGTCGTCAATTACAATATGGGAGATGGGCAATGCCTCGAGCAAAGTAGGACGGTCACTAATGTTAGTAAACTCGGCTCGTATGACACATTGGTGGCGGTGCATGAAGTCTCTTCCCTTGCGTCCAACAGTGATAAGAATAACCGGCACATCTTGTTGTAATATAAAGTTGGCTGTAAGACGGTTCATATTTGCGTTGAGTCCACCGCAAAGACCTCTGTCCGTAGTAATATGAACCACGGCTATCTTCTTAACCGCCCTTTTTTCTAGGAGAGGGTGCATAGCACTGTCTCTGCCTGATTCGACAGCAAGGTCAGCAATCACCTGGCTGATTTTATCGCTATACGGTCGCCCGGCTAGAGCCTGTTCCTGAGCTCGCCGCATCTTAGCTGTAGCGATCATCTCCATTGCCCTGGTGATTTTGGCAGTGCTTTGAACACTACGTATGCGTCGGCGCAGAAGACGGGGGCTAATCATTTCTTTCCTTCAGTAAGTTGCGCTGCGTTTAAACTCCAGTATCGCTGCCTTTAGCAGCTCTTCAGTTTCTGGTTTTATTTCTTTCTCGCTTGCAATACGTTTGCCTATTTCGGGATGGGTGGTTTCCATAAAGCGGTGAAATCCCTGTTCAAATGCAGCCACTTTCTCCACCGGGATATCATCCAAATAGCCATTGACTACAGCATAGAGTATAGTCACCTCCTTTTCTAAGGGCATCGGGGCATATTGTGGCTGCTTAAGCACCTCAGTTATCCGTTGTCCACGTTCGAGCTGAGCCCGTGTTGCTTTGTCCAGGTCCGCAGTGCCGAATTGGGCGAACGTTGCGAGCTCACGGAATTGAGCCATCTCTAGTCTTAGTTTGCCGGCAACTTGTCTCATGGCTCTGGTTTGAGCATTGCCGCCGACTCGAGATACCGATAGACCTGCATTCAATGCTGGGCGAATACCACTGTTGAATAAATCTGTTTCCAGGTAAATCTGGCCATCTGTAATGGAGATAACATTTGTGGGGATATAGGCAGCTAAATCCCCAGCCTGGATTTCAATGATGGGTATCGCGGTGAGAGAACCACCGCCGTATTTTGGATCCAATTTAGCAGCTCGTTCCAGAAGACGGCTGTGAAGGTAAAAAACATCACCTGGATAAGCCTCTCGGCCTGGCGGACGTCTAAGTATCAATGAAATCTGTCGGTATGCCCACGCATGTTTAGTTAGGTCATCGTAGACGATCAGCGCGTCCTTGCCCTGCTCCATGAATTCTTCCCCAATAGCACAGCCAGAATAAGGGGCTAAATATTGTAAAGGCGCCGGTTCGGAGGCATTAGCCACAACCACCACCGTGTGTTCCATCGCGCCATATTTCTTGAAGATGTCTATTACTTGTGCAACCTTAGAAGTCTTTTGCCCTATAGCGACGTAGATGCAGATAAGGTCTCCACCCTTCTGGCTGATGATCGTATCAATGGCGATAGCCGACTTGCCTGTAGAGCGGTCGCCGATGATAAGCTCACGCTGGCCGCGTCCAATTGGGATCAAGGCGTCTACAATTTTTATCCCAGTATGAACAGGAGTGTTTACAGGTTGCCTCATGACAACATTTGGGGCAACCCTTTCCACAGGCCTGGTCTTTGCTGCTCTAATCGGTCCTAGTTCATCTAACGGATTACCCAGTGGGTCGACCACACGACCTATAAGCTCCTCACCTACAGGTACTTCAACTACCCTCCCGGTGCATCGAACTTCATCTCCCTCCTTAATGTGACTGTGGTCGCCGAGAATAACCGCAGCAACATTGTCCTCTTCTAGGTTCAAAGCCAAGCCCATGATGTCATTAGGAAATTCCAAAAGCTCATTATATTTGGCACCCCGGAGACCGTGAATTCTGGCGACACCATCACCCACCTCGACTACTGTTCCTACATCTACCATAGTTATGGTAGATCCAAACTGTTTGATTTGCTCTTTAATTATTGCGACTATGTCACGTCCACCAGTTGTCATTTTTTGCCCCCTCTGAAGGTTGTTATCTTCTAGTTTGAGCTAGGCTTTTCCTCAGTTCATTTAATTTATTTCGAATGCTGCCATCGATAAGGCTATCGCCTACTCTGGCGATAAAACCACCCAGAATATCCGGATCTACTCGAGGGGCGGCACTTATTTTCCTCCCTACCATCGCTTGAATGTGGCGGATAAGCGATTCTTCATCTGGTTTGTCAAGCCTAATGGCGGTAATAATTTCGGCATGTGATATTCCGTAGTGTTCATTTAGTAGAGTTTCATACTCCCTTGCAATCTGGTCTGCGTACTTTAATTTGCCTTTAGCAATTAGGAGATAAACCAAATTCAGGGCTAGAGGATTTACACCGCCTAGCTTTTCTTCGGCAAGCTTCGCCTTGAGTTCAGTCGGCAATTTTGGGCTTTCCACTAGGGTTGCAAATTCGTCATCCTGCATCAGCAGAGCGATCTTCTGCAGGTCAACCTGCCATTCTGCCAACATATTATTTTCAAGCGCGATTTCAAAGACAGCTTGGGCATAACGTTTTATCGAAGTCGCTGGCATTGGTAATCAGCCTCTTAGGTTTCGCTTAAAAATAGAGCTCTCTTTGAGCACTTCTTCAATGAGTTTGCGGTGTTTCTCCTTGTCTATTGTTTCTTTGATGACCTTTTCTGCAGCCAAGATGGCTATATCGGCAAATTCAGAACGCAGTTCTTCAATGGCTCTATCCCTCTCTCGTTGGATTTCAGTACGTGCTTTAGAAATCAGGGATTCGGCTTCCTGTTGTGCGCTCTCTTTTGCCTCAGCTTTCAATCTTTCGCCTATCTGTGTTGCCTGGGCTACTATATCTTGCCCTTCCTTGCGAGCTGCCTCCAACTGAGCCTTGATTTCCTCTTGACTCCGGGCAGCTTGTTGTCTTATTTGCTCTGCTAGATCCATGCTCTCCTTTATTTTGGCTTGCCTTTCATCAAGTATCTTGAGCACTGGTCGGTACAAAAAGATGCTCAGTAGTGCGAACAGAATGATAAAATTCACCATAAAGGCTATTAAAAGTGGTAGATTTATGCCAATACCTTCCATCTATTTCCCCTGGCGTTTGCGGATGGTTCCATATTCAGCGTGGCTGACTATTAGTAAGTTAACTCATTAGCTTTTGCGTTAGGCAAGCATGATGATGATGATAAAGCCCATGCATATTATTACCGCACTAACAATAGCCGCGCCAATAAGAGCACCTATGAATGCTGGTAGATTACCATCTTCCATTTCTTCCTGTCCGTCCTCATACTACTAGTGCAAGTAGAATAGCCACTATCAAAGCGTAAATTCCTAGTGCTTCGACTAGAGCACCGATTAGAATCATGTTGGTAAGGATCGGACCTCTAGCCTCTGGGTTGCGACCTAAGGCTTGCATGGCTCCGATGCCAATAAGTCCTAGCCCTATGCCAGGACCCAACATACCGAGTCCTCCGGCTAGCCCAGCGGCTAGCATCTTCATAGTTTCTGGTTCCATTTTTCTCCTCCTTTCAGCTTGAGTGTTGTGCACTTCCCTCATTATTGTGGGCAGCCACTGCGATAATTCCGAATACTAGTGTCAGGCCGGCAAAAATCGTAGCCTGGAGGAAACCGACGAGAAGTTCCAAGCCGTAGAAAGGAATTATTGCTATAAAAGGGACCAAGAAGCAAACGACCAGCAGCAGTATTTCGCCAGCGGTCATGTTGCCAAAGAGACGAAAAGTGAAGCTGATGATTCGAATAAAGTGGCTGAGAATTTCCAGTCCGCCTACAAACAAGTTTATGAAGCCAAACATTATACCACTGATAGCGGGTCGTATTTTTCCTCTAAACAGGTTGATGATGCCGTCACGCAGTTGACCGAAGTTAAAGAAGTTGTTGATGTAGCGGAACAAACCCATTGAACGTATGCCCCAATACTCGATGGAGAAGAATGCTAATAAGGCAATGGAAAGCGGTACATTTATATCCGTGTTTGCTCCTCTAAACAATGGCTTGAAAGCCTCCTCGCCTCCCGTGAGGCCAATGGTTCCAAAGAAGGGTAGAAGCGCTAAATAAGCGTTAGTCAGAACGTAAAGAAAGATAGTGGCTACTAACGGAAAAAAGGTACGGGCGTGCTTTTTACCTGCAGCACCCTCGATGAAATTTAGCAACCCCTCTACGACCACCTCAACTAACCCCTGTAGACGACCAGGGACAAGAGTCATCTTGCGAGTACCAGCATAAAACAGGCTAAATAGTACAATTATGGTGAGCCAAGAGGCGATAAGCGTATTGGTGATAGTAAAGCCGTAAATCTGGAGAATTCCCTCTGATGGGAGTTCAACGTGCGGCTTAGCCACGTTAAGAAAGCCTGGTGCTTTAGTTCCAAGAATGCTTGAGCCTAATGGACCAACAATCATGCCGGTAATGAATAGAGCTAAAAAAGCAATGCCGGCGAAAGCTAATATTCTAGTTGAGCAGCCACAACCAACATTCTTAAGCACTGCCTTGATCCCTTTTTTGTTGAAGTTTCTGTTCATTGTAAAACCGGCGAAGCATCCGGTAAAGGCCGTAAAAAGCAATTACCGTGCCCACGCCGAATCCGATGAGGGTAAATAGAGGATGAGTATTCAGCTTGTTGGGGCGGTCAAGCCAGTAACCAATGCCAGTGGGTACAACGAGGCTTAAAGACACATACCAGCCAACGTTAAACACAAGCCATAAAGGCTTGACCCATTCTCTTGACGTTGGTCTATCAGGTTTAGGCTGTTCCACTATACCGTAGAACTTTCCTTGAGTTGATAACATTGGCTAGTTCTGTAATTTGCTTTCTGGTTATGTTCCAGCGTTTGAGTGCTTAGTTCCCGAATAGTATGAAAAGCTGTTTCTTCTAGAACACTCCTTTGTCTACGCATGAACAGTGTAGCAAATCACGACATAGCTGTCATCGACCTTAGGCCTAATTTTCATACATACTAAAAGACGGTGTCAATGGTTGTTGATAAGCTGTAGTAGGCTGAATTTATTTTTGAACAGACATTTCTGCAGCAAGTATAGCCAACCTTCATTATTGATACTTGCAAAATACTTCTTGCTTTCTAATTTGGCTGGGAAGCTTCTTGCTGAGTTGCTATCACGGTTTCTAATGGACATTAAGGATGGAGTCCATCCTTATGCCGCTTATGATTTGTGCTTCCCAATATCATCCAGGTCAAGAGTGTTGATAAAATCGTAGAAAGCCGATAGCTTCTTTAGTTCCTGCTCGTCAATTTTGCCTTTGCCACTTAACTTATCAGCACCTCTATCCAAAGGGATAGGTTTTCCCGTCTCGCGGTCTAGCATGATGCCTGCCTTTTCCAAGACCGATTCTTCGACATATATAGGTACTGTTATTCTTAGCGCTAATGCAATTGAATCGCTAGGGCGGGAGTCGAGTTTTATCGTAGTCAGTAGCCATTGCTCACTCTTATTGTCAAAACGAAATTCAAACATCAATCCATCGTCATTGACTGCTTCTATGCATCTATTGCCTGACTCCTGCCACTCATTGATAATTCGTACCCTATACTCTTTACCTTGCCAAGTAAGAGATACCAATAGGTCTTTATCATATCCTCGGCGGGAGCTGCTTTGTGAGTGGAAATTGACTTTGACCGGTATGGGGCCTGCGGCGGATTCAAAGATTATTTGGGCGTAGAATGTGTCGGCACGAAGGTCGTTTATCACGATTCTAGTCACCATGGTCCCTGATGCGGATTCTAGGGCGAAAATGGCATTTCTTAACAGGTCATGTGTCATAGGGCGGGCTAAATCGACATTCTGCAATTTTATTGAGATGGCGTCAGCTTCTGCTGGACCGATCCAGATGGGCAAGTAGCGGTCTGATTCCTTCTCTTTGAGGATTACGACATGCTGATAATTCATTAGGCTTACCCGGATGCTATCGATCGTCATCTCTATCATGGTTGTTCTTCTACATCCTACGGTAAAAATCATTGTACCCTATCGAATTTTGGCTGTCAATTTGTCTTGGATAATTCCCCTCCCGTAAAATATCATATAGCTTTCTCTCATAAGTCTTGTTGGAGGGATTTTGAAGGCGTTAGTCCAGAGAGTGGCTAAAGCATCGGTAAGTGTGGGTGGCGAGGTGGTCGGGAGGATAGAGCGTGGTTTAGTCGTTTTCATTGGAGTGGCTCGTGGCGATACCGAGAGAGACGCGATTTATTTGGCTGATAAGGTAGTCAACTTGCGTATCTTCAGTGACGAGTCCAGTAAGTTCAATGTCTCGGTACTCGAAACTCGTGGTGAGATTCTGATTATCAGCCAGTTTACACTTCTTGCCGATACACGGAAGGGGCGAAGGCCTAGTTTTGAGGCGGCAGCACCACCAGAGCAAGCTGAAGTGTTAGTTAAATCTTTTACTGACCGTGTGCGTGATACTGGGTTGAAGGTGGAGACAGGACGTTTCCAGCAGCACATGTTGGTCGAAATACATAACGATGGCCCAGTTACGGTGGCATTAGATAGCAGAGACAAATTCCCTGGAAGTTCAATTAGTTGCTAATGCAATTGATTGTCGCAATTGCTGGCGCGTGCTATAATGATGCTCATGAGTTGCATTCAAGTACTCAGGGGAAAAGGATATCGGCTGACACCGCAGCGGATGATGATAGTTGAAGCGCTACATCGTTCCGATGAACATGTGAGCGCTGAAGAGATTTATGCTGAAGTCAAAGCTAAGTATCCATATGCTAACATTTCGACAGTTTACAGGACGCTGGAATTATTGAAAGAGCTGGGTCTGGTCACCGAGATTGCTTTGGGTGATGGGTGTGTAAGGTTCCATCCTGCTGACAAGGGGCACCATCACCATTTGGTATGTCAGAAGTGCGGTAAGATAATAGATTTGCCAGAATCAGCACTATCACGCCTGGAAGAGACACTGAACAATATGTATCAGTTTAAAGCTGATTTGAAGCATATGGCAGTTTTTGGTTTGTGTTCTGATTGTCAACGCAGCGGGAGGTGATTTTTTTTGGGGGTATTCGTGCAATCAGTTACAGTTGCATTTGTTTGAATCAATTGCTTGGAAAGATAGGGTTGTATATTCCGGACGGGCTAGAATGGATGGGGCATGACTGATTATGCAATACA